>Ga0070697_100003698_pt1 | contig 11757 bp, 9 predicted proteins | sample KBSK1501metaG_FD_65475 | JGI IMG/M metagenome (GOLD analysis project Ga0070697, IMG submission 65475) | Corn, switchgrass and miscanthus rhizosphere microbial communities from Kellogg Biological Station, Michigan, USA - KBS K1-50-1 metaG | ecosystem: Host-associated > Plants > Roots >... | reverse complement strand
ACCGACGCGCAAAACGCTGCCGTCGCTGCGGGCGTGAACTTAGCTAACTACACTCGTTACGTGTATGCGTTTCCGCAGAACAATGCCTGTGGATTTGGAGGGGCCTCTTTCGTAGGTGGGAACCCGTCACAGAGTTGGATTAACGGCAGCAGCCTGAATTTGCATATCATCGACCACGAACTGGGGCACGCCTTTGGTCTTTGGCATGCCCATCTGTTCGATTGCGGCACGACCGCTACCATCGGTTCGAACTGCACAATCGATGAGTATGGCGATATCTTGGACACCATGGGTGCTGTGGCACCATGGTCTCCCGACTACAATGCGTTCCAGAAGGAGCGTCTGGGCTGGCTGAACTACGGGGCCTCACCTTCTATTCAGACGGCAACGACCAGTGGCACATATACCATCAATCCCTACGAGCTCGGCGGCCCCGGACCGAACGCGCTGAAAATCTTAAAGTCCACCGATCCCACGACTGGCGCTAAGACGTGGTATTACCTTGAAGCTCGTCAGAACCTCGGCTTCGACGCGTTTCTAACCGACGGTACTTGCGAGCAATGTTACACGCAGAACGAAACCACCGGAGTTCTTTTTCACATCGGCACGGATAACGACGGAAACAGTAGCGATCTGCTCGATATGACGCCCGCGACTCTGACTTATTACTGGTGGTTCGATCCGTCACTTGTGGCGGGTCAAAGCTTCCAGGATTCCACAGCTGGAGTGACCTTTACCCCGACATCAGTGAGCAGCACCGGCGCGACCGTTCAAATCACGTTTGGATCCTGCATTTTGGCGAACCCGAGTGTCAGCGTGTCGCCGTCTCAGAGCCAGTATGTGACCTCCGGCACGGCGGTGAATTTCACCGTCACGGTTACAGACAACGATACCTCTTCATGTGCGCCTGCAACCTTCAATTTAGGCAGCACGGTGCGGTCAGGTTGGGCCGGCGTGTGGAACGCTGCGGGGGTGTCGCTATCCCCCGGCAAGAGCGGCTCTGCGACGCTGACCGTGACCTCGCCTACAGGAACCGCCGATGGCTCTTACAGCGTAGGTGTGAGCGCTATAAATGCTTCGGCAGGTTCGTACAGCGGATCGGCAGCAGCGACCTACGTGATCAACACGGCGCCGCTGACCGTCAGCTTGACCACAAATCAGTCCAGCTATTTGCCAGGCCAGACGGTGGGTGTGATAGTCACAATGTTCTATGGCACATTGCCCGATGCTGGCGCGAGTGTTAAGGTGACTGTAACGGCCCCGAACGGAAGGACGACCACTCTGAACGGGACAACCGGGAGCAACGGCGTCGCCTTGCTCAGTTACAAATTGTCAAAGGGCGCGCTCGCCGGAACTTATCAGGCGCAGTATGGCACGACCACGGTTGGGGCCAGTGCCACTATCGGTGCGAGCACCAGCTTTACTGTGCAATAGTAGCTTGGATGCTGTCCCACAATTTGTCATTCCGAGCGAAGTTCCGTTACCCGCTTTGTGGGTGACGGAACGCAGTCGAGGAACCTGCTTTCCCGATTGGGGCTGAACAGCAGGTTTCTCGACTCCGCGCGATGGTCCGCGAACGGACCATCTTGCTGCGCTCGAAATGACAACCGAAGTTGCATGTCACCCTACTCGGCAATGCTCCCTTGGGGTGGATAATAAAGCCGGCCCGGAGGAGCACTGCATCGGTCGGCCTCGTGTGGGTCGGACACTTCCTTCGACTCCGCTCAGGACAAGCTCTGTCCGACGCCTTTGACTTTGATTTGCCTTGCGCAACTCGGCGCGAAATACATTCGGCATAGAAAACGGGCCGGCCAGGTTCGGCCGGCCCGCAAAATTAAACAGCCAAGCTTGTCGAGCTTGGGAGCCGCCCGCAAGCAGGCGGCCCGATCCAAGCAACTCGATCCAAGCAACTACGGTGCGGTTACGTTGATGCACGCATTGACGGTGGCCTGTCCCTTTGTCAAGGTGACCGCGTTACCCTCGTCATCCGTCAACCCTGCACCTAAGTGGTCGGTGTCGGAGAAGCCGACGGTGCACCCGGTGGTTGGTGACGTTCCGCAGAGCACCCCGTCAAACTGGCAGGTGCCGGTCGCAGGATAGCTGGCGCCAGCATTCAGCGTCACGGGCAGCGCGCCCGCTCCGTTGCCAGACCCAGCGAGCGTCCCGAGGCCGTCAACTACGCCGCAGGTCGTTCCAACAACACTACCCTGCGCTCCGTCGTCGCCGTGGAGTGCCGTAATGACTCCGAAGGTATCGTCACTAAACGATGACAGCTTCAGAGTCTCGTCTGTCCCAACCGTGCTCGTGTTCTTCACGGACACGTCGTATCTCACCGTGACACACGCCTTTGTGGTGCTGTCATACGTCTTGGCTATTGTGCCAGTCGTAGTGGCCTCGTTGGAGACTACCTCGACCGCTGGGGTGTTAAATCCACTAACCGGAGTTTTGCCGTCCGCGCCTAGACCGTTGGCCGTCGCGACATTGTCCACCGTCACGTTTTCAACCTGATTCGCCTGGAAACTGCACGAATAGGTACCGTTTGCTGCTATCGGCTGCGGTACCAAACAGGTATTTGAGTTTGCGACCAGCGTACCCTTACCACTAGTAATTGCACTACCCGTCGGACATGTCGTGAGACCCAGACCCGACACCGTCCCAAGGTTGCCGTACGCGCTATCGCAAATCTGATTAATCGTAACGCTTCCGAAGTTAGAAGTGTTGCTTACGGTGATGTTGTAGGTCACCGTGCCACCCTCGGGCGTAAGTGTGCAGTTCGCGGCGGTGGTTTCGTTCGCTGTCGTACAAGTTTTCGCCACCGAGATGGTCGGCGACTGAATGATAATCGGGAGTTGGATGGTCTCGCAGTTGCACTTCGACTTGTCCCCAGGCACCGCCGTTGGGTTTTGAACGTCATACGACTGCTGCCCGCTCGGTGCTGTGCACTGAATCACCTTGCCCGGCACCTGCCAACTGGTGCAGTTGGGCAGCACTGCGCAGGGCCCGGTGACACTGCCAACGGTGCAACTTGGGAGGCCGACCGGACTCGGGCACTGGAATTTCTGGATCAGGAGCGTAACAACTTGCGTCGAGGTAGCGCCGCCGTTATCGTTGCTGCTGCTGTCGCCGCAGCTGTCCGGGTGTGCATCGTACTCGTCAAAATAGTTCGTTCCGCAGAGCTGACCGCTGGTGCCATTGCAGAAGAACTTAGCGTTAGTGTTGCCCGTAACAGGAATTGTGAGGCTGGAGAGGTTAGGTGGAGGGGGAATGACGTTATCCGCGCAGGTATTGTTCACGGACAAGGCATCGGCTGTCGTCGTGCCCGTTTCGGCAATGTACATGCCGATGTTCGATCGCGTCGAAGTTGACGTTGTGACGATCTGAAAATCCGCGATAAAGTCGAACGTTGAGCCCGTTTGGCAACTCGGCAACTGGTTGCCGGTTCCGGCGTCTCGGACGTTAGACACCTTCGCAATCCTCACGTCATTGGCCGTGCAGTTCAGCCTATTACTCGCGGCCGTACTGGTCCGGGAGGCGCCTTGCGAAACGTTAAATTCATTCTGTATGCAGTTTTGTGCCTGACCGAACGTTAGCGTGGCTGTAGCGACGGTCACCGCGAGTACGGCCAAAATCAACGAAAGCGTCTTACAACAACATGTTCGACAACTCATAATTTTCCTCCTGGGAGTTCGAAGTTTTCCGTGAGTCATTCGCGAAGGAAAAACTCTCCGGTCTAGCTGGGGCTCACTTAGTTTCTTCAAACATTCGGCAGGAGAGGCGACGGGAGCGAGAGACGAAGTGCGCGCGCAACGCTCCGGGGAACCTTGAGGGCTGCCAACCCCGGCCGACGAAATGGGCGAAACGGTCATACTCTGGGTCACTGAAAGCGGAAATACAGACTTGCAACGGCTAAACGGAAGGCGCCCGTGCGCAGACGAGCGGAATCGCGCAATCAGGCTACTCGCGCCTGTTCGCGCCGCCGGACGGTGGTTCGGTGTGCGGTTGTGCATACAGCCTGGGAAACGCGAAACGGTTGACTACGAAGGCTACGCCAGCTCCAACGAACGACAGCCAGAGCTCGTGCAGTGTCGCCGGGGGGAGTGGCGAGCTTCTTCGGCCAACTTAAATCGCGCTGCAAAGTTAGCCTGCATCGGAAGGCTGGTCAATCCCGAGAAAGATGCAGAAAAACTGCAACTTTAGTTGTAGAATTTTGGGCGGTCCAGGACTCCGTTTTCTAGACGGGAAAGGGGTTTCGCGGCAGAGGATATAATACGAGTGCGGGACATAATGGGTACGCTGTCTCCATCTCCCCGAGGGCTGTTTCCACGCGGTTCTCTGCTAGGCGTAGGTGGCGAGCCACGGCGCGTGGAACACGTCCTGGCCACGGTACGGCTGGTGCTGGCGGTCAGCGCCCTGGTCGCTATCTACTATGATCCCACCCAGCCGAGCCGCTATGCGGTACTCGCGTACGCACTGCTGATCCTGTACGTTGTTTACGCTATCAGCGTCTACGTTGCGATCCGCGGTAGTGCTGCTCTTTCCAGCTGGGTGCTGGTTGCCATCCATGGGGTCGACATTCTCTTTCCCGGCATCATCAGCCTGTTTACCGAAGGTCCCAACAGCCCATTTTTTCTGTTCTTCGGATTTGTGTTGCTGGCCGCAGCCTATCGCTGGGGGCTGAACAAGACTTTAGTGACGGGCCTGGCCACCATCGCGGTGCTGGTGCTGGAGGCCGTGGTACTGCGTTATGGACCGCTCGCGCCTCTGGTCGAGGGGCAATATGACCTGAATACGCTCATCATGCGGGCTGCGTACCTGGCGATTTTCGCTTTTCTGATCGGCTATCTTGCCGAACAGGAGAGGCGCCTAAGGGTGCAAGCACTAGCCTTGAGCCACGTCAGCAGCAAGGCTCGCTTCGAAGGCGGACTGAAGAGTACGTTGCGATCCGTGCTGCACGAAACAGTGCAGTTGTTCCGGGCAGAGCAAGCGCTTCTGGCATTCGATGACCCTAGGGGGACCTTCTTGTGGAAAGTCGGCCCGGAAAGCACGGGAGAAGGTTTGGTTTTAACCTGGCGTGAACTGGACGCATCCCACCGAAGCCGGTATTTCTTCCCTTTGCCAACTGACACCTTGCGAGTGGCCCGCACGCGGAGGGATGGTGCGTACGTTGCTATTTCCGATCTGGAGGGTGTCGCACACTCTTGCCGGTTGCCGAGCGAGTTTTCTTCCGAGCATCCCTTTCGCGTAGCCTTGATAAATTGCTCTACTGTCGAACCGAACGTTTCAGCGCGACTTTTCCTGCTCGAACCACATTCCGGGTTTGGCCGGAGAGCAGAGGTGCGCTTCCTGCGCGAGCTTACCCGGCATGTCGGGCCCGCGGTTTACAACGTGTACCTGCTGCGCAGGCTGCGGGCACGGGCCGCGGCGGACGAACGGGCGCGCGTCGCCCGCGATCTGCACGATGGCATTATTCAGAGTTTGCATGCGATTGCCTTCCGTCTTTATGTGCTTCGCGTAACTTCGCCGAAAAATTCAGAAAACTTGCCAGGTGAACTCCTGGAGATTCAGGAGATGGTCCAGCAGGAAGTATCCAAGCTGCGGCAGCTCCTCCAGCAGCTCAAGCCCATTGATTTCGATCCGAGGCGCTTCAGCGAATGGTTGAGCGTCACGATTGAGCGCTACCGCCAGGACACCGGCATTGCCGCCAGTTTTATTTCCGACGTGCCGGAGCTTATGCTACCGCCCGAGATTGCTCATGACGTGGCGCACATTACGCTCGAAGCGTTGGTCAACGTCGCCCGGCATAGCGGGGCAGAGCACGTCGTGATCCGGCTCAGCACCGAGAAGGACGCCTGGAAGCTGGTGATCGACGATGATGGACGGGGCTTCGACTTTGTGGGTCGGCTGTCGCCGGCAGAACTGGAGAACAGCCGCCAGGGACCGCTGGTCATAAAAGAGCGAGTACGAGCGATTGGCGGTGAACTCACGATCGACTCCAGACCCGGCCGCGGAGCGCGGCTGGAAATGGTCTTTCCTCAGGCCAAATCAGCCGCGCATGCCTACTAACCACCAGGAGTGCATCCGGATTCTCATTGCTGACGACCACGCTATTTTTCGCGACGGCTTACGAAGGCTGCTGGAAACAGAGCCGACATTCCAGGTAGTTGGCGAAGCTCGCGATGGGAAGGAAGCGGTACAGCTGGCGCTGCAGCTCAAACCGGACATCTTATTGCTCGATGTCGCCATGCCCAGAGTGCCCGGGCTTGAAACGCTCCGCGAGCTCAAACGCAACCAACTGCACGTGCGCACATTGCTGCTGACTGCGGCCATCGACAGATCGGACGTTCTGCAAGCGCTGCAACTCGGCGCCTACGGGGTGGTGCTGAAGGAATCGTCTCCGGAACTGCTGCTCAAGAGTATCAAAGCCGTGCATTCGGGAGACCATTGGGTGGGACGTGATGCTGTTTCGGCGTGGGCTCGAGTTGCACGGGAAGACTTCGGGCTGACGCCTCGTGAGTTGGAGATTGTTTCCGAGATCAGATTGGGAAAAAGCAACAAGGACATCGCACAGCGGTTTTCCGTCAGTGAAGAGACTGTGAAACGTCACCTCAGCAACATCTTTGAAAAACTAGGCGTATCCAGCCGGCTTGAGCTTGCCATATTCGCCACTACGCACAATTTGGGCTGATCACGCACGAAGCTCCCAGGGTCGTACGGTGTGGGCGACAATACGTCCGGAACCCATCTGCGCTTCCCAGAAGGCCGTTTCTGGACCCCGTCACTTTACGCTATGGCGTGCCGTTGCGAATCCCTATGGATGCGTCGGGTGTTCTCCGCAGCGTAAGATCGATCTGACGGCGGATTTCCATGCCGCACCTATCCGACAAATCTAAGATCGCGCATGCAGAAGCACGATTTCCAAGTCTTCACCCATAGTGAAGTGCCGGCGGGGGATGGGGGTCTGAGCTTAGGGCAGGCGCTGATTGCGGCGCACAGCTTGGCTGCGAGCGAAACAGCGCCCCACCCGCAGGATGTTCGTAAGCGTTGGTGAGCACATTGCCGTCGTCCGCCTGGTCCATACGACGCCGGTTTTATCGGTTGTTTACGGCATTTTTCGGGGATTCGAAAGCCGCCGGGTCAGAATACGGGCCTCTCCCCCTGACGCCCCAGGAGTACACATTCGCCCTTTTACGAGGGCGGGGGAAACGTGAAGAACTCCCACATTGTCGGCGCAGTAGCGGCGGCCCCGGGACGCGTCTTGACGCCCACGCCTTCGAGCATCAGGCGCAGAACGCTTTGGTGCTGATAGAGCGTGCTGGACTGATAAGCGGCCTTGGAGGACGGTGGGCTGATAAGAACTGCCACCACCCGACCTCCGCCGTTTGTGTTGTCGCTGCCTGACTCGTCGAACACGATGATGAGCAGCCCATCCTTTTGAAACCCTTGGCTCCTAATCAGCGGGTCGATGTTCAGCTTCAGCCAGTTATCGGCTACGCTCAGCGAGCAGTCATGCGCATCGTTGCAAAGATTGGGCACGATGAAGGAAAAATCAGGCAAGCTGTTGTTGGCCAGATCATGGGCGAAGCCTGCATTGGGATCTTGGAACGGCACCAAGTTCTGTTTCTGCACGGAACTGTTCTGCACGTCCGTAAAGTAAGGGAACGGGTTGTGGCGTGCAACATAGTTCCCCGAACCACAACTGAGCGAGCCCACCGCAGGCAAGTCTTCCGCATAGACTTTCCAGGTTTTGCCGTTCAGCAGCAGTTCACTTACCACGTTATCGGCTGAAACTGGGAAAGTGTTAGGGCACATCCCATCAGTGTTGGTAAGAATCTGCCCAGTGGTGAGCATGAAATAGTTGCCAATCGAGGGATGGGTGTTTGCATAGTACTGGGTTGCCAACCCATATTTTGCGATCAGCGTGTTCAGATAGGGCATCACCGTGGTCCCAATCACGCTGGAGTAATCCGTGTTTTCCTCGACCACCACGAAAACGTGGCCGAACGGCGGCTGAGCCGAACTCAGCGTGAGCGTTGCGGCGTTGCTGGTCACACTTCCTACCGTGTTGCTGATCACCACGGTGAACTGAGAGCCGTTGTCGGAACTGGTCGTGGGCGGCGTGATGTAACTGGACGAGGTTGCGACGGCGATGACTGTCCCGTTCTTCTTCCACTGATAGCTCAACGGGGCGGTGCCCGTCGCGGCCACCGTGAAGGTCGCTGTCTGGCCGGCCGTCACGGTCTGGCTTGCCGGCTGAGTCGTGATCGAGGGTGCCGAGGAATTAATAGTTCCTGAGCCATGCACTCCCGAACATCCAGTTAGATTCAAGCTGAAGCACGAAAATGTCAGCAAGAGGCCGAGCAGTCGGGCGCAAAGGAGAATTTGCTGGGTCCGCAGTACTGGAGAATGCCGCTCCGAAAGGTGAGCCATAACGACCACTCTCCTGGGCAGGTCAAAGACGCAGAATCCGCAAAGACGTAGCAATTCCGGAGACGAAGCCAGACGCGGCGAAACATGGCATGCGTGTTATACGGTGCATTTACCCGTTGGAAACACTAACCTTCCAGGCTTGGTAGAAGCGGGGTAGTAAATGCGCAGCCTGCCCTTTTTCACTCTGAAGATGCTGGATAGCGGTCCTGAAAGCGCAGACCTTGCACCCCATGCTCATTAAAGACACAAAACATCGGGTACAGGATTCGCAAAACTCGGCAATTTGGGCTTCAAAACTCTGGGACCAACGGGAGCACTGGACAGGGTGAGTGACGCAGAATCTCTTCTGCTACCGAGGCCAGTAGCACACAAAGCACCTCCCACCCTCGCGCTTTCTTCGAACTGTGTGATATGCGCGAAATCACGATTTGCGGTGACCAGAATCACGAACATTCGCGTACCCACTAGGCTGAACTCCTATCTCCAGATACCTCCGCAGCGCATCCTGCCAGGCCGGCATAACGATGCCGTACTTCTCCAGGCTTCTCGGAGATAATACGGAATACTTCGGCCGTTCCGCCGGGCGGACGAACTTGTCGCTCGTCGTCGGACGCACGACGGTCTTGAATCCCGCACCCGCAACGATCTCGCGGGCAAACTCAAACCAGGAACACTCACCACGGTTGGTGGCGTGCACAATCCCCTGGGCTCCTGCACGGCAGAGCTGGACGATCGCGCGGGCCAAGTCAGGTGCGTAAGTCGGAGATCCGCGCTGATCGTTAACCACGTCAAGTTCCGGCCGGGTTGCGGCCAATTTCAGAATTGTGTCGGGAAAACATTTGCCGCCAACGCCGAATAGCCACGATGCTCGCAAGATACAGCAACCCGGCAGAAGCTGTGCGAGTTGATCTTCAGCCTGTGCCTTTGACCGGCCGTAAACACTGCGGGGCGCGCGCGGGTCATCGGTTTCGTAAGGAGTAGTCTTGGTGCCGTCGAAGACGTAATCGGTGCTGAGAAAAAGCAGGCGGGAACCACACTGCTTTGCCGCTCGCGCCACGTTGGCTGCGCCGCGGGAGTTCACATCGAAGGCCAGCTCGCGGTTGACTTCACATCCATCCACATCGGTGTATGCGGCGGCGAGCACGATCCAGTCGGGCCCAGTAGGCCGAACTACATCCGAAATCTGTTGCGGGTCGCGAATATCAACGTCCTTTGAGCCAAGCCCGGCGATCTCATCTCCAGTCCATTCGTGCCCTGCCCACTCGCGCATTAGCGCTTTGCCCAGCAGGCCGGTGGCACCGAAGATGGTCACTCGCATGGTGAATCTGTTTCTATTGGTAGACTTGGGCCTGGGCGAAAAGAACTCCGAGGCCATCCTTGGCGGAGATGGTCGGCTTAACATCCAGTTGCCAATCAATTTTCAGATCGGGATCATTCCACGCGAGAGTGTGCTCGAACGCCGGGAAATAAAAGTCCGTAGTCTTGTACAACACGTGTGCGCCGTCGGAGACAACGCGGAACCCGTGCGCGAACCCCACCGGAATCCACAGCATGAGGTTGTTTTCGCCGGAAAGCCGAACCGCTTCCCAGCGGCCGAAAGTCGGCGAACTCCGCCGTAGGTCCACCGCTACATCCAGAATCTCGCCGGCAACCACGCGAACTAATTTTCCCTGCGGATGCTGAACCTGGTAATGCAGCCCGCGCACCACATTGCGGCCGGAGAAAGAGTGGTTGTCCTGCACGAAGTGCTCGTGGATGCCGGCTTCCGCCATCGCCCTTTGGTTGTAGCTTTCCAGGAAGAAGCCGCGATCATCACCAAAAACTCGGGGCTCAAGAATCAACACCCCGGCCAGTGACGCCTTCGTTGCCTTCATGGCCACGCCTGCCTGCCCTGCTGCCACCTCAGAATACCTTCTCTCGGAGAAGTTGCAGCAAATATGCTCCGTAGCCATTGTTCTTCATCGAGTTTCCAATCGCCTCCAGCTGCTCCGCGGTGATGTAGCCGTAGCGGTACGCGATCTCTTCCGGGCACGCTACCATCAAGCCCTGCCGCCGTTCAATGGTCTGGATGAACAGGGAAGCTTCCATCATCGCCTCATGAGTGCCCGTATCCAGCCATGCCATGCCTCGGCCCATCACTACCACTTCCAACTGCCCGCGCTTCAGGTACACCTTGTTTACGTCCGTGATCTCCAGTTCGCCACGGGCGGAAGGCTTGAGCGATCTGGCAATCTCCACTACATCATTATCGTAGAAATAGAGCCCGGTCACCGCGTAGCGCGACTTGGGCTGCTTCGGCTTCTCCTCCAGGCGGACAGCCTTTCCTGATTCATCGAACTCAACCACGCCGTAACGTTCCGGATCATGCACCGGATACACGAAGATCTGTGCTCCTTTCCTTTTCTCCGCCGCCTGACGGAGATCCCTCGCAAAGTCGTGACCATAGAAAATGTTGTCCCCCAACACCAGGGCACAGCAACTCGAGCCTATGAAGTCCCGCCCTACGATGAAAGCCTGCGCGATTCCCTCAGGCTTTTTCTGCACTGCATATTCGAAGCTGAGTCCGAAACGCGAGCCATCTCCCAACAACTGCTCGAATCTAGGAGTGTCTTCTGGAGTAGAGATCACCAGAATGTCACGGATCCCGGCCAGCATCAGTGTGGAAAGCGGGTAATAGATCAACGGCTTGTCATAAACCGGCAGCAGGCTCTTGCCCACAGCGTGAGTGGCCGGATAGAGCCGCGTTCCCGATCCGCCCGCCAGGATGATGCCCTTGTACGGTTTGTCTTGGGCAGCGGTTTTTCTTGCCATCGAGCTTCTCCGGAATTCGTCAGTCTGCCTGCCCCATGAAACCGGCTTCTACGAGTAGTGTGTGGCGATCCACTGGCGATAGCTCCCGCCCGTGATCTCTTTCACCCACAGCTCGTTTTGCAAGTACCATGCAACGGTCTTGCGGATGCCGCTCTCGAAAGTCTCACGCGGCTTCCAGCCCAGCTCGTGTTCGATCTTGCGCGCATCCATGGCATAGCGGCGGTCGTGGCCCGGGCGATCTTTCACAAAAGTGACTAGTTTCCGGTGTGGGACCACGGGGTCGTCCGCGCACAGCTCATCCAGGATTGAGGATATCGTTTCCACGATCTCGATATTTCGTTTTTCGTTCCAGCCGCCGATGTTATACGTTTCCCCGGCTCTGCCTCGCGCCAGAACCATGCGCACTGCTTCGCAATGATCCTCCACGTAGAGCCAATCCCGCACATTCTGCCCATCTCCATATACGGGTAACGGCTTGCCGCTGCGCGCGTTCAAGATCATCAGCGGGATCAGTTTCTC
>Ga0070697_100003697_pt1 | contig 11762 bp, 13 predicted proteins | sample KBSK1501metaG_FD_65475 | JGI IMG/M metagenome (GOLD analysis project Ga0070697, IMG submission 65475) | Corn, switchgrass and miscanthus rhizosphere microbial communities from Kellogg Biological Station, Michigan, USA - KBS K1-50-1 metaG | ecosystem: Host-associated > Plants > Roots >... | reverse complement strand
TATTCCTGGGTGGGATATTCTTGGTGGGAAGATAGAAGTGGGAATGGCTAGGGTCGATGAGAAAGGGAGAGTTCTGATACCCTTAGCGGAGCGGTTGCGAGCCGGCCTCCGACCCGGGGTTGAGCTAGAGGTGACCCAGGAGAAAGAGGGTCTCTTCCTTAGACCGCTAGTGCCGAAGCCGTTGAGAGTCCGCTCAGGCCGTAAGTGGGGGAGGGAGACTTTCCCGGACGCTGGCGAGGCCACTTTTGGCGGATAGGGATCGAATCCTCATCGATGTAAACTGTCTAGCCATCTTTCTCGTCGAGGATCATCCCGGACACCCCTACGTCGCCCGCGAACTGGAGAGGGGACTGGGCGGCCACTTCATACCGCTAGTACTTGACGTCGTGCCCATGCGAGCCTACTGGATCATGACCCACCCATGGGCATGCGACACGGCTCAGAGCGAGAAGGCCCTCAGACACTTCCTCGACGCCTATCCTATCGTCGAGTACTGCCCGCTAACCAAGTCAGTCCTCCACCGAGCCTTCGACCTAGCTCGAGAACTACACCACGATCCATTCGACTCGATCTACTTGGCTGGAGCTCTGGAGAACCATTCCTCAGGAATAATGACTACGGACACCGACTTTCGACGCCTCTGCCACTCCAAGAATCTTGACTACGTAAACCCAGTTCCCGCACGAGTCCTGGAAAAGTTCGCAGGCTGGAAATCCGGAAACTTCGGTGCAGATCGAGGAGGCGCCCAAGCCCTTCAGTGAGGAAGACCGCGGAGAGGACCGTTGACGACTCTCGTCGACTTCTGGACAGAGCATTTCCCTGGCTGGTGAGGATGGATTCATCATAACGGCGGCCCCACTAGTGACGCCAGGAATCTCAAGAAGAGGAGTGTCCAGTGGCCAAGACATTGAGAGTCTCCAAAGTCGAAGACGGGACTCTCTTAGAGAAGCGCAAAACAGGCGCAGCCAAAATGGACGCGTCTAGGAAGAAGACGGTCGGGACGCGGTTCGATAATGCTAGGGAGATTAGGAAGATGAGGAATGCCCCAATTATTTGATTCGCCTACTCGGGACTAATTTATCCTGATTGGCCTTGTCACGTTCAATTCGGAAGGATTGCTTCTATGCAGACGATTACGCTTGTCATGTCGCAGAATCTGAACAAGACCGATGTCGAGTCGATCCTGCAGCAATGGTCCACAGTTCAAGATGCTCGTGTCAAACCTCAGGGTCGTCTTGTGCGAAGATACAGGACTCACGGTGTCTCAATGCATTGGCACATAACTGGTCTCAGGCCAGGAATGGGAACCGTGGAGGTCACCTACGATCCTGAGACAGGGAAGCTAGACGTGTCCGTGCATGATAACAGGCGTGGATACTGGGCACTTGGTGCATCTCAGGACCTTGCCAAAGCCTTGAACCGACGAAGGTAACATCCCAAGCTAGATTGCCTTTCCAATAGTTTCATACTAGACTAGCTACTCTTTCACTCATCTACTTCGAAATACTCCTACCGGCCCCCATGCAAACGCTCGATTGCCAGGTCTGCTGCCGAGCCTGCCAGCAACCAACATACCGCGAAACCCGATACCGATCCGACTACCAGTTCGTCGGCCGACAACTAGTCTGCCAGAACTGCGGCGAAACAATACTCGAACGAGTAGGAACAGTGTGCCAAGACTGTTGACAAGGCTTCAAGGCATGTGGCTTCGTGATTTGTGAAAGCATAGTGGTGAGGCCCATGATAACGGCATAAACGCCGATAGAGTCTAGAAACTCTCTTCTAAACCGAGAGCGCCACAACAAACTGGACACCCTCCGCAAGGGCCTTAACGGAGGTAGAAGAATTACTGCTCGGCTCTCCTCATCGCATAATTGGCATTAGTTTCTAATGTGAAAGTTCTCTTGAGTGATAGCACAAGTTATAGGTGCACCAACACTACGATGTGATTGTTAATCGAGTAAAAGCAATGCTTGCTGGGTGCCAGGAACAACGGTAGTTCGCGATCCTCGAGCTGGGTTCGATTTTGACGCCCACGCGAGGAGGGCAACCGATCGTTATCAGACGGTTCGGCACACCTACATCGACTTTACGCAGGCTATTTATGAAATATCGAAGGGCGCCGTCGAGAGCAAAGAGATCAAAGTCGCTTCGATCGAGGCAAGGACCAAGGAAATCGAGAGCTTCACCAAGAAGTGTCTGAAGCGTTCCGATAATGATCCTGAGGCGCCCAAGTATTCAGACCCGCTCTCACAAATCACGGACCTTGCAGGTACAAGAATAATCACTTTCTTTCTAGATACAATTCCACCAGTTGAATCATTGATTAATGGCGAATTCCTTGTCGTAGAAAGAATTGACAAATCCGACCTGTTGAAGGCAGAGGAAAAATTTGGGTATCAAAGCATTCACTTTCTTGTCCGACTAAGACCTGAACAAGCTAATCTACCAAAGTACCAACCGTTCACGAATCTGACCGCGGAAATCCAGGTTCGTACAATCGTTCAACATGTTTGGGCCGAAATAGAACACGATATTCTATATCATTCCCCCTTAGAGACTGTTCCCCAAGAGATCAGACGCAGGCTTATGCGGCTTGCAGGAATGCTTGAAATGGTAGACGAAGAATTTCAAGCAATACACGTTGACGATGAGCGAATCAGGCGCGAAGCTGGCATGGCTGCTCAAGCCAGCTCTTAGCTACTTCACTGCGTTCGAAGATAATGGGGTTGTTCCCCGCCCGTTCTCTGACTTTTTGAATGGCTTGCGCAATGCGCTAACTGGATATCTTTTGGCGTTCTTTCGTATTTTTCGACTGACGATTTCGCCTAGGTCAACCTCCAAAACATCACAGAGTGATAGACAGTAAATGATAATGTCAGCAATCTCATCTGACACCTGCCTTCTCCTCGTGTTGACCTTCAACTCCTTGTGGATTAATTCATCTGACTTCCATTGAAAATTCTCCAATAGCTCCGCGGTTTCGATAGCTATTGAGATCGCGAGGTTTTTAGGAGTATGATAGGCTCGCCAATTTCTATGGTCTCGGAAATCCGAGACATCGCGTCTTAGATCTTCAAGAGTATTGCCGAACATGAAATGAAAAGAAAAGACGGTCATATTTGCAATTGTGGTTAGCCCCTGGGGACACGGATACGTAATGCTAAGATTACTTTCTTAGCTCTCTCACTGACTGTACAATTCTATCGACTTCGGAGTGGAGAGCGTGAAGGTTTCCTCCATTATCAAATCGGAAATCCGCAACCTTATCGAGTTCGGGACCGCCAAGTTCAGTCTCAGCTTTGTCGGATTCGATGTAATCTTCGATTAGTCCGCGTGGACCGTCCCTCTCGCGAAGCCTATCGTATCGTATTTTGTCTTCGACGGTAAGGTGCACGTGGCAGAATTGGGATTTGTATTTTGATTTGAGATAGGAAATGGCTTCGGAATACCGAATGGCGTCTAAGACATAGTTCCCTTGTGGGAGATACTCGAGCATCATCGCTACGAAACCTGCACCGCCAACAACGAAGATGAGAGCACTTCCCAGATCCTGGAGACTCTTGCGGTCCACGTCCAGGTTCTTTGCCTCGAGGATATCCGCAAGAAGTTTCCGGGTGCTTAGAATGGCGAATCCATGATTTGTCTTGAGATATTTTGCAACGGTTGTCTTCCCGGTACCAATTTGACCTGAAAGGGCTATTATCACAAAGCCACTAGCCCATCTAGGACTTAAGAAATATTCCTGTTCCTTGAAGATGAAGTGTTTTCTTGTCCGAGAGTACTTGTGCCACGGCTATTCGTTCACCCACAGTATCGATCCATCTCTCACCACAATAATAATGATCAAAAGCCAGAACTCCACCCTTTACCGTTTGTTCATAGCAAAGCTCGAGAGCGTTCCGAGTGGGGGTAAAGTTGTCCGTGTCGAAGAAGGTGAACATGAGCGGAACTCCCTTGATTTTTACGAAGGTTTCGCTAATATCGCCCTTGACCAGTTGGACCCCGAGAGGCCTCAGATAATCGCCCACAGTTTGATAGTCGGTCAGTTCATATTTTCTTTCATGAAAGAGATCTAGAACACTTCTTCGCTCAGGAAAGCCTGAAAACGTATCGAACCCATAAATCGGACATTTTGAACCGAATGTCCGAAACGTCTTGGCGATAAACGCGGAAGTCCCGCCCTGATAGACGCCGAACTCGGCGGCAGCTCCCTCGATTTTGGTTCGGATGAGGTATCTTATGGACTGATAGATGTGGACCAGCATATTGGGGTATCCATAAGCCCTCGGTTTGACTGGACACGATTCCAAGATCTCGTTGAAAATAGGATCAGAAAACTCCAGATGTCCCGTACCTGCGAGGATCACGTTGGGGATACGCGAATCGACTTTAGAAAACTGCAATAGGGCGGATTCTTTCGACTCGTCCCCTGTTATCACGAGAGTATCAAATTCTAATTCACGAAGGGCATCCGGGCCTATGACCTTGAATTGAAAGATCTTTTCGCCGATGTTATCTGAATCGACGACGGCAACAACAGACGACAAAAGTCCAGATGAGGCTAGTTCCCTTAACAGAGATAGACAGACTGGGTTCACACCCCAAATCAACAGACGCGTCGGTCGAAGACTTACCTCCTCGAAAATCCGCTTGAGAAGCTTCTCAGCTTGTGCACTCGACGCTTCACGTGCGCTTTCCGAAAGTCCGCTCATCAACATTGGCCGCTTCCCAGTAAGACGGTTCTATTAGCAATTCGTTATTCATATCAATTGTCTGTCGGTATTGCGTATACTGGGAGATTGCGTTCCTTATCGGAGAATCGGTTGTCAAGCTCATCCATCCAGGTCGCCAAAACATCATACTGGTTCTCGATAGCTCTTTGTTGAGTAGCTTTCATTCTCGTTGTTGTCGGAGTGAACCTAAGAATTTCTAGTGGGACCGTTCTTAGAAGGAAATGATGACCCACACGCTCCTGGACTGAATCCATGAATTTTCTAAGTGAATCGCGCATCCCATTTAGCGAAGATGTTGTAAGAGTGATGTAGCCGTAGGTGTCGACGCCGAGATTGACCCATCTCGAAATTATGTCTATTTGTCGATCCAAAAGCTCAGGTCGAGCCATCGTATTTTCTCGGAACGACTCGCCAGAAAAGCCCTTGAAACAGCCGACTCGTCCAAAGTTTCTGAAGCTTCTAATTAATCCGAAGTCGTTCTCGCTGAGAAATTCCCAGGGATAATACACGCTAAGATTGTCATCCATCCATAGAAAGTATTCATGTTCAAGGCGCCTCCTTTTCAGAGATTCCATCATACGCACCGGCCACTCTGGAATGATGTCAGGTTGACCACCGCTTAGGTCGATCACTCTAGGTCTGACCGGTTCAGCAAGGAAGAGAGCCATGAGCTCATCGGCCGTCATGAACTCGGAGTATTTTCTTGATGCCATCAATAAGGGAAAATCTACGTAACAATACCAGCAGCGCCAGTTGCATGATGCGTTCTGGAAAACCTCAGCTTCTTCAGCCTGAGCTATCGGGATGTCGAGTCTCCATGCGGCAATTCTTTGGGGTAAGGGATTATGCACCCACCTGGAACTTGTTTGGTCGCGAAAGTGATGAATCCGTCCGAACCCGCCGCAGTTTGGGCCTGAGGAAATGTCTTGTTCTTGCAACGATCCCTTGAAATTTGTAATGAGGAATTTGTCAGTTCCAATGATCGATTTTTCTCTTAGCATTCTTGCATAGACTTCCGTGTCAATGAAGCCTCCGGTTTCTGGCTTCGGTTCTATCGACTCGTCTGACATGCCAATGGGACCCAGTCAGGTCGTCGGCTTAACCGAAACTCGATGATGTTCCTTAGAGGTCAAGACAACCCACGCGCGCCGATCGCGTTTCAAGAGATCGATTGGGTTAACCGGCCTTGCGTTTCGAACGCGGATTAGTGTAGCGTACGCCGCGCTCTCATGTTCTATCCAAAATTCGGGCTCCGCATGGATCTCCTTGAGGAATCCGGTTTTTATCATTCGCCAAGATATCGGATCCAACTCATAAAACCATGAATCAGAGACCCCGCAAATGCCGACAACAGGACCCCCGGGTTTTTTCAGAAGCATGACATCTCCCGCACGAACACGATGGTACGGGGCAATCTTGCGCGTTGAGAATCTCGACTCGATCGTTTTTTGGCCTTCCAAACAAAGACGCAAGTACGGTTCGATCATTATGGCAAGGTGTACTGTGTTTTTCTCTGCGTCGAACTGTTGAAGATAACTTGTCCATTTTGGATCGCCTTCCACAGCCTTTGAAAGTCTGTCTGCTATTTCCTGTGGTAAACTGAGCGACAAATTGTCTGGGCTAGGCATCTGCTCTCTCGAACTCTTGACGCTCGCTTTTTTCGAGGTTGATTATCGACACGATTTTACGGATTGTCGCAGAGACGGTCTTCCATTCCGACGGTCTGAGCCTGCGGCAAGTCACTTGTTCTACAGATTTGCTTACCGAAGATCCTTCATCGAAGGCCCTCAGAATGCTCTGAAGAATCATAGGGCCTCTGCAGGCGAAGATCCGGTTCCCTTCTGTCCAGACGTCGGCCAAAGTTCTTGCCGGGTCCATTCGGCTAACAGAGGAAAGGATATCGCCCCGGACTATTGAGACCAAAGATGGATCCTTGAACCCTCCAATTATCTGGAGAGCCGGTTTTCGTATTCGAAATCCAAAGTGGCTTTCTTCCAGCCAGTCATGGTAATGATACTTGAGATAATTTTCTCGGGCAATCTTCATTGTCTTCTGAAAAAGGAGTAGATTCGACTTTCTCCAGTTCTTCGGGACATAATCTAGTCCTGCTGCTTTCAAAGAGTTTCGTTCGAAATATGGCGTGGTATAACGCACCGTTTCGCTAAGTGTTCCCAGAAAGTTGAGACCCAAATCTCGGGACCAACTGAGAAGTGTCTTCCAATCATTACGAACGTTTGGTCTTGTCCAGAGACTGGGGCTGGTAATCAAAACGAACCCGCCTAATTGTGTTAACTGAGACGCACTTTCAAGGAAGGCTCGTTGATATGATTCGTACCAGGGTGGGTCCGCGAGTGTAACTTGCGCTTGAAGTGGTGGTAAAAGATCGCACAAGAGATCACAACACATACAATTCTTCGTGATGTTGAGCTGGCTTGAATATGCAGGATTCTTGTCTAATAGGAAGAATCTTCGGCGAAGAGTTGCTTTTTGGCTCGCCCTGAAGACTGTTGGGCACCCTAGACATAGCACAAGCTCATCTAGACGACTGAGTCTCAGTGAGATCTCCAAAAGGTCGTTCGCGGTCTTTACATCGAATCGCCAGTCAAAATCGAGTGGATGAGGAATTGGCGCATCCTGGGGATAATCAGAGTAGCTTGAATCATTCTGCTCAGTATGGTTTGTAATTCCAATTATTACACGCCTGTCGATTCTTCCTTTAGACTCTAGCCGTCTCAGTGAATCGAGGAGGGCTGAAGGATAGAGCCCCGGAAGGCGATCCAGAAGAGCATCGAGACTTTCGAATCCACGTCCTACTTCGTGGAGAACTTGCTTATCGAGCTGTTCCTGGAACAAAGAAAAATCGAGGTTCAAAGACTTTGTGACCTCCAATATCTTGTTCGGCTCTTTAACAGGATTCTAGATTCTTTGATTCTTGTCGAGCTAGGCGACAGATGGCACTCTTCTCCCGACATATTCAAGAACTAGCTCTGTAAAGTAATCTAGATGGTGTCCTGATAGGTTAGTGTCCCTGTGCACCCCGTGCCATTCTTCAAGACAACGTCGGCAACAAGTCGCAGTTCCGTGTTGCGCATAATTCACTATACTGCCACCCCACGGAGTATAGCCTCCGTGATACGTTTTTTGTATCGGGGGGCCTATCACCTTTTCAAGTCGCTTTCGGGCGCGGCTTCTAAGCTCTTTCAATCCAGTGGCGACTGCGCCTTCAGCTACTAGTGTCTCAATGGTGTTTCCCCAGTAGTAGTTCCGTATCATTTCATAATTCAGAGCGCTGATTGTGTAGTCTACGTCGCGGATATTCCGTTTGTCAAGACGATTCCAATCGATGTTATCGAAATCGCACTCGATACAAGTTTCATTTCTATAGGACCGTCGCTTCGGCGTCCTTGCTAGACGAAAGGCGTGAAGATTATTGTCGCAGTCTGTATCTGTGCACTCTAGAGTACCAAGGGCAGTCCTTTTGCGCCAATCGTCTCCAGCTAGCTCTGAACTGGAACCGACGCTCATTTGCTAACCTCCGTGTAACCTAAACCACGCCTGAGCAAGTCCAAGTCCGGACCTCCTACATGGCTCAAGTCAACAAATTCCAAGAGAATATCTCTAGCAATCCTTTGAATATCATGTCTTGGTTCCTGAAGGTTTTCAGCCGCACCCCACCAATCCTTGTCCTGTTCTTGCGAAAGCCTGAAGGCTACACAGTTGGCTAACGCCGGAATCGAAACCTTATTGGTTAGAGCCACATCGATTACCGCCTGCTTGAGCCTCGAAATCCTGCCCCCTGCAAGTTTCACGCACTCCTGGGCGAGATCGTCAGGGTTGCGTCCCAATAGGACCGCACTTGCGAATGAGCTAGCGTCTATCTCTTCCTGATCTGGCTGGTTACTCTTCGAAGTTACATACCGAATGTTTTCGAATTGAAGAATTCTCATACTGGGGGCATCTTGATGAAGAGAAGCATGCCAGATCTCGTGGAATAGGTCAAACATCCACCGAACATCTGAGAGGGTTCTGTCTTTTACAACTATCGCGTTCCTATTGCTCTCGCGGAAGTAGGCCCCTTGGAAGACTGACGAATCGGCAATAGGTATTACGGGAACGCCCAGTTTCCAGATGAACCTGAGAGAAGCCTCGAAGACGGATAACTCGTCTTGGTCATTGATTTGACGATGAATTCGATACGGGTCTGATGGAATGTGTTCGGAAGGCAAATGCTGAACGGATTGGATCGCAAGCATTGTTAGATATTGCGCATAGAACGCGTGAACGGCTAGTTGCGAGTTTCGAACATGCGGCCGTAACTTGAATTTCGCTCCAAGACTTGAAGAATCTAAATGGAACGGTTCTCGACTGAAAGTTTGCTCGGATGTCAGGTGAAAAATCCGGCCCACCTGCTCCACAACTTGAAGACCTTGCTGCTTCAATGGAGAATCCAGATCCTCAGCCTGTAGAACACTCGGAGGAAGCAACTTCTTGGTGATGAATTCCCTATCCAGTCCAGAGCGCCGAAGCTTGGTAATGAAACCAGAGAGAGTTGGAACCTGCGACGGATTTGGGATTGGTCGTGAAACGCTCAGGTCGAGAGCTTCTACTAGCTCCTTTATCCTGGCGAGGCTTGCTGTTTCATAGTTGCTTGACTCGTACCGTTGTATTTGCTGTTCAGCAACCCCTAACCGATCAGCAAGATCCTTCTGGCTCAGACCCTGCGCTAGTCGTGCCTTAATTAGTGCGGAGGGAAGGTCGTCGAAGCTTTCTAATTCAGGGATTGGCTGTTTACTTCCCCAAATATCCGCGTATTCTTGGATCTCTGTTTTTAGATCCCCGATTTGACTCATCAGCGCGTCTCTCTGAAGCTTCTCAATTGGAGTTTTTCCATTGCTCTTGGTCTTCGTCAGATTCTCTTCGAATTTGTCGACCTGCGCCTTCGCAATACGATATTCTCGTTCATTCTTGATCATGGCAGATCCTCCAGGTCGATTTGGACAATCCCTTTCACTGATCCGTCGCGGTTGCCCTGAAAGAAATCGCGAAACTGGTGGGACTCGTCGTCTGGAAAGAACTCGCCCAGAAACTTGAGCTTTTGTTTCTTGCGGCGGGCCGAAAAGTCCATCAGCACTGGATCTAGCTCTTGTAAATCAACACCTCCCGTCTCCCAACATGCATCAAAGTCGCCAGGGTGTTGTTTCGCCGTAACGAAGCTTCCGTCGATGTACACGATCCTACAACCAGCGGACTTTAGCGCATATAATCCGGCAATCAACCCTCTCAGTAATTCCCTCCTGCGATCATTCGTTCCGAATCTGGCGAGAATTTCACTCCAAGTAGCGGGATGAATGCCCAGAGGCAAGTTTCCGTCATCTTTGAAGGGCGCAATCATAACACAACAAAATTGTTGTGTAAGTGCTATTTAAGCTTGGCCTCCTCATCTCGGCAGAGATGAATACGATTCCTTCCCTAGGTTATCCAATAACTCCACGTATAGTTGGTCTCTTTTCTTCAGTACCAGACACAAGTCGAGATCCCAGTAACCACCGCCGACTTCTACTTCCCACTAGAACACAGACCATTGATTGTGTTCGTCGATGGCAGGGTCCACCTTGGAAAATCTCAAATGATCAAAGACCAAGAGTTACGATCTCTTTTACGGAAAAGAGGATACAGAATCCTAGAATTATTCTACACTAGCTATTCTGACTATTCCGTTGTCTTGTAGATTGATTGCTAGTTCTTGTTCCATTCGTGAAGGATTGACGTGTAGTCGTTCGCGCCAGTCGCTCCGCTGACCCGACATCTGTGGGGTTGAGCTGCGTTTCGACTATTGCTCAGACACGAGAGGAAAACTGTTGGTCAGCCCAGCATCTTGCTGTACACTGCAACCTAACTTGTGAAGCATGGTTTGCTTCACCGATCATTTACTCTGGAGAGTTCCGTTCGTTGTCGGACGATTTTCCGTAACTCATGATTTACTCCAGCTTGAACACCTGATTAAAAGAGAGGCGTGGTTTGCTAGAGAATGTGCTGTGTTGACTCTTGGTGAAACGAGAACCTTTCACCATTTCGTCCCGATGGCATAGGTGCCGCGAATGCGGGGCCATCATGCCATGCACTCAGTGTAAAGATTCCCGACTGGAACACGATTGTGCAAGAAGGTTCGGGGGGTGGTCACAAGGGAGATGATTTCGATGTGGGTCCCAATCTTGAAGTCGTCTCGTTACCCGTTCGTTTGCACCGAGATTAGGGATGCTCATCCTTGTAGGAACTGATCTCCGGAAGGGACTCGATGCATCTTAGAGACGATTTAATCCAAACAATGGCTGCCGGAGGTGCCATCGCAATTGGCTTTGTTGGTTGGTTCGTGAATTCCGCTCTTCTGAGTGTCGTGACCGGAGTCCTCCTAGGGGCGTTATTGTCCGGGGTTGTACAATTGAGAACTCAGCGACAGGTTTGGAAGAAGGAGCAGTCGCAAACGAATACCGCGTTGATTTACGGTCCACTCTTTCGAGAGATTAAGTCCATTATCAATAGTGCCCACACCTTTGGCTTAATCAACGGATTTGCGTACATCTCTCATAACAAGTGGGACGAGATTGCTTCAGATTACCTGTATTACTTCATCCCCCAAGACGTGAGAAAGTCGCTTGAGAGATTTTTCGCCTCATTATCGACGTACAATCAATTGTCGTTACAGATAACCAGAAGTCTCATGGAACTAATTCCGCGTCAGGCATCTCAATTCTACAAGACCAAGGTTACCCAAATCGACTATTACCTTGATTACATGAAGGATGAATCAATGGCAGCGTCCGAGCGCATTTCCCTTGAGAACCTTGCCATCTTCAACCTGTATCCCAAGGCAGCCCTGACGAAGACATATCCCGACCGGCAGTCTCCCAAGTTTCGCGTGTCCTACTTTGCAAGGGACAACGGACACGAGTCAACAATACACCTTACTACTCCCGAACAAATCCACCCTTTCGATGACTTCTGGAATCAAGTGCTAGAGCACACACC
>Ga0070697_100003696_pt1 | contig 11762 bp, 9 predicted proteins | sample KBSK1501metaG_FD_65475 | JGI IMG/M metagenome (GOLD analysis project Ga0070697, IMG submission 65475) | Corn, switchgrass and miscanthus rhizosphere microbial communities from Kellogg Biological Station, Michigan, USA - KBS K1-50-1 metaG | ecosystem: Host-associated > Plants > Roots >... | reverse complement strand
GACCGGACGTTCAAGGAGCGCGTCGAAATGGCGCGTCAGGAGTTGTCCGCATTGTAGCCACATGCGCATTGGAAATGTGGGCGGGCTGTTGGATGCAGGGCGTGGACGCGGAAAGGGCGCGTTCTTTCCCCACACCCCACGCCCTACTCACATGAACTGGCGGCCCCAGCGGGCCGCGCACCCTGGAGTTGCGGCTCTCACGCACATATCCCCGCGCTCTACTACTACTACTAGTCTTATCAAGTAGTATAGACGTAGCTTCTCTTACCCACACGCGCAGAGGCAAGCCGGCGGCATGAAGTTCACGATCACCAGGGAGCAACTGCAGGAGGGCCTGATGGCGGTGGCGGCGGCTATCCCCGCCAAGACGACGCTGCCGGTCCTGGCCAACGTGCTGCTCGAGGCCACTAAGCCCGGCCTCAGGCTCTCCGGCACCGATCTCGATATCGCCGTGAGCACGACCGTCCCGGCCGACGTGGACGCGGACGGGGCCGTCACGCTGCCCGCCAAGAAGCTGGTGGACATCGCCCGGGAGCTCCCGGGCGGCCCTGTCCGCGTCACGGCGGCGGGCGAAGCGCGGGTGTCGCTCGAGTGTGGACGGTCGAAGTTCAAGCTGCTGGGCCTGCCGCGCGAGGAATTCCCGTCTTTTCCGGCTGTCAAGTTCGACGGAGCCTGGAAGACGGCCGCGGGCGTCGTGCACAAACTCGTGGGGCATGTGACGTTCGCCGCGTCGACGGAGGAGAGCCGGCCGATCCTGAACGGCGTGCTGTGGGAGCTGCGCGCCGATCGCATGCGCATGGTCGCGACGAACGGCCACCGGCTCGCCAAGATGGACGTGCCGGCCATGGGCGGCTCGGCCGCCGACCTGATCGTGCCGCCCAAGGCGCTGGAGCAGGTGCGACGCCTCTATCCCGCCGACGCCGAGATCGAGGTCGCGAAGAGCGACAACCACATCGGCTTCCGGGCGGGCGGCACGCTCGTATTCTCGCGCCTCATCGAAGGACCCTATCCGAATTACGAGCAGGTGATCCCGCGCGAGAACGACAAGGCGGCGACGGTGGACAAGGCCGCGATGACCGGGGCGCTGCGCCGCATGAGCGTGGTCGCGAGCGACCAGACGCACAGGATCCGGCTCGCCTTCGCCGGCGGTACCGTGAAGTTCTCGGTGCAAACGCCGGACCTGGGGGAGGCCCAGGACGAGCTCCCCGTCACCTACGAGGGCGAGCCGCTCGAGATCGGGTTCAACGCCACCTACCTGCTCGAGATCCTCAAGTACATGCCGACCGACGAGGTCCGCTTCACCTTCAAGGCCCCCGAGCGCGCGGCCACCGTGGAGCCGGTGGGATGGAATGATCCGGCCAGCTATATGGCGTTGGTGATGCCCCTGCGGCTGGTTGACTAAAGCCGGGACCTGCAACTACTAGACGCACAGACGCGCAGCGGTGAACAGATAGTGGTGGTCAGGGCGTGCTGTCCCGACTCCTGCTGTCTGTTTTCCCCTGGGCGTCTGTGCGTCTAGCCGTGAGACTGTCCTGCTCGCTGTCGATCTGCGCGCTGTCCACCGGTAGCGGCGCCTCGACCTGCAGCGACTCCCTCGGCGGCACGACGACCTGCGGCACCACCAGCGAATCGATTTCCTCCACTGCGGGCGGGATGTACACGTCCACCCCGTGGTAGCGGGCCAGGATGAGATTGCGGCGCTCGAGCATCCGGTCGGTCCGGAACGTGGGATTGGACGTCCGGGGATGCGGGAGCGTGGCGGCGAGGGCCGCGGCCTGCCGCTCGTCGAGGCCCGCGGCCGGTACGCCGAAGTATGCCCTGCTTGCGGCGTCCGCGCCCCACAGCCCGGGCCCCCACTCCGCCACGTTGAGATACAGCTCGAGGATGCGGTCCTTGGAAAGCGCGAGCTCGAGCGACAGTGCCGTCACCGCTTCCTTGAGCTTGCGGAGAGGATTGCGCGACGGCGACAGATACAGGTTCTTCGCGAGCTGCTGGGTGATGGTGCTCGCGCCCCGCAGCCGGTCGCGGTGCCGCCACAAGGCGCCGAGCGTGGTCCGCCATCCGCCGTGCCCGTTCACGCCCAGCGCGTCCGCGATCTCTGACGGATCGATTCCCCGGTGCGTGCGAAAGCGCGAGTCCTCGCCGATGATCACCATGCGCAGGAGCAGCGGAGAAATATCTTGCAGGGCGGTCGGGCGGACCGACGGTCGGGGGGAGGGTGAGCCTCGTTCCCGCATCATCGCCGTCTCGCGCGGCCAGTGATCGCGCCACCACACGGGCGGCGGCCACACGCCGATGAGCCACGCGAGCGCTACGGCTGCGAACCCTAGCGCCCAGCGCCTCAGCTTCCTACGTTTCGCGTCCGCCATGGGCACGCTGGATCTCTCCACCCTCCGTCGTCGCCTGCAACAGGCCCTGGGCGACGAATTTACCGTCGGCGCCCTCCTAGGCGAAGGCGGCTTCGCCGCCGTATTTCGAGTTCACGACGCCGCGCTCAACCGCGACGTCGCCATCAAGGTCCTCGACCTCGGTCTCACGCCCTCGCCCGCGCTCGCCGAGCGGTTCGTGCGCGAGGCGCGCACCATCGCCCACCTGGAGCACGCCAACATCGTGCCGATCTACAAGGTGGGCGGGTTCAAGAACGAGGTGCTCTACATCGTCATGCGGTGCGTCGACGGGCCGTCGCTACGCCAGCTGCTGGAGAAGGAGCGGCGCCTGTCGATCGGAGACGCGGCGCGCATCGCGCGCCAGGTCGCCGATGCGCTTGCCTACGCGCACGGGCGCGGGATCGTCCACCGCGACGTCAAGCCGGACAACATCCTCATCGACTCGACGGGGCGCGTGGTCGTCACTGATTTCGGGATCGCCAAGGCGGCGGAGGCGGCCGCCTCCCAGCTCACGACCGAGGGCATGGTGGTCGGGACCCCGCAGTACATGAGCCCGGAGCAAGCGACCGGCGAACGGACGGACGGCCGCTCGGACATCTATTCGCTGGGGATCGTGCTGTACCAGATGCTCGCGGGGGAGCCGCCCTTCGACGGGGAATCCGCGCAATCGATCCTCATGAAGCAGGCTACGGCCAATCCCGTCCCGATCACACGGATGCGGAGCGACGTCTCGCAGCCCCTGGCCGCGGTGCTGGACCGGATGCTCGCCAAGGACCCGGCCGAGCGCTATCAGACGGCCGAGGAGGTGAGCCGGGCGCTGGTAGGCGCGCTCCCAACGGCGGCGCGTGACCGGGTCAAACTCCGCTACGGCTGGATGTCCACGGCGATCAAATCTCTCGTGGGCGTCGGATTCGTGGGATGTCTCGTGGTTGTGGCGTTCGTGGCTGGCGCGGCGGTCGTCGCCTGGGCCGTGCTGAGCGGCCCGCCACGGCTCGACGCCACGGCGCCGTTCCCGGACAGCCTCACCGCGGCACTGCGCCGACGCGGCGCGCTGCTGCCGCGTGACACGGGGCTGTTCGCGTTCATCCCGGACGGGCCCCAGGATTCGGTGCTGTTCCTTGTCGGGAAGCGCCGGGTCGCCGTGGCTACGCCGCGCGGCGCTCGCACCTATCCGCGGGAGGGCGTGGCCTACGGATTCCACGTGCGCTGGGGCGTCGGGCCGCGGTTCGTGCTCGTGTTGCGGGTGGCGGGCGGACGGCGCGATACCGTGTTTACGAATCTCTCGCCGCGCGGGCTCTATGTCATCGCCCGGCGCCTGGACCCGCTGTTGCGTCAGGACGCGCGGTCGGGCGCCGGCGTGCGCACGCGGTTCTAGCGGCGGGCGACACGCGTGGAGACGCCGTACAGGCTCGCCGCCTGGATCCGGCTCACGTCCCCCGGCGTGCTGGCTATCACCCCGAGCACGTCGCGCGCGCCCACGGACAACCCGACCGCGAGTCCCGTGCGTCCCAGGTGGCGGTCCGTGTCGAGTCGGGCCAGGACGCTCACCGCGAGCCGGCCGGGCGCGCTCCAGCGCCCGCCCACGGCGTACCCCTCCTGTGTGGTGTCGGTGCTGAAGCGCGCGTGCGCCGACAGCGCCGCCCGCGGCCCCAGCGGTCGCCAGCTCAGCCCGGGGATATAGGTAGTGGTGAGCCGGACCCCGCGGATCGTCGGCTGCCCGATGTTCGCGATGACGGCCGCCGCCGCCAGCGTCGGCTGCAGGGCGTAGGTCAGGCCCAAGTCCCAGGTCGTGCCGCTCGCGGCGCCCCGGTAGAGGGTCGTCGCGATCCCGATCCCGAGCCCGTGGTACGTTCCCGCGAGACCGGCGCGGTAGGTGTGGCCGCGGAGGCCGCCGTCGAAGACGTCCCGCTGATAGCCGAAGGAGAGGCCCCGAGAGTTGAATCCCAAGGTGAGCTGGCGCAGGCGGCCTGCCGCCCCGGGGTCGCCGACGGTGACGTCGGCGCTCACGGACGCCTCGAGCCCGCGCGCCAGACCCGCCGGATTCACCCACAGGGCGCGCGCGTCGGCGAGGTCGCTCGGATGGAGGTAGGCGGTCGCCCGGTTGGGCGCGACCTGCGCGGGCGCGCCTGCGGCGAGAAGAACAAGCAATCCGACGTGTCCGCCTGCGACCGCCAGGGAGTCCTTTAGGGACCGCCTGACCGCCAGACGGCCCCCCACTACGGCAGCACCGCCACCGACGACCGCGTGACCTGGATGACCGGGATGCCGAGTCCCTGGACGGGGAAGCTCACCGTCAGGCTCGACGAGTCACGCGACTCGCCGCCCAGGTAGCGGCCGTCCGCCGCGACGTAGGCCACCCCGCTGACGCTGCCCGTGCCGCCCAGCTCGAACGGCTGGCCGCCGCCGTCCCCCGACCCCTGGATCGTGTAGCTCGCCCCGATGTCGAGGCGCAGGCTGTGGACGCCGCCGCGATCTTCCCACGCTGCCGCGGCGGTATGGGCGATGGTCCGGCGGGTGACGAGCGCCCCGCCGCCGCGTTGGGTTCCCGACAGGGTATCCGTCCAATCCGCCCCGAGCTTCAGGCCCCCGGCCGGAAGGCGCGGCAGGAAGTCGCGGAAGTTGCCGAGCAGCTGAATCAGGGATTGGGCGAGCGCCGTGTCGGAGGCAGCCGGGTTGCGGAATTCCCCGCGCCCGTCGAGTCGGCCGTCGAACACCAGCCGGCGTGCGCGGGTCATGCTCACGGCGACCGCGGCCGGCGTGCCGGAGTCCGCGACGACCGAGTCCACGGTGAAGCTGGCGCGGTAGCCCAGGCTGTCGCTCGGGCCGGTGATGAGGGCGGCGACGAAGATCTGGGCGCCGAGGTCCTGCGACTGCGGCTGGCCGCCCAGCGCCTGCTGGATGTGCAGTCGCCGATGCACTACGTAGCGCAGGGCGCTCGGGCCGTAGCGGACCGGTTCGGGCGGGCGGGGCGCCGCGGTGCGGCTGGCTCCCGGGGTCGCAGGCGTGGGGCTGGAGGTGGGAGCGGCGGCATGGCCGCCGGAGGCGCAGGCGACCGCCGCCGCGGCGCCCAGGCTCCACAGACCGCTTCTCATCGCGACCGTCCTCACGCGTCCCTGCGGTCGCTCTTGGTGCGCCCGAAGATGGCGACCATTTCCTGTCCCTCGCTCGAGACGCGCAGCAGTTTCCAGCCGCGCTTGCGCATGTCGGCGCGCCAGCCGATGAGCTTCTCCCATTCCTGGGATGTGGCCCGGAAGACGCGCAGGTCGGCGACCGCCTCCCAGTGCGGAGGGTAGGGTTTGGCCGTCATGGGAGCGGAGACGGTAGGGCCATAAGCCGAGTTCTGTGTGCCCAGATGGCGGGCAGATGGTCATCTCTCTGGGATGGCTGTCGCCAGCCACCTCATGCGGCCTACCCGCAGCTCAGACGACCCGGGCAGGGTCTCGCTGCTTACTTGGCCTTGCTCCGACCGGGGGTTACCGTGCCGCGCCTGTTGCCAGGCGCGCGGTGGGCTCTTACCCCACCTTTTCACCCTTACCCTTTGGAGAAAAGGGCGGTCTGTTTTCTGTGGCCCTTTCCGTCGCCTTGCGGCGCCCAGGCGTTACCTGGCAGTCTGCCCTACGGAGCTCGGACTTTCCTCGGCACGCCCGTCCAGCCGGCGCACCGCGACCATCGCGCCCTACCGCCTCCCGCGGGGAAAGCTACTGACCGGGAGAGGGCGGGGGCAAGCCTAGCGCATCAGGCGCCTCAGCAGGCGCGCCAGGCTGTCAACGGGGAGCCGCCCGCGGGGGGGCCGCGGGCGGCCGCCCGGAGGCATCACCGCGTCGGCGTCGAGCCAAAAGCCGTCGTTCTCCTTGAACACCGCCTGGCGCAGCCCGGCCGAATCTCGGGTCGCGAGGATCGCCGGTGCGAGCTCGGTGGCGTGCACGGCGTTGATCCCTCTCGACCGGTACAACCCGAGCAGCTCCCGGGTGGAGAGCTCGGGGGTGAACAGCAGCAGGGGGCGATCCGGCATCGCGAAGCCGCGCAGCAGGCCGAGCGAGAACCAGTCGGCGGGCGCGTGGCTGAACCGGAACGCGAAGTAGATGTCCCGCCGCAGCTTGAGCACGCGGTCCCGCAGCGCGGCGCCACGCTCGGCGACCTGGTCCTCGAGCGCCTGGTAGTACTGCGCCAACAGGCCGGCCTCGCGCAGCGTGCGGTAGCGCTCGCTCACCGGCAACGAGTCGAACGACCCCTGCCGGCCAAGCCGGGCCATGGTGGGCCGCCAGGCCGCATCGCAGAATTCCTGTCCCATCGTGTAATCGGCGCCGGCGCCGGCGTCGTGCCACTGGTCCAGCGCCAACCCGATCACGAGGGAGCGCTGCTCGGCGGCGAGGCGGGCGAGCGCTCCGTAGGCGGTGGAGAAGATGTCCTTCCAGAGGAGCGAATCGAGCGCGCACCACGTCGCGATCCCTTCGCCGCTTGCGCCGCGGGACGAATCGGCCAGCGGGATGCGGGCGTCGTGGGGGTCGAAGGCGGGGATCCACGCGACGCTCGTGGGCTGCAGGCGCGTCACGGCATCGCTCCAGGCCCGTCGTAACAGATCACGCTCGTCCCGGCGCGAGCGCACGGTATCGGTGGCCCAGGGGTCCGCGTCGCCCGCGAGCAGGTTCAGCCCGCCGACGTCGAGGAAGCTCACGAGCGAGTCGAACGCGGCGGGGGGCCGCGGCACGCCGCGGCCGTCGCGAGACGCGAGCAGCGGGCTCCACAGCGTCCGCAGGCCGTGCAGCCAGGCGGGCGATCCCGGGGCGCGCCCGACGGGCGCCGGCTGGAGGGGCAGCGGCGTGACGGTGACCCCTTCGGGCGGCGCGAGTCGCGGAGGCTGCCACTCGAGCGGGCCGGGCGCTTGAGCGAGCGCGAGCGTGACGCCGTGCGCGGCCGCCGGCACGTGCGCCCACTCGGCGGGGCGCCGGGTCCAGCGCGCCAGGCCCATCAGGAAATCGCGCGTGCGCTTGAGGGCGTCGCGCTGGAGCGGTGGCGCCGTCGTGGCGCGGTACTGGGGCCCCAGCGCGCCCAGCGCATGCCGGCTGACGACGACGACGAGCCCCGCGCCCACGCGCACGGCGGCCACCGTCACCGCCCCGGGGCGCGCCGCGGGGCCCGTCGGCGTCCGGACGAAGGCTTGGCGGCTCACAGTCGCGAGCACAGCGCTCCGGTCGCGCGCGAGGATGACGTGGTTCCGGTCGAGCGGGAAGGGGTCGAACGCCGAGCCGAGGGGCTCGTCGCCCACGCGGCTAGCCTCCGCCCAGGGCTGGGCGAGCGGGACTTCCGGCCGGTGGGTCGCGGTGTCCTCCAGCACGCGGTCGCCGATCGCGAGTCCCGCACCCAGGGACTCGAGCCAGCGGTTCGCGATCCAGCGGTCGAGGTACCCCTCCCCATCGCCCGCATACGCCAGCACCACGACACCGCCGCCCCCCAGCCACTCGTTCAGGATCGCGAGGTCGCCCGCCGACAGCCCGTCCGACGGGCGCTCGGGCTCGCGCCCGCCGAGCACGAGCACGGTGCGGTAGCGCTCCAGGTCCTGGCGCGTGAGGTGGGGATAGAAGCGGCGATACTCAACCGTGTAGCCGACGTCGTGCCAGGGGCGGGCGGTGCTCTGCAGCACGACGGGGTCCGACAGCGCCGGGTCGAGGAGCAGCAGGCGCTGCGGCTGGCAGGCGGCGAGGAGAACGACGACGGCCAGACGGACCGACGGTCGGACGGATAGGACAAGGCCGCGCAGCCAGCGCACGCCCCGTAAGCTAGCGCGCACCACCGCCCCCGCATGGCAACAGCGGAGCGAGTGCGCGGCTCGGCCCCGGGTTGTCGGGCCTACGCCCGCCGCCCGCGAGCGACCAGGTTCAGGAGCGTCTCATGCTCCTCGCCGATCTCTCCGTACAGACGCAAGAGGATTTCCTCGGCCTGCTCGGCGATTGCCTTCCATTTGGTCCCTAGGGCGTCCAGGGCCTCATTGTCCCGTTTGATCTCCGCTGCGAGGGTCGGATCCGCCTGGAGCACGAACGGCCGCGCTGCCTTGTATACATACTCCAGTTTGCGCGTGAGGTCGAAAACGTAGGCGGCGAGCATGTAGTACGCGTCAACGCTCCCCGGCTCCACCGACTTGAGCTTCGACCTGTTACGGATCTGAGGCCAATCTGCCGCGAGGGCGATTCCTCCCAACGCGCTCCCGTGAGACATGGGTTCCTCCAGGTGAGGGTGGGCATCTAAGTAACGCATGCGCTGTCGTGGGGCGTGAGCGCGCGGCGAGCTCCGTCCTGGAGTCGCCGGCGGAGACACGCGACGCGATGCAGGTAGAGCACATCACCCAACGACCATGTGTTCGTGAACGACTCCAGCCACCGGCTGGCTCGCTGACGGTCGCCGCGGGCTGCCGTGATCTCGGCGAGGAGCCATCGCTCGGGCCCCATCGTCATGAATGGGAAGAACGTCCCCAGCGGTTCCGCCGAGCGACTGGCGGAGCGCTCGAGGAGCGTGAGCCCGGTCGTGGTATCTGCAGCGAGCATCGCGAGGCGACTCAGCAGCGCGGCGCGAAGCGCCGAGGGCAGTGGGTCGGAAGGGTCGGCATGGCGCGACACCCCTTCGAGCCGCCGCAGCAGTCCCAACACCTCGGTCGAGTCCCCCTCCACGGTGGCTCGGTGTACCAACCCGCCGAACGCCTGCTGGGGCAGCTCCCAGGAGCCGCGCGTGAAGTCGGGGATCTGTCCCCGTGCGAATAGGCCCTGCGCCCACTGAAACATCGGCTCGACGTGCTCCTTGGCCGGAAATCCCGCGAGGTACGCCAGAACCATCCAGCGGTCGAAGCGCTCGGCGTGACCTACCGCATCCCATGTCGCGACGGCCTCGCGCCAGCGTCCCTGTCCGGCGAGCGCCACGAGGCGGTATTGCGCGCCCCGCAGCCGGTCGTCCGGCGTGCGATCGGCCTGCATGAGGTAAGCCGCCAGCGTGTCCACGAGCGGCAGGTCGAGCGCGCCGTGTCCGAAGTGCGCGACGAGAAGCGAGAGCGTCGAACGATCGGCATCCCGGAGGGAGCGCATCATGCGGGCCCGCGCGGCCGAGTCCCCGAAGGTCAAAGCGACGACCGCGTCCGCCGGCGCACGGGTCTGATCATCGGCGCCGACGTGCTCCAGGAACCGCAGCGCCCGCGCGGAGTCTCCCCGGTACGCCGCGAGATCCACGAGATGGTAGTAGATCGGCGCGAACGTGCTATCCAACCCCACGAGACGTTCAAACACGTTCTCCGCGTCGAGCGGACTGGACCCGGCAACCCCAGCGAAGTGAAAGAGAGCCTCGCCCAGCCCGTACCACGCATCGGGCATGCGCGGGTGATCCACCGCGAGGGCCTGGAAGCTGGCGATGGCACTGTCACCGTTTCGCATCACGTATTGGCGCTGCGCCTCGACCAACTGGCGCCACCTTGGCGAGAATCGGTCGCGTCGTGCCAGACCCGCCTCGACGGTGCGCAGCGCGGCGGGATAGTCCGTTTGCCAGGTTTGCACCACACTGAGTCGATGGTATGCCAGCGCGTCGTCCGAATCGGCCTCGATCGCTCGCCGGTACGCAGCGGCCGCTCCGTCGAGATCCGCGACCCAGAACCGCTCCTGGCCGAGCCGCAGCTGGGCCTGGGCGATCGGAGAAGTCGTGGTTGCGAGGATATCGTCCGCGGCCGCGGCGCTCGATCTCATCACTTTGGGGGTGCCGCCTCTAAGGACCAGGAGCACGCCTGCGGCCACAAGCGCGGCGGCGATCGTGACCAGCACACCTTGTCGCAGCCGCATCGTCGTCGCTCCGACAGGGGCGGGCTCCAGTGCCTGCGTCAGCGCCGCGCCGAACTCTTGAGCGTTGCCGAAGCGGTCGCTCGGGGCCCCGGCGAGCGCCCGGTCGAGCGCCTGCTGCAGCGCGACCGGAATCGTGGGACGCTGGGCGGGGCGCGAGCGCTTCCTTGCCCCGAGCTCTTCGGCCTGCCCCGGCGGCAGCCGCCCGATGAGCATCTCGTGGAGCACGCAGCCGAGGCTGAAAATGTCGCTCCGGCCGTCGAGCTCCTGCGCACCGCTCGCTTGCTCCGGGCTCATGTACCCTGGCGTCCCCACGCTGATGCCGGCGCTGGTGACGCGCGCCCCGCCGGCGGCGCTGACGGCACGTGCGATCCCGAAATCCGCGACCACGGCGTGCCGCTCGACGAGGAGGATGTTCTCGGGTTTGATGTCACGGTGCACGAACCCCCGGGTGTGGGCGTAGCCCAGAGCGTCGGCCACGTCCACGGCGATCCGGACAGCCTCTTCGAGGGGGAGCAGATCCTCCCGAAGGAGCCGGTTGCGCAGCGACTCACCGGCGACGTACGGCATGACGTAGTAGAGCGAGCCGGCCGCCTCACCCGAGTCGTGGAGGGGAAGGATGTGCGGGTGGGTCAGATGCGCCGCGATCTCGATCTCGCGCAGGAACCGGTCGGGCCCGAGGGCAGCCGCGAGCTCTGGCCGCAGGATCTTCACCGCCACCGGCCGGTGGTGCTTGAGATCCTCGGCCAGGAACACGGTCGCCATGCCTCCGCGGCCAAGCTCACGTTCGATGACGTAGCGCTCGGCGACCGCTGCCTTGAACCGCTCGAGGGGGTCGTTCACCGACCGCTGTGCTTCATTCCTCCCCTGCGGCGAACGCCTGGATCGCCTCGCGCATCTCCCGCGCATGCTGCCACCGCTCGTCGCGCGCCTTGGCGAGCGCGCGGGCGATCGCGGCGGCGAGCGACCCAGGGACGTCCGGCCGCACCCTGAGGAGGTCGGGAGCCGGGTGGTGCTGCTGCATGTCGAGCACCGCCGCTGCGCTGGGCGATGAGAAGGGGGGCCGGCCCGCGAGCGACTCGAAGAGCACCACCCCAAGCGAGTACACGTCGGTGCGCCCGTCCACGTCCGGCGCGCCTGCCGCCTGCTCCGGGCTCATGTACTCCTCGGTCCCCACGACGAACCCGCTGCGCGTCACGCGGTCCTCCCCCGAGTGCGCGATGGCGCGCGCGATCCCGAGGTCGACCAGCACGGCGCCCTGCGGCGAGAGCACGATGTTGTCGGGCTTGATGTCTCGGTGAGCGATGCCGTGCTCGTGGGCGTGAGCCAGGGCGTCCAGAACCTCGCACCCGATCCGCGCGGTACGGGCGGCGGAGAGCCGGCGCTCCCGCCGCAACAGCTGCCGCAGCGTGTCTCCCGGGACGTAGGGCATCACGAACCACAGGAGGTAGTCCGTCTGCCCGCTGTCGATCAGCTTGGCGATGTGCGGATGATCGAGCTGCGTGGCGTAGCGGATCTCGCGCAGGAACCGGTCGGCGGCGACCGAGACGGCGAGCTCGGGGTGGAG
>Ga0070697_100003694_pt1 | contig 11764 bp, 10 predicted proteins | sample KBSK1501metaG_FD_65475 | JGI IMG/M metagenome (GOLD analysis project Ga0070697, IMG submission 65475) | Corn, switchgrass and miscanthus rhizosphere microbial communities from Kellogg Biological Station, Michigan, USA - KBS K1-50-1 metaG | ecosystem: Host-associated > Plants > Roots >... | reverse complement strand
GCGATTAGCAGGGGCGCGCCGGCGGTTGAGTGGACACATGGGACCTATGAGACCCATGGGTCCAATGAACCTGACCGCTAACCCTCGCAGCTAGAAGCTTGCGGCTACTCTAGTCGATCGGGGTGAGAAAATGCTCCCAATCGCGGACATTATGGGCGTTTCGGATAAAGTAAGTGACCGGCAATTCCCGGGGCGGTCGCGGTTTCTTTTGCAACTCGAGACCGACCTCTTCCGGCAGCCGGTTACCCTTGAGGCTATTGACGCGCTTATCGGCCAACACGCAGTTCTCCCAACTGGTTTGGCCGCCGCGCGACCGCGGCACCACATGATCGATGTTTCCCTCAGCGGGAACCAGCTTCTTGCCGGTGTACTGGCATCGTCCACCATCCCGTTCCCAAATACCTTTGGTTGAAAGCTTAGGACGCCGCTTCGGCACTTTGTTGTACCGCGCCAATACCAGCACGGTGGGAATTCTCACCAGACCACGAACTGTTCGGACCGCGTTATCGTCGTCGCGAACAGCCAGCTCTAACCATTCGTTCCAACGAACCGGCCGCATATCGCCGATTCCTTGAATGTCGAGGCCGGTGGCGTTGCCGTTTGCCATCATGCAAAATGCTTGGGCTGGCGTCTTGACATCAATCGCCTGCCAATTCCGATTCAAAACCAGGACGGTCGCCTTATACAACGCGTCGTTCATGTGTTCATTCCGTTAGCCGTGTGATTTATCCTTCAAAATAGGACAGTTGTCCAGTCGACGGAGGAGCAGCGGTGCCGAACGCGGTGAGCGCCGGTAACGCCGTGAGCGCCGGAAATGTTGTGAGAGGTGATTGGTGATTAGTACATCAAATAGCGTCCCGCTGGTTGGTGGAGATAGGAAAGCGTTTGGCGTTTGGCGCTCGGCGTTTTCCGTTCCCGGCGCTCGCGGCGATGTCGGCGTTCTCGGCGTTTCCTGGAGAGCAGAATAGTCGCCGCTACCGATCGCGGGCGAATTGTGCACTATTAACCGCAATGATTTGTAAAGTGGATTACCACACCCATCCCCAAGCCCATACCCTGCGGCCTTATTCGATCGAAATGCTCCAGCCTTGGATCGATCGATGCCGGGAACGCGGGGTCGAAAGCATCGCTTTCACCGATCACGACCGATATTGTGATGGAGTAGTTTTCGACGCGATCGATCGGTTGCGAGATCAGAATCCGGATATCGACATACTCATCGGCATCGAGTTGGATAATGATCCGGTCACTTCTGAACGCGGGTTGAACTGGGTAGAGGAAAATTGGGACCGACTCGACCTGGTTTTGGGTTCAGTTCACTATTTTTCGGGCGAAGAGAGGATGTTTGATGGAACGGATCAGAGCCGACAAATCGAACAAAGAGGCGCAGCCAGAGCTTTTTCCGAATACATAGAGCACCTCACCTCATTGCTTCGGAGAGGGCGCATCGATTGTCTCTCCCATCTCGATCTGGTAAAGATCCATGGCCTTTTCCCGGAAAACTACGATGCGGTGGCTACTTTTGACCCATTACTTGACCTGATCCGAAAAAACGATTTGGCCATCGAGATCAACACCGCCGGCTGGCGCAAGAAAGTTGGTGAGCAATATCCCGCTGCAGCAATCGTAAAAAGGGCGGTTGCTCTGGAAATCCCGATCACCATCTCGTCCGATGCTCATTCCTATGTGCAAGTGGCCGAAGGGTACGAGCGTCTCGAAGCGTTGCTCGAAGCAGAGGGTGTCAACCGGATCGCGAGGTTTTCGAAGCATCGGGCGAAGTAAGTTGCGGTAGGGCGAAAAACCTGATGCCGTCTCAGCGGCATCGGTTTGAGCCATTTGCGGCCGATATCGCAAACGTGGCTCAACCCCGGCGCGATACCACGAAATCGAGTACAAACGTTCTCAGCGCGCCGAGGTTTTCGCCCTACCGCGATCAGCGCTCGGCTATCGCCATCGTCACCCCTTGGACTACGCGCTTTTCCAGCCGATCGATGGTCAGCGACAATTCTCTTTCGGCGGTTTGCAGAAAAGGATTCGACTCGTCCGTAAGAGCTACATCCAAGCGCCCCAGCTCGTTTGAACGGTTGAGCAAATTTTGCTCCTTCAGTAGCTGGGAGACGGCAATTGCGCAGTTCTCGGCCGAGTCAACCAAAGTAATCCCTTCACCGACTAGCTCGGATATCAACGGTGCCAAAAGCGGATAGTGCGTGCATCCTAAAACCAACGTATCCACTCTCTCCAGTAGAAGCGGATCGAGGTAGAGATGAAGGATCTCCTCGGCGATCGCTCCGCGGAACATTCCTTCCTCGATCAACGGAACTAGCAAGGGACACGGTTGGCTGATCACCGTAGCGTTCGGACGCAAGGCTTGAATCGTTTGTTCGTAAGCGCCACTCGTCATCGTCGCACGTGTCCCGATGACACCAATTCTTCCCGATCTCGTCGTTTTAACCGCCGCTCGGGCACCCGGAGCAATTACACCGATAACAGGAACTCGGAGTGTGTCTTGCAAGCGGGGCAATGCCAAGGCGGTAGCGGTATTGCATGCGACCACGATAATCTTAGCCCGTTCTGAGAGGAGCAGTCCGGCAATTTCCAGGCTGTACCTCTCGATCGTAGCTTGATTCTTTGTGCCGTAGGGCAAACGCGCAGTATCGCCGAGATAAAAGATGTCTTCAGCCGGCAAAGCCTTCCGTAACGCGTGAACCACCGTTAGTCCGCCGATCCCAGAATCGAAGACACCGACCGGCTGCGTTGATATATCAGCGATGAATCTCTTGGGGTAGAGAATAGACATTTGATTTAAGTGGATCCCATACGGAATCCCCACTACCAACCGGCACATGATCTTTTTCCGCTACTTGAGCGGATGCCCCTGGGGTGCTCCGTTCAACCGCTCGATTGTACGCCAGTACGCCCTGAAAAATCGCTTGCGCCATCATCTGTCGATAGGCCGGAGCCGCAATCCGGGCCACATCGCGTGGGCTGCTGAGAAACCCGCCTTCGATCAGCACTCCAGGATTCCCATCATTTTTCAGGACAACGAACCGCGCTCGCTTGATTCCTCGATCCGGAACTCCCAACCGGGTGATTAACGAGGCGTGCATAGCGCTGGCTAACGCAATGTTTTCCGGATCCCGTACATTGCCGAGGCAAGGTTGAAAATCGGCGAGGGTCAGGGTCGGATCATTGGTTGATGGCACACCGCGAGGTGCCAAGCAATAGGTCTCGATTCCTTCGGCGTCAGCTCGGCTACCGTAATTGAAATGGACACTTACGAATAATGCGTTCGACTGGTGGCTGGCAAACATGGCCCGCGTTTCCAGGGGAATGAAGACATCAGCCGAACGAGTCAGGCGAACAGTGAAACCGGATCGCGAAAACAGTTCCCGCGCTCGCAAGATCACATCCAGAGCAAAATCTTTCTCATTGCCCAAAGCACTTCTGGCTCCTTGATCGAATCCACCATGGCCGGCATCGAGAATAACCGTTCGGACAGGCGCGGTCTGGATCTTAGCCGGACGCAAAACTGGCTCGACCAGTTTCGCCAGATCCATGCGCGAAATATAGAGCATCGATCCTTCCTGAATTACGGGGAAATTCAGGATGAACTTCAGCCCATTCATATAAAGCTCGCGCGAGTTGCTCCCGCCTTGGATCCGCAACGTCGCACCGGACAATGACACTCGCTCGTTCGAGAAATTGGCTTGAGTAAAATTATAAAAGCGAGCCACGTCGGTGAAAGGAATGTAGTCCCTCCCACCCTGCTTAATGAGAGTCCATTCGAAGGCGTTCACCTGAATTGCGCCTGCGAAAAACAATACCGCCTGAGCCACAAACCAACCCCGCATGACGAGAGCAAGGATGGTGCTCGCGATTTCCGAGATCAAGCGAGAAAATCGCAACTTTGTTTTGGCAGGGTTGGAGTGGGCAGCGGCGGGAACGCCGTAAACCTCGGTTGGCAAACGGCTATCAGAAAATCGCCACGTTTGGTAGCGGCGACTAGCCTGTCCGACATAGTCTGTGGCTTTCACTTGGCGGGCTGTTGGGTTGAGACGACGTCGGATCCCAATACGCTCGCCTGCTCGCCCGACCTAAAAATCCGAGCGGAGGATTGGTTTACAGCAGCCGGGAATCGCAGTCGCCCTGATATTGCTCGCGGAAGGTTGCGCTCTGGGTTGATGGCAAACGGTGGCGACTGAGTCTCTAGGTCAGCGACACTTATCTCCTTCGTTCGACCGTTTCGGCCAGGAGCGCCAAAAACGTAAAAGGACAGTCGCCGCTACCATGAGCCAACCATCCCTCGTTAGCTGTTGTCGTTCTCGGCGTTGTCGGCGTTCCCGCCGCTACCGGCGTTCCCGGCGCTACCGGCGTTCCCATCTTAGCTCTCTGAACCCTGGAGCTCGTAAGCTAGAACGCTCAAACTATAAATCGCTGCCGTCTCGGTCCGAAGTACGATTGGTCCGAGTGATACGGGAAGACATCCGGCGGTCTTTGCCAGAGCTGATTCAGCCGGAGTAAAGTCGCCCTCCGGACCAATCAACATCAACGTGCTGGTGGGTCGACGACCATGTTGTTCGCGAAAATCATGCAAGACCTGCTTGAAGCTTCGCGCATCTGCTTGGAGCGAGGCAATGAGCGGAGCTTCATATCGATCGAATTCAGAGAAAAATTTCTTGAGCGAGACTGGCGCATCCACCGTCGGTAACCAGTTCTGTCCGCATTGTTTCGCCGCCTCCACCACAACCTGGCGCCATTTCTCGATTCGCTTTCCCTCTTCGCCTTCGGACAATTGAACGACGGTTCTTTCAGAAATCAGCGGAACAATCCGGCTTACACCAAGTTCCGTCGCCTTCTGAATGATGAGTTCCATGTTCTTCCCTTTCGGAATCGCCTGGGCAAGGGTAACCGCACATCGGAGGGGACCGGTCTGCGTTACCTGGACCAGCGAAAGTCGCGTCTCAGACGCGCTGAAATCCTGGATCTCAGCAATCGCTTCCCTCCCTTTCCCATCGAAAACGACTACGCGTGCTCCTACCGGTAAGCGCAGCACATCCCGACAATGATGGGTCTCGTCTTCATCCAATTTCGGCTGGTCAAGGGACCAGCGTTCCGCCGGTATATAAAATCTGCGATCGCTCACCTACTGGCTTTAACGGAAGAAGGCTTTCGCTTGTTCCAAGAATTTCTTATGCATCGGGCTATTATCCTCTCCGCATAATTCCGCGAATTCTTCAAGCTTCCGTCGTTGCTCCGTGTTCAGACGGGTCGGCACTTCAACCAGCACTCTTACCCGCAAGTCCCCTCTAGCCTTACTATCGATATTGACGATTCCGTGGCCGCGCAGACGAAATTGGGTATTGCTTTGCGTTCCTGCCGGAATCTTCAGGGTAGCCTTGCCTTGCAAGGTAGGAACAGTAATCTCACCGCCCAAAGCCGCGGTAACAAAGGAGAGTGGTACTTCGCAATAGAGGTCGTCTTCCTCGCGCGTGAATATCTCATGTTCCCTGACATGAATCACGACGTAAAGATCGCCGGCAGGACCACCGCGAACCCCGGCCTCACCGTTTCGGGAAGAACGCAAACGGGCTCCATTGTCGATACCGGCCGGAATCTTCAATTTGATCCGCGAACGCTTCTCCAGACGTCCATCGCCTCCACAATCTCGGCATGGACGATCGATGACTTGCCCGGTCCCGCGACAGCGAGGGCAGGTCTGAGAAACCTGAAAGAACCCGCGAGCAGTGATCACTTGTCCGCGACCCTGACAGGTGGGGCAGGTCATTGCCTTGGAGCCGGCTTCCGCGCCACTGCCATGGCAACGCCCGCAGGTATCGTGCTTCAGAAGCTCAATCTCTTTCTCGGTACCAAACGCCGCCTCTTCCAGAGTTATCTGTAGATCGTACCGTAAATCCGAGCCGCGTTGCCGGCCGCCGCGATCACGCGCCTGAGATCCGCTGCCAAAAATCTGATCGAAGATTCCACCGCCCGCCGCCCCTTCCGAACCCATTCCGAAAACTTCGCGGAAGATGTCGAACGGATCGTGGAATCCACCTCCGAATCCCCCGCCGCCACGCGGACCCACGCCACCCGCGAAAGCAGCGTGCCCGTAACGATCGTATGCCGCCCGTTTGTCGGCATCCATGAGTACGTCATAGGCCTCGCCAATTTCCTTAAATTTTTCTTCAGCGTGCGGATCTCCCGGATTCTTATCGGGATGAAATTTAACCGCTAACTTGCGGTAGGCTTTCTTTATCTCCTCTTCAGAGGATTTGCGCTCAACACCAAGGACTTCGTAATAATCCCTTTTTGCGGGCATGACTTAGGTCTCCCTCGGTCCGCTAGGCACCGCAATCGGCGTCCCTTTGGAAACAACAACATTCGCCGGCCGAATCAACCGGTCCCGCAATTTGTAGCCTCGGCGGAGTTGGCGGATAACGATACCATCCGGTACCTGGTCGCTCTCTTCCTGGGAGATCGCCTCGTGCAGCTGCGGATCGAAATGGTGACCCGTAGCGTCAATCATTTCGACGCCGGCTGAGGACAGAAAGTCTTGAAATTGTTTTTGCACCATTTTCATTCCCTCCAGAATCGGAGCCGGACTCGAGGCGCTGAGCGCCGCTTGCAGGCCGAACTCAAAATTATCGAGGACCGGAATCAAGCGCTCCAGAAAACTGCTATTGGCAAACTTGATCGCTTCTTCACGTTCTTTGCTCATTCGCTTGCGGTAATTGTCTAAGTCGGCCGACGAGCGAAGCGCCAATTCGCGAAACTTTTCTAGTTCGGCCTTAGTCTGAGCCAGCTGGGCCTCTAGAGCACTGATTCTATCATCTACCATACCGCTCGCTGCCGTTTTACTCGATCTGCGCCCGAATTCGGTCTCTTCATCGCCGGCGGATTGATTGGTATGAACTGCCTGGTCAGAGGCCGAAACATCACGTTCTTCTCCGAGTCGATTAGTTGAATCATTCATAACTTCCTAATAGCAACGAGGGTAATGTCGTCGGTTTGAGGTTGATTGCCGACAAATGCTTTAACGGTATCCGTAACGCGGTTGACAATCAAAGCCGCGCTTTCGCCGGCGCCCGCTTGGATCACTTCGATTAACCTTCCGATCCCAAATTCTGAACCATTCAAATCTAGCGCTTCTGTCACACCGTCTGTGTAGAGGATCAGACAATCCCCCGGGTCAAGACGGACTTTAAAATCGGCTGTAACCCTATCGAATACGTTTCCGCTGTCAATTCCCAGAGCCATGCCTGGTGGATTTACCTTCGTCACGGTCCGATCAGCTGCCCGGAAGAGCAAGGGCGCATCGTGACCGGCACGAGCCAGCATGATTGCATCAGCCGTTTTCTGAATAACCAAGTAGGCCATGCTGATAAACATATCTTCTCGGATATCCGGATAGAGCTGCCGATTGACTTGGCGAAGCACGCCAGCGGCAGACTCGCCCGTACTGGCCACCGACCGGAGAACGCTGCGGCACATCGCCATGATCAACGAAGCAGGAACACCCTTCCCAGAAACATCAGCGATAGCAATCCCCCAATGATCTTCATCGATGGATATGTAATCATAATAATCTCCACTGACATGGCTTGCTGGAATATTTATGCCGGCTATCTCAAAGCCTGGAATTTCCGGAGCGCTCGCCGGTAAGAGAATCCGCTGAATATCGCGCGCTACATCCAGGTCTCGTTCCATGCGCCGCTTTTCGTCGGCTTCGGAATAGATCATGGCATTATAGAGGGCAAAAGCTGACTGTTCGACGATTGATTGAAAAACCACAAAATCGGGTGGCGAAAACGGTGTACTCATCGGTCCGTTCGCAACCGCTAGTACGCCGAGGTTTTGGCGCGCATAAATGAGCGGCGCCACCATCACCGAGTCGATCTGCAAGGCACTTTCTTTCAGATTTTCCAGACGTCCATTGTCATCTCGGCTCGACAAAAATACCGGCTCCCGCTTCTCCCAGACCATACCGATCAATCCCTCATCCGGTTTGACGGTGTGCAGGCGTAAGAAACTCTCTAAGACCACCGGGGTGGTTGCACTCTGTTGGAGAATCTGTCGAGGAACATCGACCAGTGGTGGACAACCCTTGGACAAGAAAGCAGGGAGCAACATTTTTCCCGAGCGATCTGCAATATAGAGCGCTCCGCCGTGGGCGTCTAAAATGCGCATTGCGCCCTCGACCATGAGCCGATGGAGATCGGCTACTCGGACGTCACCAGTGAAAGTCTCTCCCAAACCATGGAGGAAATCAAAGACCCGACTCTCTTCCAACTGCAATTCTTCACGCGCCCGCTTAAGGTCCTCGATCGTCTTGGTCTGCTTTCGCAATAAAAGTCCGAAAAAAACGACGGCAACGGTCAGGAGTCCTATGAGCAGGACACAAAGCATGGATCGGCGCTACTTGGACGCCCCCGCACGAAGATCCTGTTTGAGATACTCCAGGACATCCTTGAATCGTGCGAAGTTTTCCGGGTCTGCATCAACCAAGGCTTCGTGCGCCTCGATCATACAGGCAGCGTGATCCAGTCGGCTGAGGTCACCATCGGAAGAAAGCGTCGACTCGGCGCCGGTCTGGTTGGCCACGTCCGCCTTCGACTCGACTGTGAAAAGGTTATTTAACCCAAGGTTCCGAAGTAAATCAGCGTTACGTTCGTTAACGTTGCAAACCAGCAAGGAACCGTTACCGGACTCTCGCAAACGCAAAGCGAGACCAGCCAATGTTCCCATGAACGTAGAATCCATAACCGGGCATTCCGTGAGATCGATCACAAATGCGCGGTGACCGCGCTCGAACATCTCTCTCGCAAACTCCTTCAGGGCAGGACTATTTTGAAAAGAGCCCTTCCCTCTCACCTTTACATAAACGGCTTTCCCGGTAACCCCTACCAGTATGGAAGCTGGTAAACTCACAAACTTTCTCACTATACCCAGTTTGATCTTTTGCTGTCAAATACTCGAGCCGGGAACTTGACTATTGCCATATCCTGGACTGGAGCAAGGCCACGATCACATTGTTTTGTATCAAAACCGCGCGCCATGAAGTGATCGGGCCATCTTGTGAATAATCATCGCCCACAATGGCAAATTCTGAAGTGTAATTCCCGCGTGCCGCCGGATAATACCGTTCTCTCGCCTGGACGTAATTCTTCAAATTGGATTGTCGATACTCGAGACGCAACGTGAGATCAGCCGGATGTTTCGATCTCCAAAAGAACGTAAAATATTGTCCCGTACGTTCATGTACATCAATCCCATCGATTGCCCCCCACACTCGACGCTTGCGCTCAAAGAGAATAGCTAGCTCGCGAGTCGGTTGCGGCGTAGCCCCAGGATGAGGCGCCGCATTGCGAAAGATGTCAAACTTGCGAAATTCAAAATCGTCGTTCAAGGCCAGCGGAAGAACGTTAGCCTGAGGAATGGGCTGCGGGTTCTCCGCGCAAACCGAGGCTATCGTCGCGACTAAGCCGATCGACCCAGCGAACCACAGCCTTTTCATATTTCGTTCATCTAACCTCGGGTACCGATTTTCAGATATTCATCGCTCGCGTCTGAACATCGCTACGTGCTTCTACCTACGAGGCGACGCGCCATCGTGTCAATAGTTTGGGGCCCATCGATTACAGAACTGTCATTCGATTAGTCCATTGCGGATTGGGGGAATCTCGGATTTCGCGTTCCGCACTCCGCTATTGGCCACAATGATGCATATTTGGATCTTACCTGAATGATCGCAATCCGTTATGAACGTGGGGTCTATTTACCGGGCCTCGATCTTTGGCTCGACCCATGGGACGAACGGCCGACCGCCTTCGTCTCCCACGCGCACAGTGACCATATTGGGAATCACCGAGAAGTAATACTGTCGGCGATTACCGCCAAATTGATGACGGCTCGACTTCCGGGAGACCGCATCGAACATCAGCTTGAATTTCGGGTTCCATTCTCTTTTCGCAATGCCCAGCTTACGTTGTACCCAGCCGGTCATATTTACGGCTCAGCTCAGGCGCACGTTTTATTTGAAAATCAGAGTTTGCTGTACACGGGTGATTTTAAGTTGCGCAAAGGTAAGTCGGCTGAGCCAATCGAATGGTGTGAGTCTGATACTCTTATCATGGAAACGACCTACGGCTTGCCGCGTTACATTTTCCCGCCGACCGACCAGGTGGTGTCGCAGTTAGTCAAGTTCTGCGCCGAGGCGATCGAGGATGACGCTACTCCGATATTGTTTGGCTACTCATTAGGCAAGGCACAGGAGATACTGGCCGCGCTGTTTGGATCGGGATTTCACGTCTTGCTTCATCCGACTGTTTTTCGGATGACGAAATTGTATGAAGCACTGGAAGACCGGCTGCCGCCGTATTCACTCTATCGAAAGGAGGATTTGCCAGGTAGTGTCCTCATTTGCCCGCCCAGTGCTAACCGGACAAGATTAGTTCAGAGCATCAAGTCACGAAGAACCGCCATGCTGACTGGCTGGGCGCTAAATCCCGGAGCTAACTATCGTTTTCAGTGTGATGCGGCATTTCCGCTTTCGGATCACGCGGACTATTCCGATCTTTTGCAGTACGTGGAACTAGTCCGACCCCAACGGGTTTTTACATTGCATGGTTATGCGAACGAATTTGCAGAAGATCTCCGTCGTCGAGGAGTGGAAGCCTGGGCCCTCGGCGAAGATAACCAGCTGGAACTCGCGGTAACCCTGGCAATGCCGGAAGTGCCGGTTACTCGCGATTTTGTCTCGACCGCAGACGACCGTTGCGAATTTGGCAGATTCGTTGCCGTCTGTGAAGCGATCAGCCAAGTCAGCGGAAAACTACAAAAGATCGAGCTTTTATCTAACTACTTGCGCAGTCTCGAACCGGACGATTTGAGGGCGGCAAGCATCTATCTTACCGGTCATCCGTTCTCCCAAGCCGATGCTCGAGTGCTGCAAATTGGGTGGGCAGTTGTGCGAAAGTCGCTTATGCAGGCGGCGGCTATTTCTGAGCTCGAATTTCGACGGATCTCGGCCGGCTATGGCGATGCGGGAAAAGTTGCCTACGAGGTGTTACTCGGAAAAACGACGCCGCGCCCGTTCTCGATTGCCGAAGTGAAAGCCCAATTTGAGAAACTGGAACAGGCTTCCGGACCGGCAGCCAAGACCACGCTCCTGACAGCTTGGTTGAGCGAGCTGGACGCTGCCAGGGGAAGTTATGTGATCAGAATATTGACCGGTGATCTCAGGATCGGTTTGAAAGAGGGGTTAGTGGAAGAAAGTATTGCTGCTGCCTTTGCCGCGGAGATAAATCAAGTACGAGAGGCTCACATGTTGACCGGAGATCTGGGCGAAACCGCGGTTCTGGCGTTGAGACATTCGCTGGATACGGCTTCGGTTAATCTATTTCGGCCCATTCAGTCGATGTTGGGTATTGCAGAACCAACGGCGGACACGATTGCGAAGCGACTAAGCAATGATTTCCGCGATCCGCAAGCAATCGCGGAACAGAAACTGGACGGTATTCGAGCCCAATTGCACGCGGGTAAAGACCAGATTCGAGTCTATAGTCGAGATCTCCGCGATATCTCCGATCAATTTGCAGAACTAACGAATTTGAAGTTCGCTCAGACTTTGATTTTGGACGGCGAGGTTCTCGCCTACGACCCGGGACGAAAGCTTACGTTCTTCGATCTGCAAAGACGGCTGGGGCGAAAGCGGCATCTCGATCTGTTTGAGACCAACGATGTACCGATTGTGTTTGTCGCTTTC
>Ga0070697_100003693_pt1 | contig 11764 bp, 9 predicted proteins | sample KBSK1501metaG_FD_65475 | JGI IMG/M metagenome (GOLD analysis project Ga0070697, IMG submission 65475) | Corn, switchgrass and miscanthus rhizosphere microbial communities from Kellogg Biological Station, Michigan, USA - KBS K1-50-1 metaG | ecosystem: Host-associated > Plants > Roots >... | reverse complement strand
CAGGTGTTCGCCGACGGCCTGCCGGTCGGATCGCTGGAGGTCCCGCGCACCGTCCGCGACGGCACGGGCTGGCGCCGCCTGGACGTCGCGCTGCCGGCGGGAGCCGCCGAGCGCGAATTCGTCTTCGCCGCCTCCTCGCCGGACAGGAACCGTCCCTTCTGCCTGCAGGCCTGGACGTCGGGATGAGCGACAAGGCCCTGGCGCGAACGCTCGGATTCGCGATCGCCGCCGTCCTGGCGCTGACGCAGGCGCCGGTCGGATTCGTGCGCGACGAGGGCTACTACTTCACGGCGGCGCAGTCGTATGAGGCGTGGTTGCGCCTGCTGCTGCACGCGCCGCTGCAGGCCATCGCGCAGACCGAGAGATACTGGTCGTACAACTTCGAGCACCCCGGTCTCGCCAAGCTGCTCTTCGCGGCCTCGCACCTCGTCTGGAGCACCTGGCTGGGCGTGCTGCCGGACGCGCTGGCGTGGCGCCTCCCGGCATTCGCCTTCGCCGGATTGCTCAGCTACTGGCTCTGCCTGCTCGGGCTCTCGCGCTCGCGCGCCGCCGGGGTGCTCGCGCCGCTCCTGTTCTGGTGCGCGGAGCGGACGTTCTTCCACGGCCACCTCGCCTGCTTCGACATCCCCATCTGCGCGCTCTGGGCGGGAGTGGGCGTGGCCTTCTTGCGGGCATCGGGACCGGGGCTCGCGCTCACGTACGGCGCCGCGCTCGCGGTCAAGCACAACGCCTGGTTCCTGCCGCCGGTGCTCGCGGTGTACGCGCTCTTGCTCCCCGGCGATCAGCGCAAGGCGATGCTCCGGAAGCTGCCCTGGCTCTTGCTCTCGCCGCTGGTCCTGTTCGCCACCTGGCCGCTGCTCTGGCACGATCCGTTGCGCCACCTGCGCGACTGGGTCGCCTTCCACACCCACCACGTGCACTACGCCTGGTGGTACTTCGGCCAGGTGCTGCGCGGGCCACCCTTCCCCGTCTGGTATCCGGTGGTGCTCGACGCCCTGGTGCTCCCGCTGACGAACGCCCTGGTGCTCGCCGCCGCGGGGATCTCGCTCCTCTGGGGTTTCGCCCGCCGCCGCCTCGATGCGCAGGGGCTGCTGGAGCTGGGTCTGGCCGGAGCCGCCCTGCTGCCGTTCCTCCTCACCACCACGCCGATCTTCGGCGGCATCAAGCACTGGCTGGGATTTCTCGCGCTCCTCGCTCCGGAAGGCGCTTCCCTCCTGGTCCGCATCGCGCCACAGCCCCGGCGGCTCCTGGCGGTCGCGGCCGCCACGCTCTTGCCCGGGCTCTGGCAGATCGTCCATGTCCATCCCTACGGCACGAGCGCGTACGGCGAGCTCGCCGGCGGGATCCCCGGCGCCGCGACGCTCGGGATGCAGCGCCAGTACTGGTCGAACAACGTGACGGGTGTGCTCCCCTGGCTGAACGCGCATTGCCCGCCGGGCGCGCGCGTGTACTTCCACGAGGTGAACGTGGAAAGCTACCGGACCTACGTGCGCATGGGGATGCTGCGCCCGGACATCCGCTACGCGCCGGGTCCTTTGCAATCCGACTACGCGGCCCTGCAATGGCACCGCGAGTTCCGCGACCGCGAGCCGGAGACCTGGAACGCGTACGGGACCCGCCGGCCGGCGACCGGCCTGTACCTGGACGAAGTTCCACAAGTCGTCGTCTATGCGCGCCCTGGCCTGCCCGGCGCGCCGTAGACTGCGTTCCACCATGAGCCGCTGGGAACGCATCCTCGATCAGAAGCCGCAGGAGCTCAGGGACTACGTCCTCGACAAGGTGGCCGATCAGCTCGCCCTGGACCTCCGCCAGTTTCCCCCGCGCATCGAGGAGTGGCTCGACCCCCAGCTCGAGGCGCGCTACGCCCGCGTGCTTTCGCGCGCGGACCGCCCCGAGCTCGACACGTATCGCGTCGCCTGCGAGCTGGCGCGCGAGGAGATGCTGCGCGAGTACGAGCTCATCGACCGCTTCTGCCGGAGCGAGGAATACCGCCGTCTCTTGCCGGACCCGCTGGAGGAGCAGAGCGCGCACTTCATCACCCGGTACCTGGTCGACTCGGCGCTGACCTTCCAGGAGTACGCGCGAGGAAAGTTCAGCCGGCGCGATCTGGTGGCGCTGATGGAGAAGGTCGAGGACCGATTGCTGCGCGGTTACCGGTTGCGGCTCTGAGTCTTCGCCTTCACCGGCTTCTTCCGGCATTCGGCCCCGCGGTCGTGCGCCGTCTTCGCCGCCGGCGCGCTCTTGTGCGCCTGGAGGACCTCGTCGAAGAAGAGCAGCGCGTTCTGGCAGTCGCCCTGGGCCTGGAACGACATGCCGATCTTCAAGAGCGCGTCGGGCACCTTCTCCGAGCCCTTGTAATCCTTGAGCACCTTCTGGAACTCGACGATGGCGTCGTTCCACTTCTTGTCCGTGTAGTACGTCTCGCCCAGCCAGTACTGCGCGTTCGCGGCCAGCTCGTCCTTGGGATAGCGGGTGAGGAAGTCCTGGAAGAACTCCCGCGCCCTGGCGGTCTGCCCCTGGTCGAGCTTCTGGCGGGCCAGGTTGTAGAGGGGGCCGCGCTCGGTGGGCCGCTCCTGCTCCTTCTTCTGTTGCGCGACGAACTGGTTCGCCGCGTCGAGCGCCTTCTGCTGGTCCTGCGCCGTCTTCTCCAGCGCGTCCAGGCGGTGCTGGATGACCTCCAATTGCCCGCGGAGGGCGGCCGTCTCGTTCTGGTTCTTCTCCACGTCGACGGCCAGGTCGGCGCCGCTCTTGCGGGCGGCGCGCGAGAGCTGGTCGAGGGCGTCCTGCAGCGCCTTGGCGCGCTGCTGGTCCTTCTGGCGGTCGCCGGAGGTGGCCTCCATCTCCTTCTTCAGATCGGCCCGCAGCGCCGCGATGTCCTGGCGCATCTGCTCGCCTTCCTGAGCCGTGGTGACGCAGGCGGAGCCCAAGGCGGCCAGGGCGGCGAGGGTCACCGGCAGGAGCTTGCGCATGGCGCGCACCTATCCGTGCCCGCCCAGGGTGTCAAGGAAAGCGAGCTTGTCCTGGCGGCGCAGGCGCTTCAGCTCGTTCTCCCGCTGGAGCGCGGCGGAGCGGGTCCGGGCCGGCTCGCTGTGCAGGAGCGCGAAGGGGCCGCGGCCGCGCGTGTACCGGGCCCCTCGACCGCTGGCGTGGGCGGCGAGGCGGGCCGGGAGATCGTTGGTGATTCCCGTGTACAGGGTGCCGTCGGCGCAACGGAGCAGGTAGACACACCACACGCCCGCACGATTGCGGAACCGCGGCATGCCCGCAAGTTCTCCTCTGTTATGCTCAGGCCCTGCGATGCCTGGGAAGCGGCCCCCCTCCGACGACGTCCTCAACACGCTCATCGACCTCGAGGACGAGACGTCCACCCGCGAGCAGGAAAAGGTCTCGCCCGCGGACGGCGACGACGCTCCGGGCGCGACCGCGTTCGTGCGGGTCGACCGCGCGGCCGCGAAGGCCGCCCCGCTTCCCCCCACTCGCCGCGCCGAATCCGTTCCTCTCGCTCCGCGCCGCGGGCTTCAGGTCTCGCTCCCGGACGAGGAACCGGCGGCCTCGCCTCCCCCGCCGCGGCCCATCGCTCCGCCGCCGGACGAGAAGCAGGGCCGCCGGGGAGCCTGGTGGGACGCCCAGAAGGAGCGCGAGATCGAGCCGGACCCCGACGACGTCCCGGGCAGCACCGCCAAGGTGGAAGCGCCCGACCCCGCGCCCGCCGTAGAACCAGAGCCGGAACCGGAGCCCGAGCCCGAGCCTCCCGCGGAACCGGAGGTCGAGCCGTACCGGCCGGTTCCGGCCGACGACTACCAGGGCCACGTTCCCGCCGGCCCGCCGCGCTGGAAGGTGCGCCTGCGGCGCGCAGCCTTCATCGCGGGCGCATCGTTCCTCCTCGTTCTCCTGGCGCTGATCGCCGGGTACCTCTACATCTCGCGGGAGATCCCCACCTTCGATTCGGTGCGCGATTACCACCCGTTCGTGGCCACCAAGGTGGTCACCGCCGACGGCTCGGTGGTGGGCCAGTTCCACCGCGAGCGAAGGACCGTGGTGAAGATGGATCAGATCCCGCGCGTCCTCGTCCAGGCGGTGATCAGCGCCGAGGACAAGGACTTCTACAAGCACCCCGGGATCAACGTCTTCGCTCTCGCGCGCGCCGCCGTGGTGGACGCGTTGAGCGGCCGCAAGCGCCTGGGCGCCTCCACCATCACCCAGCAGGTGGTGAAGAACTTCTTCCTCACGCCCGAGAAGAGGTGGAAGCGCAAACTAAAAGAGATCCTGCTCGCCGCGCGCCTGGAGCGGAACCTCTCCAAGGACGACATCCTCTTCCTGTACCTGAACCAGATCAATTTCGGAAAGGCGCGCTACGGCGTCGAGGAGGCGTCCCTCTACTACTTCAACAAGCACGTGCGCGACGTGGACCTCGGGGAAGCCGCCATCCTGGCCGGGCTCCCGCAGAATCCCTCGCGGATCAATCCGCGGCGCCATCCCGACCGGGCGAAGAAGCGGCAGATCTACGTGCTCGATCGGATGCTGGCGAACCGCTTCATCTCTTCCGAGGACCACGACCGCGAGGTGGAGAGGCCCATCGTGCTCCCGCCTCTGCCTGCGGAGCCGCCGGGCGCCTGGTACGTGGACGAAGTGCGGCGCCAGCTGGTGGCGCAGTTCGGCGACGCGGCGGTGGACACGGCGGGGATGACCGTCGAAGTGGCGATGGATCCGAAGCTCCAGGACGCGGCCGAGGTGGCCCTCCGCGAGAACCTCAGGACCATCGACAAGCGCCAGGGTTGGCGCGGACCGGAGGTGAAGCTCGATCCCGAGCGGCTGGAGGCATACCGGAGCGCGCTGGCCCGGCGCCTCGCTTCGGTCGCGCAGACACCCGATCAGGCCTGGGTGCTGGATCTGGAGGCGATCCACACCGCCGCCGTGCGCCGGAACGCGGCCCGCAAGCCGCCCAAGAAGGGCGCCGACGAGGCCGAGGACGCGGAGACCGCCGCGGACGCAGCCGCCAGCTTGATCGAAGGGAACATCGCGCCGGACGTGCTGGCGCGGGCGGCCAGGGTCCGGGCGCTTCTGCCCAACGAGGTCTATTCAGGGATCGTCACCAGCGTCGGGCGCGCGGACGCCGTGGTGGAGCTCGCTCCCGGCATCGCCGGAAACGTGCCGTTCTCCACCATGGCCTGGGCGCGGCCCTTCCGGCCGGAGCGCGCGACACCCGCTCCCAGGTCGCCCGCCGACGTCGTGGCGGTCGGCGACGTGGTCCCGGTGCGCGTCGCCCACCTGGTCTCGCAGCGGGCCTCGTCGGGGACTCGCGTGCAACGGCTCGAGCTCGCGCTCGAGCAGACCCCCAAGGTGCAGGGCGCGTTCGTGGCGATGGATCTGAAGACGCGCGGCGTCCTGGCGCTGGTCGGCGGCTACGACATGGAGATGTCGTTCTTCAACCGGGCGACGCAAGCGCGACGCCAGCCCGGGTCCTCGTTCAAGCCGTTCCTCTACGCGGCGGCCATCGACACCGGCAAGTACACGCCCGCGAGCCGCGTCGACGACTCGCCGGAGGTGATCACCGATCCCTGGACGGGCAAGGCCTGGAAGCCGCAGAACTTCGAGAAGGACGAGTTCGACGGCAACATCTCGCTGCGCAAGGCGCTGGCGGAGTCGAAGAACACGGTGGCGGTGAAGCTGCTCCTCGACGTCGGTCTGGACAAGGTGCGGGCCGCGGCGCGCGCGGCGGGGCTCTCGAGCGAGATCCCGCAGAGCTATACGGCTGCGCTCGGCACCGGCGAGGTCGGCATCCTTGAGCAGGTGAACGCCTATGCGACCCTGGCGTCCGAGGGCCGGCGCGCCGAGCCGGTGCTCATCCGCAAGGTGCTCTCGCGGGACGGCAACGTGCTCCTCGACGGGGAAGCGAAGTTCGAGGAGGCGCTGAAGCCGGAGGTCGCGTACATCGTCTCCGACCTGATGCGGTCGGTGATCGAGGACTCTTCGGGGACCGCGCACTCGCTCAGCGTCCTCGCCCGCCCGGCGGGGGGCAAGACGGGAACCGCCAGCGAGCATCGCGACGCCTGGTTCATCGGCTTCGTGCCCTCGATCCTCGCGGGCGGCTGGGTCGGCTTCGACACGCACGAGATGCTGGGCCCCGCCGAGACCGGCGGCCACGCGGCGGGACCGATGTGGCTGCAGTGGATGCGCGCCGCCACCGCGGGTCAGCCCGTCGAGGACTGGCCTGCCGCTCCTCCCGGCGTCACCCAGGTGCAGATCAACCGGAACACCGGCTGCCTCGCCGGCGACGGCGATCCCTACGCCGTCCGCGAAGTCTTCATGGCCGGGAGCGAGCCGACCCAGGCTTGCGGCGAGGACCGTCCTCCCGGGCAGGAAGACTGGTACCAGACGCCCAGATAGCGCGTCAGCGGATGGCAGAGGCCTTGATGGCGGCCTTGCCGTCCTTCTCGTAGACCGAGAAGCGGACGCCCTTGCAGTTGTGCTTGGCGACCAGCTCGCTTCGGTTCTTCTTCAGCTTGGCGGCGAACTTCTCGAACGAGAGCCGGTCCGCGGGCTCGCCCAGCTGGGCTTTCAGCTCGACGAACTGATCGTACGTCTCGCGCCAGTGGGTCTCGTCCGGATCGCTGTCCGCCGCGGCCTCTTCCTCGCGCTCGCGCAGCTTGTCGATGAGGGCCGCGCCCGCTCCTTCAGCGCGCGTCGGCTCGTCACCCGGAAACGGTTCCGCCGGGGCCGCGGCTTCCGCCGGCGGGGGCAGGGGCGGGTCGAGCGCGTCCCCGAATCCGGGTTCGCCATTCTCCTCGCGCAGCGCCGTCGAAGCGGCGGGCACCGCGGGAAGCGGTGGCATGTCCCAGTCCGGAACCGCCTGCGCGGCGCCGTCCCCGGCGGTCACGGTCACGCCTGGCGTGGGCGCGAACGTCGCCTCGTCCCAGGCCGGCGGCGATCCCTTCCCGGCCTGCGGCGGCGGAGCTTCGGGATCGAGCCCGGACATCTCCGCGGCCTTCGACGGCGAGGGGGAGACGGGCGGCGTCATGACGGGCGCCGGACGCGACGGCCTCGCGATCGGGGGCGGCCGCGCCTCGGCCCGTCGGACGGGAGGCGAACGGGGCTCGTCGGAGTCCATCGCGATCGGGGGCGACCGGGGCGCGCGCCTGGGCGGGCTGACCACGCCGTCGTCCTCGTCGGCCGGCTCGGGCTGCACCGGAACGTGCTTCACGATCACCGTCGGCCGCGCGAAGAGGCCCCAGACGAACCCGAAGAGGACCAGGAGAGCCAATCCGGCGAGGTAGAACGCCTGGTACCTGCCGAGCCAGGCCAGGTACGGCGACGCCGGCACGGTGAGCGCCGCTTGCACGCCTCCGTCCAGCGGGATCAGGGCGCCTCGCACTGCGAAGCGGCTCCCGCCCCGCGGGAGCTGGCCGGACAGCTCGGTCCCGATGTACGGCAGCCGGATCTGGAGGACGCCGTATCCAGGGGCCGGCGTCGCGGCCCAGCGGACGAGCCGTGCCCGCTCTTCGCCTTGGGGCAACGAGCTGGCGATGATCTTTCCGTTCTGGAGCAAGGTCACGTCCGCGTCCACCTGGCTCTTCAGCTGCGCCGCGAACCGGTCGTCGATCAGCGTTCCGACCACCGCGGCCGCGGTCGCCCCCGGGACGCGGGCGGCGGCGAAGCGGTAGGTCGAGCCTTCGAAGGCCGCGAACTTCGGCGTCGGCAGCTCCCCGCTGGCCGTCTGCGAGAGCGGGAGCGGGGCGGGGTCGTCGAGGATCTGCACCGGCCGCGCCCGGCGGGAGAGGATGGCGCCCTTCGCGCTGACCACCGCGAACAGATCGGGCTCCGGCGCCAGCACCGCGCCGGCCGCCCGCAGCGCCCGCTCGTCGGGGCGCGGCGCCGGCTGGCCGTCGCCGCCGCGGACGGCCTCGATCAGGTCGGGCATCATCGCCACCGCCCTGGGAGCGAGGCGCGCGTCGAGCAGATCGAGCTGGCCGCGCAAGGCCGTGCTGGCCGCCGCCACCCGGGCCCGCATCGTGTCCTCTCCGGTCTGGGCGATGCCGAGCGAGATGCGGGCCAGGTTGAGCGCGAGCGCCAGCGCCACCACCGCGCTGAAGATCCAGATCCGGGCTCTCATGCCTCAAACAGAGCTATCCCCACTTCCGGGCGCGGTCAAACATTGCTTTCCGCGACGGAATCGGCCTCGGAGACATCGGATTTGGTGACCTCCCGGAGGACTGCGACCGCGTAGCTGCCCTTGGGCAGCGCGAAGGAGATCGTCAGCGCGCCGGGTCCCTCCGGATCGATCCGGAGCTCCTCCGCGGGGACGCGGTAGGTCCTGCGCGCACCTTGCATCTCCGCGCCGCCGGCGGCGAACCAGGCCGGATCGATCGCCGCTTCCGCGAGCACCGCCTGCTCGCGCCTGAGCGCCTCGCCGCGCGCGGCAAAGAGCGAGTGCCCGGGCAGAGGGCCTGTGGGATCCACCTCGCCGGAGGCGACGCGCGGAGCATCGGCCGCGACGTCCTCGCAGACGAACAATCCTCCGGTCGCGCGCTTCTTCAGCACGTCGCCCTCGATGGCCGTTCCGAAGAGGCCGTCGCCGATCCGGGCGGCGAGGCAGCGGTTGAACAGCTCCGACTGCAGCGCCGAGAGCGCGATCCGCCGCAGGAAGCGGTCGCGCACCTGGCGCTCGCGCAGGAGCAGGGCCCGGCCGAGCGCCGCGTTGTCGCCGTACTTGCCGAAGCGCTGCGGCCCGAAGAGGTTCGCCACGCCGACCTCTCGCAGCCGTGCCGCGATCGCTTCCGCCCGGGGCAGCGCGGAAGGAACGACGCCGCGCACCACGATCCGGAAGCGGTTCCCGCGCAGATGACCAGGGCGGAGCTTGTTGCCGTGTCGCTTCGCCGCGAGCACGCGGTAGCCGGGTCCGGAGAGCCGCTCGGCTTCCTCGGGGGTCGCCCGGGTCGCGATGCTGATGGTCTGCACGGTGACCGCGCGCTTGTCCTTGAGACCGGCGGTGCCCACGTCGCGCTCGCGGGCAGAGAGAGAGCGCGCGAGGTCTTTCGCCACCTCCGGCGTCGTGCGGCCCCGCTTCTCCACGGTGAGGTAGAGGTGCTCGCCGGCGCCCGACGGCGCATAGAGCGGCAGCTCCTCGACCTGGAAGTCGTCCTCGACCACGCGCACCATGCCGCCGGTTCCCGGCAGCTCAGGGGTGAGCAGCGGGACGGGCCTCTGCGCGAGCGGGTCGGTCAAGTCTTGAGGTATCCGCGCTCGATGAGCGCGTAGGCGGCCCGGGTGGTCTCGAACTCCCCGAGCGCCGTCGCCAGGGCAAGCTCGGCCACCGTGCGCGAGCCGTTGGCGAGCGCCAGCACCTGCCGGCCTTCGGGGGTCACCTTCCCGTCCACCTTCTTCGCGGTCGGGCGCGGCCGCACGTCCGGCGTGGGGACGAGAGTGCGGTACAGCTCCATCTCGTCCAGGCGGCGCAGGCCGTCGAGGAGCAGGACCTGCGTGTCGAGCGAGAGCGCGACGGGGAGCTCCGACCGGTCGACGCCGCGGAGGAAGACGAAGCTGCCGGAACGGGCCACCAGGAGCCCGAGGAAGATCTCCGTCACCTGGTGGCGGAAGGCACGTCCCATCTCCTCGGCGGTGAGGATGCCGCGGTCGACGAGCAGCTTGCCGATGCCGCGCTGCTGGCGGTCGCCGTGCCTCGCCACCAGGGCGCGGATCCGCGCCGCATCGGCGATTCCCATGCGGGCCACCAGCTCTCCCAGGCCCTCGCCGGGGCTGTTGGAGCAGGCCCAGGCGACGTTGCCTTCGATGAAGACGATGGCGCGCTCGACTCCGAACGAGCGGGTGAAGAGCACGCCGGTCCGCCGCCCCTGATGGAGGAAGTCGAGCAGGTCGCTCGGTTGCGCGTGCCCGAGATCGCCCGCCAGCACCGCGCGGTCGGGGCGCAACACCCCCTTCAGCTCGACGAACAGCCCCCCGCCGCGGTCGCGAAGCGCGACCAACAGCTCGGCGGGCGTGTCGAGCGCCTTCCACGCGCCCGGCGCCTGCTCGAGGCGCGCCTTGAGATCCTCGTCCACCCCGGGCGAAGAATGCCTTGGCGCGCGGGAGGTGCTCAAGCTGTGGCCGCGCACCTTGGAAGACCGTTTCAGTCCTTGTCCCACCCGCCTCCGTTCCGCTGCCACTCGTCCTCGTCCTGCGCGGAGAAGACGAGGAACTCGTACTTCGGAGAGAGGGTGAAGTGACGGCCGTTGAAGAACAGCGTCGGCGTGGCTCGCACGCCGGCGTCGACACCCTCCTTCTTCTGCCGCTCGATCAAGCCGTCGAACTTGCCCGCGTAGGCTTGCTTGAGCATGGCGTCGCCGTCCAGCCCGATCTGCCGCGCGTACTGCTTCAGCTCGGCGTCCCCCAGCTCCTCCTGGTGGGCGAAGAGCAGGTCGTTCATGGGCCAGAACTTGCCCTTCTGCCGGGCGAACTCGGCCACCGCCGCGGCGATCTGCGCCCGGGCATGGCCGGGAAGGGGAAAGTACTTCGAGCAGAGGCGGACCTTCGAGGGGAGCGCGCGGACGAGATCGCGCAGCGGCTTCTGCACGGTGGCGCAGTGCGGACACTGGTAGTCGGAGAATTCCACCACCGTGATCGGCGCCTTCGGATCTCCCAGCTGCGGACACTCCTGGTCCAACAGGCGCGCCCGCTTGTCCTTGGCGAAGCTCGCGTAGTAGCGCTCCACCACGTCGATGATCTGGGGCGGCGAGTGGCCTTCGAGCAACAGCGCCTTGAGCAACTCGGCCATGCGGGGCGCGTGCTTGTCGGTGACGTTGGCGGCGAGGCAGCGGGCCAGGGTCTCGTTGCAGCCCGCGTATCCGAAGGTGTCGCCCGCGACCTCCAGGAACTGGGCGCGCTGCTGGTCCGTGAGCGCGTGCAGGTCGGCGCGCGGGAGGATCTGGCGGGCGCGTTCTTCGCTGAGGCCCGCGCCTCCCGTCTCGGCCGCGAGCAGGGCGATGAGCAGCAGATGCATGGAGCGCGCGAACCTAGCATGGGGAGGCCGCCTCGCAAGAGGCGCGATTCAAGGGGGCGGGGGGACTCCTTCCGGCGGGAGCCGGCGCAGACCCAGGAGCGCGCGCACGTCGGGACGCGCCCGCAACGCCTTGAGATCGTCGTCGTCCCGCCCGAGGACCTGCACCCGGGCGGGATCGACGGCTGCCGCGCGCCGGAGCAGGCCGACGGCCTCCTCGACCCGATTTCCCAGCGCCGCGGTCGACGCCGCGTTGTAGAGCGCGTCGACGTACCGGGGATCGGCGGCGATGGCGCGGGAGAACTCGCGGCGGGCCGCATCCAGATCGCCGGCCGAATAGTCGGCGAAGCCGTGCAGGTTGTGCAGCTCGGCCTCGCCGCGCGCCAGCGAGCCGCGGCGCACGCCAACGGCGCGGTGGAGCGGCTCGCCGTCGAGCACGGAGCCTGCCAGCAGCCAGACCACGCCCGATTGGATCCACAGCTCGGGTGGTAAGGCAGCGCCGGCGAGCGGCATGCGCGAGAGCTCGATCTCCTCGTCCGGAGAGGCCGGATCGGAGAGGACCAGCGCGATCGCCGGCGAGGGCCGATCCACTCCGGCCACGCGCAGCACGAGAGGCAAAGCGCCCGCGTCCCGCGCACCTGTCAGCAGCCATCGGTCGCCGCCCTGGGCCGGCTGCGCGCGAGGGCGGCGCGCGTACCCGAGCTGGACCGCTTTCGCCGCTGCCTCGGGCCACTCCGCCGAAACGATCTGCTCCAGCACCGGCTTCCGCTTTTG
>Ga0070697_100003691_pt1 | contig 11767 bp, 6 predicted proteins | sample KBSK1501metaG_FD_65475 | JGI IMG/M metagenome (GOLD analysis project Ga0070697, IMG submission 65475) | Corn, switchgrass and miscanthus rhizosphere microbial communities from Kellogg Biological Station, Michigan, USA - KBS K1-50-1 metaG | ecosystem: Host-associated > Plants > Roots >... | reverse complement strand
AACCAGGTTGCCTTGTGCGGTCGTGGCGTTCGGGCTGAGGCGTACTGCTTCACGGCTCTCTTTGAGAGCTTCTTCGTATCGACCAATCAGCTGATAATTCGCCGCCAGATTGTTGTGGGGTATGTAATCGTTTTGATAACTCTGCGCCCAGGCTTTGAGTACATTAATGGCTTCGTCACGATCGCCTGTAAAGTAACTGGAGTATTTTTCCGAGATATAAAACCGCTCGCGCTCACTCACCCGATCTCGCAAGTCAAAGGCCTTTTGCGAATACTGCGCGGCCAGTTCTGTCTGAAATAAGTTGTTGTAGATCACGGCGAGTCGTGCGTAAGCCAAAGCGAAGGTCGGATCCAGCTCGATAGCCCGCTTGTAGAAAGGCACGGCTTCAAACAGGTTTCCCATCGTTCTCTGGTCGTTCCCCTGTGAGAAGGCTTTCAGAGCTTCGAGCGAAGAGGTCGTGGCCTGCTCAATCGGGGCATCAAACTTCTTAATTGAATTCAAGGACTCGCCCAGCTTCTCCCTGAGTTGCGATGCAGCTTTACCCAGTGCTTTGAGCACCTGCTCCTTACTGTCAGCTTCGGCTTGTTCGCGCGCAATCGAATCGCCGGCATGTGCATTGACGGCTTCGAGGGTAATGACGTAATGGCTGCCCAGACCGGCAATCGATCCAATAATCATCGCTTTGATGCCCTGTCGCTCGCAGATTTCCTTTGCGACATCTCGGGTAATGCGTTCATTTGCCGGCCGGCCCATAAACCGCAGCGCTTCCTTCAAGCGCTCGTCGGAAAATATGTTAAGGAATGGCGACTGACCCAGTTGCACTGCCAGGGCCTGCTTGAGCGTGCCGTCGAAGACCGTTTCACCGGTTGTGTTAACAAAGTCGGCCAGCAGGATCGTGTCTTTTTCGTTTAGCGCCGGCGTCTTGTGCGAAAAATAGAAGAACGCAGCGATCGCCACGCCGGTGAGGAAGAGCGCCAACAGTCCCACCCCTCTCTTATGACGCCGGATCTCGCTGACGATGTATTCGGCGCTGGAGCCCGTGTGAGGAGCCGTGGTTGTCGCCGTCGGCGCCGTGCCGGAAACAGTTGAGGTACCGCGTCCGCCGCCGGTGGAAACGGCGGCGCGAAGCTCTGGCGGAACCGTGCGATCTATTTCCGCATCAACCTCGAGCTTTCGCTTCAAGTGACGCAGATCGATGAGCAAGTCCTTGGCAGTCTGATAACGCTCCTCACGATCTTTAGTCAGAGCCTTGGTGACGATGCGTTCCAGTTCATCGGGCACCTCATGCACAAACCTGATCAATGGCGCAGGCTCTTTTTGCAGAATCAGCGAAATCGTTTCAGTCGGAGTCTCGCCGGCGAAGGGCAAGTGTCCGGTAACCATTTCGTAGAGCACAGCGCCCAGGCTCCACAGGTCACTGCGCTCATCGACGTGAGTTCCCTTCGCCTGTTCCGGCGACATGTAATTGGCCGTGCCCATCACCGTGCCGGCGCCGGTGTTCACCATCGCTTTCGTAGGGGCCTCAGTGTCGGTACTCGAACCCTTTGGCTCAGTCAGTTTTGCCAACCCGAAATCGAGCAGCTTGCTGTAGCCGTCGCGCCTGACCATGATGTTCTCGGGCTTGATGTCACGATGGATAATGCCGGCGGCATGCGCGGCAGCCAGCGCACTGGCGGCCTGGCTCGCAATCTCCAGAATATCGACCAGCTTCATTCCAGCGTTGAGGCGCTGCCGCAACGTCTCGCCGTCGATGAATTCAGTGGCGATAAAACGCGATGCGCCGGTGGTGCCAATCTCGTAGATGGTGAGGATGTGTGGATGATTCAGCGCCGAAGCTGACTTGGCTTCTTGAATGAATCGCTGCAGACGCTGGTGGTCGGAGGCTAAACCTTCGGGAAGAATCTTGATCGCGACCGTTCGATCCAGCTCGGTATCCATGGCGAGGTAGACCTCGCCCATGCCGCCCGCGCCAATCTTGGAACGAATTTCGTAGCGACCGAGATGTGTGCCGGCGGCGAGAGTCATTAGTTAAGGTCGCTAATCAGAATATCGTCCGTCGCTGCTTGCTAGCCAAAACAAAATACATTCAGTTGCTTTCTCTGTGCCTCCTCAGTGTGCTCTGTGCCTCTGTGGTGAATCCTTCTCTTCCATCCACCACAGAGACACAGAGACCACAGCGCGGCTTGGGCCGCAACCAGAACGCATCACTGACAGCCCTCGACTCCATTCGTCACGCGGAGCGATCTCATTAACACCGTGGCTTTAGCCCGGTGATCACGAGGCGGACAAAGTAGGAGAACCGTTTGAACGGTTTTTCTTCGGCACGAGAAACCGTTTGAAACGGTTAAGGAATCAGTCACCTGGTGCTCGATCACCGGGCTAAAGCCACGGTGTTTATGAGATCGCTCCGCGTTCCGGCCCGAGTGCGCGAAAATCTCGCTAAGAAAACAAGAAGTTGGACCTTACTGTATTACAGAGATTTTGACAGCCCAACCTCCAGATTTCCCAGGAGCCGGATTTCGGCGATCGAAATTCGCCGGGGAGTTTATACGAGTTAATAGAGTTTAGGCGACTTTTTATCTCGAAGCCGCACAATGTGCGCTGTCTATTGGTTACGCAACCGAGCGGAAGATTATGCAGGTCGTGGTCCCGTGTGCGTAGAGTTTGCCCTTCTGATCGACGATTTTTCCTTCAGCCGTCGCGGTGCGCCCGCCAACGTGAATGATGTTTGCTTCGCAACGGACCTGACCAGTTTCAAATGACATGGGCCGGACATAGTTGACCTTGATTTCCAGCGTCGTGTAAGTCGCCCCCGCGGGAAGAGTTGAATGGACCGCGCAACCCATCGCGGAATCGAGCAAGGTAGCCGCGACGCCGCCATGGACTACGCCAATCGGATTGTAATGATACTCAGCAGGTTCGACGACAAACACTGCGTGGCCCTCACGAAGTTCACTAATGCGGAAATTCATTAGCAAACCAATAGGTGGAGGTGGCAGTTCGCCGGCGACAATCTTTTGCAAGTATTCAAGACCCGAAAGTCCGATTGCGGCTCTGGCCAGCGCGCGTGGATCTTCCCAGGTTATGGTGCGGCTTCGTGGGTTCGACATTTTTGAATAGTAACAGGAGAAGGAAGGCAGTAAACAGCAAACGGGCTGGGATTCAAATGAACGAACTTCACAGAAGCGCTTACCGTATAATTGCAACATGAACTTCATTTCCACCTTAGCCATAGCCATGGGGGCATCGTGGGTGTCCGGCATTAGCCTTTATGCCTCCGTCGCGACGCTGGGGTTGTTGAGCCGCTTTGCCCATCTCGAACTCCCCGGCGAACTGAACGTATTAACCAGTTGGTGGGTGATTGGTGTAGCTGTAACTCTGTACGTAGTGGAGTTCGTTGCCGACAAAATACCTGTCGTCGATAGCGTCTGGGACGTTATTCATACTTTCATTCGGATTCCCGCCGGCGCAATATTGGCGGCCACGGCCTTCGGCGATTTTGATAAGACTGTCCAGGTGATTGCCTTCCTGTTGGGTGGTGGACTCGCATTGAGTTCTCATGGAACCAAGGCAGCAACCAGAGCTATCGTCAACACCAGTCCGGAACCGGTTTCAAACGTCGTGGTGAGCCTGACGGAAGATGTTATCGCCATCGTTTCGATCTTGCTGGCCGTGTTTCTGCCTGTTTTGTTGTTTCTGGTGGTGGCGGCGGGATTGGTTGTGTCGGCGCTGGTTCTGCCTCGCGTGATTAGATTCTTTCGTAGTGTCTTCAGAACCGTTCGCGGACTCTTCAGCCCAGCGACTTCTTGAGAGACCTTGCATACGATCCACTAAATCACACTGAGCAACACTAAATCTTCCTTCGTGAAATTTGGTGTGATTTCGTGGATCGTTTTTACTAACTAACCAACGAAGGCGCTAGAATTAAACCTGGTACTTGCCGCAGCAATTAGTTAACTTCTCGCCGACTTGTTATTCTTGACATCCATGGCTACACCGGAAAAAGACCAGGACAAGTCTGCGGAATTGTATGCGCGCGCACTGGAGCTCATGCCCGGCGGCGTAAATTCGCCCGTGCGTGCGTTTCGCGCGGTTGGTGGAACGCCAATATTTATCCGAAGCGCCAGCGGCCCCACCGTCGCCGATGTCGATGGCCGAATATTTATAGATTATGTCGGCTCGTGGGGACCGATGATTCTGGGCCATGCTGAGGCGGAGATCGTCAGCGCCCTCGCGGGAGTTGCAGCCAGCGGCACCAGCTTCGGTGCGCCTAACGAATTGGAGATCGAACTCGCTGCAGAGATCGTTGAGGCCGTGCCTTCAATCGAGATGGTGCGCATGGTCAACAGCGGCACCGAAGCGACGATGTCTGCCATTCGCCTCGCCCGTGGCGTGACCGGACGGGATAAGCTGGTGAAGTTTGAAGGTTGCTTTCACGGCCATGCTGATAGTTTGCTGGTGAAAGCGGGTTCCGGAGTCGCCACACTTGGTCTGCCCGATAGTCCGGGGGTTCCCCAGTCGCTGGCGCAACATACGCTCACCGTAGGCTTCAATGATGCCGCGGCACTTGAAGATGTTTTCAAACAGCATCACGACATCGCCGCCGTAATAATCGAACCTGTGGCGGGCAATATGGGCGTTGTTCCACCGGCACGAGGTTTTCTGGATTTCTGTCGCGAGGTAACCACGCGGCACGGCGCGCTTCTGGTCTTTGATGAAGTGATGACCGGCTTCCGCGTCGCCCGCGGCGGCGCGCAGGAGCTTTATGGCATCACACCCGACCTCACCTGTCTGGGAAAAATAATTGGCGGCGGGCTGCCGGTCGGCGCATACGGCGGCAGTCGCGAGCTAATGCGCAATATCGCGCCAACTGGTCCCATCTACCAGGCAGGAACACTGTCCGGAAACCCGCTCGCCATGACGGCAGGGTTACTGACCTTGCGGCGACTGAGGGACCGGGGAATCTACGAGAAACTCGAGACCAGCTCGGCGAAACTCTGCGAAGGATTCTCCCGGGCGGCAATCGAGGCCGGCATTCAAACTTTCACAAATCGAGTGGGCTCAATGTGGACCAGCTTCTTCACTGACCAGCCGGTCACGAATTGGAATTCTGCCAACCAGAGCGACCGGCAACTCTACGGACGCTTTTTCCACGCCATGCTTGACGAGGGTGTCTACCTTGCGCCTTCGCAATTCGAAGCTGGCTTCGTCAGCGCCGCCCATACCGACCTGATTATTGATGAGTCCATAGCGGCTGCGCGAAAAGCGTTTCTGAAGATCGGGGAAAATGGGGTAAAGGGGAAAGGGTAAGGGGGGAGAAGAATCTCTCTTTCCCCCTTACCCTTTCCCCCTGTCCCTTTCCCCCCTGTCCCCCCGGTTATTAAAGCGGCAGATCGATTAGAAACCTTGTTCCCTTCCCTGGTTCACTTTCTACCCCGATCTTTCCGCCATGCTGTTCCACAATTTGCTTCACAATAGCCAGTCCTAATCCGGTGCCGCGTTTCCTGGTCGAAAAGAAGGGTTCAAAGATGCGGTCCACCGTGGTCTGCTCCATTCCTTCTCCCTGATCCGCAATCACTACCCGCGCATACTTTTTTATTGCCGCATTCTCATCACCGCTGGCCGCGGCCGCATTCACAATTTCTGTCGAGATTGAAACAGGAGCGCGTTTTGGGCTGGCATCGATCGCGTTGGCGATTACGTTGACAAAGACCTGGCTCAACTGATCTCCATCCCAGTGGCCCACCATTTTCTGCCCGGCGAGATGTGTCTGAATTTGGGTATGCTTGTCGTTGATTTTGTCCGCTACCATTTCCAGACTGTGCCCGATCAACTCGTTGAGATCGACGTTCGATCGCTCAAGTGCTTTGCTGCGTGAAAACTGGGAAACGTCTACAACCAGTTTGTTAAGGTGCATTATGCCCCGCTCTACCAGCTCGATGGTCCTTAGCCCTTCCGCGTCGGTTACGTTGTCGCGCAGCATCGCTACACCCAGCCTGATACTGCCAAGCGGGTTTCTAATCTCGTGGGCCACCTGGGCAGTAGCCTGGCCCACCGCCGCCAGCGACTCCTGCCGCCGCAAACCGCGTTCGGCTTCGGCAACCTCGGTTACATCTACCAGGGTCAATATCTGTCCGCGCGCTTCATCAATGGCGAGCGGCGATGAATAAATATCAAACGTTCGCTCTTGATCGCATTCCTCATCCGCCGGGCACACCCAGCGTCCGCGATACGCAGCTTGATCAATGCGACTTCCCGTAGCAGCTTCCAGCATCTTCAAGCTGGGCTCGGAAGCAAACTTTTCGTAGATGGAAGCGCCAATGTAGGCTCCGGGAAAGATCCGGAAGAAAGCCGCATTCGCGCTGCGGATGCGATCGTGTTCATCAATGGCCGCCACCGCGCTAACCATTCCTTCCAGCAGTTGACTGGTAAAGATTCGCTCGCGTCTGGCATCTTCCACGCTCCGGCGCATCTGACCAAACCGGCGTTGCACTTCCCAAATAGTGCCGGCCGCCACCAGGGCGCCGACCAGGAGCGCGAACCCGCTCCAGGTTCGAATTGATTGCACGGCATTCTGTTCGATGACTTCACTCTTGCGAAAAACCGCAACCTGTTCGTCTGCTGACCGCTCCAGCAAAGTCTCAAGTTCGGTATCGACCGTGCTGAACTTGTCAAAGCCCTCCAGGGAATAGCGACGAAGATCCTCGGTCACTTCGATAAATGACTTCAGGTCATTTCGAAACTTTTGCCAAACTGGGTCTTCGGTCAGGGGCGGTTTTTGAAGCTGCTCCAACAGTTCATTCGTGTCATCCTGAACCTTGTTCAGACGTATATCTATGGGAGGCCTTAATTCATGCCGGGCTTCTGATTCAGCTCTGGCCCGGGCTTCGTTGTTGAGTTTGGTAACCGCAAGGCGAAGCTTGAGCAGCAAACTCAGTTTTGCCGCGTGTTGTTGCTCAAGATCCAGAACCGCGACACTAACTTCATCCATCCGCCGAACACTTAAGAGACCCAGGATTGAGATTAGTATGAGCAGCAGCAGGAACCCGACAAATAAAGGCATGATTGTGGGCGCAAGTCCACGGGCCCGGACGTTAATGGCTCGCGATGGCGATTGAGCAGCGCCGTTAGTTGCATCTGCGCGACGATAGACAACTCGGGGTTCTTCGGTCTCCGAAACTGCAGATGTCGACCCAGCCGGCGAGTCCTCCGGAACATTAGCCGTCGGCCCGTTATCAGGTTGATTCGGATTTACTTCTGGATCTTTGTCGCTCATCTATTCGATGTAATTGCCATCGCACCGGCGTCAGCTAATCTGCCTTGTTTGAAATGCGGAGCGATCTCATTAGCACCGCGGCTTCAGCCCGGTGATCAAAGCTATATTGATGATTTTCCTGAACCGTTTTAACGGTTTCTCGTTAGCTCGCGCAACAAAACCGTTAAAACGGTTTCGTTGAGATGTCCTGGCTCCTTGTCACCGGGCTAAAGCCACGGTGTTAATGAGATCGCTCCGCGTGTTCAGTGACTCTGTCTTCTATTACTGATGTTCGTTTCACTGATGTTCGTTTCCTGGCGCTCTTGGCGCTCTTGGCGTCTTGGCGGTTCAATAGACAGCCAGGAATCCTACGGTTTCGCGTCCATCCAATTGTCCGCGATGCCGACATCCACTATCAGCGGAACATCCAAGCTTACAGCTGACTCCATCTCCCGCTTCAGAATTCCGGCGACATAGTCGGCCGTATCCGCGGAAGCCTCCACCAGCAGTTCATCGTGAACCTGCATCAGGAGTCGCGCTTCAATACCTTCGCGTTTGAATTCCTCGTCAACTTTCAGCATGGCAATCTTTACGATATCGCTGGCTGTCCCCTGAATAGGCATGTTGATGGCTTCACGTTCGGCGGCTTTGCGAATGTTCGCATTACGATCGCCGATTCCCGGCAAGGGACGGATGCGGCCATAAATTGAACGAACGTATCCGTGCTCGCGCGCCCGGAGCGGTACCTCCTCCATGTAACGTCGCACACCCTTGTAGGTGTTGTAGTAATCCTGGATCACCTTCTTCGCTTCCGGTCGCGAGATTCCGACTCGCTGGGACAAACCCCAGGGTTCAATTGCGTAAGCGATCGCAAAGTTAACAATCTTTGCAAAACGGCGCGCTTCTTTTAGTTCCTCATCTGTTTTTGCTCCAAACACCAACCGCGCCGTCCGCGAATGAATATCTTCTCCATTCTGAAACGCCTCGAGCATTACCGCGTCCTGCGTAATGTGGGCCAACAGTCGCAGCTCGAGTTGGGAATAATCCGCTGAAATGATTTTGTTTCCTTTTTCAGCAACGAAAGCGCGCCTGATTCGACGACCCAGCTCAGTGCGTATGGGAATGTTCTGAAGATTTGGTTCACTCGAAGAAAGACGCCCGGTGGCGGCCACGGTTTGATTGAGCAGACAATGGATTCTTCCGTCGGCCGCGATCTGATGAGGCAGCGCGTCGGTATAAACGCTTTTTAGTTTATCCAGCTCGCGGTAATCGATTATCAATTTTGGCAGCTCGTGAGTCTGCGCTAATTCTTCCAGGACGGCTTTGCTGGTCGACACGCGGCCGGTCGAAGTTTTCCTTCCGGAGGCCATGTCCAATTCCGAAAGAACTTCGCCGACCTGCTTGGGTGAGCCAAGATTAAATTCCCTTCCCGCCAGTTCATAGATTTTTATGGTTAGTTTTTTTAACTCCAGGCCAAGATAACTCGAAAGATCGGCGAGGGTGGCGCGATCCACCTTCAAGCCACTGCGCTCCATCCGGTAAAGAAGTGGCGCCAGCGGCAGCTCCATCTCGGAATAGATTGTCTCCAGCTTTTTCTCCAGGATTCGCTGGTGCAGAACTGTGGCGGTGCGCGAGGTCAGGTCCGCAGCCACCGCGGTTTGCCACTGTGAATCTGTCCAACCCTGGCCTGGTTTTTCGATGTTCTCAACACCGACAGCTTCGCGGGCAAGATCGCCGAGTTCATATTTGCTGCGATTGGGATCCAGCAAATACGCCGCCAGAAAAGTGTCGTCTTTGACTCCTTCGATTCCGATGTCCAGCCGGTCCAGCAACCCAACCACTCGTTTCAAATCGTGAACGGACTTTTCAATCAGGCCATTCGATAAAACCTCGCGAACCGCGGCGATAGCTGACTCTCTGCCATCCGCAAAAGTTCTGAAATCTACAACGGCGGACGTCCCCTCCGCAGTTGAAAAGGCGATTGCTTCCGGAACGGAGCCGTCCGTGTCGCACAGCAGGTCGGCCACATCATCGCCTTTTTGAACACCCTTCTCATCCGCCGTCTCCGCGGAGGTGGAATCAGCGACCGCGATACCTACACTCTCCGCATCCCAGAGACTCTTAATCAAACTGTCCAACTCGGAACGCGAGGTGATGAGACGGTAATTAAGTGGGCTATCAGCGACTGCGACAGTGGCCTTCGCCGCATCCGCAAACTCTCGCGTCAACGCGGAGAACTCCAGCTCCTTGAACAGTTCGTATGCCGCGGCCCGATCTGGCGGGCGCGCTTTGATGTGATCCAGGTCCAACTCGATATCGAGGTCAAGTCGAATGCGCGCGAGTTCTCTTGATTGACGAATCAGATCGGCGTTGTTGCGCAGTGATTCGCGATAGGTCTTGTGCTTAACCTCCTCCCATCGGGTCAGCGCATTTTCGATGGAGCCAAACTGCGTAATGATCTGCACGGCTCCTTTCGAACCAATGCCGGGCGCGCCGGGAATGTTATCGATCGAGTCACCCATAAGTCCCAGCAGATCAACTACCTTGCTGGCCGGCACGCCAAATTTTTTCTCCACCCAGGCTTCATCGCACCATTCGATCGGAGGGACATACTCCTTGCGTTTCACCACCTGAGAATTTGTGCGCATGCAAACGATGTAAGGATCCGCGACCAACTGGCACATGTCCTTGTCATTCGAAACAATCACTGCCTGCAACTTCTCGGCGGCAATCCTGCCCGCCAGCGTCCCAATCACATCATCCGCCTCAAATCCGGGGGAGTTGATCACTGGAATATTGAAGGCTTCACAAAGGCGAATGATGTACGGAAGCTGGGACGCCAGGTCCTCAGGCATCGCCAGCCTATTGGCTTTGTAGTCGGCAAACGTTTCATGACGGAAGGTTTTCTCGCCAGATTCAAATATTGCCGCGATATAGTTTGGCTTCTCGTCCTGCAGTAGCTTGCGCAGCATGTTTGTGAAAATGTAGACGGCTTGCGTGACCTGGCCACTGGAATTTGAGAGTGGCGCGACGCGATTCGCCATCGGCGCAAAGAATGCGCGAAAGATGTGCGACATCGAATCGATCAGAAAAACGCGTTCAACTGGTTTGTCACCAGCAGGGGCTTCCTTGGTTGGCATGTGTTTCGATCATAGTGAGGCGTTTTAGGAGTGTCAACGAAGCGGAAAGATATCCGCAGATTACGCAGATTCAAAGTAGATCACATAAAAATCTAACCGCCAAGACGCCAAGAGCGCCAAGGAGGGAAATACGTAGGAATGTAAGGGAGGGTCTGTGAGGTGAGGTTTCTCGCCATCTCATCTCTGACCAGCGAAGTTATTTCTTTCGCTATTTTCCTTTTCTCTATTTACTTGGCGTTCTTGGCGTCTTGGCGGTTATCTGCGGATAAAGTCTCGTAGATGCCACGACCAGAGCGCGCTTTGTTGTCTTAGCGCAACACCTCACTAAAACTTTCGTCAAATTTTCAGGATTATGGGTCGGCATGATCGTTGCTCAGCATAGTCGCTCGCTTCAAAATCGATAAGAGGGCCTCCAAAAACTTGATCAGACAAACAACGCTTGGCTCAGCGGTTGAAACAGACGGCATCGGACTGCACACCGCGGTTCCGGTACGTGTGCGACTCCTTCCGGCGCCGCCCGACACGGGTTACGTATTTCGCCGCACCGACCTCGGTGGATTTGAAATTCCGGCCACCGTGGAGTCGGTGGCACACTGCGGTTATGCCACCACCCTGATGCGGACCGGCGTAATGCTCTCGACAGTTGAGCATCTCTTGTCTGCCTTGCGTGGGCTGGCTGTGGACAACGTTTATATCGAGGTGGATAACCTGGAGATTCCTATCCTCGACGGCTCAGCCGAAGTCTTTGCCGAGATGATCGAGCGAGCAGGAATCGTGATGCAGTCGCTCGCGCGCCGCGCCTTACTGGTGCGTGAAAAGATTTCCTTCGAACAGGGAAACAGGCGAATCAGTGTCGAGCCGGCCGATCATTACCAGATCGACTGCCTCATCGATTTCCCTCACCCAATGATTGGGATCCAACAGTTCTCCATACACTTAAACGACGGGGCCTTCAGTCGCGAAATCGCCGCCGCGCGCACTTTCGGCTTTACTGATGAGATCGAAGCGCTGCGCCGCGCCAACCTCATTCGTGGCGGTTCGCTTGAAAACGCCATCGTTCTCACGCCGGACGGCATGCTGAATAAGACCGGCCTCAGATTTCGCGATGAGTTTGTGCGTCACAAGATACTGGACATCATTGGCGATTTGGCTCTGCTGGGAATGCCCATTGTGGGGAAGGTTGTGGCCGAGCGAAGCGGACACATCATGCACGCGGGGTTAATGTCAAAACTTCTGCGCATGCGTTCGGCGTGGGACATCGTTGACATGCCGGAAAGCAAGCCACAATCAGAGGTGAGAGGCCAGAAGCCGGAGGGCATTCAAGATCAACAGCATAGTGCTGAGGTCACAGCCTGAGTTCGTAAGTTCTCAC
>Ga0070697_100003690_pt1 | contig 11770 bp, 10 predicted proteins | sample KBSK1501metaG_FD_65475 | JGI IMG/M metagenome (GOLD analysis project Ga0070697, IMG submission 65475) | Corn, switchgrass and miscanthus rhizosphere microbial communities from Kellogg Biological Station, Michigan, USA - KBS K1-50-1 metaG | ecosystem: Host-associated > Plants > Roots >... | reverse complement strand
GGCGCGCAGCCCTGCTCGGTGCCGCGCCGATCCCGCCGCGAACCCAGGTCGCTCAGCCCAGGACGACTCCCGCGAGCTTCGACCCGAACCTCCTCAAGCAGCTCGAAGCCGAGCTCGCGCAGCACCTGGGGCCGATCGCGCCGGTGATGGTGAGGAACGCGGCGAAGAAGGCCGCCACGCAGGAGGAGCTCGTGCAGATGCTCGCGGCGGACATCTCCGCGTCGATCCCCCGCGCGGCCTTCCAGAGGCAGTTCTCGGAGATCTCGCGCCCTGTCTCCAAACCTCCGGCTCCCGCGGCGAGCGGGCCCGCCGTTCCCCCTACGGCCCTGGCGGCGAGCCGGTTCCCGCAGGAAGTGCTGGACCGCGCCACGGCGCGGCTCGCCGAGTACATCGGCGCGCTGAGCCGCGTGGTCGTCAAGCGCGCGGCGATGAAAGCGCGCGACGAAGCCGAGCTTTACCTCCTGATCGCCGACGAGATCGAGGACCCGGCGCGCAAAAAGGCGTTCATCCGCCGCGCCATTTCGGCGTCGGGCAAGCCCTGAGCGCTCGTGCCCCTTGACGGCGGCGCCGGCATCGCCTATCTTTCAAACGATCGTTTGAATCCCGCTTCGCGTTCCCCAGCCCATGTCCCTGCGCGCCATCAAGCCCCAGCACGAAACCCGCACCCGGATCCTCGACGTCGCCGAGGAGCTGTTCATGCAGCACGGCTTCGAGGGCGCCTCGATGCGCATGCTCACTGCCAAGGCGGGCGTCAACCTCGCCGCGGTCAACTACCACTTCGGCTCCAAGCACGCGCTGATCGAGGCGGTATTCCGCCGGCGCCTGGACCCGATGAACGTGGCGCGCATTGCGGCGCTCGACAAGCTGGAGGCGGAAGCGCCGGGCCGGGTACCCGCTCCGGAGAGCATCATTCGCGCCTTCATCGGCCCGGGGCTGCGCATGATCGAGGACGCGAGGGGCGGCGGGCGCAATTTCATCCGGCTGCTCGGGCGCACGTATACCGAGCCGGCGAAATCGATCCGCGCCCTGATCGGCCATCTGTACGCCCCCGCCATGGAGCGCTACAAGGCCGCGTTCGAGCGCGCCCTGCCGCAGATGCCGCGCGAGGAGCTGGTATGGCGCATTCACTTCATGTTCGGCACGCTCGCCTACACCCTGGCGGCGACCGACACGGTGCAGCTGATCGCCGGCTGCAAGCCCGAGGACCGCTACGACGCGCGCCTGCTCGAGGAACGCCTCGCCGCGTTCCTCACCGCAGGATTGAATGCTCCCCTGAAGAACACGATTCGGAAGGCCGCGTAGGGAGTCCGCCATGCTGACAATGGAATTGATCCTCGCCGTCGCGGTGGTGATCTTCGTCTGCGGCTTTTTCCGCCTGCCGCTGATCGCGTGGTCCGCCGCCTTTGCTGTCCTCGCCGCGCTCACGGCCAGCGTGACCCTGGTCGCGGTGGTTCTCATCATCGCGGCGGCGGTGAACATCCCGTTCATTCGACGAAAACTGCTGACCGACCGCGTGCTCGCGCTCTACCGCCGCATCCTCCCCGACATGTCGCAAACCGAGAAAGAGGCGATCGACGCCGGCACGGTGTGGTGGGACGGCGATCTGTTCTCCGGCAGGCCGGACTTCGACAAGCTCCTCGCCGTGCCCGAGCCGCGCCTGAGCGCCGAGGAGCAGGCCTTCCTCGACGGCCCGGTCGACGAGCTCTGCGCGATGTGCAATGACTGGGAGATCACGCACGAGCTGCAGGACCTCCCGGCGCACGTCTGGCAGTTCATCAAGGAGCGGGGCTTCCTCGGCATGATCATCCCGAAGAAATACGGCGGGCTCGGCTTCTCGGCGCTCGCCCACTCCGCGGTGGTGATGAAGCTCTCGACGCGCTCGAGCGCGGCAGCGATCTCGGTGATGGTGCCCAACTCGCTCGGGCCGGCCGAGCTCCTGCTGCATTACGGCACCGACGAGCAGAAGAACCACTACCTGCCGCGGCTGGCAAAAGGCCTCGAAGTACCTTGCTTCGCGCTCACCAACCCCGAAGCAGGGTCCGACGCCGCGTCGATCCCCGATGCCGCGGTCGTGTGCCGCGGCATGTGGCAGGGCAAGGAGGTGCTCGGGATGCGGGTCACCTGGGACAAGCGCTACATCACCCTGGGACCCGTGGCGACGCTGCTGGGCCTCGCATTCCGGCTCTACGACCCCGACGCGCTTTTGGGTTCTCAAGCTGATTTAGGGATTACCTGCGCGCTCATCCCTACGAACACACCCGGGGTCAATATCGGCAGGCGCCACCTGCCGCTGAACGCGGTATTCCAGAACGGGCCGAACTCCGGCAAGGACGTCTTCATGCCGCTCGACTGGATCATCGGCGGCCCCGAATACGCCGGCAAGGGCTGGATGATGCTGATGGCCTGCCTCGCCGCCGGCCGCTCGATCTCGCTGCCGACCTCGTCGGTGGGCGGGGCAAAGGCGCTGACGCGCTTCACCGGCGCCTACGCGCGCGTGCGCAGCCAGTTCAAGACCCCGATCGGCAAGCTCGAGGGCGTCGAAGAAGCGCTCGGCCGCATCGCGGCGCATTGCTACATGATGGACGCGACGCGCGTGATGACGGCCGGCTCGGTCGACGCCGGCGAGAAGCCGGCGGTGATCTCGGCCATCGCCAAGTACCACCTGACCGAGCGGGCGCGCCTGTGCGTGAACGATGCCATGGATATCCACGGCGGCAAGGGCATCTGCCTCGGGCCGAACAACTGGATCGGCCGCGGCTACCAGATGACGCCGATCGCGATCACCGTGGAAGGCGCCAACATCCTGACCAGGACCCTCATCATCTTCGGCCAGGGCGCGATCCGCTGCCATCCGTACGTGCTGCGCGAGATGCGTGCCGCAAAGGAAATGCAGGGCGCCGAGGCGTCGCGCGAGTTCGACGCCGCGTTTACTTCGCACATCGGGCACGTGATCTCGAACGGTATCCGCGCCTTTGTTTTCGCCCTTGTTCCCAGCAGTGCATCGGCGCCGTCCAGGGCGGCGCGTGAAACGGCGCACTACTACCGCCACGTTTCGCGGCTCTCCGCGGCCTTTGCGTTTCTCGCCGACATCTCGATGATGGCCATGGGCGGGGCGCTGAAGCGCAAGGAGAAGATCTCCGGCCGCCTCGGCGACATCCTGTCGATGATGTACCTCGCGTCGGCGACGCTGAAGCGCTACGAGGACCAGGGCCGTCTGCGCGACGACCTGCCGCTGGTGCGCTGGTCGGTGCGCGATGCGCTTTACCACGCCCAGCTCGCCTTCGACCAGATCCTCTCCAACTTCCCGAGCAAGACGCTCGCCACGCTGCTGCGCGTGGCGCTCTTCCCGCGCGGCATGCCGTTCAGGCCGCCGCTCGATTCGCGCAACCACGAGTGCGCGCGCATCGCGCTCGAGCCCGGGTCCGCGCGCGACCGCCTCACCGCCGGGATGTACCTGCCCAGGGGCGAGGCGGACGCCACGGGTATCCTGGAAAGCGCGTTCGTCGCGACCGTTGCGTGCGAGCCGATCGAGAAGAAGCTGCGCGAAGCGCAGAAGCAGGGGCTCAAGGATCCGCAGGCAGTGCTGACGCCCGAAGAGCACGCGCAATGGCAGCGCAAGGAAGCGCTGCGCAAGAGCGTGATCAAGGTCGACGACTTCCCGCCGGACTTCGGCAGGGCCGAGATCGTCGAGAGGCTCGAAAAGCAGGCGGTAAAGGCGAAAGCGGCGTAACTCACCGTGCATCCAAGACCCGTTTACGTCGTGGACGGCGCGCGCACGCCGTTCCTCAAGTCGAAAAACCGCCCCGGTCCGTTCGCGGCCAGCGATCTCGCCACGCAGGCGGGCCGCACGCTGCTCGCGCGCCAGAAGTTCGCGCCCGATGAGCTCGACGAGGTCATCCTCGGCTGCGCGGCGCCGTCGGTGGACGAGGTCAACATCGGCCGCGTCGCGGCGCTGCGCATGGGCTGCGGGCAGCAGGTCCCGGGCTGGACGGTGATGCGCAACTGCGCCTCCGGCATGCAGGCCGTCGACTCGGGCATCGGCAACATCCTCGCGGGACGCTCCGAGCTCGTGCTTGCCGGCGGGGTCGACGCGCTGTCGCGCGCCCCGCTGCTGTATGCCGACAAGATGGTTTTATGGTTTTCGGAGATGGCCTCTGCGAGAACTGCTTTACAAAAAGCGCTTCTCTTTTCGAGAATCCCCTTCGGGTCGCTGCTGGCCCCGGTGATCGGCATCATGAAAGGGCTCACCGACCCGATGGTCGGGCTGCTGATGGGCCAGACCGCGGAGAACGTCGCGCACCGCTTCGGCATCACGCGCGAGCAAATGGACGCATTTTCCGTCCGCAGCCACTCGCGGGCGGCACGCGCGCAGGAAGAAGGACGGCTTGCGCCCGGCGGCGGCGAAGTCGAGGCGCTGTACGGCGCCGATGGCGCGACCTTTCCGCTCGACGACGGCGTGCGGCGCGACTCGTCGATGGAGAACCTGGCGAAGCTCAAGCCGTTCTTCGACCGCAAGTACGGCAACGTGACGCCCGGCAACAGCTCGCAGATCACCGACGGCGCCGCCTGGATGATCCTCGCTTCCGAGGAAGCGCTGCGGCGCCACGGCCTCGCGCCGCTCGGCCGCATCGTCGACTCCGAGTGGGCCGGGCTCGACCCGGCGCAGATGGGTCTTGGGCCGGTGCACGCAGCGACGCCTATCCTGCAGCGCCACGGGCTCGGGTTGAACGACCTCGATTACTGGGAGATCAACGAGGCCTTCGCCGCGCAGGTGCTCGGCTGCCTCGCGGCCTGGAAGGACGACAGGTACTGCCGGGAGGAGCTCGGCCTCGACGGCGCCATGGGGGAGCTGGACGCCGAGCGGCTGAACGTCGACGGCGGCGCCATCGCCCTCGGCCACCCGGTGGGAGCTTCCGGGGCAAGAATCGTCTTGCATCTGTTGAAAACGCTCAAACGCACGGGCTCGAAGAGAGGCATGGCCTCCATCTGCATCGGCGGCGGCCTCGGCGGAGCGATGCTGGTCGAAGCGCTGTAAGGGGGTAGGACATGGATCGCGCCACGCTCACGAAGCATTGGCACTGGGAGACCGATCGCGACGGACTGGCCTGGCTGACCTTCGACAAGCAGGGCGAGTCGGCGAACACGTTCTCGCGCGAAGCGCTGGAGCAATTGCGGGCCGCCCTCGACGAGATTCGCCTGGCCAGCCCGAAAGGCCTCGTCATCCGCTCGGCCAAGGACGGCTTCATCGCCGGCGCCGATGTCGAGGAGTTCACGCGGTTCAAATCGCCCGCGGAGGCGATGGCCTTCGTGCGCCTGGGCTGGGACGTGTTCCAGGCGCTGCGCGAGCTGCCCTTCCCCACCACCGCGATGGTCAACGGCTTCTGCATGGGCGGCGGCGTCGAGCTGGCGCTCGCCTGCCGCTACCGCGTGGCGCTCGACGATCCGAAGACGCGCTTCGCCCTGCCCGAGGTGATGCTCGGCATCATGCCGGCCTGGCACGGCGTGCAATGGCTGCCGAAGCTCGTCGGCCCGGCGGCGGCGTTCGACATGCTGCTGACGGGAAAATCCGTGGACGCGCGCCGCGCGCAGCGCATCGGCCTCGTCGACCAGGCCGTGCCTCTGCGCATCCTCGAGAACACGGCGCGCATGGTCACGCTGGAAGCGCCAAAAAGAAAAAGCCTCTCCTTCGGGAAAGCGATGATGCTTGCCGGACCCCTTAGAAGCCTTGTTGCTTCGCAAGCCCGCAGGCAAGTCGCGAGAAAGGCGAAGCGCGAGCAGTATCCGGCGCCCTACGCGATTCTCGAGCTTTGGAAGAAGTATGACGGCGACCCGTTCCGCGCCGCCGGCGATCCCGCCGCCTCGGTCGAGGCCCTGTTCGCGCACCCGACCACGGCGAACCTGATCCGCATCTTCTTCCTGCAGGAGCGCATGAAGTCGCTCGGGAAGAACTCGGACTTCGCGCTGCGCCATGTGCACATCGTCGGCGCCGGCGTCATGGGCGGCGACATCGCGGCGATCTGCGCCATGCGCGGGCTGACGGTCACGCTGCAGGACACCGCGCCCGAGCGCGTCGCGCCGGCGGTGAAGCGCGCCGCGCAGCTCTTTCAGCGCCGGCTGCGCGACCCGCGCCGCGTGCGCGACGCGCTCGACCGGCTGATCCCCGATGTCGGCGGCGCGGGCGCGGCACGCGCCGACTTGATCATCGAGGCGATCTTCGAGGACCTGGAAGCGAAGCGCTCTCTCTTCGCGAAGCTCGAGGCGGCGGCGAAGCCCGCTGCGATCCTCGCCACCAACACCTCGAGCCTCAAGCTCGCCGACATCGCCACCGCGCTGAAAGATCCTTCCCGGCTCGTGGGCATTCATTTTTTCAACCCAGTTCCTCAATTGCAGCTGGTGGAAATCGTTTCCAGTGATCGAACAAATGCGGAATTCGCTCGCAAGGCGGCGGCTTTCGTTCGTCACATCGACAAGCTGCCGCTGCCGGTGAAGGACGCGCCCGGATTTCTCGTCAACCGCGTGCTCGGCCCCTACCTGTACAACGCGTTCCGCATGCTCGACCAGGGCGCCAAGCCCGAGACGCTCGACCGCGCGATAGAAGACTTCGGCATGCCGATGGGCCCGGCCGAGCTCGCCGATACCGTCGGGCTCGACATCTGCCTGGCCGCCGGGAAGGCGCTGGCGAAGAAATTCTCGAAGAGTGAGGCCGACGTGCCGCAGGTGCTCGTCAACAAGGTCAAGCTCGGCCAGCTGGGAAGAAAAACCGGCCAGGGGATTTACCGCTACGAGAAAGGCAGGCCGGTGAAAGGCCAGCCCGACGCGTACGACGATGCCCTCGTGCAGTCGCTGATCGCGCCGTACCTGAACGAGGCCAGGGCCGCCGTGGCCGAGGGCATCGTCGCCGACGCCGACCTCGCCGACGCCGGCCTCATCTTCGGCACCGGCTTTGCTCCCTTCCGGGGCGGGCCGCTGCATTACCTGGAATCGCAAAAGCGCTAGATGGATCGGCTCCCCGAGAACAAGCTGCCGGCGCTGCGCGTCATGACGATGCCCGCCGACGCCAACCAGAACGGCGACATCTTCGGCGGCTGGATCATGTCGCACGTCGACATCGCCGGCGGCATCCTCGCCGGCCGCACGGCGCGCGGCCGCGTGGCGACCGTCGCCGTCAAAGAGTTCATCTTCAAGCAGCCGGTGCAGGTCGGCGACGTGCTTTCCTTCTACACCGACCTGGTGAGGATCGGGGACACCTCGATTACCGTCACCGTCGAGGTATACGCCGAGCGCCAGCCTGCGGACCCGAAAATCGTCAAGGTGACCCAGGCCACGCTGACCTACGTCGCCATCGACCGCGACGGCCGGCCACGCCCGGTACCGCGCAGCTAGATTGCTGCTCGACGCGCCCACTCTCGCCGCGGTCGGCGCGCTGGGCCTGGGCGCCGCGGTGATCGGCGGCCTGGGCGGCTTCGGCACCGGGGTGATCCTCGCCGCGGCGCTCGCCCCGCTGATCGGCGTCAAAGCGCTGGTCCCCGTTCTCGCCGTCGCCGGCGTCATCATCAACGCCGGGCGCTTCTGGTTCTACCGCGCGCACGTCGATCGCGCGGCGCTGACCGTGATGCTCGCCGCGGCGCTGCCTTTCCTCGTGCTCGGCGCCTGGCTTTACAGCGTGCTCGACGCGCGCGTGATCGGCAGCATCCTCGGCCTGGCCGTGATCGGATCGGTTCCGCTGCGCCGGCTGCTGCACAGGCGCGCGGTATTGCTGCGTAGGCCGGGGCTCGCCGCGGGCGCCGCGGTGTTCGGCTTTTCCTCGGGCATCGCGACCGGCACCGGGGTGATCCAGGTCTCGCTGCTGCTCGGCGCCGGCCTGGCGGGCCCCGCGGTGCTTGCGACCGACGCGCTCTCCACGATCGTCCTCGACCTGTGCAAGGCGGCGCTGTTCCAGCGCTTCGACCTGCTCGACGCCGAGGCGGCCGCCACCGGCGCCGTGATCGGGTTCGCGACGATTCCGGGCAGCGCGCTCGCCGCATGGCTTTCCACCCGCATCGGCGCGAGGCTGCACGTTCTTTTCATGGAGGCGCTGATCCTGCTGGGCGGCGCTTCCATGCTCTGGCATGCCTGGCGCTGAGCCCTGCGAAATCCAGGCGCGCGACGGCCATCGCCTCGGCGCGACGCTGTTTCGTCCCGCCTCGAGCAACGGGCGGGCGCTGCAGATCAACGCCGCGGCGGGCGTGAAGCAGGAGTACTACGGCAGGTTCGCCGCCTACCTCGCCGAGCGCGGCTTCACCGTGCTCACGTTCGACTACCGCGGCATCGGGCGATCCGGTTCCTTCAGATTGAAGAATGCCAGGATGCGCGATTGGGCCGAACTCGACGCCGGCGCGGCTCTGCAATTTCTCTCCAAAACCGGCAAGAAGCTGATGGCGGTAGGCCACAGCTTTGGCGGGCAGTCGTTCGCCCTCATTCCCGGGGCCGAGCGGCTCGCGGCGGCGCTCGCCGTCGGCTCGCAGAGCGGCTACTGGCGCCACTGGCGCGGCGCCCCGCGCGCGGGAATGTGGCTGCTCACGCACGCGCTGCTGCCCGGCGTTTCGCGCCTGTTCGGCTACTTTCCCGCTGCCGCGCTGGGCCAGGGCGAGAACATCCCGGCAGGCGTCGCCATAGAGTGGGCGCGCTGGTGCCGGGACCCCGGCTACCTCGTCGGCGCCCTGGGCGCAAAAGAGCAGTACGCGCGCTTCAGTGCGCCGCTTCGACTGTACTGGGTGGCCGACGACCCGTATGCGCCGCTCGCCGCCGCCGAAGCGCTGCTGGAGCTCTACCCGCGCGCCCCTGCGGAGCTCACGCGAGTGATGCCGCGCGAGCTGGGCGCCGAGCGGATCGGCCACTTCGGCTTTTTCCGCGAGCAGTTCCGCGATACCTTGTGGCGCGATGCCGCCGACTGGCTGGAGAGGCACTGAATGAAAATGCTCGAGGGCAGGGTCGCCGCCGTCACCGGGGCGGCGAGCGGGCTGGGACGCGCCATGGCGCTCGCCTTTGCCGGCGAAGGCATGCATGCCGCGCTCGCGGACGTCGATGAGCCGGGCTTGAAAAGCACCTTGAACGAGGTTCAGAGCCGCGGCGTGCGTGCGTTTGCAATGCGCGTCGACGTTTCGCGCTATCAGGAAGTTGAATCTTTTTGCAGTAAAGCGATCGCGCAGTTCGGCGCGACGCATGTCGTGTGCAACAACGCCGGCGTGTCGCCGCTCGGCGCGGTGTGGGAGAACACGCTCGCCGACTGGCAGTGGATCCTGGGCGTCAACCTCTGGGGCGTGATCCACGGCGTGCGCGCCTTCGTGCCGCGGCTTCTCGCGCAAGGCGAGGGCCACGTCGTCAACACCGCGTCGGTCGCTGGATTGATCTCGCCGCCCGGGATGGGCGCCTACAACGTGACCAAGCACGCCGTGGTCGCGCTGTCGGAGTCGCTGTATCACGACCTGCGGCTGCGCGGCTCGCCGGTCGGCGTTTCGGTCCTCTGCCCGGCTTACGTTCCTACGGGAATCGCAGACTCCGAAAGAAATCGGCCGCGGGAGCTTTTGAATCCGAGGAAGAGCCCTTCGAAAGAGGAGGCGATGCTCAAAAAGGCGGTGGCGTCCGGCAAGCTCTCGGCCGACGATGTGGCGCGGGCCGTCGTAGCGGCGGTGAAGGAGGAGCGCTTCTACGTGCTCACGCACCCGCGCATCAAGGGCGCGATCCGCGCGCGCATGGAGGACATCCTCGACGAGCGCGCGCCGCGCAATCCGCTCGCGCTCTAGGCGAGCCCCGGAAACAGCTCCTTCAGGCCCTCGGCCATGGTCTGGATGGCGATCGCCGCCAGCAGCAGGCCGAGCAGCCGCGTCGCGATGTTGAGCCCGGTCGTCCCCATCTTCGGCCCGACCGCGTCGGCGATGCGCAGCACCCACCAGAGCACGCCGCACACCAGCGCGATGCACACGACGAGCGCCGCGACATGCCCGAGGCTGCCTTTCTGCGCGTTGATGATCGTGGTGCTGATCGCGCCCGGCCCGGCGAGCAGCGGCACTGCCAGCGGCACCACGCCGGAAAGCTCGCCGGATTCCAGCTCCCTCGCTTCCGCCGGGGTCTGGCGCATCTCTCCCACCCTGGCGTTCAGCATCGCGAGCGCCATCAGGAGGAGCACCAGGCCGCCGCCGACCTGGAAGGCCGGCACGCTGGCGCCGATCACGCGCAGCAAGCCCTCGCCGAAGAGCGCCGAGCCGGCGAGCACCGCGAACACGGTGAGCGTGACGATGTACGCGAGGCGCCGCCGGCCGGCCGGATTGGCGGCCGAGGTGACGCTGAGGAAAATCGGCACCGCCAGGAACGGGTCGAGCACCGCCGTGAGCGTGACGATGTAGCGCAGGTACTCCTTGAGCTCGTTCACTTCTTGGCCCGAGCCATCGCCGCCTTGCGATCCTCGTTGACCCTGTTGAAAGCAGGCCGCTCGCCAAGCATCCTCAAATAGGGTTTGAGCTGCGCGATCTCCTCCAGGAAATCGCGCCCGTAAGCATGCCTGGTGGCGAGCGACACGAGCGGCAGGCTGACGAACGCGGCGCAGTCAGCGAGGGTGAGCTCGCTCCCGGCGATGTAAGGATCGAACCTTGCCCTGGCGCGCAGGGCGCGAATGCCCTTGACGAGGTCCTTCTCGACGGATTGCTTTACGTCCTCGTCCGCCGGCTTGCCGAAGAACACCTGGCCGTAGAGCCTGCGTGCCACGAGCTCGACATGCAGCTCGATCAGCACGATCAGCTCCCGTACCTTGGCACGCGCCAGCGGGTCCCGGGGGTACAGCGGCTTCTGCGGATAGGTCTCTTCGAGGTACTCGCAGATCACCTGCGATTCCGCGAGCGTCGTGCCGTCGAGCTCGAGGAACGGCACCTTGCCCATGGGCGTGCGCGCGAGGAACCCGTCCTCCTGGCAGGGGGCGCAGCTCGGGTCCTCCTCGAACGGCACCCCTTTCTCGAGCAGGGCGATGCGCACCTTGTTGTGGTAGTTGCTGATGTGGAAGCCGCAGAGCTTGAGCATCGCAATCCCCGTAAAGATGCGGTGGCATTATAGGGGGCATGCCCAACGACAAGCGCGAATTCATCACCGACCTGGCCGCCGAGACCTCCTACGGCGGCTATCTTTGCCTGGACGAGCTGCTCGCCGCGCAGCGGCCTCGCTCCGCGCACCACGACGAGATGCTGTTCATCATCCAGCATCAGACCTCCGAGCTGTGGATGAAGCTGATGATCCACGAGCTCGCCGCGGCGATCGAGCATGTCAAGGCCGACCGGCTCGACCCTTGCTTCAAGATCCTCGCGCGCGTGAAGCAGATCCAGCGCCAGCTGTTCGAGCAATGGGCGGTGCTGGAGACGCTCACGCCCTCCGAGTACGCCGAGTTCCGCCATGTCCTCGGTCCGGCCTCCGGCCTGCAGTCGTTCCAGTTCCGCGCCGTCGAGTTCCTGCTCGGCAACAAGAACGCGCAGCTGATCGAGGTGCAGAGGCACGCGCCGCAGACGCACGCGCGCCTGAAGCGCCTGCTCGAGTCGCCGAGCCTCTACGACGAGTTCCTGCGCCACCTGTCGCGCCGCGGCATGCCGGTGCCGCCCGGGCGCGTCGAGCGCGACTGGTCGCAGCCGTATGAGCGCCACCCTGCCGTGGTGGACGTTTTCAAGCAGATCTATGAAAACCCGAAGCGGTACTGGGCGGAATACGACATGTGCGAGAAGCTGGTCGACGTCGAGGAAAATTTCCAGCTTTG
>Ga0070697_100003688_pt1 | contig 11775 bp, 12 predicted proteins | sample KBSK1501metaG_FD_65475 | JGI IMG/M metagenome (GOLD analysis project Ga0070697, IMG submission 65475) | Corn, switchgrass and miscanthus rhizosphere microbial communities from Kellogg Biological Station, Michigan, USA - KBS K1-50-1 metaG | ecosystem: Host-associated > Plants > Roots >... | reverse complement strand
GGACGCGGCGATTCAGTTCATTATCGGTCAACGTGCGCCCGGTTCCTGGGAGAGGTTGCCGATCTCTATCCGGTCTACGCGGCCGCGGACATTTTCATTTTGCCGACAATCTACGATCCTTTTTCAAATGCATGTCTGGAGGCGCTCGCCTGCGGTCTGCCTGTCATCACCACGCGCGCAAATGGGTTCTGCGAGGTGATGGAAGATAGAATTCACGGCTCGATTGTCGATCGTCCGGACAACGTGAGCGACTTACGGAGCGCACTCGAGGCCTGGTCAGATCCGACGCGGCGGGCGGCGGCGCGCCCTTCAATTCTCAAATGCGCGGCCCAGTTCGACATTTCAAAAAATATCGACCGGACAGTCGCGATTTTAGTTCAAGCCGCGGCAGCGAGTGCGGCATCGACGTCTGGAAAAATTTGAAAGACTTGATCAAGCTTCGCAATCTCGAAAATTGTCCGAACGTCTTCGCCCAGACCAGCTAAGGCGAATTTGCCGCCGTAGGCTTCGACATTTTGCATACCTTCGATCAATACAGCCAAACCGGAGCTGTCGATATAACTAACGTGAGCAAGATCGACAACCAACCGTCTTGGTTTTTTCTGGATGATCGCATGGAGCGATTCTGCGACGTTAGGCGAAACGTGCAGATCGATCTCGCCATCCAACGGCAGGACATTGGACCGATCTTTATGTGGCATCGGACACGCAGCTTTCGCTATTGTTTGCATTCACCTTCAACATTCCATTCAGCTTCTCGTCGCCCGGATATTACCAACCGAGCGTCTTGATTAGACGGTCTACATCCGAAAAATCATCGATCAAAAAATCGGGATCATGCTTAGCGAGCTCTTCTCGGCTCCACCTGCCGGTAGCAACGGCAATTGTGCGCGCACCGAGCGCTTTTCCGCAGGCGATGTCGCGTGGTGTGTCGCCGATAATGTCGATTTCCGCCGCCGAAAATTCATGGCCGTGTTTTTCTTTGGCTCGCGCCCGGGCAAATGGGCCGAGCTGGTTACGGTCGTGATGATCGTCCGCAAACGCGCCAAATTCGAAAAAATGCCAGACACCATAATGCTCGAGCTTGAGCTGTGCGCCGCGCGAGACGTTTCCGGTAAGAAGACCAAGCACGAGCTGTTTTCTCGATTTCAATTTCTCGAGCAATTCGAGTACGCCCGGAAGCAATTTGCCTTTGCGTTGCGGCAATTCGAGGGAGAGAAAGTGCACGTAGCTGTCGAGAAACGCAGTCACGCTTTCGTTGGTCGCAGCAATTTTGTGTTTTTGCAAAATGCTGACAACGATGCCGGAATCGGTCATCCCTGCGATCTCGATGTCGTGCAGGTTGTCGTTGATGCCATGGCGCTCGGCCAAGGCAAGCTTAAGTGCGTGCATGCCTGCGCCGCCAGAATGAACGAGTGTGCCGTCGATGTCGAAGAGAAGAAGCCGTTTTGCAATTGCTGACACTGGATTTCGGATTTCGGATTGGGCCTGCATTTGGGCAACAGATCGGCAATACCTCGCCAACTTATATTTGATCTGCAAACGGAAATCCTCGGTTCGCAATAAAAAGGTGTGCCATCAGATTAGCGCACAACCGCGCCATCGCTCCAGGTTCGTTTACGACGCGTTGCGCCGTGGCTATAGACTGGGCGCGTGCATTGCCAGCACGGCAATCATACTGCCTGCAAAGGCCAAGATTGCCACCGCGGCAAACGCGAGGATAGCCCTACGAACGCGATCGAGATCTCGGCTGCGCCGGGGAAACGGTGAAGCATTGGCAAAATCCACCGGAGCGGCGCTCATCTCCGCCGGCTTGGCTTCGATCTGCGCCAAGGCAGGTAATGGCTGTGACCCGCGCGCGTCGGGCTCGAAACGCGCCTCGACGGCACCGAACCGGAGGCGATCGTCGAACCGGAGCGTTGTTTCCGTGATTGGAACGCCATTGACGCGTGTGCCATTAGTCGAACCGAGGTCCTTGAGACGATAGACCTCGCCAATGCGCTCTAATTGCGCGTGACGACCCGAGGCCGACGGATCGTCAATAATGACCGTGTTGTCGGGCGCGCGACCGATGGTGACGATCCGCTCGGTCAGCTCGTAGGCAATTCTGCCCTGCGATTCGGTGGTCAGAATTAGTTTGGGCATTTCAATTCTACGATAGTGCAAAGGCCTTGGTCATGTCGAGCAAACCTTCTTTTTTGGGGGAGCGCACCAATCTCACATGCCCTTTCAACGCGCGGCCGAAATATGCTCGGGAGAAACGCGCTACCTCCGTAAAACAGCTCACACTGGCGGCGAAGCACGGCCGGGATGCGAGGGCGGTTATGCTGCCTGGATTGACCACGTATCCGTGCGCTCGCATAGTGCGGCTTTCATGGCGATCGGATTGACGCGCAATTTTTGCATCATCGCGCACATCGATCACGGCAAGACCACCTTGTCGGATCGGTTGCTCGAACGCACTGGCACGATTCAGGAGCGCGAAAAGCAGGACCAGTTGCTCGATTCGATGGATCTGGAGCGCGAGCGCGGGATTACGATTAAAGCGCATCCGGTGACCATGAACTATCGAGCGAAGTCGGGTGAAACTTACAAACTAAATCTGCTCGATACGCCGGGGCACGTCGATTTTGCCTACGAAGTTTCGCGGTCGCTGGCCGCCTGCGAAGGCGCACTCCTGGTTGTCGATGCGGGACAGGGCGTGGAAGCGCAAACCGTGGCCAACGTTCATCTCGCGCACAAACAGGGCCTGACAATTGTCCCAATTATCAACAAAATCGATTTGCCCAATGCCGACGTCGCCGCGGTACACCGACAATTAGAGGATATCCTTGCTATTCCAGCCGAGGAAGCGATCCACGCCAGCGCGAAAATGGGAATCGGCATCGAGGAAATTCTCGAAGCAGTCGTAGATCGCATCCCGGCGCCCGAAGAGCCGAGAGATGGAACTTTGCGAGCGCTCATTTTTGATTCGGTATTCGATGTGTATCGCGGGGTGGTCGGTTACGTGCGTGTCGTCTCAGGAACAATAGAAGCGAATCACGCGATCAAATTAATGAGCAACGACACGCGCTACGAAATCAAGGAGGTAGGCGTGTTCACCCCGAAAATGTTTATCCAGCCCGGGCTGGGGCCGGGCGACGTCGGCTATTTCATCGCCAACATTAAGAGTACGGCAGACATGAAAATCGGCGACACGATTACCGATCAACGCAATCCGGCGCGCGAACCGTTGCCAGGATTTCAAGAGATTCATCCAATGGTGTTCAGCGGAATTTATCCGATCAACACCGGCGACTTCGAACATTTGAAGGCGGCGATCGCGAAGCTGCGCTTGAATGACGCGGCCTTCATTTACACCCCGGAAAGCTCAGTCGCGCTCGGATTCGGATTTCGCTGCGGCTTCCTCGGACTGCTGCACATGGAAATCATCCAGGAGCGGTTGCGCCGGGAATACAACATGGACATCATAGCGACGAGTCCGAGCGTCGTTTACCAAGTGGTAACCACGCGCGGGGAAACGCTTTTGATCGACAACCCCGCGCATCTGCCCGAGCCAAGCACGATTCGAGAAATCCGTGAGCCGATTGTAAAAGCGTATGTGCTTTGCCCGAACGAAAACATCGGCGACATCCTGCAATTGATTTTGGAAAAGCGTGGACAAATGGATCACACCGAGACGCTCGATACCCGCCGCGTGATGTTGCATTGCGAGCTGCCGTTGAATGAAATCCTGGTGGATTTTAACGACAAAATTAAATCCATCACTCGCGGTTACGGCTCAATGGATTACGAGCATGCGGGTTATCGGCCGGCGAAACTGGTGAAGCTCGATTTGCTCGTGAATGGCGAGCCGGTGGATGCGTTTTCCACCATCGTGCACAAGGATCGCGCTGAGGCCAGAGGACGGCAGCTGGCCGCGAAGTTGAAGGAAGTGATTCCGCGCCAGCTGTATCAGGTCGCGATTCAGGCGGCGATTGGTGGAAAAATTATCGCGCGTGAGAGCGTTTCAGCCTTGCGAAAAAATGTGACCGCGAAATGCTACGGCGGCGATATCACTCGGAAACGTAAGTTGCTCGAGAAGCAGAAAGAAGGAAAGAAACGAATGAAAAGTATCGGCAAGATCAACATTCCCCAGGAAGCATTTATCGAGGTGCTGAAAGCGCAATGAATCTAAACGTGAGCAAAGTTACAAAGTTAAATCGTTAAAATGGGCTCCGGTGTTCCTCCCGTTTTAACGATGTAACCTTTTAACGTTTTAACGCGCCATCGAATCGAGTTTGAAAAACGAACTGATCGAGTAGCGTGTCAGCCGCATGTTCACGCCACGCTACGTCAAACACAGCAAGCTCTTGCTACGGCATGCGCAAAAATTTCTGCGCTATAAGCGTGACGTGCTCGACCAGGCGACGGCCAAGGAGATCGAATTGGCCGTGGGTGGGCTTGAGGCGGCTTTGCGGCAGCGTGATCGCAAACAGGCAGAAACCCACGCGGAAGAGCTCGATGCAAAACTGCACAAGCTCATGCCGGTCAATTGGGAATCGCACTGGCGTGAAAATTGTGAGGTGATTCTGGTGGCGATCGTGGTCGCGGTCGGCATTCGCTCGTTCTTTTTGCAGCCATTCAAAATCCCGACCGGCTCGATGCAGCCAACCCTTAACGGGATCATTGGTCACCCGATGAGCGCATCGACTCCGCTGCCTGCGCTGCCACGGCAACTGGCCGAGTTCGTTTTACGGGGTCGCAATTACATCAATGTCGTCTCACGCGAAAACGATAGACTCCTCCAGGTCGAACAGAAAAAATTCCTTTTCTTTTTCACATTCTCCAACCTCAAGTTTCAGCACCAGCAATTTTTGGTTTACGCGCCGCCAGTTACATTGCGGCAGGACTTTAACGTTTTTCCAGAACGCGTTTACCACCGCGGCGAAGTCGTCGCGCGCGGTGCGATCGATACCGGCGATCAGGTTTTTGTTGACAAGCTTACCTATAACTTTGTGAAACCACATCGCGGAGACGTTTTTGTTTTTCGAACCGATCACATTTCGGGAATTGCAGCAGACGCCGAAAGCGGGCAGCCATTCTACATTAAACGCCTGGCCGGTTTGCCGGGGGACACACTGCGGATCAGTCCACCGAAGCTTTACGTCAATGAAAAAATAGCGCGCGGCCATGGCTTCGAACGCGTGATGGCGGCAAAGGATGGATATCGTGGCTACAGCCTGGGCCGCGATTATCTGGCGCAGCCAGACCGCTCCTTTACCATACCGGCGCATAGCTATTTCGCGATGGGCGATAACAGTTACAACAGCTACGACAGCCGTTATTGGGGGCCGGTTCCGGAGGAGAATCTAGTTGGGCGAGGCCTGCTTGTTTACTGGCCATTTATTCCGCATTTTGGGTTGATTCGCTAGGCACGCAGAGCTGGAGAAATAGAGGAATGGAGTGTCGGAGTAATGTGGAGAACTCAATGATGCACCGCTTCACCTCTCCTTTGTCTGATTACTCTATCACTCCATCGCCCCTCGGCTTCGTCTTCGATTTGGTTCACTGAAGCGGCATGTCGCCGAATGCCTCACGCCTTTACCCGCTGGTCGGCTTTTGCGGCGGATATGTGCTGGTGATGCTTTTTAATCCAGTGCGGCTGGCGCTGCGCGATGGCCTCCGCTGTGTCGCCCGCTACAAGCGCGTCTGGGTGACGTTTGTCCTGCTTGGCTTTGCTTACTTGGTTTTTCAATTTTCGGTGTTTACGCCGATCCGAAGCGGAGGCGATTTTGATCTGACCCAGATCACTTCATGGCCGAACTGGCACTGGCCGCGATTTGTCGAGGTCTGGCAGGATGCGCCGCTTCCCGCGCTGGAAGGTGTTGCGGGGATTTTCGACAACGCAACCACCACTTATCCACTCTCGGTCGTCGCGGCGGTACTGATGGTAATGAATTGGCGCGGGCTGCACAGCGCGCTGGTCCGGGCATTGCGCCGACGCTATCGCTTTCGCGGCTATCTTATCTATCTCATCCTTTTGCTTAGCGGCCTGGCGGCATTTTTGAAACCAATTGTCTTTTGGGCCCTGCCAGTTTGGGGGGGATTGCTCCCGACTGCGGAACTCCTGCAAGTCTCAGCCAGCGTTGACGCGGCTTCTTTCGTTTTTGAATATCTGTTTGGTGTTTACATTCAGGTTTATCTGATCGCAGTGTGTTTCGCCTGGATCCGTGGGCTCAGCTTCGAGGAAGGGGAGCTGTTTCGATTCGCCGTGCGCCGCTTCAGTTACGTTTTGAAATGGGCGGGAATCGTTGTGCTGGTGAGCATGTTGATTGTGCGCCTGCCGCTTTTGCTCGCTTATTTTGTGAACATACCGGGCGTCCTGGATTATTTGCCGGTCGAGCGCTTCTTAATGAGCGGTTTGATCATCGGGTCTTGCTCGATGCAAATCTCGCTCGCCCTCCACAATGAAACTCTCGGCGAAGCATTCCGCGCGCATGTAGAATTTCTTCGAGAGAACGCGGCACGACTCGGTTGGTTTTTGATCATTTGCGCGCTCCATTTTTTCTTTCTGATGGCGGTCGACGTCATTGTCCGCGGCGCGATCGCTGACCGCCTCATCGCACTCGTGCTCTGGAAATGCGTGTTCGTTTGCGGGCGTGGTTTCATCACCGGTTGGCTGCTCGCCAGCTGGGTTTGCCTTTTCCGGCGCGGCGAGACCGGCCACGTTTATCAGCAGAGTTGGATCCAATACTAGTGCCCGATTGCGCTTGCTTGTGAATGCAGCAAAAATTACGCGCGAGAGCAGGTCGAATCTGGCGCTTGCCTTCCTTTCGTTAGGCCGGGAGCGTCGCCGTGACATCACGACCTTTTACGCGTTTTGCCGCGTGATCGACGACATAGCCGACGCTGTCGATCTCAGTGGAGAAGAAAAAAAAAGCCAGCTCGATCTTTGGCGAGAATCGCTGCCAAGTCCAAGGCCGGGTGAACCTGTGCTGGCACCCGAAATTCGCGGGTTGATCAACAAATATTCGCTCGGCGTGGAAATGCTCGAGGAAATCATCGCCGGTGTCGAGATGGATTTGGCCAACGTTCGCTACGCCAGTTTCGCCGAGCTGCGAGTGTATTGCTATCGCGTAGCTAGTGCAGTTGGCTTGGTCAGCATCGAAATCTTTGGTTATCGCAACCCTGCCTGCAAAGAATACGCGGTCCAGCTCGGATTGGCTTTGCAAATGACCAACATTATCCGCGACGTGGAAAAAGATTTACGCCAGGGCCGGATCTATTTGCCACAGGAAGACCTGGCCCGCTTCAATTATTCGGAAACTGAATTGCAAGATCGACAATACGACGAGCACTTTATCCAACTGATGAGCTTCGAAGCCCAGCGCGCGGAGGATTTCTTCGCTCACGCCGCCGCCCTGCTTCCACCCGAAGACCGGCAATCGATGGTCGCCGCCGAAATCATGGCGGCGGTTTATCACGCGCTTCTGCGCCGAATGCAAGCCGATCAATTTCGGGTGTTCGAAGAGGAGTATCGTCTGACGAAACTCGAGAAAGCAGGGCACATTGCGGCGCAACTCGCGAAATATTTTTTGAATTTGCGCAACGCAACCTTCGTCGGATTCTAAGGTTTGGATTAATTAATCACACGACGATGAAAAAGAATTACTTTGCAGTGTTATCGCTGGTGGCGTTGGAAGCTCTGACGTTGAATTCATGTGATACAGCGACGGGCCAGGGGGCTGCGACTGGCGCTGGCGCGGGTGCAATTATCGGTGGCCTGGCCACCGGCCGAGTCCGTGGCGCAGCGATCGGCGCCGCTGCGGGTGCCGCGACCGGTGCGCTAATCGGACACGCGATCCAGGAAGATCGCGCTCGAACCTACGGTCCGCCGCCTTCGGGAGGTTTTCCATTTGGGCGATATGCCGGCGCTCCAGGATTATATCGTAGTCCATACACTGGGCGCGTTTACGATCTGAGTGGCGTCCCCCCGGGCGGATTGACTCGTGACGTTGATACCGGGCAACTTTTTCGGCGACCGTAATTTCGGATACCTCCGATTCACGAAACGCGTTGATTGCATTGTGAGATCAACGCGTTTTCGTTTGTAAAGCGTCAACCAGCGCGCGGACCTCATCGGTCATCTTCAACAACTCGGGCCATGAGCGATGATAATTTTCGCCGGGCAGTTTGCGAGTCGCGTCAAAGCCCATATGAGAGCCAATGTTTTGTTCGGTCGGCGCGTGATCGAGTGAGTCGCTCGGATTTTTGATTATCGTCGTGTCACGGGCGGGATCGGTGTTTGCGCATAAGCGAAATAACACCTCGCTTGTATTGTGGACATCGCAGTCTTCATCCACCACCACGATGTATTTGCTGAACATCATCTGCCCCATTCCCCAAAGACCGTGCATCACCTTGAATGCTTGATAGGGATACTGCTTCCGAATGCTCACGAAAACGAGGTTGTGAAAGACGCCTTCGGCCGGCAGCGTCATGTCCACCAGTTCCGGGAAATTCATTTTGAATACGGGCAGAAAGATGCGGACGCTCGCGTCCCCCATGTAGAAGTCTTCCATCGGCGGAACGCCTACGATCGTGGTTGGGTAAATTGCGTCCTTGCGATGTGTAATCGCAGTCACGTGAAAGACCGGATAATCCTCGACCGCGGTATAATAACCGGTGTGATCGCCAAACGGACCTTCCGGTTGCATCTCGCCCGGCTGAACATAGCCCTCCAAAACAAGATCGACATCGGCCGGTACATCAACGTCGATCGTCTTGCATTTCACCAGCTCAATTGATTTGCGCCGCAAGAATCCGGCGAATAAAATTTCGTCGAGCCCGTCGGGCAATGGCGCCGTTGCGGCAAAGGTGTAGGCTGGATCGCCTCCGAGCGTGACCGCTACCGGCATCCGTTCACCGCGCTGGTAATAAACTTTCCCGTGTCGCGCGCCGACCTTATGGACCTGCCAATGCATCGCCGTCGTCCGCTCATCAAAAACCTGCATGCGATACACGCCAACATTCCTCGCACCGGTCTCCGGATCTCGGGTGTGCACATTTGCCAGGGTAATAAAACGCCCACCGTCTTTCGGCCAGCACTTCAGAATGGGGAGATCGCGCAGGGTGAGTTCATTCGATGTTGGATGTTCTGAGAGGCGGTAAGCCACTTCCTGGCACGCCGCTTCTCGCACTTGCTTTGGCCGCGCATGCAGCAGGTGAATTCCCTGCTTGAGCAAAGCAAAACCTTCGCGCAAGTCGGTCGGCGGTTTCGCTTTCAGGAGTAATTGAATCTCCTGCGCGATTTCGTCGATGCTCTCGCGTCCAAGCGCCATCGCCATGCGTTGGCGCGCTCCCATCGTGTTGATCGCCACCGGAAATTTAGAAAGCTTTCCATCAACTACCGGCTGCTCGAAAAGCAGCGCCTTGCCGCCGCCGGGCGATTTCATTTCGCGATCGGCCCATTCGCTGATCAGCAAATCGGTATCTACCGGCACGGCAACGCGCTTCAGCTCGCCCGCGTGCTCGAGCGCGTCGAGAAAATCTCCAAATGAGCGGTAAGCCATTTACAAGTGCGTGCCGCTACACTGCCCGGCTTTCGCCGCCCACGCGATCAGAATTTAGTAACGCTGTCCCGCCAGATATTGAAAGGACACGACGCGGCCACCCGAAAATGTGACCGTCCGGTACGGGACCGGGATGCTTGGCGGAATGTACGAGTAGAAAAAAGGGTCGAAGAACGGGTTCCCGAAAAAGACAAACGAGCGCCCGCCATGATGCGTCCGCACGAAGGCGACATTGCCACCAAACCCGAAGCCGTATGGACCATAGGGATAACCGTAACCATATGGGTAGCCATAGCCGTACGCCGGAACGTAGTTCACATAGATCCAAGTCTCTGTCTGACGCCCTCGCATGACACCAACAGTTTTTTGCTCCGGCGCGCTCCATGCCAGCCACACGGCGCTCTGCGACATTCCGGTGCGAATCTGACCCTGTCGTACTAACGCCTGGTCCCGTGGTGAAAGGCTATTGAAAATCTCCGGATGATTGGAAATGCGCGTTTCGGGGGTTGAGCAGCTTGTCAGAATGACTGCGCTGGCAAAGAAGCCAAGCGTCAGCGCCTTGAAAAGAATTGAACGCTTCATAGAAAAACGATACCGGCGTGTTTTAACGAGTCAATCATGTCGCTTCCTTGATTCAACACCGCCTTAAACGTAAAGTTGCAAGCGATGCAGGATCGACATGGTCACCGCATTTCCTATTTGCGCGTCTCGATCACCGATCGTTGTAACGAGCGCTGCAATTATTGCATGCCACAGGAGCTGCAAGAGTGGCTGCCACGTGAAGATATCCTCACGTACGAGGAAACTTTGCGGCTAATTCGCGTTGCGGGGGACCTCGGAGTCACAAAAGTCAGAGTGACTGGCGGCGAACCGCTGACGCGGCGCGACGTAGTGGAATTTATTAAACAAGTTCCGAAAATCTCCGGCATCAGCAGCCTTGGCCTCTCCACGAACGGAACACTGCTCGCGCGCAAAATCTCGTCGAACACAACGATGGCTACGGCTTTGCGGGAGGCCGGTGTGCAATCGGTCAATATCTCCCTCGACACATTAGATCGACATGTTTATTCGCAGATCACCGGACGCGATTTCCACGCGCAAGTCCTTGACGGAATCGAAGCGGCCATAGTCGCGGATTTCGAGCAGATCAAGTTGAATGCCGTCTTGATGCGCGGTCGGAACGAGGATCAATTGAGTCCGCTGACTGAGTTCGCTGGTTCGCGCAATCTCATCCTCCGCTTCATCGAGCTTATGCCGGTCAGCACCACGGAAGTCCTCAGTGACGAAAATTTCATGTCGATCTTGGAAGCGAAACGCATGATAGAGTCGCACTACGGCGATTTGATTCCAGAGCCAGCATTTCGCACAAACGGCCCGGCTACTTACTATCAAATTCCTGGTCGCCGACAGCGCATCGGATTCATCGGGGCAATGACAAACCTGCATTTTTGCGAAGACTGCAACAAACTTCGCCTTACTTGCGACGGTAAATTGCGTCCATGTCTTGGAAGTTATCTCGAGTTCGACATTATGACGCCGTTGCGCGCAGGCGCGAGCGATGATGAGCTGCGGCAATTTTTCCTCGACGTAGTCGACCGCAAGCCGTTACAGCACGATTTTCGCGACAATTATCAGCCTAACCGCAAGATGATCGCCATCGGCGGCTGAACGATGCGACGTCTCACGCACATCGGCCATGACGGCCGCGCGCAAATGGTCGATGTCTCCGCCAAACCGTTGAGCGCCCGCACTGCCATCGCCAAGGGGCAAATCAAGCTTCGACGCAAAACGCTGAATCTCATTTCCAAGGATCAAATCGCGAAAGGGAATGTGTTTGCCACCGCGCGAATTGCTGGAATTCAAGCTGCCAAGCAAACCGCACAACTTATTCCCCTTTGTCACACCTTGCCGATCAGCGAGGTGAAGATCGATATCGTCATCAAGTCTACCAGCGCAGAAGTCACGTGCACGGCGCGAACGATCGCGCAAACCGGCGTGGAAATGGAAGCGCTCACCGGCGTGACGGTTGCACTGCTCACCATTTACGACATGTGCAAAGCGATAGATAAGCAGATGCAAATCTCTCAGATTCGTCTGCTGGAGAAGAAGAAGGAGTAGGGGAGTGGCGAAGCGATGGAGTAATGGAGTAATGGAGTAATGGAGTAATGGAAAAGAAACAGCACTCCAATACTCCATCACTCCAACGCTCCAATGCCATCAC
>Ga0070697_100003686_pt1 | contig 11776 bp, 3 predicted proteins | sample KBSK1501metaG_FD_65475 | JGI IMG/M metagenome (GOLD analysis project Ga0070697, IMG submission 65475) | Corn, switchgrass and miscanthus rhizosphere microbial communities from Kellogg Biological Station, Michigan, USA - KBS K1-50-1 metaG | ecosystem: Host-associated > Plants > Roots >... | reverse complement strand
ATCACCCAACTTAGCGGCCCACGTCAAGCCGGAACGCGCCGCTGCCGCGGCCCGTCCGTGGCCGTCCGTGAAACAGCCAACGGTGCGCACCGACCGTTTACGGGCACCGACGCCGTCCGCTATATGTCCGTGGACACCGTGACACAGCGGCCCGCAGCGCTACAAGATGACACATGACGGGACAGAGAAGAAACGGCCCGCATAGCCGAGAATTTCCAGCTAGCGGGCCGTTTTCGCAGGTGGTGGCAGGTGTTGGGTTCGAACCAACGTAGGCTGAGCCGACGGTTTTACAGACCGCTCTCCTTCTACCGAGCAGCAGGCCGCTGACCTGCGCTTATACATTCCGAGACCCGATCCTGGGACGCTTCCGTCCGTCGCATGTCCGTGCGCCCAGCGTCCGGGCCTAACGCACGGACGGGTGCGGACGGCTCGGGCGGGAGTGGTTAGCTGGCCGGCCTCCCATGCGCCTGTTCGCCCTTGGCTCTCGTGTTGCCGGTACTGGCGGTGCCGAGATTCGTACCCGCGGCCGAGGCGGCGACCCGGATGGTGATGTCATGACGCCTGGGTGGTTCGTTCATGTCTGGCACCGTCAGCGTGGTGTGCGACATTTCGAGACGATCACAGCTGCCCGCTCGGCCAGTCGGCTGCTGAGACACACGCTGAGTGATCAACAGACCAGAGAAGAACTTCTCAGAAGGTATTGCCGATCCTGCCGATCGGGTTTGAGTGTCGGCGACCTCTTGGGCGCGGGCGCAGGTGTTCTAAAGGAACAAGGTCGTGCTCGGCCGATAGAGGAGCAACTGCGGCGGGCGCTCGAAGGCCAGCCGATCCATGACCTGCAACTGCTCGACGAGGACCCACCAAGCAGGCACGTGATTTCCGGATCAACCGGGTCGCTACTCCCGAGTGCATCTGGTCCAGTAGTCCCAAGCGACCAGCGCAACGGGTGCGCCGCTGACGAAACGCTCTGCCAGGGTGCGGCCAGATTCGCTATGTGAGTGTCTGACTCGGCGGGGCTGCCTGCGAATATACCCGGCCAGGTCATTCTGATGTCATGCGCATGAAGTTGTATCAGCACGCGCAGTATCTGCTCCGTATAACAGGACCGGCCTTCGCTTCGCCCGGTCAGCAGCCTGCGGCGAAACCGACCGCCGACGAAGCGGACAAGCGGCCCGAACGAATCGATGGTGTGGCTCAGCCGCGAACAGGCCCAGCCGGTCAGCGCGATGATGCCGACGGTGAGGAAGTCGCAGTGAATCGTGACACCGATCTCGACGAACTCGACACGCAGTTGGTGCTATCTCTGCGGATGGTGTTCTCCGGACGGCAGGCTGATCCGCTACCCCGGCCGACGGAGCGCCGGCGCCGCCAAGCGGTCCGGCAGCTTTCCGCGCTGCTCGTCGACCCGGCCGGGGCGACCGACGGTCGGGAGACAGCCGACCGGGCCGTCCGGGAGTGTGCCTCTGCCGGATGGCGGACGGGCCTGCTCGCGGCCTCGATTCTGCGGACGCTGCCTGCGCTGGAGCGGGCTGAGGACCGCTTGCGCAACCCGCCAGAAAGGCTGCGGCGGGAAATAACCGGATGGCACATGCTCAGCCAGGTGCCTGCCCCCTCGCGGGATTCGTCATTCCGTTTCCTGGCCGCCTCAATGGCCGCTTTGGAGGCCATCGGCGAGGCGTCACGGCTCGAGGAGGAGGTGGCCGTGGTGACGGCCATCGACCTGTGCGCTGAGACACCCGCCTTGGAGGACCTTGTCGATGCCGCCTCGGCGCTGCGCCTTGAGCAGGCCCTCGCCCGGGCCGCCGCTCCGCTGCTGGAAGGGCTCGCCGAGGCCGTGCGCCGGTCCATCCGGTCCGACCGCTGGGATGAGGTCGCTCGCGGCCGCGCACGGTACCAGTATCGGTGGTTTCAGCTGAGCCGGACGGTGCCCATACCGCGGTCCGAGGCGCTGACAGTACGGCCGTACCTGGCCACCTGCCGACTGATCGGCCAGAACGTCGGCCTCATGCACCACCGCGCCAGAGTGACTTCTGGCGCGCTGTTGCTGGAGAACTTTGACGAACGGGGAGTTATCAGGACCTTCGAGTCGTCCGCTCCGGATGCAGATTCCCCAGCGGCCTTCGTCGAGGACCTGCTGCCGCTGAGGTTCCAGCTCTGGGGCCCTCATGTGGAGCAGTTCTACGAGGGCTACCGAGAGGGATACGAAGATGACAGGGAAGCGGCTTGGATCAGCCTGGTGATGGTGGACCGGCTGGCGCAGGCGTTCCGCGACGCGTCCGACCGGGAGGCCGTCTTCCCGACCAGGCACTTGCAACTGCCGCACTTCGCTATCCGGCTGGCCGGTCACGTGTTGCGGACGGACGAATCCCGGCGCCCGGACTTCGCCGCCCGCCTGCAGGCCTGCGAGTCTCTCGACGCGGAAGAGGCAGCACAACAAGCTGAACAGCAAATTCACGATGCCACCGCCGTCCTGGTCGAAGCCGCTGACCTGGACGAGAACGTAGTGCGCTGGGCGGCGGACCTGGTCCGCCGGGGGTGTTTCCGCCTGGCCGAGGCCGGCCGTCAGGACCGAGCGCTGGAACTCCTCGAAGGTTGTGTCTCCCTGGTCGAGGACCTCGTCCGCCCGGATGTGCTGTACCTGCTTCGTGGCCTCCGGTGGGCCTGCCGCGCCGACATTACTCCGGAGGACGGGGGCCGAGCGTGGCAGCGGGCCGCGGTCTGGTTCGCGCGCGACCACCAGTGGGCCTGGGCCCGGAGCGCCCTGGATACGGCCTTGTCCCATACCCGCGACCGGCAGGGCCGCGCCGAAATCATCCTGGCCATGCTCCGCCTGTGTATCGACGCCGCACTGGACACCCGCGACGGCGCGTACGCCGAGCAGGCCGCCGAGATCGACGTCGAGCGCGCAGGCTGGCCCGACCCGCTGGTCCGGCGGCTGGACGCGCACCTGCTGGTGGCCAAGTCGATGCTCACCCCAGACCGCGCCCGCCGTCACGCACTGATCCGCGAGGCCATCGGCCACCTGACCGGCCTGCCGGACCAAGACGGCTTCCTCGTCCTGATCAGCACCATGGTGCCGCCATGGGAGCAGCCGGACGCACCCGCGCGGGATCGCCTCGCGGCCCTAGTCCCGGCCGCGACCATGGAGGCGCTGCACGGGACCGACCCGGCGGTCGCCCTCGAGCGGCTGCAGGACGACCTGGCCGCGATGCAGGCGGAGGACGCGCCGATGTCGCACCAGTTCACCGTGGCCAGCAGGCTGGCCCTCCTGACCACCGACCTGGCGGACCAGATACCCGGCCGTCGGCTGGCGCTGTCCGAACTGGCCGGTGACCTGGCCCACCGGTACCGGGCGCCGCTGCGGGCCGCAACCGGCCGGACCGCACATCTGGACCAGGCCACGAACCCGGGTGAGGCCGTGGGCCCCGACGGCGATTCACCGGAGAGTTCGGCCGCCAACAACATCGGCTGGGCCGCCGTCAACCTGCACGCGAACCTGCCCGACGAAGAGTCGGCTGAGCTCTTGGACGCCGGGCTCGACCTGCTCGAACTGGCCGTCGCCACCAGGCCCGCGGACCGGTTCCCGGCACTGCACGCGGTCTCGGCGAACAATCTCGCGCTCGGCTACCGGAGCCGGGCCAACGCCCTGGACGGCGACGGCCAAGGCGAGGCCCGGATCGAAGAACTGAACCGGGCCAGGATGCTGATGGAGCGCGTGCTCGAGCTCGACGAGCAGCAGGTGCGCGAAGGTGTCCCGCCGGAGCGCCTGGGGATCGACCTCGACTACATGAACCTCGGCCTGATCTGCCAGGATCTCGGCAATGCGACCTATGAGGGCCAGTGGATCCACCGGAAGTCGATGGATTCCGGCCGGTGGCTGCAGCAGGCAGCGTCTCACTTCGCTCGGGCTAAGACCGAGGCCGCCGCGGTCGACGCCTTCGCTCGGGCCGCGAACGCGGAGATGACGCTGGCCGATGTCGCCACGACCGTCTGCGAGAAATACGTGGCCGAACGCACCTTCGCCGGCGGTGATCTCCAGCGGGCCATGTACGACTGGCTCTGTACCGTCGCGGGCGCGCCCCACGTATCCACGGCGGATTTCGTCCAGCTCTGCGCGGGCACGGCCACCGCGACCAGCGCCGAGGCGGCCGCGGTCGGCCAGGAGGGGAACCCCGGCCTGCTCCTAGACAGCGTCCAGGAGCTGATCAGGCTCTGGAACCTAGCCGAGCGGCGTGACGGACTGCCTCCGTCGCTGGCCCGGGACATCCGGATGACGATCCTGGAATGCCTCCAGCGGGTCAAGGACGCGGACCTGGACCGGACCTACGCCGAGCAGATGCCGGGCTTCGATGACCTGCTGGCCTTGCTGGAGGCGTCCCTGCAGGTCGATCTGGCCGAGAACACCGAGGACGCACGATACCTGGCCCGGGCCCACGCGCAGTTCCAGGCACTCACCCGCAGTGAGGACCTCATCGTACGTGCGCTCGCCCGGCCCCGTGCGCGATGGCTCGAGGCAGCCACGTCGTCGTCGCAGGCGACGGTGTGCGGCCTGTCGCTCCGCCTCGGGCCTGACGGCCTGATCCTCCGGATTCCCGCCCAGGCCCGAGACGTCGGGCTGGACGGCCTGATCTTCGACCGCATCCAGGCCGGCCTCACGCCGACCGCGAACGTGCGTGACCTCGCCCGGTTCGCGACCGGCCACCTGCAACTGATGATGGACTGGGACGCGCTGCCGACCACGATCGCCCAGGCCACCGTCACCGGGCAGGCCGACGGGACGGCGTTCGAGCTCCAGGCCGTGGCGCTGCCCATTCCGACCTGGGACACCTGGATGCTCCGGCTGACCACGTCCGGTCCCGGCCCGCTCCGGTTCCGCCCCGGCCTGCCGTTCCTCGGGGCGTTCAACCCGGTCGCGGGTCTGCTGGACGACGCGATGCCGGTGCCGGCCAGCGACAACAGCCGGGTGCTCCTGTTCGGCGGATCAGGGCTCACCCTGCACGTCCGGCTGGCCACCGACGCGCCGGACTGGGATGAGTCCCGGCTCGGGCTGGACGGGACGCCCGCGCAGCCGACCCTCGAGGTGGCGGCGGGCGAGGTGTTCCTGCTGCTGCAGGCGACCCCGCGGATCTCGTCGTCGCAGGTGGCGTTCCTCGTCAAGGCCGACGACGACGTGGCCGGAGCCGCCTGCGCCAGCTCGTTCTGGCCGGACATGCCCGACCCCGGCATGCCCGCCACCGGCATCCAGATCTTCAGCGCCCTGTTCCCCTTCCAGGCTCAGATCCCACAAGCGGCGCTCGACCGTATCCGCGAGCTGCCCGTCACCGTCGTGGTGATGGTCGGCCTCCCCGACGACCCCCGTCACCTCCAGGAAGTCCTCGAGTCACTGGCCGACCCGCGCCGGGAGCTCCTGCTCGTCGTCGAGGCCGACGAGTTGCCGCGGGCGTCCGACGCCGCCGATCAGCTCCGGCGGCAGGCCCGCTCCAGCTTCAGCGCGCCCCTGCTGCCGAGCGCGGCGTCGTTCGGCGCCTACCACGAATCGCTGAGCGGCATACAGGTCGTACAGGCCAGCCGGCCGCTGGCCCCAGCCGCCGTCCAGATGCTGCTCGACCTGGCCGCCCTGCGGCGGGTGAACCCGGATGACATCCCGGAGAAAATCAACGGCCGGTCGGTCTACGTGAGCACCAAGGGAAATACGGTCGGCATGCGCCGGGCCGAGACGCTGTTCACCTCCCCGGCCGGGTTCAGCGAACTGCTGGCCCGTTACCGCGAGCTCGGACGGCGGACGCCGACAGTGAAGGTCGGCGAGGTGTCCTCGATCCGGCAGCAGCTCATGGCCTTCTCCCCGCCGCGCCGCCCGGTGGTCATGCTCATGCCCGACGATCCGGCCGTGATAGCGGCCGTCCCGCTGGCCAGGCACCTCAACGCCCTTATCCTGTTCGCCTCCGACGACGGCCTGCACGCGTGTGCCCAGCTGGCGCCGACGGACGTGTACGCCACCCCGGCGGCGGCCGCGCGCCTGCCCGCCGGCGCCTGGACGGTGCATGACCTGCCGCCCGAGCCGGCGGTCCTGGCCGCGGCCTTTCAGTCGCTCACCGCCCGGGACCACGCCGAGCTGCTGGCGTCGCTTTCCTCCCGCCATCCGGAGCTGCTCGCCAACCGCGAACTGCTCGCCGAGATGGCCCCGGCCGACTACGTAATGCTGGTCACGGATGCTCCGGGCGAACGTCCCTGGGCGTTCCTGGCCGCCAACTACGCCGCCGCGCTCAGCGCTCCGGTCCTGGCGGCCGACGCGGGTCCGCTGCGCGGTGACCCGCGCCTGCCCGCCGCGGCAAGGCTGGTCAACGGCGCGTCGTGGCGTGAGCGCGGCCGCGCCGACCGGGACTTCCCGTCGGAACGGTCGCGTCCGCCCGACGTGCCGCTCATCGGACTCGACATGCTCGGCCCGGCCGGCGAACAGCTGGCCGGCATGGCACCCCAGTACCTGGGGTTCGTGACACCGTACGCAGACATCCCGATCGAGCTGATGGGTGACCCGCCGCTGGCGACGAGGTGCGCCGTCGGCCGCCTGGCAGGCCCGGACCTGGACTCCACCGCGCTGCTGATCGTCCGGGCCGCGCTGGCCGAAGACGTAACCCGGCCCGCGCACATCAGCGCCGTCGTGGCTGACGCCGGCCTGGCGGTGACGTCCCGCCCGCTGCCCGGGGCCCAGACCGAGGCGGCGGCGATCCGGGCCGCGTTCGCCCGGCAGGCCGACATCAGCACCACGTTCGTCAGCGGCAAAGGCGACCTGTTCGACTTCCTGGCCGCATTGCCCGACGCTGAGCTCGTGCACTTCGCCGGCCACGGCGTGTACGACGACGCGGATCCTGCCCGGTCCGGTCTCGTCTTCGCCAGTGGCGTCCTCAACTCGGCCGGACTGCTCCAGCCCTTGGCGGGTAGCCCCATTATCTTCAGCAACGCCTGTCAGAGCGGTGTCCTGGACGCGGGCGGCGGCGCTGACGCGGACGCCCGGCCGGGTGCCCGCGGCCACTCCGGCTGGACGGGCCTGGCCGCCAGCTTCCTGCTCAACGGCGCCGCTAACTACCTGGGCAGCCTGTGGCCAATCTACGACGACAGCTCCCGTGCCCTGGCCGATGAGTTCTATGAGCTGCTCTGCGCGGGCACTCCGGTCGGTGAAGCCCTGCGCCGGGCCCGGCTCGCGATTCATGCTGCTGGGGATCCGACCTGGGCGGCGTTCGTCCTGTTCGGGTGCCCGCGCAACCGCGTCCGGCCAGACCATACCGGGGAACGGTGATGACCCATGAAGATCGAGTGCGACGTGAGCTACGACGCCGGGCAGGACCGGCTGGTCGGCGGCGACTTCGTCCGGGAACTCAACGGCGGGTGGGTCCGGTCCTTCCTCATGCCGGAAGCACACGGCCGCCGGCTCCTGGACCGCTTGCAGCAGCTCCACACCACGTTCAGCGCCGAGAACACGGTAGGGAACCACGTGCCGTATCCGCGGGTCCTGACGATGATAAGTCCCGGCTCCCTGCCCGGGACGATCGACGGGCGCCCGCAGCTGGTCCCCCTGAACCTCGCCTTCGCCGCCACCCAGTTGCGATCCGCGCCCGCGATGTACCGGGAGGTCGTGCAGCTGGTCTGCGTGGTGCAGGATCCCGTGACGCTGGCCGAGCGGCTGCCGGATACCGCGAGTGGCCGGCGTGACCTGGCCACGAACATGTTCAGCGTGCTGCGCTGTGCCCATCGCCGCCTGCACCTGGCGCTGAGCCGCGGCGCCGGATCTTCGGTCGACCCCGCCGCCATCTCGCCCGCCGGTCACTTCCAGGACCTGTACTTCCTCGTGGGTCCCGGCGATCTACCGGGAGCCGAACTGCACCGCAGTCAGCAGCGCGATCTCATCCGGGCGCTGAACCTGCTCATCCAGGCGGGCGGCGGACACGACGCGGTGAACAGCATCCTGAGCGACGCGGCGGCCGTCTATTGGCGTACCCTTTCGTTTCCGCCGGGTCTCAGCGCCCTCATCGGCCGGATCGCGTCCGGCGCGGAGGCTGCGGCGCCGCAGCGAATAGCCGAGCTGGCCGATGCGGTCCTGTCGGGCGGATGGTGACATGGGGAGGGCCCGATGACGCGGCGCGCATTGCTGATCGGAAGCCAGACGTTCGGGCTGGCCGGATGCGAGGCCGACGTGGCCTTGATGCAGGACATACTGGCCAGGCAGGGGTTCTCCGAGATCCAGGTTCTCACAGGTCCAGCGGCCGCCCGGGACGGGATTACGGACGGCCTGGAACGGCTGATCGCCGAGACCAAGGCCGCCGATGCGGTGGTGATCTACTACTCGGGCCACGGCGGACGGGTACCGCGTCCGGACTGGCAGGCTCGGCAAGGGGCGGCCCAGGAGGCGTTCGCGCAGTTCATCGTGCCGTATGACATGGACGAGACCACGGCGGCCGACTTCCGCGGGCTGCTCTCGCTCGAGCTGAGCCGGTTCCAGTGGCGGCTCACGGACATCACGTCCAACGTCACGACGATCCTGGACTGCTGCCACAGCGGCCTGATGGCCCGCGATGCCCTGCTCGTGCCCAAGGCGCTCTCCCGCTACTTCCCGTACGAAGGCGCGCTCGACAAGCTGGCCGAACTCGAGGCGCTCCCGTCGCCGGCGACCGGGGACGGCAACCCCCATGCCGTGCGCGTCGTGGCCTGCGGTCCCAGCCAGTCCGCGTACGAAGGGGCCAGCACCCGGCGACCGGGTGCCCGGCACGGGCTGCTCACCGACGCCCTGGCCAGCCTGCTGACAGCCACGGACGGATCCGGTATCAGCTGGCGGACGCTGGCCGAGCGCCTGCGCGCGGCCATCACGACGGTCACTGTGACCCAGCGACCCGAGGTGGAAGGCCCCTCGAACCGCATCCCGTTCACCGAGGAGGAGGACAAGAACCCCGGCGCGGTCCCGGTGACGGTGACAGACGGACAGGCCTGGATCGAGGGAGCAGAGCTGCTCGGCGTGACCGCCGGCGATCAGTACGTGCTCCTCGATGAGGCCGGCCATCAGCTGGGCCGGGCCACGGCGACCACACCGACCGGCGGCCGCGCCCGGCTGCAGACCGCAGGTGACGGGCCCGTTTTGACCGAACGAGTGACCGCCGTGCCCTCCCGCACCCTCACGCGCCTGCCGGTGAGCGTCGCATTGCCTGATCACCTGCGCCCTGACGCGATCGCGGCGATCGAGGACTCAAAGTCGCTGTTCGTGAGTGACGCCAGAATCACCCCGATCGGCTCGGTCATGTTCGATGACGGCCTGCTCGTCTGCGATGCGGCGCGGCTCCCGTTGCATGTCGGCCGCCTGGGCGCGGACAAGCCGGGCATCCGCACCGCCGTGGAGTTGCTTGAGCGGTTCGCGCGCGCCATACGGTTCCGCGACCTGCGGCCGACCGACGACGCGGTCCGCCTGGTCCAGCCGGCCGAGGTCACGATCGTGCGCTACGCGGAGGATGGATCGCGGATCCCGGTGACTGGAAACGGCGAACGGCTGTTCGTCGGCGACCGGCTGTCAGTGTCGGTACGTAACCTCAGCGGGCAGCCACTCTACTTCTGGGTGTTTGATGTCGGCACAAGTTCCGAGATCGTCCTCGTCACCGATGCGTCGCCATCCGGGCGGGAGCTGGCACCCGCCGGGGAGCCAGGCGACAGGCAGACGGTCGGGGGACCGGGAGGGACCGCCCTGGAGTGGTCACCCTCGGCTCCGCGCGACGGCGGACGGCCGGAGACGCTGGTCGTAATCATCGCCGACCATCCGCAGGACCTGAGCCTCCTGCAGAGCCGGGGCACGGCCCGCAGCCGGCAGGAACTCTCGCCGCTTGAAGCGGCGCTGGCCGAGGCGCAGACGGGCGTACGGAGCTGGCCGTCCGAGTCCAGCTCCGGTTCGTCGCTGCGCTACCGCGTGGACAACTACGACATGATCCTCGAGCCGACCGTGCGTCCTCGCCTGGACGAGCCGACCTTCGCGCTGGACGAGCGGCCGGACCAGTCGCTGCGCATGCTCGCACCGCGCGGCGCGTCCCGGCCGCCACAGAAGGTCGCGGTCCGGCTAACCGCGCTGTCGGTGCGCAAGAACCGCGCACTGTGGCGCGCGACGGTCCGGCTCGATGCCATGCTGATCACCGCGGACGCGCGCGGACGCGCTATGGCCATGCCGCTCACCCAGCGATTTCCCGGCATAGCGGACGGCGACCTGCTGCCCATGAACAACCTGCTGCTGTTCGCCGGGCCGGTGCGCGAGTTCCTCGACATCGCGATCTGGGTCAACCGCGACGACAAGCACGGGCAATCACTGGCCGACCTGTTCGCCAGCGAAATGAACCAGCCTGCGGTGCAGTCGGCGTTGACCGTGGCCGGCGGCCTAGTGCTGGCGGCGCCGACGGTAGTGCTGGGCGTGGGCGCGGTCGCCGCGGTCGCCGAACTCGTCCGCGTGGGAGCTCGCCTGGTCACGGCGGCCGTCGGCCAGCACATCGGCCTGTATCGCACCTCGCTGTTGCCGCACGAGTCGTTCGGCGTCGGCCGTCACCCGGTCACCGGCCTGCAGGAAGCGCAGGATATCCGATTCGCCTTTGAGGTCAGCGAACAGCCATAACTGGGCCGACACGGACCAGCGCACCGAACCTAATCCGAAGTTTCGTGATCCGACGGATGCGATACCAACAGTGAACCGGGCAAACGATGGGTGAGGCGAGTCTGCCTCCTGGCTTGTGCCGCTTCAGAACTCGATGCAGGGGCTGTGAGCTGCGATTTGGCTTGGTCGGCGAGCTGGGGCATGATCGCGGTTCGTGTCTGTGTGCTTGCCGAAAATCCTATCCGCCCAGGTGGGAGTGGCTATCTGGTTTCGGCGGGGGCCGGATGAGCTGGTTGCTCGGCGGCGGTCCGCTCGCTGCAGCATGATGGACGGTTGTGCTGCTGCGACTGGCCTACCTGGCTGTGACGAACGTGTTCGCGTTACTGCGGCTTCTTCCCGCGAGCGACCGGGATAAAGACGCCGAGATCCTGGCGCTACGGCACCAGGTCACCGTCCTGCGGCGGCAGCTGGGCACGAACCGGCCGCGGTTCTCCCCCGCCGACCGGGTGTTCCTGGCCGCCCTGCTGCACCGCCTCCCACGCGACGTGCTCGGCAGGTTCCGGCTGCTGATCCGGCCGGACACGGTGCTGCGCTGGCACCGGAACCTGCTGGCCCGCCGCCACGCGGCCAGGTCCCGGCCCAGGCGCCCCGGCCGACCCCGCACCGTCCGCTCCATCCGCCTGCTGGTGCTGCGCCTGGCCCGGGAGAACCCGTCCTGGGGCTATAGGCGCATCCACGGCGAACTCCTCGTCCTCGGCATCAAGACGGCCGCCTCCACCGTATGGCAGATCCTCCACGACGCCGGGATCGACCCGGCACCCGACCGCACCACTGTCACCTGGGCAAGCTTCCTCCGCTCCCAGGTCGACGCCCTGCTTGCCTGCGATTTCTTCGAGACGGTCACCGTGACGGGCGCGCACCTGTTCGTGCTGGCGGTCATCGAGCACGCCACCCGCCGCATCAGGGTCCTGGGCGCAACCGCTCACCCGACTGCGACCTGGGTCGTTCAGGCCGCGAGGAACCTGGTCATGGATCTTGAGGACGCCGGCAGCCGGGCACGGTTCCTGATCCGGGACCGCGACGGCAAGTTCCCCGCCCTGTTCAACGAAGTGCTCAAGGACGCGGGAATCGAGATCGTGCTCAGCGGCGTCCAGATGCCGCGAATGA
>Ga0070697_100003685_pt1 | contig 11777 bp, 6 predicted proteins | sample KBSK1501metaG_FD_65475 | JGI IMG/M metagenome (GOLD analysis project Ga0070697, IMG submission 65475) | Corn, switchgrass and miscanthus rhizosphere microbial communities from Kellogg Biological Station, Michigan, USA - KBS K1-50-1 metaG | ecosystem: Host-associated > Plants > Roots >... | reverse complement strand
AGTTTGCCGACCTGGTTTGCCTGCACCCGCCAATCAACCCGATGCTCACCACTCTGGCGAATCGTCACGGTTTCCGAAGCCGAGTCGAGCATCTGCGCGCCATTAATCTCGAGCGAAATCCTGGTTGACTTATCACTCTTCAAAAAGTTGTGTACCACTCCGGAGATCGTCACGGTGTCGCCTTCGGTCAAAAAGCGGGGCATTTCCAAACGCATGATAACGTCCTTGCGAGCAATCGTTTTTTGCACCGCTGAGCCGACACGTGTGTCGGTTGTTACAGCGCGTGCAGTTGCTCGCCACGTCGTTAAGTTGTCCGGCAGTTTGAAGTTAATTGTGGCTTTGCCGTCTCCACCAGTGACGACATCCGGTTGCCAGAAAGCCGTGTCTTTGAATTCTCGCCTGATAGTCGGTTCGGAGTACTGCGTATTTTCGGTGTCTTTGAAATCTGCGAGCTGGTAGCCAGACTTATTCTTCACCAGGTCGGCCGGCTTATCACCCGAATAGCCGGTAAACGTGTAATGAATTGCCAGACTGGTCTGCACTTCGTTGTAGCGCCGGCCGTAGAACTCGCGCTTGATGTTTCCGGCGGTCTCAGACTGGATACTGTAAATAGCTTCATCGACGATGCCGAGACTTACTTCGGCGTTTGCCGCGGGGGAACCGTCTTCGTTGCGGGCCACAATCGTATACGAAGCGACATCACGTGGTTTGAATTCTTTTTTGTTCGGGACGATATCCAGCTTCAGCATTTTATCGCGCGCCGGCACCGCGATGATCTGACTCTGGTTGTACATATCGCTGTCTTTGACGAACGACACATCCAGGTAAACATTCGGTTCGTAACGTCGGTCAATCGGAACGTCGATTACGATGCTCCGGCCTGGCGCATCAATCTGTCGGACCGTGAAGACGTTGGACAATTCAGTGGTTACCAGCAGGTGCGCGTTATCGGCGGGTAACATTGCCAGGACATGCGCAGTTTCCCCCGGCCGGTAAGATTTCTTGTCCGGAACTAGTTTGATTGTCTTTTCGTCGTAGTCGCGATACTGAAAATCCGACCATTGGCCCAACTTGTCCGGCGCCCAGAACGAGCCGCCCCGATTCACAATCTCTTTGCCATTCTCATTGACGATCGCCTTAACATAGATGCTGCCGGGCGAGGGCACCGTGAAGTCGTACAACGCGTTGCCCTGGCTGTCGGTAGTTACATCTGTTGAGCCAAGTTCGCGCTCGTGCAGGATGAAGTCGTAACTCTTGTATTTGTAGCCGTTGTATTCCTCTTCCTTCTCGATACGTTCGTATTTTTGCTCAATAAACTTCAACGTGACCTTTTCCGAAACCGGATGACCTGAGTAGTCGGCGGTCTTGACCCTGATCTTTGCTGCGTCACCCTGATAATAGAGATAGCGTTCGGGATAGGCATCGGCAACTGTTTTTCCGCGTGTCCCAATGAACGAGGCGGCACCCTGCATCTCGCGGCGCGAAGCATCCGTAACCTGCGCTTCGAGGCGATATGAATAATCCCATTCATCCTTTTCTTCGGGCTTCGGAACCTCGAAATCGACGGACATTTCGCCGCGCGAATTCAGGGATCCATCGCCTTCGGTTACCATGTCGGTTCCGTAATAACCCGAAGTATCTTCGTCGCCGCCTTGATTTTCCGGGCCCGCTGCATCATCGAATTCATCACTTGATGCATCATCCCACCACCAGTGGTAATAACGCTGGCGATAGACGTAGTAATGCACATCAGCATTCGTGACCGGCGCGCCGAAGAAATAATTCGCGCTGACTGTGAACTTCACTTTTTCACCGACGGCGGCGAAATCTTTGGGACCAGATACCTTAACTTTGAATTCGGGCTTCTTGTACTCCTTAACTTCGAAGTAGCCGGTAGCCTTGGCGTCTCCAATCGTGGCGGTGATGTTGTAATTGCCCAACGGCGCCTCATCAGCGATATCGATATCGCCGCTGAATGTGCCGCGCGTCGAGATCGGCAACTCCTTCTCGAAGATCTTTCCGTTATTTGGATCTTCAATCGTGACATTCACAGTCTTATTCTCGAGAAGTTGATAGCCGTTGCGGCCCCACTGTCGCAGAATGCCTTTGAAGTAAACTTTCTGCGCTGGTCGATATATTGGGCGATCCGTGTAAATGTAGCTGGTGAGATCTTCGCTGGAGAGAACATCGTCTTCTCCGCCTTCGCCGCTGAAATAAAATGACTCGACGTCCGAAATAATGAAGTTGTCGCGCTCGCGTGCCATGATTAGATAGGCATTCTTCGCGGCAGCTTCCGGATCATAATCTTCCGCAGCCTCTTCAGAATCAGCACTATTCTCCGGCGGTTTTACTTCAGTCTTAAAGACCCCGCTCCTGTCGGTGGCGCCATTCGCAAGGGTCTCTTTACCTCTGGTTACCTGGACGCTGACACCTTCATGAGGCGCGCCCGTTTTTCGATCGACGACGTAAACCAGGACCTGCCCGTCTTTCGTGGTCTTCTGCACCATCGTCAAGCTCGTCACGATCGCCAGTGAATAAGCACGCAGACCGCCATTGACTGCTTCGATTAGATAGACGCCGGGCTCCTGTTTGCCGAGCAAAATCAGGCGACTATCGTATTGGTTCTCGAGCGTTGGCAACTTCTCGCGCCAGTCTTTCACTTTCTGATCGGGATTCAGCAAGGGCACGCGCGCGTAATCGGCGATGTTAAGGGGCGTGCGAGTCGGCTCAGTTTCCTTGCGAAACTTCTGGTTGAAAATCTCACGATGTGCTCGCTGAAGCTGCGTGCGAACATAGTCTTTAATGGCGGAAAAAATCGAAATCTTGAAGCGATGTGTGCGCTCGAGGATTGAAACTCTGGCACCGTAGCCTTGCGTCGTTGCTTCTTTTTCCTGCTCGCCCATCTGATGTGGATCATCGAGTCGTTTGAAAAATTGTGCCGGGTCCTTCACGCGGTAAACGCGAAAGTCGAGGTAGTCGACGTTTTGATAACTGGCCCAAAGTCGCGCTGATTCGTTAGGTGAATAAGTGCGATTCGTGGTCAACGAGAAGTATGGCGTGGTGCTGGCCGCAGTCGTCATCGGTAGCTCGGGTGGCACCGAGCTTCGTGCCCGCCGTGAGCGAATGACGTTGAAGCCGAGGACCGAGCCAACCAGCCCCACGTAGATAACTATAGTTATCAGATAGCGGCCTGCTTTTGAGTTCATAGACATGATTGGTGACCTCCATCGGAAGTCAAAATCCGGAAAATTTGAAAGATGTCCGTCGCGCAGTTTGCGTGATCGTCGAGCGTTTCAGGTCTCATTGCAGAATCTTTAACCGATAAAACCCCATAAAATTTCGGTTACTCTCAAGCGGTCGCCAACGGGGATCAGGATGGTGATCCAGCACCGATAGCTCGACTTTCTTTACGGTTCCTTCATCCGTGGGGGTCGAACCGGTGTGGTAAACCACCCAATCCAGGGCGCCATTTGACGCGACTCGGCCGGCGCCCAGGAAAATCATCACGTGGTAAGGAAATTTCTGTACCCAGGGCTGATAAAAGAAGATCAGGTCGCCGGGTTGTGCCTCTCGGCGATCACGACTGATAAACGTGGTGTTGTAATTCTTCAGTGCGCGGCCGTCGGCAAACTCTGAAAATCGGCCGTTGCGCATATCGCTCTCATCAAATGATCCAAAGTCGGTGCGAAAAATCTTTTCGCCGAGCGGATTGTGGTCCAGATCAAATGCGGCGACGTCCGGTGCCACTGCTTCGTATCCGGGACCCATCTTTTGCAGCCATGGACGATCGTGATGGCGCAACGCCTCGCGCATGGCGAAGCGAACCAGACCGGCGCAGTCACGCTGGTCGGCATTCCATTGATTGCTTAACTGGTAAAATTGCATTTCGGCGATGGCCGTAAACCATCGGCGAAAATTTTCTCGGTCCTCGTGAGTGTAAAGCTCGACTGAGTCCGGTATGCCATCGTGGTCAGAGTCGGTGAGCTTCGCGCCATTGCTCGATAGGCTGGCCGTTATTCCTGTCGTCTGCTTCCTGCCGCCTGCTGATTTAGGTGCGAAGGCGGGTGTCCGTTCAAAACCGGTGCGCAGCACGAATCGATCGAAACCCCAGGCGATCGAGGCGAGGAAGATTACAAGGACGCTCGCTGCGACGATCCAGCGCTTCGAACGGACACGCGGTTGGGCGGTATGCATTAGCATTGCTGCCAATAATACGAGCCGGACGTCTTTCGAGACACGCGGATGCTATCATGTTATGGTCAGGCCAACCACTACTCTGATCGGGATTGGTACTCGGTAGCAAAATGTGGATTTCCTCAGTCGGCTTGCGCATGTTAAGCTGCGCACGAAACGCGCGAGTTTAGACGTCCAAGCTTTAGCCTGGGCGAAAAACAGCAACCTAAAGGTTGAACTTTAAACCCCAATCAAGCGGTCATGCCTACAGAGAACGTCAATTCTGAAGCGATTCTCGAAGCTGTTAAGAAAATCGATCTCCTCTCAGAGTTACTCGACGAGAAAAATAAAAACAATCTGAAGATGATCGTCGAGGGCAAGGTTTCCGGCGGCAAACAAATCGGACCTTATGCACGTTTGCTGACATTCGCACCTGGCGAAATCATCATGCGCCAGGGAGACTGGGGTGGAAACACTTTTTATTTTTCGGCTAACGCGGCGCTAAATGCCTTTCTCACAGACGAAAGCGGAAAGCATAGAAAAGTTGGCGATATTGAGTCCGGTACCTGCTTTGGGGAGATGTCTGTGCTTGCCGGCGTGCCGCGTAATGCGACCATCATCGCCCCGACAGGCGGTGGTCCGGTCACAATCCTTGAGATGGTGCGTCCCGCGCTTAGACTCCTGAGATCGCTGAAGAAATTTGCAGAGAGAGTTGACACTAGCTATCGCAAACACGGTCTCGGAAACACGGTCAGCAAACTGCAGGAAGACGCCGGCGGCGCTCTCAATCCAACCGAGCTGGCTGCGCTCAGCAACCTGGGACAGTTCATGGCCTATGGCAAGCACCACGTTGTCGCTCAGGAAGGAAAGCCGATAGATAGACTCGTGCTGATTCGCAGCGGTTGGGTGCGGCGCGTCCGTGGCTTCCCGATCTTCCAGAACACGATGCTCGACAGTGGTCCCAGCGTCTTTATTCCAGAAGATTTTCTCGGAGTTGGTAATTGTCTGGGACTGGAAGCATTGAGCGGCCAAGCCACCTGGCCGTATTCCGCCGCTTTCATGGCCCGCAGCGAAGTTGTTGAAGTTCCACTGACCGCATTGCGCGCGGATCGGCAATTTTGTGACCGGCTGGTCAATGCATTTTCGAAATTCTCAGTTGCTGATGATGACGCAAGTTTGGCGGCTCGTTCAGAACCTCAAGCGCTAGCTGCTGCTGAGAAGGAAATCGGCACTGGAATTGTCGACGGCGTGAATCTTCTCGTGATGGACATGGACCTGTGTATTCGTTGCGGCAACTGTTCGCTGGCATGCCACAAGGTACACGGCCAGTCGCGACTGCTACGGCGCGGAATTCACATTGAGCGGCCAGTAACGTTGGCAAGCAACCGAACGCAACACGTGTTGTCGCCGTCGGTCTGCTTGCATTGCAAGGATCCGGAATGTCTGACCGGGTGTCCGACGGGAGCGATCTTTCGCGATCCCAAGGGTCATGTCGATATCGAACCGAAGACCTGCATCGGATGTTTCGATTGCGCTACGCAATGTCCATATAACGCGATTTCGATGTTTCCGCGTGATGGGAAACCGCCCGCATCACCGGGTTTGATTTCGCGACTGAGAAACTTATTTGGCTCCAGCGCGCCACCGGCACCCGCGGCCGCCGCCGAAGGTGAAGACATGGTGGCTATCAAGTGCAACCTGTGCGAGAACACCTCACTCAACCCCGCGGGCGCTTCCCGACCGGCCTACTCGTGCGAAGAAAATTGTCCGACCGGAGCGTTGGTGCGTGTCAATCCGCAGACTTACTTCGACGAAATTGATCAAACATTGGGGCTGGTGTTTCGTGATCAAACCCATGCCATTGGCCGCAACATTCATAAGAGCGATCCGCTGGCGACGGCCTGGCATATTGGCGGGGTCTTGATCACGCTTTTAGTTTCGGCACTAATCGGGCTGGCAGCCTGGCGATATGGATTCGGAGAACGCCTGGCCGGGACCTGGCTGACCATGCGCTGGGTGACCGGACTTGTGGGACTGGTCGGCGTCGCCGTGGTCATGACTTATCCGGTCCGCAAACCAATCTATCGCCGGCGCGCAGGTGCGCTGCGTTACTGGCTGCTGGCGCACATTTATTTTGGCCTGCTCGCGGGCATAGTTTTGCTGATCCACGGAGGCAGTCACGGCGGTGGTTTATTGACGACGACGCTGATGTTTTCGTTCGATGCTGTAATTCTTACTGGCTTGTTCGGCTTGCTCTGTTACATTGTGGCGCCCCGCATCATGACCAGCATCGAAGGCGATCCGTTACTAATCGAAGACTTGGAAGGTCGCCGCGCTGAGCTCCGAGAAGAGCTCAAAACAATCAGCGAATCGGACGAACAGCTGCGAACGCTGGTGAACCAACGAGTGCGCCGTCATCTCTTTTCGTTCTCGTATCTGATCCGGCAGTATATTCGCCGTGAACCACTGCCATCGCTTTTGGCGAAGGCTCGATTGGAATTCCGCGCTGAGATGAACAGCTTGGCCGATAAAGAGCAGCGCGCCAGGTTTCTGAAAGCCATCGAAAGCGCCGCCACACAGCGGCGTGTCGAATCGCTGATCTATCTTCATCGACTGCTGAAGATTTGGATCGCGCCACACGTCATAACTACATCGATCATGCTGGTACTCATGATTGCGCATATCGTGCAGGTGGTGTTCTTTCACGTGAGTTAAGAACGGGAGACAGGAGACAGAAGACAAAAGGCAGAACATAGAAATCAGGAGGCAGAAGGCAAAATGAACTGGCTAGACTGACGAGCATCCACGTGTTAATCGTTGTTGACTTCTGACTTCTGACTTCTGACTTCTGGTTTTATGGAATCGAGCTTCATAATCATCCGCGAAGACTTGCAGATCGATCCGATCACGATCGTTGGCGAAAGCATTCTGGTTGGCCGTCTTCCCACCTGTGAATTGATCCTCAATCATCCATCCGTGTCCCGACTGCAAGCGGGCATTACCAACGCACAAGGGGACTACTACCTTCGCAACCTCCGGCCCTCGAATTCGATCACGTTAAATGGCCAGCCGGTTGAGCAATACCAGGCGCTCGCGGCGGGCGATGTACTCGGCATCGGACCGTTTGCCCTCAACATTGATTTTCTCGGCGAAGCACTGGTCTTGAAAGTCTCGCTTCAGATTGCGGCAACACCTGGTGATGCAGTGACACGTCGCGAAGGTGAGGAGTTCTGGAATCTGCCGACAACTGTTCATTTATCATTGCCTGGCGCTCCAAGACCAGGTGCAGCGCCGGAAGGTGCACACAAGAAACCAGCGGCCCCGCGCAAACCAAAGCCTGGCGCTGATCGCGCCAAAGCACTCGACGTGTTCTGGGACAAGCGTATTACGGCAGCAACCAAGACAGTGAAGCCTTCACCGCTTTTTCCCGTCCAGGGACGCGCGACTGGCAAAGCGCAGTCTGTTTGGACGTCCACGACGGATCTCAAGAACCGCTCGAGATATTCGATGATGATTTGGAGCGGATTAATTGTCGCGGTGCTCGCGGGAGGGGCTGCTTTTCTTTACGCGTCAGCTTTTGCCCCGGCGCCAATTTTAGAAGCCCATACCAGGAAGACTTTACAGTTATCACCTGCAGTTGCCACCCACGCAAATGCAGGCTCATGCACTTCATGTCATCAACTGCGACAACAGATGGACGCGGTATGCACATCGTGCCACACGACCGATGCTTTTGCGGCAACGGTCATTCCAGCGCACATGAGTGCTGGGATTAATTGCGTTACTTGTCATCCTGAACATCGCGGCACAAACTTCAGCGCGATAGATGGCGCGTTGCTTTCATGTTTTGAGTGCCACAACGACAGCAACAAGAACACCTACAATGGTAAGACTGTAGCTACACCACACGACGGAACGCTTGGTTATCCCATCGTCAACGGCCGCTGGAAATGGAGAGGACTGGATCGAGAGGAATTTGGGCAGCGACAATCTACTTTAAAGCTTACGCGTCTGCCTGGCGATTCTGAAGACAAATGGCGAAGTAACCAGTTTCATGCTGTCCATCTTTATCGCGTGAAAGCGGCACCGGGCATGCGCGCGAACGACAGTGGCGAGTTGAGCTGTTCGAGTTGCCACACTTCATTGGATCCAGTCGATAGATTGACGCCGCGTGCTACGTGCGGCAAGTGTCACAACGGCCAGACCGATCCTCGCGCCGGTCACCAGGTCATCGCGGCGGACAAACCCAATTGCACCTCTTGTCACGTTCAGCACATGCGCGACAAGCGGCACTGGAATCCGAGTTTGTTAACAATGAATTAAATTCCCTCTCCCTTTGGGAGAGGGTAAGGGTGAGGGCCTTACGAGACAAGAAGTAAACCTTTCTTTTGTTTAAGCTACGTCTTCGGCTCGGCCCCTCCCGGAGGAAGAGGGAGAAACATCACTTCGCGACGTGACACTTCACACAGCCCTTCGGATCAGAGCCTGAAATCTTTGTGGCGAGTTCCGGCTTCGCTTTGATCGCGGCGTCGTGACATCCGAAGCAGTTGATGTGATAGGCGTTTTCGTTATCCACCTTTACCTGCTTGCTGTCTTTGGTGATGACTGGAAGCGGCTTACTGTCGTCGCCGGCCTGCAGGTGACAGGCACGACATGTCTTTACGGGCGCGGCGGCAGCATCTTTTAGCACGGCGGCGGTCAATGCGACGGTTCTTTCTGAAGTCACCAAAGGCGCCTTCAAATTCTCTTTCGGTTGATCCGTGTGATGACATTCCACGCAGGAGGTGACGCTCTTGCCGTCAGGATTGTAGTTTTTTAGCGAATGCGTTTCGTGATCGAAGGCGACTGCGCCCCACTTATCGTCAAGGCTGTCAGCATCCAGCGTCACCTTCTTAGGCTGCTCTTTGCTCTCTTTCGGGATCTGCTGAGTCAGTGAGGCGACGGAATTCGAGGCGTTGCCAGCCAAAGCAAGGGCTATGAGACTAAATGTAGCTACGAAGATTACAAATAATTTCATTCAGGTGCCCTCCTCGTTCGATCAATCCAACCCCGCGCCGGCGATTTGCGAATCTTAGGGAGACGGTCAAGGCTTGTCAAACCGTACAGCATTTTGAGTACCAACTTTAGTTGGCCGTTGTGCGTGACACAACCGCCCGACGGAAGTCGGTACTCTCGCCCTTCACCCGCCAACACGAAAAGTCGGTCCCGTGTGACAACGCCGGCAGTTCTTAAAATCTAAATCACCACCGAATGATCGGCGCCCATTATGGCATGTCGCGCACGTGCTGTTTCCCGTGGGAAAGTGTTCCAAGGCTCGCGACGAGCTGACCTGGCGGCGTTGCGGGAGGCCCGCCGTGTAATTGTGACAGTCCGCGCAACCCAGCCTTTGTCGTGGGCTGTGTTGCGCATGACTAAAACCGATTCGATAGGCCGGCGAATCAGTAGGCGTACGCGCAAATGCCTTCTGAGCGTGACACACACCGCATGACGAGATATCGCGACCGTTTGATTGAGCACCCGGAGTATGACAAGTGTAACAACCGTTATGCGCCGATATTCCCGTGGGGATCGAAAGCGCCGACCCCCGCCGCAGCGATCCGCCATGACATGCCGTGCAACCATTCTTTGGTTTGCCGCTGCCGGTCATGTGCTGCGCGTGATCGAACTTCACGTTGAAACCTTCTTTAAATTCCTGCGTGAACGCCCTCATGGGCGGCGGCGTGCCACTGACACTGGTGTGGCAAATTGAGCACATCGAGACGTTGGGCGTTGTGAACTGTGACAGATGACAGCTCGTGCAGTCTTTGTGGCCGGGGAAAGTAGGCTGTGCCGAGTTGTCGTTGCGACGGTGACAGTTCACGCAGGCGATCGACGCGTGTCGCTGGCTTGTATGAAGGAATTTCGAATAATCGAGTTCATTGCCCTGCGAGTACGCCGAGGCAAAAGGAAAAAGGACAGAGAAAAAAAGAAGAGCGACTCGAACAATTGTTCGGCAAGAGAGATATCCGTCAACCAGCCCTAAAAGGGGGCGGCAGAAATTCTGAGAACTACTGAATGTCTTTAATTCAAGCTTCGTGGTAATCACATTGCCTCTACTGCGCCGCTGCCTCATGACTTGCGGGTGGCTTCTTCTTACCGATGTCTGACGTATGGCAATAAGCGCACACACTCGTCTTCTTGTATTGCTCGAATTCCTCTTCAATCGTCACAATCTTTGGATAGGTAGTCTTTTTGTTGTCTTTATGGCAGGTCGCGCATGCTGCGATCGGAACGTCGGGCATAAGTCCACGCACCGTGCTGGCTCGCGTAATGTTGATGTGGCAGGTCGTGCACTCCATCACGTGCTCACCTTTTCCGCCCTCATGATTGAATTTTGCTGAGATGCGCTTCGGCAAATTTGCCGGCGTGAAAGCCGCGGAAGGTTTGTGGCAGCCGCCGCAATCATCGCTTGCCGGCTTTTCATTTTTCCAATGGCAGTTGAAGCATGCATCGTGCGCATGCGGCGTCGTTTTAAAGGTGCCTGCCGTTGGAATGAATGAATCAACCCAACCTGGCGGCGTGGCGCTCACGACAGACTTGTTCGTCACATGGCAAATCGAGCAGTTGTTGTAATCAGGCTTTTTATCATCAGTCAGCACTTGAGAAAACGTTGCTCTGACGAACTGAACTTCGCGAGGGGACGTGCGACCGTTTCGAAACGTGGCAATCGCGTTCTGATGCTTGTCGTGTGGAAACTCGGTCGTGAACTGCGATTCTTCGTTCGTCTTCGTCGGTTGGTCGGCATTGTTGGGTTTGCCAAAGGCAAAGCGAGAATCTTCCCTTGGCGCTGCCCTTACGTGACACACGGTGCAAATTGCCGGGCCTGTGCCGGCAAATGCCTGTCGCGAAAAAAATTGTTGTCGGTGGCAGTAAACGCACGCGTCGTGGTCGGGAAAATCCGCCACGTCGGGAAAATTTCGCTTCGCATTCCAATTGGTCGGAACTTTGTGACAAGCATTGCAACTCAGACTCTTGTGCTTTTCAGACGAATGAAGAAAAGCGGAGTACTTCGGAGCTCCCGCTTTCGGTGCTTGTGCTTGTGCAAGACGCGTCGAAGGTCGCCGGCGCTGACGAGTCTGTGCCGCCGTCAGACTGATTACGCAAGCGCTAACTATGACGATGAGAATTGTTCGGTGTCGCATGAAAACGCGATTTAATCGCGGAGACCCTCGAGGATATCGTGACTGCTCTCAAAACCCTCGAATTCCTGTGCGAGTCTTCTGCGCCCTCAGGTCTGATCTGACCTGAGATTCATCTCGCACAGGCCGGCAATGGCCGCTCAATCACTTCGCATTTCACCTTCGGATCTTTCTCGTTCGATAAGGTAAACGGCCGCCGCATAGCTGTGTAAAGATCCGCTGCTTTTACTTCCTTTTCGCAGATCCAAAGAACGCTGCGGCCGTTTGTCTCGCTGCCTAACAGATTCGAGATTGTATAAGTGCCAGGGTCGATATTAGTCAGATAGGCGGTTCCTTTACGGTCAGTCATTATGGACATAACTTTCGCGTGGTTCGTCCCTTCGGCCTGATTGATGAACGCATCTATTGCGTCGTGCCTTTGATCGT
>Ga0070697_100003682_pt1 | contig 11788 bp, 9 predicted proteins | sample KBSK1501metaG_FD_65475 | JGI IMG/M metagenome (GOLD analysis project Ga0070697, IMG submission 65475) | Corn, switchgrass and miscanthus rhizosphere microbial communities from Kellogg Biological Station, Michigan, USA - KBS K1-50-1 metaG | ecosystem: Host-associated > Plants > Roots >... | reverse complement strand
AGGACCACGCCGTCGAGCGGATTGGCGCGGATCGACTCCTCGACGTCCATGCTGGCGAGATTGCGGTAAAGCATCGCGGTGGGGCGCATCAGCGTCTCGCCGAGCGACATGACCGGGAACTCGAGCGGAAAGCCCCCGGCGTCGAGCACGCCGTGGCGCACGTGGTCGGCGAGGACGCGGAAGTGAGTGTTGCAGGGAGTCAGCTCCGACCAGGTGTTGCAGATGCCGATCACGGGGCGGCCGTCGAACATGTCCTGCGGCACGCCGCGGTTCTTCATCCAGCTGCGGTAGATGAAGCCGTAGATGTCCTGGCGAGCGAACCACCGGATCGAACGCAGCTTGGAATTGGACTTTTTCATTCAGTAGGTGGCCCTGCCGCCGGAGATGTCGAACACCGCGCCGGTTGAAAAGGAGCAGTCCGCGGAGGCGAGCCAGCACACGAGCGCCGCGATCTCCTCGACGTGCACGAAGCGGCCGATCGGGATCTTGGACAGCATGTACTGGATATGCGTCTCGGTCATCTGGTCGAAGATCGCGGTCTTCGCCGCCGCCGGCGTCACGCAGTTCACCAGCACGCCCGATTGCGCCAGCTCCTTGCCGAGCGACTTGGTGAGCGAGATGACCCCGGCCTTGGACGCAGAATACGCCACCGCGTTGGGATTGCCTTCCTTGCCGGCGATCGAGGCGATGTTGACGATGCGGCCGTAGCCCGCCTTGACCATGTGCGGCGCGACCGCGCGGCAGCACAGGAACTGGCTGGTGAGATTGACTCGCAGTACCCGGTCCCACTCCTCGATCGGATAGTCCACCGTGGGAACGTTCTTCCCGGCGATGCCTGCGTTGTTCACGAGGACGTCGATCTTGCCGAGCTCTTGCAGTGCGTTTTCAGCGGCTTTTTTTACTGAAGCAGCATCGGAGACGTCGACTTTTGGCGAGCCGTCGAGATCCCACACCCGCACTTTCGCCCCGGAGGCCTCGAGGCGCTTCACGATCGCCGCGCCGATGCCCTGCATGCCGCCGGTGACGATCGCCGTGCGCCCCTTGAAGTCGAGTTGGTTCATCCGCGAGGGCGTGTATCGTGCCGTATAATTTTGCTTCCCTCAAGGCGAGTTTCCATGGCGGGCAGGCTGGCAGGAAAGACCGCGTTCATCACCGCGGCCGCGCAGGGCATGGGCCGCGCCGCGGCGCTCGCCTTCGCGCGCGAAGGCGCCCGCGTCTGGGCGACCGACCTCAACGCGAAAACGCTCGCGCAGATCGAGGGCAAGGACGGCATCCGCACGCGCGCGCTCGATGTCACGGACCCGGCGGGGATCGCGAAAGCGGCCCAGGACGCGGGCGAGGTGAACGTGCTGTTCAACTGCGCGGGGATCGTGCAGCACGGCACCCTCCTTGATTGCACCGTGGAGCAGTGGAACCTGGCCTTCAGGGTCAACGTCACGTCGATGTTCCTGGCGACCAGGGCTTTTCTCCCGGGGATGCTGCGCAACGGCGGCGGCTCGATCATCAACATGGCCTCGGTCGCCTCCTCGGTCCGCGGCCTGCCCAACCGCTTCGCCTACGGCTCGAGCAAGGCGGCCGTGATCGGCCTCACCAAGTCGATCGCCGCCGACTTCGTGCGGCAAGGCATCCGCTGCAACGCCGTCTGCCCGGGCACCGTGGACACGCCTTCGCTGCAGGAACGGATCAACGCCCTGCCCGACCCGGTGCAGGCGCGCAAGGATTTCATCGCGCGCCAGCCCATGGGGCGGCTCGGCACGGTGGACGACATCACCGGATTGCTGATCTTCCTGGCTTCCGACGAGTCGCTGTTCGCCACGGGCAACGCCTATCCGATCGACGGAGGAATGACGATATGAAGCTGTGCCGCTACGGCAAGCCGGGCTACGAGAAGCCGGGGCTGGTGGACGCCGACGGGCGCGTGCGCGACCTCTCGAAAATCGTCGACAACATCGGCCCCAACGAGATTTCTCCGCGCGGGCTGAATATGCTCACCAAGCACAAGCCCGAGTCGCTGCCGCTGGTAAACGCCGCCCCGAGGTTCGGCGTGCCCTACGTGGGGATCGGCAAGTTCGTCGCCATCGGGCTCAACTACTCCGACCACGCCAGGGAAGCCGGGCTGCCGATTCCCTCGGAGCCGATCGTGTTCATGAAGGCCACGACCTGCATCAACGGCCCGCACGACGACGTCATCCAGCCGAAAAATTCCACCAAACTCGACTGGGAGGTCGAGCTGGGCGTGGTCATCGGCACACCGGCCAGGTATGTCGAGGAGGCAGCCGCGCTCGGCCATGTCGCCGGCTACTGCGTGGTGAACGACGTCTCGGAACGCGCCTTCCAGATGGCGACCAGCCAGTGGGACAAGGGCAAGGGCTTCGACAGCGCGGGCCCGATCGGGCCATGGCTCGTCACCAGCGACGAGATTCGCGACCCGCAGAACCTCGACATGTGGCTCGAGGTCAACGGCAAGCGCATGCAGACCGGAAACACGCGCACCATGATCTTCAACGTGGCGAAAATCATCTCCCATGTGAGCCACTACATGACGCTGCTGCCCGGCGACATCATTGCCACCGGCACCCCGCCAGGCGTCGGCCTGGGCATCAAGCCGACCCCGGTATTCCTCAAACCCGGCGACGTCATGACGCTGCGGATACAAGGGCTGGGCGAACAACGCCAGAAAGTCGTGGCCTACGCGGCCTAGGGCATTCTGCACTTGCCGCAAGGGGGGCTTGGAGTAAGCTTAAGGCCATGAATAAGCGCGCCGAATTCGTTGCAGGGCTGGAGCAGTCGGCCTTCTGGATGCCGTATACCGCCAACCGGCAGTTCAAGAAGGCGCCGCGCCTGCTTGCCCGCGCCGAGGGCATGTATTACTGGACCCCCGAAGGCCGCCAGGTCCTCGACGGGTGTGCAGGCCTGTGGTGCGTGAACGCCGGGCACTCCCGGCCGAAGATCGTGGAAGCCGTCAGGCGCCAGGTGGCGACGATGGACTTCGCGCCGACCTTCCAGATGGGGCATCCGATCGCATTCGAGTTCGCCGACCGGCTGGCGCGCATCGCACCGCCGGGCCTGTCACGCGTGTTCTTTACCAACTCCGGCTCCGAAGCGGTCGACACCGCGCTCAAGATCGCCCTGGCGTACCAGCGCGCCCGTGGCGAGGGCCAGCGCTTCCGGCTGATCGGCCGCGAGCGCGGCTATCACGGCGTGAACTTCGGCGGCATGTCCGTGGGCGGCATTCCCTTCAACCGCAAGACTTTCGGGCCCGGCGTCGCCGGGGTCGACCACATCCGCCATACGCACGACCCGGCGCGCAATGCCTTCTCGCGGGGCCAGCCGGCGCACGGCGCCGAGCTCGCCGACGATCTGGAGCGCGTTTGCCAGCTGCACGATCCCTCGAGCATCGCCGCGGTGATCGTGGAGCCGGTCGCCGGATCGACCGGGGTGCTGATCCCGCCGCAGGGCTATCTCGAGCGCCTGCGCGAAATCTGCACCAGGCACGGCATCCTGCTCATCTTCGACGAAGTCATCACCGGTTTCGGTCGCCTCGGCAAGGCGTTCGCTTCCCAGCGCTTCGGCGTCACGCCGGATCTGTGCACGGCGGCGAAGGGGCTCACCAACGGCACGGTGCCCATGGGCGCGGTGTTCGTGCGGGATACGATCTACGACGCTTTCATGCAGGGACCCGAGGGCATCGAGCTGTTCCACGGCTACACCTATTCGGGGCATCCGCTCGCCTGTGCCGCGGGCCTGGGCACGCTGGAGACTTTCGCGGACGAAGGCTTGTTCGAGCGTGCCGCTTCCCTGGACCCCTACTGGCAGGACGCCGCCCACGCGCTCAAGGACGCGCGCCACGTGGTCGACATCCGCAACCTCGGGCTGGTAGCCGGCATCGAGCTCGAGCCTCGCCGCGGCGCGCCCGGACGCCGCGCCTACGAGACGTTCGTCAAGAGCTTCGAGGCCGGGGTGCTGATCCGCTATACCGGCGACACGATCGCCTTCTCGCCGCCGCTGATCATCGAGAAACCGCAGATCGACCGCATTTTCCAGACGGCGCGCGAAATCCTCGCCGCCGTCGATTGATTACTTCGCGGCGGCGCTGACGACCCCCAGCCGGCGCCCGCGCGCCGGCTGCTTCAGGCGTGCAGGGGTGACCAGGTCGCGCACGTAGTTGGGCAGCGCGAACACGCCCTCGTGCGTCTCGCCGTTGTAGTACTTCAGCTCCTGGAGCCTGCGCGCGTCGATGCGGCGGTCGATCTCGTCGGCGGTGAATGCCTTGGGATCGAGCTTGTCGGAGCATACCGCCATCGACCACAGCGAGCCGTAGAGCGGGATGTACACGATGTACACCCGCACGATGCGGAACACGCTGTTCAGGCGCTGCGCGAGCTCGGCGACGCGCTGCGGCTGCGCCACCGGCGAGCCCAGATGCAGCGTGAGCGCCCCCCCGGGCGCCAGCGTCTGGCGCAGCTGCTGGAAGAATTCGCTCGAGTAGAGCGCAGCCGCCGGCCCCACCGGGTCGTTCAGGTCCAGCGTGACGAGGTCGAACTTCTCCTGCGTGTCGCGGACGAACTTCATCCCGTCCTCGACCAGCACGCGCAGCTTCGGATTGCCGAACACGCCGTTGTGCACCGCCTGGAAGTGCTGTTTCGCCACGTCGATGACGTCGGCATCGATCTCGACCATCGTCACCTGCTCGACCGAGGGATGCTTGAGCGCCTCCTCGGAGGATCCGCCGTCGCCGCCGCCGATGATCAGCACGCGCCTGGGCGCGGCGTGGGCGGTGAGTGCGGGATGCACGAGGTTCTCGTGATAGACGAACTCCTCCTTCTCTGAGGTCATGTTGAACCCGTCGAGCCTGAAGAGCTTGCCGTAGTGCGGCGTGTCGTAGATCTGCATCTTCTGGAAGCGCGTCTGCCATTCGCCGAGCTGACGCGATGCCTTGATGTAGAAGCCGGTGGAGGCATTGAGCGGCTCGGTCAGCAGGTGCTCGCCGCGGTCGACCTCGTGCCGCGCCACGTCGGTCGGCTTGAAGTACGCGATGATCGAGTCGAACAGCTTTCTCGCCTTGGCGGAATTGTCGGCGCTGTAGTTGCAGACGTAGACGTCCAGCGTCAGCCCCTGGCGCTCGGGCCAGGTATGGATCGCAAGGTGGGACTCGGCGAGCATCAGGCAGCCCGTGAAGCCCGAGCCCTCGAACTGATGGAAGCTCACGCCGACGGTGGTGAGACCGGACGCCTCCACCAGCTCGACGCACTTGGCGCGGAATTTCTCGCCCTCGAGAAGGAGCTGCGGATCGCAGCGGCAGCCGGTCAGGTCGCCGATAAGATGCAGACCGTTCATCTACGTCCCCCCCAAAATGCGAAGGCGCAGCCTGCGGAGTCTAGGCCACGCCTCCCATCCGCGCCTTGCGGCGCACAGCGCTCTTCGATCGCGCTCAACTCGTGCAAAACCTCCTAAACGTCGTTCGTTTTGCCGCCTTGATCGACTAGCTCCTTGACAACTGCATCGATCAATCTGCGAGCGATCGAGATTTTGCTTGGAAGTTTAGGCAATTGCAATACTTCGAACCACTTTGCGTCGGCAATTTCCGCCGGCTGCAGCCGGATCTCGCCGCTCGCCCATTCGCAGACGAAGGCGATCATCAGCGAATGCGGGAACGGCCACGGCTGGCTCGCGAAGTAGCGGATGTTGCTTATCTGCACCCCGACTTCCTCGGCGACTTCGCGCGCCAGACACTGCTCCAGCGACTCGCCGGGTTCGACGAAGCCCGCCAGCGCGCTGTACAGGCCGGGCGGGAAATGCGGGCTGCGCGCGAGGAGCAGCTCGCGGCCGCGGCGCACCAGCGCCATCACCGCGGGCGCCACTCTGGGATAGGCAGCCAGCTTGCAGGCGGGGCAGACGCGCACGCGCTCGTCGCGCCTGGCCTCGGTGGGCGTGCCGCAGCGCCCGCAGTACTGGTGCGTGCGGTCCCATTCGACGAGCTGCAGCGCCCGGCCGGCCAGCGCGAAGTGCGCATCGTCGAGCACCGAGAACAACGTCCGCAGTCCCTCCCAGGCCATTCCGGCCGGCGCCGCGGCCTCGGGCGCGGCCTCGGCGGCCCAGCAGTCGACTCCCCGCAACCGGCCTAGATATAGCGTTCTGAGCGGCGGCGCCCCCAACCAGTTGTGGTTTTTCTGCAACGGCAGCCGGGCCCACGACGGCCGCTGCCGCACCCGCGGATCGTCGCTCGGGCGCGGATCGGGCGGCCCCAGCTCGACCAGCAGGTCGCTGCCGCGGAACACGAACCAGTGTCCGCCGCCCGGCGCCTGCGCCGAAACCAGGGGCTCGTAGTCCACCGGGCGGCTGAACGGGAGCAGCATCATGCGCCGAGTATAATTTGCGGCCTCCGATGAATCCCCCTGCATCTGAAGGCGAGCTCGCCAACTCGATTCGCGCGCTCGCGATGGATGCCGTGGAGGCGGCGAAGTCCGGCCATCCCGGCATGCCCATGGGAATGGCGGAGATCGCGGTGGCGCTCTGGAAGCGCCACCTGCGCCACAACCCGGCCAACCCCGCCTGGCCCGATCGCGATCGCTTCGTGCTGTCCAACGGACACGGCTCGATGCTGCTCTACAGCCTGCTGCATCTCACCGGCTACGCTCTGCCCATGGACGAGCTGCGGCGCTTCCGGCAGCTCCATTCCAGGACCCCGGGCCATCCGGAGCGTGGCCTGGCGCCGGGGGTCGAAACCACCACCGGGCCGCTCGGGCAGGGAATCGCGAACGCCGTCGGCATGGCGCTGGCCGAGCGCCTGATGGCTGCCGAGTTCAACCGGCCGGGCCACACGATCGTCGATCACCGCACCTATGTCTTCATGGGCGACGGCTGCATGATGGAAGGCCTCTCGCACGAGGCCTGCTCGCTCGCCGGCACTCTCGGGCTGGGCAAGCTGATCGCCGTTTACGACGACAACGGCATCTCGATCGACTCGGACAAGGGCCAGATCAAGCAGTGGTTCACCGACGACGTGCGGCGGCGCTTCGAGGCGTACGGCTGGCAGGTGATCCCGGACGTCGACGGCCACGATCTGGAGGCAGTCGACCGCGCGCTGCGCAGGGCGAAGCGCGAAAAGTCGCGCCCGACGCTGATCTGCGCCAGGACCGTCATCGCGAAAGGCGCTCCGACCAAGGCCAGCACCGGCGCGGCGCACGGCGCGCCGCTCGGCGACAAGGAGGTTGCCGCCACCCGGCAGGCGCTCGGCTGGAGCTATCCCCCTTTCGAGATCCCCGACAACGTGTACCGAGGCTGGGACGCCCGCGAAGCAGGCAAGCGCGCCGAGCGGCGCTGGAACCGGCTGTTTGCCGCGTACGACAAGGAGTACCCGGCCGAGGCCGCGGAATTCAAGCGCCGGATGGCAGGCCAGCTGCCCGGTGATTTCGACGCCAAGCTTGCGTCGCTCCTGAAGGAAGCGAGCGAGAAGGCCGAGACCATGGCGACCCGCAAGGCCTCGCAGGGGGTGCTGGAGGTGCTGGTGCCCGCGCTGCCGGAGCTGCTCGGCGGCTCGGCCGACCTCACCGGATCGAACCTCACGATGGTAAAGGCCTCCAGGGTCGTCGGACGCGAGGGCGGCGGCAATTACGTGTTCTACGGCGTGCGCGAGTTCGGCATGTGCGCGACGATGAACGGCGTGTCTCTGCATGGGGGCCTGATCCCGTACGGCGGCACCTTCCTGGTCTTCTCGGACTACGCGCGAAACGCGCTGCGGCTGGCGGCGCTGATGGGTATTCGCGTTACCTACGTTTTCTCGCACGACTCGATCGGGCTGGGCGAGGACGGGCCCACGCACCAGCCGATCGAGCACGCGGCAAGCCTGCGCCTGATGCCGAACATGGAGGTCTGGCGACCCTGCGACGGCGCCGAGACGGCGGTCGCCTGGGCGGCGGCCTTGCGCAGGAAGAACGGGCCGACCGCCCTTTTATTGACGCGCCAGAACGTTCCATTCGTGAAAAGGAATTCGGCGAGCGACATCGAGCGCGGCGGCTACGTGGTTTCGGATCCCGGGCAGCCTCGCGCCGTGGTGATCGCGACCGGATCCGAAGTCCACCTCGCGGTCGGCGCTCAGGCGCTGCTCGCGACCGAGGGCATCGAGGTGCGCGTGGTGTCGATGCCTTCGACCAGCGTGTTCGACCGGCAGAGCGAGGATTATCGCAAGTCGGTGCTGCCGCCAGGCCTGCCGCGCGTCGCTGTCGAGGCCGGCGTCACCGACTACTGGAGAAAGTACGTCGGCCCGGAAGGTGCCGTGGTCGGCATCGACCGCTTCGGTGAATCCGCGCCGGCGGGCGATCTATTCAAGTTCTTCGGTTTCACTCCGGAAAACGTGGCCAAGGCAGTTAGGAGCGTACTGAAATGACGATTAAGGCAGCCATCAACGGCTTCGGCCGGATCGGGCGCATGGTGCTGCGCGCCCACTACGAGGACGGCAAGAAGCACGGCCTGCAGTTCCTGGCCATCAACGACCTGGGCGACGCCCAGACCAACGCCCACCTGCTGAAGTACGACACGGCGCATGGCCGCTTCCCGGGCAGCGTGCGCGTGGACGGGGAGAGCATGGTGGTCAACGACGACCGCATTCGCGTGGTGGCGGAGCGCGATCCCGCGAAGCTGCCGTGGAAGCAGCTCGGCGTCGACGTGGTGCTCGAATGCACGGGGCTATTCACCAGCAAGGCCAGGGCGGGCGCGCACCTGCAGGCGGGCGCAAGGAAGGTGATCATTTCGGCGCCGGGCGAAAGCGACGTCGACCGCACCATCGTCTACGGCGTGAACCACAAGTCGTTGCGGGCCTCGGACACGGTGATCTCGAATGCGTCGTGCACGACGAACTGCCTCGCCACGCTCGTCAAGGCACTCGACGATCGCATCGGCATACTGTCGGGCCTGATGAACACGGTGCACGCGTACACCAACGACCAGGTCCTGACCGACGTGTACCACAAGGACCTGCGCCGGGCGCGCTCGGCGACCCACAACATGATCCCGACGAAGACCGGCGCCGCCGCCGCGGTCGGCCTGGTGCTGCCGCACCTGAACGGCAAGCTCGACGGCTTCTCGATCCGGGTGCCGACGATCAACGTCTCGCTTGTCGATCTTTCGTTCGTCGCGAAAAGGCCGACCAGCGTCGACGAGGTCAACAAGGCGGTGAAACAGGCCTCCGAGACGGACCTGAAGGGCCTGCTCGAGTACACGAGCGAGCCGCTGGTGTCCTCGGACTTCAACCACCACCCGGCGAGCGCCATCCTCGACGCCGGCCTGACCCGCGTGTCCGAGGGCACGCTGGTGAAAGTCTGCGCCTGGTACGACAACGAGTGGGGCTTCTCCAACCGCATGCTCGACGCCACCGTGGCGCTGATGAACGCGAAGTAGGGCCGTGCGCTTCAAGCGCATGAGCGAAGTGCCGCTGGCCGGCAAGCGGGTCTTCATCCGCGCCGATCTCAACGTGCCGATCGAGAACGGCAGGATCATCGACGACACGCGCATTCGCGCCTCGCTGCAGGCGATCCAATACGCGCTTAAGCAGGGCGCCGCGGCGGTCATGGTCACATCGCATCTGGGTCGACCGAGGGAAGGACAGTTTGACGAGAAGGCATCGCTTGCGCCCATAGCAAGACATCTTTCGGCGCTCCTGGGCATCGAGGTTCCGCTGATTCGGCACTGGGTAGATGTGCCAAACGCAGGTGGCACGGCATTAGGTCGGATGGTGCTCCTGGAAAACTGCCGGTTTAACAAAGGCGAAAAGGAGGACGACGCAGCCCTGGCGCGGAAAATCGCCGCGCTGTGCGACGTCTATGTGAACGACGCATTCGGCGCCGCGCATCGCGCGGAGGCGACCACGCACGCTGTTGCGCGGTTCGCGCCGGTTGCCTGCGCCGGGCCGCTGATGGCGGCAGAGCTCGATGCGTTGGGCCGCGCGCTCGCGCAGCCGAAGCGTCCGCTCGCCGCGGTGGTCGGCGGCGCGAAGGTGTCGACGAAGCTCGCCGCGCTCGCTGACTTGGCGAAAAAGGTCGACCACCTGATCGTCGGCGGCGGCATCGCCAATACGTTCCTGCTCGCCGCCGGAAAACCAATCGGCAAATCGCTGGCGGAGCCAGACCTGGTTGGCGAGGCGAAGAAGATCATGGCGATGACCAAGGTGCCATTGCCTACCGACGTGGTGGTGGCGAAAAGCATGCAGGATGAGGGCAAGGTGAAGCGGGTCGACATCGTGTCGGGGGACGAAATGATTCTGGATATCGGCCCGGATACGGCGCGCTCGCTCGCGGCATCGCTTGCCAAGGCAGGGACCATCGTCTGGAACGGCCCGGTGGGCGTCTTCGAGAAGGAGCCGTTCGCCAAAGGCACCCGCACGATCGCCGAGGCGATCGCGAACTCGGAAGCTTATTCCATCGCCGGCGGCGGAGAGACCGTCGCGGCGATCAACAGGTTCGGCATCGGCGGCAAGATCGACTACGTTTCCACGGCAGGCGGCGCGTTTCTGGAGTTTCTCGAAGGCAAGACCCTGCCTGCCGTGGCGGCGCTTGAAGCGCGCGCGGATACTGGTTAAGGTTACCCGAATGCCCCGCAGCACCAAGATCGTGGCCACCCTCGGCCCGGCTTCCAGCGACCCCGCAGTGCTCGAACGCATGATCCGCGCCGGCGTGGACGTGGTGCGGCTCAACTTCTCGCATGGCACCGCCGCGGATCATGAGCAGCGCGCCGCGCTGGTGAAGAGCATCGCGTCGAAGACCGGGCGCACGGTGGCGATCATGTGCGACCTGCAGGGGCCGAAGATCCGCGTTGGCAGGTTCAAGGACGGCAAGGTCACCCTGGAGAAGGGGCAGCGCTTCGTCCTCGATGCGGCCTGCGAGCTGGGCGATGGCGAGCGTGCCGGCCTCGACTACAAGGAGCTGCCGCGCGACGTCGAGCCCGGCGCGGTGCTGCTGCTCGACGACGGCAAGATCGTGCTCGAGGTCACGGCCGTCAAAGGCAGCGAGGTGCACACCGTCGTGCGTCACGGCGGCGTGCTGTCGAACAACAAGGGCATCAACCGGCAGGGCGGCGGCCTGACCGCGGCGGCGCTCACCGCCAAGGACATGGAGGACATCAGGACCGCGGTGAAGATCCGGGCCGACTACCTCGCCGTCTCGTTCCCGAAATCCGGCGCCGACATGTACATGGCGCGGGAGCTGATGCGCGCCGCCGGCGGCAACGCCTTCCTCATCGCCAAGATCGAGCGCGCCGAGGCGGTGGCGGAAAGCGCGCTGGTCGACATCATGCGCGGCTCCGACGGCATCATGGTGGCGCGCGGCGATCTCGCCGTGGAGGTTGGCGACGCCGCGGTGCCGGCGCTGCAGAAGAAGATGATCCGGCTCGGGCGCGAGCACAACAAGCTCACCATCACCGCGACGCAGATGATGGAGTCGATGATCTCGAGCCCGGTGCCGACGCGCGCCGAGGTGTCGGACGTCGCGAACGCGGTGCTCGACGGCACCGACGCGGTGATGCTGTCGGCGGAGACGGCGGCCGGCAGGTACCCGGTGGAAGTGGTCCAGGCGATGGACCGCATCTGCCTCGAGGCCGAGCAGACGCAGCCGCTCAACCTCGACCAGGATTTCTTCAACCGCGTGTTCACGCGGGTGGACCAGTCGATCGCCATGGCGGCCCTGTTCACCGCCTACCACTTGAAGGTCAAGGCGATCGCCGCGCTCACCGAATCAGGCTCGACCGCGCTGTGGATGAGCCGCCTAAACGCCGGCGTGCCGATTTACGCCCTCACCTC
>Ga0070697_100003679_pt1 | contig 11793 bp, 13 predicted proteins | sample KBSK1501metaG_FD_65475 | JGI IMG/M metagenome (GOLD analysis project Ga0070697, IMG submission 65475) | Corn, switchgrass and miscanthus rhizosphere microbial communities from Kellogg Biological Station, Michigan, USA - KBS K1-50-1 metaG | ecosystem: Host-associated > Plants > Roots >... | reverse complement strand
CCCGTGTACGCCCTAGGTCAGACATCGTGCGGTTGCTCTTACAAGCGGGTTGCTGCGCTCAGAGAGCCGGGTATCTTCGAGGCGACGAGTTCGAGGCGGCCTCGCCCCGGTTCAACCTCTTGATGCCACCACAGCAGTTTCCACTCCGTGAATCCAATCCAAGCAAGTATTCGAGCAACTACCTCGGGGCCCGTGGGAAACCAGTTCAGGCCATGAATCCCAGATAGAAGCTGCGTTCGCCCCTCTTTGCCGAGCATTAGGAGTCCGTCCGGATGCCCAGTGACGGTAGCCGTATTCACGACGATCAACTCTTTTGTCAGATCGCCTGCGATCCTCAAGCCCGTAATCGGATCGGGCAGGTGGTAAAGGAGGCCATGGAACAGAACGACGTCGAATGGCTCGAGGCCGAGAGACGGCACCTCATATAGATCGTGAACCTCCAAGGTAACGTCGTCCGATTGAAGTTGGCTGTGTTCAATGAGAAAACGGCCTTGTGCGATCCAATGAGCACGCGCATCGAATCCATAACACCGGCCGGCGCCCAACTCCTTCGACCAAAAGAGACATTCACCGCAGTTACATCCGCAGTCGAGAACCGACCTTTCCCTAAGGCCCCCTGGGTACAGCGACAGCATCTTCGATCGAAACGAATCTCGCCAATCGAGAAATGAGACCCTTCCGTACTGCTCGGGATACGGCTCGTCACGAGCAATCGAAGTACTCACTCCAGGAACTACCTCGATCTCGTGATGCCACGGTCCGAGGCGGCGAATCTCAGCCTTGAGCGTCTCGGGATCCACTAAACTCGAGCATAGTTTGTGGCGGTTGGTCGCGGATGGTCCGGGATGCCCGCGACGTGACCACGCGAGGGAGCTTGGCTTACGCATTGTGTGGTCACTTCTCTTCGCCCAGCCATGCTGCGTATTGCGCCGAGTACGGGATGAGCACGGGTGCATAGATCGGTTCAGTCGGATTCTGGCCGGATCGCACTGCCCAGGCGACCATACGGCGACTAGCCTGGGTTGTGGGTCCCGGAAATGCAGCTTGCAGGTCTGGCCGCTGCTCGTAGACCGAGCTAAGCGCGAGCCACGCTCGCCATTGAGTTGCGTCGGATTGGATGTTGCCAAACTCCGGAGGCACCGGAAGAGGGGAATTAACCACTCCTCCGGCCAGGACACCCGATCTGCGGTATTCGGCGCTCTCCCCGTCGCCGAATACGTTGAGGTGGTTCCTTTCGAGGAACGCTGCCTCGATCTCGAAGTATGCGTATGACGGCGGATAAGCGAATACCTTCACCAGACTCGGTGGCGCAATCGCATAGTTCGCCGTGAGGTTGGCTGCCTCTGCATGAGCCGCATGTGTCCTGATTCCCCCGATTTCCCCTGCACGTATGGCGGTCGGGATCTGCACTAGGACCAGCGCGACGGCCAAACCTAGGAAGGTCGTGCTCGTCGCGATTCGGGCGCGCATGCCGCGGTCCACCGAGATGAACATCGTCCTCACGGCCGCCATGTAGACCCCCCCGAGCAGCAGGAGGTTGAACGTTGTGTACCGCGAGACCGTCCCATTAATGACTCCGGCGCTCAACCTCGTTGGCATCAGCGCCAGGTCGAATAAGAAGCCGACAACGATGAGTCCAGCGGCAACTGTTAGGACCCGATCATTGCGTCCATGGACCATCCATGACCCCACCGCGAGCAATCCGCCGAGGGTAATTAGTGCCCCGAACACCATCGTCGACGAGAGGTCACTGTTTCTGGTGACCGGTGCGACGATGGGCACCACGCTCCCTACGGCGACGAGATAGCCGTTGAGTGCGGCGGGAAGTCGCGTAAGGAATCCAGAAAGAGGTGGCCCCCCGATCGACCGAAAGTTCAGACCGTATACGTAGAAAGCCGTGACGAGACTACCTGTGGCAAACCAAGCAATCCGAAGTCTCATCGAGATTCCCGGCCGCAGGAGCGCCAACAATCCCGCCGCCCAAACCGTGAGACCGCCAAACGAGCTGTACGATGCGACAATCCCAATCGCCACTGCACGGAGCCACGCTACGACGCTAAGTCGGGGCGCCGATAGCAGCGCGAGAACAGCGCAAATACAAGCGACGATCAGAAACCATGCGAATTGAAAGCCCCATAGAGTGTTTTCGTATTGACAGAGACTGAAGAACAGGAAAGTGGCCGGCACATATGCAAGCGGGTGCGCCAACAAGTCCTGTCGACAGGCGACAACTAGACACAGGACCCCGGTCACCAGGAATATTGCGCCGAGGTACATCAAGGCGACATCGCTGAACCCGGTTGCGTCGCCCAGCAAGACCACTACGATATTCGGGAACAGCATTCGATTCTCAGTGTGCTGAGCCCATAGACTTCCGAGCGTGAGCGTCCCGCCATAGCTGCGGCGCATAAGCTCCACCCAGTTCCATTCGTCCCAATAGACCCCGTTTGTCGCATAGCGAGTCAAATACGCGATGTACCCCGCGATGACCGCAACCATAATTGCGACGGAGATCGCTAGCGCAGCCGTCGGCCGACGGTTCACTTGTGGAGGCGGAGGGCTCGAGTCTTCGAGCCTGACAGATTCCGTGTGGACCGTGACCTGGCTACTCACAGGCAACGGTCAATCGTGAGCGACCTCAGCGATACACGGGGGCGTTCGGCGACCAAATCGGCATTACCGGCTAAGTATGCCCTACGCGTTTTGCGCCGTTCCGGCTCGCGCTATAGCGCCGAAATGTAAACCGCGGTGAGGGCCCCCGCGGGGAGCTTGCCAGCGAGCTCCGTCGCAGCTCGGCGCAGCTCTGCCTCGCCTATCCCGTATTGGGCGATGTGTTGAGGCAAGTCGAGCTTCTCTATTAGCCGTTGCACGCCGTCCGCTGCGTTGCCACCGATGACCTCCGCCAGCACCGCCATCCGCTCCGGCATCGATCGCGTCAGGTAGCGCATGACGTGCGGCAAGAGCAGGCAAGAGGTGACGCCGTGCGGGATGCCGTGCCTTGCGCCGATCTGCTTGCCCATCGTGTGGCTCAGGCCGCCCGCCGATGCGCTCGGCAGCGTGAACGAGAACCAGGCAGCCAGCTGGTTCTCGGTGCGCACGTCTGCATCGTTCGGCGCGGCCTTGGCCCGGGGCAGCGAATCGAACAGGCGGCGGATCGCCTCCAATGCCATCACGTCGTTGAAGGGATGCTCGCCTGGCGCGAGAAACCCTTCCACCGCGTGGTCCAGCGCGCGGATGCCGGTTGACAGCCAGAGCTGCATCGGCGTCGCCAGTGTCAGGTCGGCGTCGTAGATCACGCTCTCGACCATGAGTCGCGGGTCTCGCATGCCCGCCTTGTCGCCGGTTTCGTTCGTGTACCCGGCGCCGGCCGCGAGCTCGGCCACCGAGAGCGTGGTTGGGATCGCGACGTGGGGTGGAGGGGAGCCGCCGTCCGCGAGGCGGACCGAGATGATCTTCGCGGCGTCGATCGCACTTCCGCCGCCGTAGCTCACGATGCCGCGCGCGCCGGCGCACTTCTCGACACCGGCGTCGATCTGCGACATCGGCGCGTGCTGGGCGATCACGACGGTGGCCATCGGCTTGATCGGCAACGCTTCAACTGCCGGCAACAAAGACCGCGTTGTGACCAGGGCAACGCGGTCCGCTTTGAGGCGACCGAGCTCAGGGTCCAGCTGTGCCACCGACCCGCGACCCCAATGAATCACGCGCGGATTCGCATATGTGAAAGACGAGCTCTTACCCACTTGTGTGGAAGTACTCCCCGCAGCGGAGGGATGGGGCATGCCTCTGGTCATACTAGGTCGCGATGGCTGTGGCACATGGTCAGCGCGTATTGCAGGCGGGCGAGCCGCTGACGGCGGCGCGGGCGGCGATGGTCCTCCTGCACGGCCGCGGTGCGACCGCGGAAGACATCATGACCCTCGCTGCCGAGGTCGAGCGGCCAGGCTGGGCATACCTCGCCCCTCAGGCGTCCGGCAACGCGTGGTATCCAAATCCATTCACCGCGCCGCTGGAGAGCAACGAGCCTTACCTGAGCGCCGCCCTCGACATGGTCTCGAAGCTGGTGGAAAGGGTCGAAGCGCACGTGCCGGCGCAGCGAATCATCCTGCTCGGATTCTCTCAGGGCGCCTGCCTGACTCTCGAGTGGGCGGCGCGGAACGCCCGCCGTTACGGTGCAGTGGTCGGGCTGAGCGGAGGCTTGATCGGCCCCGACGGCACGCCGCGCGACTACCCAGGAACCTTTGACGCAACCCCGCTCTTTCTCGGCTGCAGCGACGTCGACCCTCACATCGCGATGCACCGCGTCGTCGAGGCGGGCGAGGTCTACAAAAGGATGGGCGCGGACGTGGCGGTGCGCTTCTACCCCGGGATGGCGCACACGGTCAGCGTCGAGGAGCTCGACCAGGTCCTGGCGCTCGTGGCGTCGATTTAGCTAAGAGCCCGGGGCTTTCTTCTCGTCCTCTTCGCCCATCTCGCCGTGCTCGACGATGTCTCCGGGCTTGAAGAGGACGGCCTGCAGGACGGCGCGCCACTTCGGCTTGCGACGGGACAGGAATTCGAGCGCCATCGCGAAGTGCTTGAACTCCTCCTCCTGGGCATCCTCCATGATCGCCCGGGCGTCCGGGTCCTTCTCGAGCGACAGGCGCTGCTCGTACCAGCCGATCGCCTCCGCCTCCTCCTGCAACGACGCGGCCACCCGGGCGAAGGTCCGGGTCTCCTGGCTCAGCTCGCCGGCGGGCTCGTGGTACTGGTCAGTGGGCATATCGCAATTCTCCCGGAAGTTAAGACGGCGGGGAATCGGGTGCTGGGCGCTTTAATACCCTGAGTGAGCCTCGGGGACGTCGTCGTCTACCTGGTCGTCGGACTTATTGCCGGGTTCCTGGCGAGCCGGATCGTGCTCGGCAAGGGCCGCGGCTGGCTGATGGACATCGTGATCGGCATCATCGGCGCGATCATCGGCGGCTGGCTGGCGGGGCTGCTGCACGTCTCCATCAACGTCGGCCCGTCGATCCTCAACCAGATCATCATCGCCTTCGTCGGAGCGGTCATCCTGCTGCTCATCTGGCGGTTGCTCTTCCGCGGCAGGAAATAGCAGGTACTTTCGCCGCCTTCTAGTCCACCAGATGGACTACGGGCAGCCGGTCCGGTTCGGAGTCTTCGTCACCCCTGTGGCGACCGAGGACCCGATGCGGCAGGCAATTGCGGCGGACGAGCTGGGGTTCGACATCATCGGCATCCAGGACCACCCGTATCAGCGCCGCTTCTTCGACACCTGGACGCTCCTGACCGCGATCGCAATGCGTACAGAGCGGATCACGGTCTTTCCCGATGTCGCCAACGTGCCGCTTCGCCCGCCGGCCATGCTCGCCAAGGCCGCGGCGACACTCGACATACTGAGCGATGGCCGTCTCGAGCTGGGACTGGGCGCGGGCGGCTTCTGGGACGGGATCAAGGCTTACGACGGGCCTGTGCGGACGCCCGGCGAGTCCGTGTCCGCGGTCGAGGAAGCCATCCAGGTGATGCGCCTTTTGTGGAGCGGACAGCACGGCATCCGCTTCGAGGGCAAGTTCTATCGTCTTGCGGGTGCGCATTCGGGTCCGGTGCCGAAGCACCCGATCGGCATCTGGCTCGGCGCCTACAGGCCGAGGATGCTGTCGATCATCGGCCGGCTCGCCGACGGATGGGTGCCCTCCTACGGCTACCTCAAGGAGCCCGAGCTTCTGGAAGGCAACCAGCGTATCGACGAAGCGGCCACCGCCGTGGGTCGCGACCCGCGTTCGATCCGGCGCGTGCTGAATGCGGGGCAGCTCGAGGCCGAAATCCTGGTCTCGCTGGTGGTCGACTACGGGATGGACACGTTCCTCGTCACCGATGATCCTGACGAGATGCGCAGCTTCATGTCAGAGGTCGCGCCGAGGGTCCGCGAGCAAGTTGAATCACGCCGATCACGTAGCGCTCATTGAGGACGGCGTCGAAGGGCGGGGCGGCCGGTGGGCCGACCTCGGGTCTGGCGAGGGCGCCTTCACGCTCGCCCTCGCGGACGTCCTTGGACCGGAGGCCCACATCGTCGCGGTGGACAAGGATTCCCACGCGTTGCGGGCGATCGCAGGGCGCTTCGAGACCCGAGTCGCCGACTTCACACGCCCGCTGGACCTTAAGGACCTCGATGGCGTCCTGATGGCGAACTCGCTGCACTACGTGCGCGACAAAGAGCCGGTCTTGACCGCGGTGCGCGCGATGCTTCGAGAAGGCGGCAGGTTGATCGTCGTCGAGTACGGGACCGACCGCGGCAACGCGTGGGTGCCGTATCCGTTCAGCTACCAACGGTGGGAGACGATGGCGGCTCGGGCCGGCTTCACAGGCACGCGACTCCTGCGCACCGTCCCGAGCCGCTGGCTGGGGAGCATGTACTCCGCGGTCAGCGAGGTCTAAAAGACTTGGGACTGCCTCTCAGCTTGCTGCTCGCGACGTCCACGGTGGCGACGCATCCAGCGCCGGATCATCACGCTTCGCCGGTCGTCCCCGCCGCGACCGCCGCCGCCGGCGTTGAACCGCTTGGTCACGCCGCCCAGCTTGGCGCCCCAGGTGACGTACTTCTTGAAGCGCTCCTCCGCCTCCTGCGCGATGCCGATCCGGTTGCCGCGCGTCTCCTCCCGGAAGCGAGCGATCCGGCCCGCCGCCGCGCCCTCCTTCTCCTCGGGCGTGGAGCCGACGTTGATCTCCGGCAGGTTGCCGATGACCACGATCTGGTCGTCCTCGACGGCGACTTCTACTCCCGTGAACCAGCCGTCCGGGAGCCTTCCGGTAAACCAACCCTTGATCGAACCGAGCTCTTTCTCATCCATGTATTACATAATTACACTGTAATAAATGAGATGTCAAGGCCGATGTCGCCTCCCGACGGTTTTGCCCTCGACCTCCCCGGCAAGCGGGGAGGTGAAGCCCTTGTCTCGTAAGCTCACCAACGCATGGGAATGATGCCGCCGGGCTCGCACGGGCCCGTGATCTGGTGGGGAGGGTGGAATCGCGGGCGGCGCAAGCCTGAGGGCGGACCCGCCAACAGCGGCCTGACGGGCGACCCGACCATCGAGCCGCCGCAGCTGCCCGAAGGCCCCAAAGATCTCCGAGGCCGGTGGGAAAGCCTGAAGCAGTCGGTGGTCGGGACCACCGCGGCACTGCCACAGGTCCTGCGCCTGGTGTGGGAGGCAAGCCGCCCGACCACCATTGGCCTGTTCGCCACGACCGCCATCGCCGGCATCATCCCCACGATCTCGGTCGGGATCACGCTGATGCTGACCAACGCGGTCGTCGCCGGCATCAGCATCAACGCGTTTCACCTACCGGACCGGGTCGCATTCTCCACGTTGGGCGTTCCATGGCTGCCGGGCCCGACTCTGACCGCCGTGCAGATGATCGTCTTGCTCGCGGCGCTGCAGTTCGCCGTCTTTGTCATCAGCGCCTTGCTGAACACGCTGCGCAACATCACGCAGCAGCTCCTGCAGAACTCGGTCTCTATGCGAATCCAGCTGATGGTCATGGAGAAGGCGGCGTCGCTTGACCTTCCGTTCTATGAAGACCCTGCTTCTTACGACCTGCTGCGGCGCGCGCAAAACGACTCCATCAACAGGCCTGTGTTGATGATCGCGACGGCCTTCGGCCTGCTTCAGACCATCCTCACCCTGGGCACGATGATCGTCCTGCTGTTCGGGGTCAGCTGGATTCTGGGGATCGTGGTCCTCATCTCTCCGATCCCTGCCTTCATCGCCGACACCCGATACGGATGGCGCGGCTACAACATCGCGCGCTGGGGTTCGCGCCTCCTGCGCCGGATGACCTACATGGTCAACCTGGTCACGACCGACTCATTCGCCAAGGAAGTCAAGCTCTTCGGTCTCGGCCAGTACTTCATCGAGCGCTACCGTCTCATCGCCAGCGCCTTCTACGACAGCCAGCGGTCACAGATGGTTCGTCGCTACCTGACCGGGTTCGCGCTGGGCAACATCAGCACGATCGTCACGTCGTTCACCTATCTCTACATCGCGCTGCAGGCGATCGCCGGCCACCTTTCGATCGGGGCACTGACCGCTTACACCCAGGCCGCGGTGTCGGTGCAGAACTCGATCCAGAGCATCCTCAGCGGCTTTTCGGGCATGTACGAGCACAACCTCTACCTCAACAACCTCGTCGAGCTGATGGCGAAGCAGCCGTCGATGCCGGTCGCTGCCGAGCCGAAGCCGGTCCCCCAACCGCTGCGGGGGGAGATCCGGTTTGAGAACGTCACCTTCGCGTACCCGGGCGCCGACAACCCGGCGCTCACAGACGTCTCCTTCACGATCAAGGCGGGGGAGACGCTGGCGGTCGTGGGCCGCAACGGCGCCGGCAAGACGACGCTGTTCAAGCTGATCTGCCGCCTGTACGACCCCATCGAGGGGCGCATCCTCATCGATGGCGTTGACATCCGCGATTTCGAGCCAACCGAGCTGAGGCGTCAGATCGGCGCGATGTTCCAGGACTACGTCGACTACCAGGCGACGGCCTCAGAGAACATAGGGTTGGGCAACGTGCCGGAGATCAGCGACCGCGAAGCCATCGTCAGCGCGAGCAAGCAGGCGGGCTCTGACGAGCTGATCGCCGCGTTACCCGACGGTTACGACACCGCGCTGGGCAAATGGTTCGACGCGGGCGTGAACCTGTCTGGTGGCGAGTGGCAGAAGGTTGCCCTGGCCCGCGCCTTCATGCGAGAGGACGCCAAGATCCTGCTCCTCGACGAGCCCACTTCAGCCCTGGATGCGCAGGCCGAATACGACCTGTTCGAGCGGCTGCGCTCGCTGACCCACGGCCGGACGGCGGTCTACATCTCGCACCGCTTCTCCACGGTTCGGCGCGCGGACAGGATCGTCTTCCTCGAGCACGGGCGCCTCGTCGAGGAAGGCACGCACGAGGAATTGATGCGTTTGGGCGGCCGCTATGCGAGGCTCTTCCGCATGCAGGCCGCGGCCTACACGGGCGAAGACATCGAAGAGCTTGTCGGGGACGTCGGCTAACCGCAGCCTGCTGACCGGCGCCCTGCTGGGCGTCGCCACTTTCGCCGTCTACATGATCGGCTCCAACCGATCGTTCGGCTATGACGCCGCGGCGACGTTCGCCAACTTCGTCGCCACGCCGTCCCTTTGGGACGCTTTCGCGGTCCGCTCCGTGATCCCGACGATTCCCGTGACGCAGGTCGCGGGCAACGACCACGTTCTGGTCTCGCTTCTGAGTCACGTGATCTATTCCGCGACGGGCTCGCGCAGCGAGGAGGTCTACCGCCTGCTGCCGGCGGTTGGCGGGGGAGCGACGGTGGGGTTGTCGACTGGCGTTCTCGTGCGCCGTTTCGGCTTGCTCGCCGGGCTGTGCGCCGGCCTGTACATCGCGACCGATCCGCTGTTCGTCGACAACAGCCGCGACCTGCGCGGCTACAGCCTCGCCGCGCTCGGCTCGGTGGCGGGAACGGTACTGCTCGCCGGCCCGCGGACCCGCTGGAGGCTGGTTGGATACGCGGTCGTCATGGGCCTCGCGCTCGCCGCCCACCTCTTTGCCGCAGTGGTCCTGCTATGCCACCTGGCGTGGATCCTCACGCGCCGCTCGCGCGCCCAGCTGGTGGAGCTGGCGCCGGCCTGGATCGGCGCCGCGCTCATCGGTTTGGCGGCGAACGCGAGCGTCCTGGTCACGGAGCTTGTCCGGCACGGACTTCCGCCGCCACTTTTCTATCCCACGTTTCCGCGCGACCTGCTCCTGTTTCTGCTGGGGGCGCCGGTGCTGCTGCCCGTCGGCCTGTGGCTCGCCGTGGCGCTGCTGGGCCTATGGGTGGTGCGCAAGGAGGCATGGTTGTGGGCGACCGTCGGGGTGCTGGTGGTCATTTTGGGATTGCTCTGGCTCGCCCTCCAACCTGGGTTTCTCTACCCGCGGTTCTTCGTGTTCCTGGTCCCGGCGCTCGGCTACCTGATGGCGGCTGCCATCGCGCGCTGGTGGGTGCTGGCGCCGGTTGTGGTGCTCGGCGCGGCGGCTGCCATCGTGGGCCAGGCGACGGACTACAACCGGGATCCCCTGGCGCTACCGCAGGCAGCGGCGGCGGTGGAGAGGATCCACTCGTCGGGCGGGCGGGCTTGTGTGATCCATAGCGACGAGCAGGTCCTAGCCGGTTATACGACCGAGTTCACCGTGGTCACGCGGCCGGAGCAACTGGCAGATTGCGACGCGGTGGTGGTGGTGAGCTGGGGGGTCGACCTTGGGTTGCGCGATGAAGCCGCTAGGGAGTTCCCGAAGTTGACGACCCTGGACGCGTACTACCCCGCGGTGGTTCTAGTGCGCTGAGTGGGCGCTGCAGGCGTGCAGGCCCTGCGGCGTCATCTGGAGGACTCGGACGGCGCGGCCGCGCATCCGGTCGCAGCGCCAGCAGAAGACGACAGCGTCGATCCCCCAGGGAAGAATCCCGCCAAGCAGCACCTCGCGTTCCTTTTGGTGGAGCGCCCAGCAGATGATGAAGTGCATCAAGCCGCCGACGACTGTATCGGGAATTCGGCGACAAAACAAAGGAAATGCGGTAAAGAACTTGTGAAAGTCCCTCAGGAGGGGGTGATTCGGTCGATTTTCGCGGCCAGGATGAAGTCGTTCTCGGTCAGGCCTTGGGCCGCATGAGTCCAGAGATCGACCTTCAGCGACCCGTAGCTGAGGTGAAGGTCGGGGTGGTGGCCTTCGGCCTCCGCGATGGGCGCGATGGCGTCGACCAGGTCGACGCCCGGCATGAAGCCCTTGAATCGGATGGTCTTGGTCAGCTCGAGGTGGTCGCCCGCGTCGATCACCGCCCAATCCGACAGCTGCCCGAGCATGGTATCAACGGCTTCGCGCGGCAGGGTCGGCGTCCCCGGCTTGCACACCACGCAATGGCGTTCGGCGAGCGGGGCGGCCATTGGGTGACATCGTACGAGTGGTGGGTAGAATGATTCGTCCCACGGGCGGCTAGCTCAGTGGGAGAGCGCTTGCTTCACACGCAAGAGGTCATTGGTTCAAACCCAATGCCGCCCACCAACCCCCAGCGCGATCCTGGGTCAAGCCCTGGGCCGTCGCCGCCGCGACGATCGCCCGCGTCGCGATCACCTTCCCCCGGGCGATGTATCTGCTTTCGCCTCGCTGAGGCAGCGGTGCCACGGCGCCGGGCGCCCGTGCGTGGGTGCTCGGCGTACCTTCGCCACTTGAACGTCGGCGGTTGGCGGCCTTCGCGGCGATTTGGCGGGAGGGGCGATTAGCCTCTGTTTGCTAGCATCGTTGATCCAAGCCCCGCGCCTGTCGCCGGCACGGCCCCGTCGTCTAGTGGCCTAGGACGCAGCCCTCTCAAGGCTGAGATCGCGGGTTCGAATCCCGCCGGGGCTACCAATGCTCAGCCTTGAGAGGCAGTGGCCCCTGTGGAACTTCAAATGGCACCGATAGCTCGGCGGCGCCATCACATCAGCCGTTTTCTAGCACCCCCCTCAAGTTCTTCAGAAACCCGGTGTTGCTCTTGCGCAGCATCCCGCCCATAAGCGGTGTCAGCGCGCGAAGGAGTCCGGGCGGTTCCATGTCGATCCTCCTGGTCACGCGACAGCCGGCGCCTTCGGGGACCACCGTGAACGTGGTCACCGGCTGCAGCTTGCCCATGCGAGTGCTGAAGACGACGCGGCTCGGCGGCTCGTATTCGGAGATGGTGACGGTGCCTCCGGAGATACCCATGACCGGCTTCGTCTTGATCTCGAAGGTCGCATCCTTCCCGACGGTGCC
>Ga0070697_100003673_pt1 | contig 11800 bp, 12 predicted proteins | sample KBSK1501metaG_FD_65475 | JGI IMG/M metagenome (GOLD analysis project Ga0070697, IMG submission 65475) | Corn, switchgrass and miscanthus rhizosphere microbial communities from Kellogg Biological Station, Michigan, USA - KBS K1-50-1 metaG | ecosystem: Host-associated > Plants > Roots >... | reverse complement strand
TTGCGCCGCCGCCCACAACGCCACCGCCATCGTCTTGCCCGCTCCGGGAGGGCCGGTGACAACGGTGAGCGGGCACCATCGGGTGCCCTCGGCGATCAGTCCGGTGATCCGCGGCCGCAGGACCACCCATTCCGGCACCTCGGGCACCGTGATCTTAGACGTCAGGATCGGGTCGCCGGCCGGCCCCGCTGACCGCCTGGTGCGGCCCGACCCACGATTGGCGACATTGACAGCCATCAATACCTCCCGCGCTCCCACCCTCCGCCGGCACCGGACCCGATTGTCCTGGCCGGGAAGTTACGCATTTGGTTGACAGCCGGGCTGCCATTCCCGGGCTGCCGTGGGGCACCCTTGCCCCTATAACCACCCAACGTCGGCAGGGCCGCGATCACATCATGCGATTGGCATGAAATCATCTGTATGCCCAGCACCCACGGGGGCCCTCGGGCAAGGATGTCAGCGGCTCATAGGGCCACGAGTTGCCCACAACGCGGTCACCGGCAGGTCTCCCGCATCAGCGTCCTGGCCCCGATGATGTCGGCCAGCGCGTGGTGCATGCGGATGCGGCCACCGCCCGGCCGGCCGGCCGGGCCGACGGCGAACTGCACCAGGCCGGCGAGCGAGACGCTCAGGTCCGATGGGCTACCGCGCTGGTGACGCGCCACGACGGGCACCAAGGCCCACACCGGCGAGAATCACCCTTTTAAGGTGACGACACCTGCGGGCGGAACAAGTCAGCCTCAAGCCCAGGCCGGAGGAGGCGGAACATGAATCACCATGGCCAACCTGGGCACGGCTGGACGGTAGTCCTGCGGCGTCAGCCACGCCGCATCGTGGACGGCCAGCCAGAAGGGGGCTACACCGACATGTACGAGCTGATCTGCTGCGACTGCGGGGATGACCCCTGGGTTGACTACCAGGAGGTGCCGGCTGAGTTTCAGCAGACCCGCGGCCCCTATCTCTTCACGGCAGGCATCGCCGCCTACGCGCATCACGTCAGGCGATATCACAGCGGACCGCAGGTCAGGGATCGCAGTACGCTGCGGAAGGCGTGACGCCAACAGGGATCGCCTGCATGAGCTAAGGCGCGACGACGGTCAGGATCACGGCGCCTGCTTGATCTCGACCAACTCGAGGCCGAGCGCGCGGACGCGGTCCAGCACCTCGTGCAGACTGGACTGGTCAAGGTCGCCGGACAAGACGGTGATGGTCGGCTCGACCTCCACCACCAAGTCGGCGAACGCTTCCCGGGTGGCTGGACCGAGCGAGCCTATGATCTTGATCTCGTAGCTGTGCCTGGTCATCAGCGCCTCCTTACCGGGACCCGGCGGGCACGCGACGAGCCTCCAGGAGGTCGAGACCGAGCGACCTGATGAATTCGAGCATGCCGTGCAGGGCGGCCTGGTCGAACTCGCCGGCGATGACGGTTACCTGGTCGTGGTGGGTCACTTCTAGGCCGGCGAACCCGGCGAGTGTGGTGTCGTCGAGCTGACCTGCGATCCGGATTTCATACATTGGCTGAGCTTTCATCGCGGCAGAAGTACAGCTCACTTTCTGGCGGGCAAGGCGGCGACTTACCGTTCCAGGTTCAGGTGAATCTGGCATCGATCATGATCTTGGCAACCGGGACGCGCGGTGGCGTCATCCCGACTGGGTGAAGCTTGGCCACCGGTGAAGACGGTGCCCCCCGGTAGACGCCCGACCGCTAAATCAGCTCGAGCTCGCGGGCCCGCAGCACGGCCTCGCGCCTACGGCTAGCGGGCAGCTTGCGGTATATCGCCGCTATGTGCGTCTTGACGGTGTTCACCGACAGGCATAGCTCGTCGGCGATTTCCATGATCGACATGCTGGTGCCGAGGAAGCGCAGGATAGTCAGCTCGCGCTGGGTGAGCGGCTCCGGAAGAACCCGGGTGATCACCCGCTCCGGGGCCGATTCCGCCGGAGTACGCGGACGCGGTACGGGCCACTGGCCGGCCACGGCCGGATGCCGTTCCAGCAAGGCGGCGAACAGGTCTTCCGCCTGCAGGAAGGGCAGGACGATTTCTCCCCGGGCGACCTCGAGAGCCCGGGTGACGACCTCCACGGCGCGTCCTGGCTCACCATCGGCCTGCGCGATCTGCGCATCGCAGAGCAGCGCCTCCACGAGCATGTAGCGGCCGGCCAGGGCGCTGGGATTGGCCAGGACGTTGCGAACGCAGTCCTGTGCCGCGCGCCGGTCGCCGAGGGCAAGGTGGGCATGCGCGCGCGGAATCGCGGTCATGATGGCGAATTCGCCGCCCCGGTACTTCTGGAGCAACCGGAGCGCCGCGCGTGGCCGGCCCAGCGAGGTATCCAGCTCGGCCAGCATGACGTCGCGCGCGACGCGGAGCAACAGCGGGATATGGCGGTCGGCATCCTGCAGCATGATGCGCGCCTCGTTCACCTCACCCCGAACCATGAGCACGTTGGCCTGCCCGAGCTCGAGAGCCACGGCCAGGGCGGGATCTGAGCCGATCACGTCGGGCAGCAGGATCCGCTGGAGCGCTCGCGCCCGGCCGTCGAGATCACCCGCTATGAGCGAGCGCAGCGCCGCGGCGAGTTCCAGCGCCGGCGGTATGTCCAGGCCCTTTTGCTTCCGGAGAACGTGAGCTCGCCAGGCCGCGTCATCGGTGTAGTTCGTCCGCGACCAGTAGCTGCCGGCGAACGCCATCATGCCGAGTACCTCGAGCTCGATACCGGGCGGTCCCTCGCGCCCGGCTTCGGCCAGGGCCCCGTCCAGGAGCGTGCCGACGTCCTCGTGCCTGCCCGTCCATAGATGGGTGCTGGCCTGGGTCAGCAGCACGGCCGCCCGCAGCCCGGGGATGAGCGACCCCGCGGACTCGCCATGGCGGCCGAGGAGGCGATTGGCGGCCGTGTCGACGGCGCGGGCATCGGACGCTTTCTGCCCAAGGACCAGTTCCACCAGGTCGGCGGTGACGAGCAGGTCCGGATCGCTCAGGGTCTCGTCAGATTTCAGGAACGGAACCTGGCCTAGTCCGCGTGCCGCCGAGTCCGCGTCGGCGAAAACCGCCTCGATCGCCGCGCTGGCCAGGACGAATTCGGCCTTCCTGGCCGGATCCGTTCCCTCGGGCAGTTCCAGCGGCAGCAAAGCCCGCAGATCGAGGCCGGACAGATCCTGCCGGTGCACGAACGCGTGCGCCAGACCGCCGCGGGCCAGGAGCGTGGCGACCCGGACCCGGTCGCCGGCCCGCAAGGCCCAGCGGACGGCGTTGCCGACGTCTCCGCTCGCTTCGAACCAGGCCGCGGCGCGCTGGTACAGACCGCGGACGGCCTGGCCCTTCTGCCGCTGCAGCAGGTACCTGAGGATCTCGGCGAAGAGCTGATGATAGCGGTAGCGCACCTGGGCGGCATCGAGCGGTATGACGAACGAGTTGCTCCGCGCGAGATCGGTGAGCATGTCTCCGCAGCCAGTCATGCCGGTGATCCCATCGGCGAGCGGACCGGTCACCTCATCCAGGAAGCTGGTCTCGATCAGCAGCCGCCGAAACGGCTTGGGCTGGCGGCGGAGTACCTCGTTCACCAGATACTCGCCGATACTGCCCACATCCAGCGCGAACTCGGTGACGAAGTCCGACGGAGACTCCGTGCCCTCCATACGCATGGCCGACAGCCGCACCCCGGCGGTCCATCCCTCCGTCCGCGCCGCCAGGATGTCGAACGCCCGCGGTTCGAGGGTAACGTGATGGGCCGTCAGCACCTCCCGGATTTCGGAGGGGGTCATGGCCAGGTCCGCCGCGCGAAGCTCGTACATCTGGCCGGCCAGCCGGTACCGGTGCAGTGGTAGCAGCGGATCGCTGCGGGCGGCCAGGATCAGGCTCAGCCCGGGCTGCCACCCGCGTATCAGGTTGTCGAGGCCGTCCAGGACGTCGGAACGGGTCAGCACGTGGGCGTCGTCGATGACCACGACGAGCCGGTCAGGGGACCGGGGTACGGAGCTGAACAGCGTCTGGATCAGGTCAACTCCGGCGCCCTGCGGAATGTCGGCCGGCGGGCCGCGCCCGTCACCGTCGCATGCCCGCAGCGAGGACTCCAGCAGGCGCCAGAACCGCCGCGGCTCGGCGTCGGCTGTCGTCGGGGTGAGCCAGGCCACCCGGGCCTGGGTGTGCCGGACCCAGTCGGTGAGCAGCACGGTCTTGCCCGTCCCCGGCCCGGCGGACAGCAGGATGAGCGGCCGGGCGACGGCCTGGTCCAGCCGGGCGAGCAGGCGCGGTCGCGAGATGTGCCGCGGCGGCAGCTGCGGGACCGTCACGCGAGAGTCACGTACGGTGTTCGCCATAACTGGGCCCTCTCCCCCGCACCCAGGACACGCCAGGCCCGTGTCTGCGAATGTAACGTTCCCGCGACTTTAACCGGGCTTTGCCCACGATGGAAGGCCCCTGCTCGTCATCAGAATGAGACATTCAGCCACGGCAGACCTCGCTAATTCACCCGCGAAGCATGACTCACCTGCGACGCCCGGCTGGTTGGATCTCAAGCGTGGCGAGCACATCCTGCGACCCCCCCGGGCGCCTGGGCTGGGCGGTCGCGGGGGTTCTCGCCGTCCTCGCGCTAGTCAACGCGATCGACGCTTCAGTGGCGCATGCGTCGCTTGCACTCGGGCCGGCGGGTGCCGCGGGGCTCCTGGCGATCGCCCGGTGGGCCGGGCTCAGCTGGCCGGAGCTTGGCCTGGGCACGGGGACGTGGCGGCGCGGACTAATCTGGGCGGCCGGCTCGATCGGAGCCGTGGCCGTGGTGTTCGCGGCAGGCGCGGCGCTTCCGCTGACACGGGACGCGTTCCGCGACGCCCGCTACCACCTGAACACCGGACATGCCCTGCTGACCGCTTTCGTGCTCATCCCGCTCGGCACGGTGCTGTTCGAGGAGGTCGCCTTCCGCGGGGTGCTGTGGGCGTTGCTGCGACGATGGCGCGGGACGCGGACAGCCACGGCCGTCTCGTCGGCGCTGTTCGGTTTGTGGCATGTGCTCCCTTCACTTGGCCTGGCCGGTGACAACGAGGCGATCGGGAGCGCGGTCGGGAAGGGATCGGCTGGCCAGGCCGTCTCGGTACTGGGCACGGTGGCCTTCACCGGCCTGGCGGGCGTGGTGTTCTGCGAGCTGCGGCGGCGCAGCGGCAGCCTGCTGGCTCCGGCCGGCCTGCACTGGGCGACGAACGGGCTGGGCGTCCTGGCGGCGGCGGCCGTGTGGGCGTGGGGTACCCGGTGACGGGTCCGCGATTATCCGCCGTTCGCGATGATCTTCCTCAAGTCGGTCAGATCCTGGGTGGTCATGCCGGCGGGCTGCATGACGGCATCCCATCCGTCGACGTATTCGCTCGTGTACTTGTGGCCGTGGCCGGCCGGAACGCCGGTGGCGAACGGAAGGTCGGCGGTGACCTGCCAGAAGGTCACGAAGGGCATCCAGAACATGCCCTCGAGCACGTCCTTGCCTGGAGGCTCGCTGATCCAGTCGGGCTCGCTGAAGATCAGATGCGGGCTCCACCAGACGATCGGGTCGGACGGATGCATCATGTACAGGACCCGGCTGCCCTCCCAGGCCCGGCCGCCCGGGGGCATCGCCACGCTCGCGTCGTCCACGAACCGCACGATCCGCCCATCCTTGTACACGGGCTGGACCTCGTGGCTGCCGGCGTCTCGGTGATCGCTGAACTCCCTGAACAGCGTGTTGAAATTGGGCGGCCCGGCGAACAGCGTGCCGTTAGTGCGGTTGTGCAGGTCGTTCTCGCCGCTGAAGGCGGTCTCGCCGCCGAACGACCCGAGGCTTTCCCCGGCCACGAACAGCCTGGGGCGCTGGCCCGCGGGCAGCTGGGACCAGCGTCCGTAGACCGCGTCGAACAGCGCGCGGCCCGCCTCGCGGGCCTTGGACTGGTCCACCAGGTAGGAAATCCAGGACGGCAGGTAGGAGTACTGGATCGCCACGGTCGCGCAGTCGCCGCCAGTGAGGTACTCGAAGCTGTCTACCAGCGCCGGGTCGACCCAGCCGCTGCCGGTCGTCGTCACCACGAGCAGGTTCGCGCGCTGGAAGCCGCCTTCGCGATCGAGATCCTTGACGGCCAGATCGGCCCGGGCCTCCGCGTCGGGAGCCGACGCCAGCCCCGAATAGGCCCGGATCGGCTCCATGGCCGGACGGCCGGTGAACTTCCCGATGTCACCCGCGGACGGGCCCTTGCCGATGAAGTTGCGGCCCTGCCAGCCCAGCGTGTCCCATGGAATGACCGAGCCAGGTCCGCCCGACCGCAGGCCGGTGGCGGGCTGGTGCACCCCTTCCGCGGTCTTCGTGTCGCGCACCGAATACGCGCTGTTCATGACGTTGAGAAAGCCCTGGAGCAGCAGGCCGGTGACAACCAGGTAGGCCAGGCCGGCGACCACGATCCAGCCGACCGCGCGCGCGGCGCGCCGCCCGGTCCAGCGGCTGAGCAGTCGCGCGAGCCAGCGGTACAGGCCGCGCAGGCTCCGCCCGATCAGCAGCAGGAGGCAGAAGACCAGCGCGGCGACCAGGGGCGAGGCGACGACGAGCCAGACGTTGTACTCCGTCACCCCCGTCAGCCTGCGGATCTCATGCTGCCAGTACTGCCCGAGCCCGAAGGACGCGGCGACCAGGACGGCCGCGCTGATGAAGAAGACGGGCCAGGACCGGCGCCGCGGGTCCCGGGGATTCCGGTCGGCGAAGGCACGCCAGATCCACGCGGCGAGCACCCCGAGCCCGTAGCCGATGGCCGCGGTGATGCCCCAGATCAGGCCCTGGACGATACCGCTGCGGGGCAGCAGCGACGGCGTGAAGGAAAGGCAGCCGACAATCAGCGCACCCCAGGCCCCGGGGAGCGTGGCGTACAGCAGCTTCCGCCGTCTTCCTGGCTCGCGCGCGGGCGGAGGCGCTTCAGCGACGGCTACGGCTGGGCGAGCGTCAGTGGCCGGTGTGTCCGCGGCCTGCTCGTCCGGCTCCCTGGCCTGGGGGATCTCATCCATTGGATCGAGCCTCAGGCCGCTTCGGCGTACACGTGATCTACCGATCCTCCTTCAGTCCCCGGCACGCCCGGCTGAACCAGCGTCAGCCGGGCGCTACCAGCGGCCGTATCCCGCCCCCACCATCGCTGCGACGGGCCGGAGGGCACATCACCCGGCGCGAATGAGGTGCAGCGGGCGCCCGGACCCGGAGATCGCCAGCGCAGGCCGATCACCCTGGGCGGGTGATTCCCGGCTTGGCGTGACCAGCCAGAGTGATAGTCAGGTCGCACAAAAGGATGGATCCCATGAGCAACGGCGAAAACCGCAGGAACGGCCCGGAGTTCAGGACGGCCCCGCTGATCACCAGCGCGGTGATGGTGGGAGCCGGTACGTTGATCGCCCTGACCGGCCTGGCCGTCGGCTTCCAGCATCTGCTGTCGGCTACCCGCCGGTGGGTCAACGAGATGGAGGTGCCACCCAGAGAACTCGCCAGGCTGAAGTGGACCCAGGCCAGGGCGGCGATGGCGGCCGGGACGTCGGCCTGGCAGAACGGGGCGCAACCCGATCCCTCGCGACCGGCCCCGGCGATACGGTAGCCGGCCGGTGGCACACGGCACTCGGGCTGATCTCTGGAGCCTGGTGTTTCACCCGGCGCGGGTGGGGCGCGGTTGCGGCGTGACTGATGGACTGGGCGCGACCTAGCCGGCGGAGCGACGAAAGAGAGAAAACTATGTCTGACCTGATCGCGATCGGCTACCCCGACGAGACTACCGCGGACGATGCAGCCGCCGAGGCCAGGAGGCTGGCCCAGGACCTGATCATCCAGCCCGACGCGATCGCGGTGATCGTGCGGGACAAGGAGGGCAAGTACCACACGCACACCAGCCACCACCTGGTCGGCGGCGGCGCTACCTGGGGAATGTTCTGGGGCATGCTGTTCGGCCTGCTGTTCTTCATTCCGGTCCTGGGGATGGCCGTCGGCGCCGGGATGGGCGCAATCATGGGCAAGATCACCAAGTCCGGCGTGGACAAGCAGTTCCAGGATCAGGTGCGCGGCTTGCTGCAGCCGGGAACCTCGGCGCTGTTCCTCATGGTGGAGAAGGTCACCCCGGACAAGGCCGTCGAGGCGATGAGCAAGTACGGCGGCACCGTGCTCAAGACCTCGCTGTCCAAGGAAGGCGAGGCGGACCTCCAGGACGCGCTGCACGGCGGCGAGCAGGCCAGCTGAGCACCGTGTCACTCCATGCCGACTGGTCCGCCCCAGGCTGGCCATGACGGCGGCATCCTGGTCCGGCTAACCGGGCGGGGGGGCGGCAGCCGTACCGGACCGCCACGTTCTGGCGGCCGGTACGGCCTGCTGTTGCTGGTCCTCATCGGGACCTATCTGCTTTCCGCCTTCAACGGCAGGAACCTGGCTACTGAATCGCAGATCGGCCTGTTCGCCGTGATCCTGCTGCTTGCGCTGCGCACTTCGCCGCTCCCCGGCCGATGGCCGCTGGCCATCGGAACCGCCACGGTGGCCGGATCGGCCGCGGCGCTCGGCGCTGCGCTGACCGACACGTCGGGCGGCACTGGCGCGGCCGATCTGTGGAAGGCCCTGATGCTGCTGGGGACCGTGATCCTGGTCGTGCGGCGCGTCCTGGCCCAGCCCACGGTCACCATACAGAGCATCTACGGCGCCCTGAGCGCCTACATCATCGTGGGGCTCATGTTCGCGGCCTGCTACTCCGCCGTGGAGCACCTGGGTGAGCCCGTGTTTTTCGCCGCCCAGCAGCCCGCCAACACCCAGACGTTCCAGTACTTCAGCTTCGTCACGCTGACCACCCTCGGGTACGGTGACTTCACCGCGGCCCAGAGCGGGGGCCGGGCCATCGCCGTGCTGGAGGCCATGAGCGGCCAGGTATTCCTGGCCACCCTGGTGGCCCGCCTGGTCACCGCGTACCGAGGCCCAGCCCGGCCCGGGCCACGCGGCCGGCGCCCGCTACCTGAGGATGTTGACGGCCCGGGAGACGACGAGGACCGCGACTAGCAGCGAGATCGCTTCCTCGGTCATCATCATGAGCTTCGCCCAGGGCTTGATCGCCGAGACGTCCGTCGGGCTGAACGCGGTAGCGGTGGTGAACGAGAGATGGAGGTAGTCGATGAACTTCGGATACCAGCCGGGCGCGACGTACTGGGCGTTGACCATTTCGGGGAAGACGAAGGCGGGCTGACGGCTCGATCCGCGGGCCCGGGCGGCCGCGCCGCCGCGGTCGAGATCCCAGTACCACAGGCCGAAGGTGATCACGTTGCTGAGCCAGATCGCTCCGCCGCTGCCGAGCAAGACGTTGGCGTCGGTGCTGAACTTGGCCGCTCCGATGATCCCGGCCACCAGGCGGACCGCGGCGGTGGCGTTCACCGCGGAGATCAGCCCGATCAGGGTCCCGGTCATGATCCGGAGCCAGGTGGAGTCGCGGTCGATGCGCCCGGGGTCGCCGATGACCAGTATGCCGAGCAACACGACGACGACCGCGATGAAGGCCCAGCGGGTATCGCCGTTCCTGAGCGCGGGGGGCAGCACCGCGCGCAGGCCACCCGCGGCCAGCACGGCCAGGGCCATCGGCCAGCGCCTCTCGCCGGCCCTGGGCGACCGGGGAGAGCTCCGATCGGATGGCGCAAGCGTCGTCACGTCAGCTGACCAGCAGGTAGATGCTCTTGCCTGCCAGCCAGAACCCAAGCAGCAGGCAGACAGCGATGATCACCTGGTCCTGGTGGGAGTCCAGCCATTTCCGCATCCGCTCCAGCCGGGCAGCCGCCTTGCCGGACGCGAAGGTGGTGTACAGCTCCAGGTACAGGAAGCTGGAGGTGGCCAGCAGGCAGAACAGGATCAGGACCAGGTAACTTCCCGCCGTGGCGAGCTTGGCCTGGAGCACGGTCGCGGCTCCGGCCGCGACCAGCGTCCAGGGCTGAAGGAACGCGGCGAGGCCTGCCGCCCCCAGTAGTGACAGCTGGTCCAGGCGTGCCATCCAGGCCGGCGGCTTGCGGGGGCGGCCCATCCGGCGCCGCTGGTGCACGGCGATCAGGATCAGCACGACGCCGACGGCCAGCTTGACGGCCAGCGCGGCATCCGAGGGCACGGTCTGCGGCTTGGGCGGGTTGTTCCCGGTGGTCACGATGACCGCCGCGATCACCGCGACCAGGCAGGCCAGCCAGCCGAGGATGAACGCCAGGCCCTTCCAGGTGCCCTTCTCGGCACTCAGCACCAGGATGAAGGCGGTCAGCGGGAACGGCTCGAGGGTGATACCCAGCCCGATGAGCAGCAGGTCGAGTGCCACGCCGCCTCCGCTCCCGTGCCTGGATCAGCCTGATGTCACAGGCCGCGCTCCGCGGTTATCCGCCCGGATGCCACCGCGTCGACCAGGGACTGATGGTCACGCTCGTTCTGGTCGGCGTAGGCGGCGGCGAACTTCGTGACGGCGCGATCGAAGACGTCCGAGTTACCCAGGTAGGCGGCGATCGCGATGCGGTCACCGGAACGGGCGTGCGCCCGGGCTAGGGTCCAGCCGCAGAGCGCGCCGTACATCCGCAGGCCCTCCGGGATCATGGTCTCGATGTCGAGGGAGAACTTCCAGTCCCGTAGCTGCCGGACATAGAAGTCCCTGGTCCGCCCGTCCAGCCCCGCCTTAATGCGCTGCCAGCCGAGGAAGATGTCGCTGGCTGCCTGCATCAGCCGCTGGCCGGCGACCACCCGCTGGCCCTGGTTGGCATACTTGCTGGCACCGACGAACCGGCTGAGTACCGACGCTTCGGCCTCCTTGACCTGCAGGAACAGTGGATCGGAGCCGTCGCGGCCGAGCATCAGCACGATCCAGCAGCGCGTTCCGACGCTGCCGACGCCGACGACCTTGCGGGCCATGTCGCAGAAGTCGAACTGCTGGAGCAGGTACCGGCGATCGGTCTCCAGCGTGCGCTGGTACTGGGCGATGAGGCCTATTATTTCCTCTTCCAGGCTGGCCCGGTCCTGTTCCGCCGGTATCAGCTCGTCCACCGGGACCAGCAGCGGCGGTTCTGAGATGATCCGCGGACGGCCGTCGACCATCCGGGTGAGCTTGGCCAGCTGCTCCATGCTGTCCCTAGTCCGGGCCTTGGCCAGGCCCTTGTCTAGGACCTTTTTCTGCCGGGCCTGGAGCTGGGTATTGAACTGCGCCCGCAGCTGGTCGATGTCCGCGTGCGCGTACCAGACCTCCAGGCTGGTCATCCCGGCGAAATTGCGCATGGCCTGCCGGTACTGGGAGGCAGCGGCCATGACGATCTCGCGACGTTGCTTGGCCGGGAACTGATTTTCGCGGCTGGCGACTTCCAGGCTGGCCGCCAGCCGCTTGACATCCCATTCCCAGGGCCCGGGCAAGGTTTCGTCGAAGTCGTTGACGTCGAACATCAGGCGACGTTCGGCCGACCCGAAAAGACCGAAGTTGGACAGGTGCGCATCGCCGCACGCCTGCACGGCTATCCCGGACACAGGCGTGGTGGCCAGGTCGCTGGCCATCGGCAGGGCCGCGCCACGGTAGTAGGTGAAGGGCGACACGACCATCCGGCCCCACCGCACCGGTACCAGCTCCGGAACCCGCGACCGCGCCTGCTCCTCCAGGAGGGCGATCGGGTCGGCCCGGTCCGATGGCGGATCGAACACCGCATGACTGTCGCGCGGCACCTCCGCCCGTGCTGCCTTGCCCCGGGCCGCGCGCTCAGCGGGGGTGAGCTGGCCGACCCCGCTATCGAGCTGGTACCGGTGCACGGCTCGCGCCGGGGCTTCAACCGTCTGTGCAGGCATGATCGGGCTC
>Ga0070697_100003672_pt1 | contig 11802 bp, 12 predicted proteins | sample KBSK1501metaG_FD_65475 | JGI IMG/M metagenome (GOLD analysis project Ga0070697, IMG submission 65475) | Corn, switchgrass and miscanthus rhizosphere microbial communities from Kellogg Biological Station, Michigan, USA - KBS K1-50-1 metaG | ecosystem: Host-associated > Plants > Roots >... | reverse complement strand
CTCTCCTTTTGCTGGCTACTGGAAGGCCCGGGCGCCCCCAAAATCGGCCTGATGATAGCACAACCTCCCCAATTCGCTTTGTATTCAAAAACCCCACCAAAACCATCGGGTCCTTCGCCCCTTGTGGGGGAGGGTTAGGGTGGGGGTTTTTATTCGGCGCAGCGCGACATGATCACGCTGGCGTTGTGGCCACCGAGCCCGAAAGAGTTCGAGAGCGCGACGCCGACATTGGCGCGACGAGCCTGGCCCGGGACGTAGTCGAGGTCACACTCGGGATCCGGCGTCTGAAGGTTGATGGTGGGCGCGATCATCTGGTCGCGGATCGTCAGCGCGATGACGACGGCTTCCACGGCGCCGGAGGCACCCATCATGTGGCCGGTCATCGACTTGGTGCTGCTGACCGCCAGCCGATTGGCGTGCTCGCCGAATACGCGGTGAATGGCGTCGGTTTCGAACTTGTCGTTCATCGGCGTGCCCGTACCGTGCGCATTGATGTAGTCGACACGCTCGGGTTCGATCTCGGCCTTGCGCAACGCCCGCTGCATCGTCAGCACCGCGCCGTCGCCCTCGGCCGGCGCGGCCATGTCGAAGGCGTCGTTGCTCGAGCCATAGCCGATGACTTCGGCGTAGATCCGCGCCCCACGCTGCTTGGCATGTTGCAGCTCCTCGAGCAGAAGCGCTCCGGCGCCTTCCGAGATCACGAAGCCGGTGCGATCGCGATCGAAGGGGCGAGACGCCTGGGTCGGGTCCTCGTGCTGCGCCAGCGCCCGCATGGCGCAGAACCCCGCGTACACGACCGGGATCAGCACGGCTTCCGATCCACCGGTCACGATCGCCGCGGCATCGCCCCGGCGGATCGTCTCAAAGGCCTCTCCCACGGCGCCACTCCCCGTCGCGCAGGCAGACACCACCGCCATGTTGGGGCCACGTAGCCCCAGCGCGATCGCGATATGGCCCGACGCGGTGTCGACCAGCATGTTCTGAATAAAGGTTGGGCTGACCCTCTTCAGCCCACGCTCCTGGAGGATGCGCTGCTGCTCCAGGAAGACCCCAAGGCCACCTGCCGCGCTGCCGAAGATCACCCCGATGTCATCGACCAGGCCGTTCTTTGCCAGCCCGGCATCGGCGAATGCCTCCTGGGCCGCGACCAGGCCGAGCTGCGCATAGCGGTCCATGCGACGGAGCTCCTTCGGTTCGATCCGGCCCGTGGCGTCGAAGCCTTTCACCTCGCCGGCGATCTGCACTGGATACTCGCTGGCATCGAAGAGCGTCACCTTCCCCACCCCCGACTGCCCTTCGAGCATGGAGGCCCAGGTGCTGGGCGCATCGAGACCCACTGGCGTCACGGCCCCCACGCCCGTCACGACGACGCGCTTCATCCCAGCGGCGACGGGGTGAGGACGCGCGCGACCTCGCGGTCATTCAGGGTCACGACATGGGCTTCCTGGCTAATGCGCCGGATGAGCCCGGAAAGCACCTGACCAGGCCCGATCTCGAGAAACTCCGCACTGCCGCGGGTGACCATCTCGACCACCGACGAGGTCCACTGCACCGGCTTCAGGATGTGGTCGGCGAGCTCCTTGCGGATGTCGTCGGCGCTGGTGAGGATCTGGCCGGTGATGTTGGCAACGACTGGGATGCGCGGCTGACGGAGCGGCAGTCGGGCGACGATCTCGCCGAACTGCGCGGCGGCCCGCGCCATCAGCGGCGAGTGGGAGGCGATACTGATCGGCAGCCGGACAACCCGGGCGGCGCCGCGGGCGCGCGCGAGCTCAGCCGCGCGGTCGAGCGCCGCTGACTCGCCGGAGAGCACGATCTGTCCAGGTGAGTTGGCGTTGGCCAGGGTGATGACGCCCATCACGGCGGCGTCCGCGACGACGCCCTCGACCACCTCGCGATCGAGCCCCAGCACCGCCAGCATCCCTCCCGGGCGTTCGGTACCGTTTTCTTTCATCAAGCGGCCACGCTCGCGGACCAGGACCAGGGCGCTTTCGAAGTCGATGACGTCGGCCGCCACGAGCGCCGTGAACTCCCCCAGGCTGTGGCCGGCGACATAGCGCGGCGCGACCACCTGCCCCAGCGCATGCCACCGCTCTCGCATAGCGTTCAGGCACGCGACACTCACGGTGAGGATCGCGGGCTGCGCATTGATCGTGTCGTTGAGCTCCTGCTCCGGGCCCTCGAAGCACATGCGCGTCAGTCCGAATCCGAGGATCTCGTCCGCGCGCCGAAAAACGCGGCGCGCCGTTTCCGATGCATCGTAGAGGGCCTTGCCCATGCCCACGTACTGCGAGCCCTGGCCTGGGAACACGAACGCCAGCGGGCCGTCGCCATAAGGGGCGCTCATCGAGACGTCCGGGTCAGGCGACGGACACCTTCCCCTTGACGTAATTCCAGGCCTCGCCGACCGTGCGAAGCTTCTGGGCATCGTCGTCGGAAATCTCCATGCCGTACTCCTCTTCGAAGGCCATGATCAACTCGACCAGGTCGAGCGAATCAGCTTGCAGGTCCTCCGTGAAGGAGGCTTCCGCGGTCACCTTCTCGACGTCGACGCCAAGCTGCTCCGCAATGATGCCGCGGAACTTGTCAAAGTTTGCTTCGGCCATCGGTCCCTCCTAGTGGTTTTTGGAGTACGCGGCACCGCGGTGCCTAAATTCGGTCTATACAATAGCGAACCGGCAGGCGTGGGTGCGCCGAATACCCGGGCAAGCTCGCCGCGAATATATCCCCCCAGCTCGCCCTTGGTTACGGCCCGAACGTAACCACCCGCAAAACCCGGACTTAAAATGAGGCGTGACTTCCGCCTCGATGCCCTCGCTTGCCCAGGCGGGCCGGGGAGTTGCCCTGGCCGCGATCGCCGGCCTGGGCATCTACCGCCCTGCGGCCGATGCCCCATCGGCGCGCCGCGTGACGGGCAGCGATCTGACCGGCGTGTCCTACCGCGTCCAGGCTGAGCAGGGCGTCAACACGGCGTCGCTGGCCGCCGGCGCGGCGCGCGCCGCGCTGCAGGCGGGGGGCGTGAACCCGGCCGACATCGAGATGATCATCGTGGGGACCACCACACCGGACGTACTCTGGCCAACCACCGCCTGCCTCGTCCAGAACGAGCTCAAGCTGCCGATGGTGGCGAGCTTCGACCTCTATGCGGCCGAGACCAGTCTGCTGGCGGCCCTCAATGTCGGGATCCGTTACATCGCCGGCGGCGCTCGGAGTGTCCTGCTGATCGGCGCCGACTCGGACAATCAGCTGGTCGATCTGCCCGGTCAGAGCGGGAGCGTTCACAGCCGTTCCGCCGCCGCCGCCGTGCTGACTCAGGCCGGTGGGGACGGCGGCGTGCTGTCGACCATGGCGGGTGGCGCGGCTCGTCCGGACGGTGTCGGCGATGCGAGCGATCGGACCGTGCTGCAGGGCCTGACCGACGGCGCGACCGAGTGCCTCCAAAAGGCAAACCTTTCGTTGTCCGACATCGACCTGGTGATCGGGGAACAGTCGGCGCCTGAGATCATGCAGGCCTGGAGCAAGATTGCCGGCATCGCGGCATCCCGGCTGCTGCTCGACCCGGCGCGTTATGGTGGCCTGCGCGCGGCGGCGCCGCTGACGGCGCTGCACGATGCCATCAAGGAGGGACGGTTGCAAAACGGAATGACGGCGCTGGTACTTGCCTGCGGCAGCGGCCCGACCTGGGCGGGGGCCTGCCTTCGCTGGGGTGGCGGAGGGCTGGCCGAATGCTGAACGGGACCCGCGTTGTCGTGACCGGCACCGGCACCATCACCTCCCTCGGCCATACGACCCGCGAGACCTGGGAGGCGGTCAAGGCCGGCCGCTCTGGCATTCGCCGTGTCCAGGCGTTCGATCCTTCCGCCACCCCGAGCAAGGTGGCCAGCGAAGTCGTCGACTTCAAGCCAGAAGCCCGCCTCGACCGCAAGGAGGCGCGCCGCATGTCGCGATTCGTGCAGTTCGCGATGGTTGCCGCCAAGGAAGCACTGGCGGAATCGGGTTTGCAAATCACCGAGGCGAACCGCGACCAGGTCGGCGTGCTGGTCGGCAGCGCGATCGGCGGCCTGGAAGAGATCGAGGAGGCACATACCGTGCTCAAGGAGCGCGGACCCTCGCGCATCAGCCCCTTCACCGTGCCGATGATGATCGCGGACATGGGCGCCGGGCAGATCTCGATTTCGATCGGGGCGCGCGGCCCCAACTATTGCACTGTCTCGGCCTGTGCTTCGGGGGCGCACGCGATCGGCGAGGCCTTCGAGATCATCAGGCGGGGCGATGCAACGGCCATGGTCGCCGGAGGCAGCGAAGCGTGCGTCACGCCCCTGGCGCTGGCAGCCTTTTGCGCCGTCCGCGCCGTCTCGACACGTGAAATCGAGCCAGGCCGGGCGAGCCGCCCCTTTGACGTGGAGCGCGACGGCTTCGTGATGGGAGAGGGCGCCGGCATCCTGATCCTCGAGGAGCTCTCCTCCGCGCTCAAGCGTGGGGCGCCCATCCTCGCCGAAATTGTGGGCTACGCGGCCACGGCCGACGCCAGCCATATCACCGCGCCTGACCCGGTGGGCGCAGGGGCGGCCCAGGCGATGAAGCGCACGCTGCTGAAGGCTCGAGTCGCACCCGAAGACGTGAGCTACATCAATGCCCACGGCACCGCGACCCAACTGGGCGACGTCGCCGAAACGCTGGCAGTCAAGGACATCTTCGGCGAGGCGGCATATCGGATTCCGATCAGCTCGACCAAGTCGATGCTGGGCCACCTGCTGGGAGCTGCCGGATCGGTCGAGGCGGTCATCTCGGTCAAGGCGATTGAGGAGGGGGTCGCGCCCCCCACCATCAACCTCGAGCACCCCGACCCGCAGTGTGACCTCGATTACATCCCGGAAGGCGCGCGCGAGCTGGACATCAAGCTGGCGCTTTCGAACTCGTTCGGCTTCGGCGGGCACAACGCCTCGCTGCTGTTCAAGCAATTCCGGAGCTAGCGTATTGATCTTCCTCAGCGCTTTCATCAACGCTGAGGTCGTCGATGTTCGACAGCATCGCGTTGGTCGAGTCCACGACCTGGTGGTCGTCATGACCGAGCCGTTTCCGCGCGTTACTGGCGTGATCCTGAAGGGCAATCGCAGGGTGCGCTCCATCGACTGGTCCGTCGTGCGTAGCTGGGACGACAAGGAGTTGAGCCTCAAGGTCGACGAGTCCAGCTTGCAGCCGCACGCACGAGTCGACAACGAGCTCTGGCTTTCGCGACAGATCCTCGACAAGCAGATCGTCGACATGGACGGCCGCCGGGTCGTGCGCGTCAACGACCTCCAGCTGTCCCAGGTCGAGGGGTCGCTGCTTCTGGTCGGGGTGGACGTGGGCAGCCGCGGTCTTGCCAGACGGGTTGGGGTCGAAGGGCTCGGGCGGTGGGTCACCGCGACCCTCCGCCTGGACTGGCCACAAAAACTCATCTCCTGGGAGGCCGTCGATCCGGTGAGGAGCGACGTGAGTTCCGTCAAGCTCCGGATCGCCCATACGAAGCTGGCCAAGATGCATCCGGCCGACATCGCCGACATCGTCAACGAACTCAGCCCTGATGACCGGAGCGCGGTCTTCGCCGCCTTGAGCGATGAAAAGGCGGCCGATACCCTCGAGGAGATCGACGAGCCGCATATGCAGGCCTCCATCCTGGAACGGCTCGACGTCGAACGTGCCTCTGACATCCTGGAGGCGATGGCGCCAGACGAGGTCGCCGACCTGCTGGCCGATATGCCACGCGAGCGGGCCCAGCAGTTGCTGCAGAAAATGGAGGAAGACGAGGCCGAGGACGTTGAAGAGCTGCTGGCGTACCGCGAAGACACGGCCGGCGGTCTCATGACGACGGAATACGTGGCGGTCCTCCATACCCTGACCGCGGCCGAGGCGATCGAGCGGCTGCGCGAGCTCGAACCGGATGCCGAGAGTGTGTACTACGTCTATGTGATCGACGAGGAGGAACACCTCCTCGGTGTTCTCTCCCTTCGCGATCTGATCGTGGCCAAACCCGAGACCAAGATCCGCGACTTCATGATCAAGAATGTCATCTCTGTTGGAGTCGATGCGGGCCCGCGCGAGGTCGCCGAGATCACCGCAAAATACAACCTGCTGGCTGTGCCCGTTGTCGACCAGCACAACCGTATCCAGGGGATCGTGACGGTCGACGACGTGATGGAGCGTGTGATGCCGGCGCGAGGCGGCGGGCGACGCCGGAGGATCTTCTAGGGCTCGTGGGGCAGCCGAGGCCGCCGACTCGTCCGCAGATCCCCAGGCTGCGGCCGCCGACATGGCGAACGCTCGGCATCAGGCTGCCCAGGCTGGCCCTCTTCGCTGTCGTGGGACCCGGCCTGATCAGCGGGTTCGCCGATAACGATGCGGGCGGGATCACCACCTACTCGGTAGTCGGGGCGCAATTCGGCTACGACCTGATGTGGGTCGTCCTGGCCAGCATGATCGCGCTGGCCATCACCCAGGAGGTCGGCGCCCGCCTCGGTCTTGCGACCGGACAGGGCTTTGGCGGTTTGCTGAGAGAGCGATTCGGGGTTCGAGGCGCGGCCTTTGCGATCTTCACCATGCTGCTGGCCAATCTCGGAGATACGGTCGCGGAATTCGCCGGCATCGGTGCCTCGCTCGCCCTGTTCGGCGTTCCCGTACCGCTCAGCGCCGGGGTCGCGGCGCTGCTCGTTATCTTGTTTCTTTGGCGGGCGAATTTCGGGCGCGTTCAGTATGTCTTCCTGGCTGTTGGGGTCGGCACCTCGGTCGCCTATGCGATTTCAGCGGTACTGGCGCACCCCGATTGGGGTCAAGCCGTCACCCGCGCGGTTGTTCCACGAGGGACGCTGAGCTCAGCGTACCTGCTCGCCGTTCTGGGGACGGTGGGCACCACCATCACTCCATGGGGCCAAGCCTTCATCCAGTCATACGTCGCCGACAAGAACCTACGGCCCAAGGACTTGCGCTGGTCCCGGCTCGACGTGGGACTCGCAGCATTCTTGACCAACCTGGTCGCCGCGTTCATCGTGGTTGCCTGCGCCGCGACGTTGTGGGCCCACGGCCAGACCAGCATCAATAGCGCTTCAGATGCGGCCAAAGCCCTCGGACCACTTGCCGGCCGCTTCGCCGAGACCCTCTTTGCCATCGGCTTATTCACCGCATCGGTGCTCGGGCTTGGCACGGTGCCGTTGACCAGCACCTACGCCGCGACCGAGGCCTTCGGCTGGGAACGGGGCCTGGACCGTGGCTGGCGGCAGGCACCGGTCTTTTATGCGCTGCTGTCTTTCTTTGTTGGTTTTTCGGCGCTCTTCGTCCTCATCCCCGGGCTTCCGCTGATCGCGGTGATGTACCTGTCCCAGGTATTCGACGGACTCTTGCTCCCGATCATCCTGGTCTTCGTGATGTTGATGAGCCGCGACCGTCGGCTACTCGGCAACCTGACGAGCGGACCCATCCTTCAGACTCTCGGCTGGACCGTAACCGGGCTGATCAGTTTGCTTTCGGTTGGCCTCGTCATCAGCGAGCTTGCCGCTCGCTAAGCCTCTTCGCCTCGGAGCTATTCGGCCGTTAACTGGCGCTCCGCCTCGTGGCGAAACCGTGCCTCGGCTTCGTCGCCAAAGAGGACGAACCGAACCTCGTTTAGCGAGGTGACCTGCATGCCGTGCAGCACGACCTCCTCGAGCATGATCCGAGCGCAATCATCCAGGGGGAAATGGGCGATGCCGGTACCCACCGCGGGGAACGCGATCGACTGTAGTCCTCGCTCGCTCGCGATCTCGAGGCTCCGGCGGGTCGAGCCGCGCAGGCTTTCCGTGGATGTGCGGCCCCCCAGGTGCATGCTCGCCGCGTGGATGACGAAGCGGGCTGTGAGCTCGCCGCTCCCGGTGATGGCGGCGCCACCGACCTCGATCGAGCCGATCGCGCGGCACTCCTCTTGGATCGCCGGGCCGCCGCGCCGGGCAATGGCTCCCGCCACACCCCCGCCGAGGATCAGGTCGCTGTTCGCCGCGTTGACGATGGCGTCGACATCCTGCTGGGTCAGGTCGCCCTGGAGGACGTCGACCGTCAAGCTGCCCGTTCGCCAGCTCACCCGGTTGGCTGGACCTGCCAGGCCATCGATGCCATCCGGGCCTCGACATCGTCGCGCGTGATGGGCTGTAATCCTCGCACACTGAAGTGCTGGATGGCGAAGGACGCCATTACCATCGCGTACCCAAGCGCGAGGCGCACCGAGTCATCGGTTTCTACCTGCTGCTCGGCGAGGCACCCGAGGAACCCGGCCGCGACCGCGTCGCCGGCGCCGGTCGGATCGGTGGGGGGATCCACGGGTAGCGCCGGAAGGTGAATGTCATCGCCGTGGCGATAGAGGGTCGCGCCTTTCGGTCCTTCTTTGATGACCAGCCCGCGCAGCGTGAATCGATGCCGGAGTTGCTCCGACGCCTCCTCGATCGTGTCGACGTTCGCCAGTGCCATCGCCTCTGAGGCATTGAGAAAGAGGTAATCGAGGCGCTGGAGGACGGGCTCGAGGGCGTCCGGCTCCTCTCGAATGTAGAGCTTCATCGTGTCGCCCGCTACCAGCCAGGGCGCCTCGAGCTGCTCCAGCACGCGCATCTGGTGGCGAGGCTCCATGCTCCCGAGGAAGACGATTTTGGCTTTGCGTTGGTCGGGCGTCAGCACCGGGGTGAAGCCGCGATACGCACCCTGGTCCGATGTTTCATTGCGCGTGGTGCCGGTTGTGTAGTCGTGCTCGGCGCGCCAGCGGTAGGTTGGCAGCGCCGACTGCACGACGCTTCGCAGGTCGGCGCCGGTGCCGCGCATCGCGTCCTCGAACGCCGGCATGAAGTCCGGACCCGCCGTGCCAACAACGTACACCGGTGCGAAGAGCCGCGCCGCCAGCGTGAAGTAGGTCGCCGATCCACCGAGACCATCGGTATTGACACCCATCGGCGTGCGAACGTCATCGCGGGTAATCGTGCCGGCGACGAGCAAGGGCCACGGCTGACAGGGGGGCTTCACGCGGCCCCAATTGTACGGAGGCTTAGACCGCGAGCAGCTGGGGGTCGGGCCGAGCCAGCTCGCCCTCGACCGCCGCGACAAAACGCCGAACCGCGGTTGGATCGGTGAGCAACCACGCTTCCTGGGGATGGACCGGGTCCGGTTGGCAGAGGACTGCCATCGCCGTGTCCTCACCGATGACCGCACTGAACCAGACGTGAGCCAGCCAGCCGAGACCAGGATCGCGTCGATCAGCCTCTTGCGGGAGTGGGGTCGTGTCGGGTGTGGTGACCACCGCCCGCCGCGCGCAGCGCAGCAGCGCAACCTCCTGATCCCACTCGGCCCGAACGGCCGCTGGATCGGGTCGGCCGAGGTACACGGTGTAGCGCCCGGGCCGCATCGTCGCCAGGCTCTCGACCACTCGTCGGAGCAGCGGGACCGTCGTCAAATCGCTGACCGGGCGGCTTCCCGGGGTGCCTTCGACCAACATTGCCATCTCGCCCATGCGCGCAGGCTAGCAGAAACGGAGCGAAAAAGCAAACATATGTTCGTAGGTGAAGGAACAGGTTGCCGGGCGCGCTTCGACGGCTTCCGAACCGGTTCCCCTTCCCCTTTGGGGGGAGGGCAGAGTGGGGGCCCTAGCGCCCCCGGAAAAGGGGGACGATGTTGCCGGCCCGGCCGCGCCAGCGGCTTCGAGCGGCCAGCATGAGATCTTCCTGGGCCTCGAAGAGGACCTCGGCTGAGCGCTCGACCGAGCGGTCGATGCCCAGCTTCTCGGTGTACTTACCGTCGAGCTGTCCAAGCAGATGAACGATCCGGCGCCAGATGTGCGTCGGAACCAACGTGATATCGCGCAGGCGGCATTCTTCGACCGCGCCCAGCAGTTGATCGGTCTCGCGTAGCTGGCTACGTGGTGTCGGGGCTGCGCGACGTTGCCAGGCCCAGAAGCGATGTTGTGCGATTTCGAGAACGGTGCGCTCGATCATGACCTAAGCAGCCATGATAATCCCGGTATGGAGGAAAGGGTCGAGACCGAGGAAGTCTACGGCGGCAAACTCTTCCGGGTGTACCGGGACCGAGTTCGATTGCCCAACGGGCACCTCACCACTCGGGAGATTGTCCGGCATCCGGGCTCGGTTGCGATCATCCCGCGTCACGCCGATGGGCGGATCGTGCTGGTTCGCCAGTTTCGTTATGTCACCGGTCGCGAGTTGTGGGAGATTCCGGCGGGCACCCTCGACAAACCGGGCGAGGAGATCCCGGACGCGGCGCGCCGCGAGCTCGCCGAGGAGGCAGGCCTCGAGGCGCAGCGCTGGACCATGCTGGGCAGCGCCTACCTGATGCCGGGCTACTGCGACGAGCGCATGACCTTCTTCCTTGCCGAGGACCTGTCACCGACCGAGGCTCATGCCGAGCTCGATGAGTCCTTCAAGGTCAACCCTTTCGACACGCACGACTTGCAGGTGCTGCGTTCGAGCGGCGAGCTGCAGGATGCCAAAACGCTGCTCGGGTTGGCCTGGGCGAGCGTGCCACTCTGGGCCGAGCCGCGCCCCCGCTGACCTACTCCTCTTCTTCGCCGCCCCTCGATTTCTGATAGGCGGCGATCACCGCCTGCGCCGCGTGCGCCGGCACCTCCTCGTAGTGCGAGAACTTCATCGTGTACCGTCCTCGTCCCTGGGTGATCGAGCGCAGGTCGATCGGGAACCGGTACATCGAGGAAAGCGGAACCTGCGCCCGAACCTTTTCTGTGTGATCACCGGAGGGTTCCATCCCGGCGATCTTGCCGCGCTTGCCGTTCAGGTCGCTGATGACGTCGCCCATGTTGCGCTCGGGGACGAACACCTCGACGTCCATGATCGGCTCGAGCAACACCGGCTTGGCGTCCATCACCGCCTGGCGCATCGCCATGGCGCCCGCCAGCTTGAAGGCGATGTCCTTGCCGTCGACCTGGTGGGTCGATCCGTCCAGCAGGCGGACCTTGATGTCGACCAGTGGGTTGCCGCTCAGCACACCCTGCTCCATCGTTTCGCGCACGCCCCTCTCCACCGAGGGCCGGAAGTTCTGCGGGATAGACCCGCCGAAGATCTTGTCTTCCCAGACGAACCCCGTGCCACGTGGGACCGGGGCAATGTCGATGACACAGTGGCCGTAGAGCCCGGCGCCACCGGATTGCTTCTTGTACTTCTTCTCCGCCTTGGCGCTGCTGGTGATCGTCTCCTGGTAGGGCACGCGAGGCACGGCCAGCACGGCCTCGACACCGTACTTGCGTTTCATTTTCTCCAGCACGACCTCGAGATGAACATCGCCCATGCCGTGCACGATCGACTCCTTCGTGATCGGCTCGTGCTCCAGCGTCAGGGTCGGGTCTTCGTCGACGAGCTTGACGAGCGCCGCGTTGACCTTTTCCTCGTCGGGCTTGTTCTTGGCGCTGACGGCGGCGCTGTAGGTCTGTTCCGGGTATTGGATCGGCGGCAGCCGCAGCGGATGATCGCGGCTCGTCAAGGTGTCGCCCGTCGCCGCTAGCTGGAGCTTGCTGATGCCGGCGATGTCGCCCGCCACCACTTCGGTAGCGGGCTCGAGCGTCTTCCCCTTTGGATATCCGATCGTGCCCGGACGCTCCGGTTGATCTTTGGTCGCGTTCAACAGCGGCGTTCCGGGTGTCAGCGTCCCCGTGACGATTTTGACGTAGCTGATCCGGCCGACAAAGGGGTCGGCGGTTGTCTTGAAGACCAGCGCCGCAAGTGGCTGACCTGGGTCAGCCGTCACCGTTTCGGGCTGGTCGGTGCGCGGATTGACCGCCTCGACCGA
>Ga0070697_100003670_pt1 | contig 11805 bp, 10 predicted proteins | sample KBSK1501metaG_FD_65475 | JGI IMG/M metagenome (GOLD analysis project Ga0070697, IMG submission 65475) | Corn, switchgrass and miscanthus rhizosphere microbial communities from Kellogg Biological Station, Michigan, USA - KBS K1-50-1 metaG | ecosystem: Host-associated > Plants > Roots >... | reverse complement strand
TCGAAGTCCGGCACGCCCGCCTCCATCACGGTCGGCACGTCCGGCATGACGGCCGAACGGTGGGCGCCGGTGGTGGCGAGCGCCCGCACCTTGCCCTCGCGCACATGCGGCAGGCCGGTGAGCACGAAGTCGAAGAACACCGGCACGCGGCCGGCGATCACGTCGACGATCGCCAGCGGATTGCCGCGATAGGGAACGTGCAGCATGTCGATGCCGGTCTTGATCTTGAACAGTTCGACCGCGAGGTGGTTGGTCGAGCCGTTGCCGGCGGAGGCGTAGGTGATCTCGCCGGGCTTCGCTTTCGCGAGCGCCACCAATTCCAAAATCGTCTTCGCCGGGAACTCTGGATTGACCACCACCACCATCGGGATCGAGCCGATCAGCGTGACCGGCGCGAAATCCTTGATCGGATCGAAGGGCAGCTTGGAGTAGAGGCTCGGCGCGATCGCGATCGAGCTCGGCGCGAGCAAGAGCGTGTAGCCGTCGGGCGCGGCCTTGGCGACCGCGTCGGTGCCGAGATTGCCGCCGGCGCCGGGCTTGTTTTCGACCACCACCGCCTGGCCGAGGCTGTCGCTGAGTTTGGCGCCGATGAGGCGGGCGAGCGTATCGGCCGAGCCGCCGGCGGGAAACGGAATGAGGATGGTGATGGGGCGCGTGGGATAGGGTTGCGACCGCGCGGGCGGCGCCGAAACGAGGCAAGCGAAGACGATAAAAATCGCCGCAAGGCGTCTCCCGATCATGAGCGTTCCTTCCTTTGCCTTATTGTCGTTGCAACGAGGTTAGTCGAAGGTGTGGCGTGCCTCAATCGACCGTTCGCCTAGACGGCGCAATGGTGTAGAACGCCGCCGCAATCCGGATATTCCAACCGATCCCGGGGTCTGCCCGGGGTCGGCAACTCGATCTCGGCTTTAGCCGAGATCGGCAATTAGATGCACCGATGGATGACATGCCTGCGCCCAAGGTCGGCTTCGTTTCGCTCGGTTGCCCGAAGGCGCTGGTCGATTCCGAGCGCATCGTGACGCGGCTGCGCGCCGAGGGCTACGAGCTCGCGCGCGAGCACGCCGGCGCCGACGTCGTGGTGGTCAACACCTGCGGCTTTCTCGACAGCGCCAAGGCCGAGAGTCTGGCGGCGATCGGCGCGGCGCTGGCGGAGAACGGCCGCGTGATCGTCACCGGCTGCCTCGGCGCGGAGCCCGACGAAATCCGCGCCGTGCATCCGGAGGTTCTCGCCGTCACCGGCCCGCAGCAATACGAGGCGGTGATGGCGGCGGTGCACCAAGCGGTGCCGCCGCTGCACGACCCCTTCCTCGACCTCGTGCCGGAACAAGGCATCAAGCTGACGCCCCGGCACTACGCCTATCTGAAAATTTCCGAGGGCTGCAACAACCGCTGCTCGTTCTGCATTATTCCGCGGCTGCGCGGCGATCTCGTCTCGCGACCCATTGCCGACGTGCTGCGCGAGGCCGAGCGGCTGGTGAAGGCCGGCGTGCGGGAATTGCTCGTCATCTCGCAAGACACCTCGGCCTATGGCGTCGACCTCAAATACGCGGCAAGCGAATGGCGCGGGCGCGAAATTCCCGCCCGCTTCCTCGATCTCGCCACCGCGCTCGCCGAATTCGGCGTGTGGGTGCGGCTGCACTACGTCTATCCTTACCCCCATGTCGACGGCGTGATTCCGCTGATGGCCGAAGGCAGGCTCCTGCCCTATCTCGACATTCCCTTCCAGCACGGCAGCCCCGCGGTGCTGAAGCGCATGCGGCGGCCGGCGGCGCAGGAAAAGACGCTCGCGCGCATTGCGTGCTGGCGCGAGATTTGTCCCGCGCTTACCATCCGCTCGACCTTCATCGTCGGCTTTCCCGGCGAGAGCGAGGCGGAATTTTCCGAACTCCTCGCCTTCCTCGAGGAAGCCCAACTCGACCGCGTCGGCTGCTTCCAATACGAGCCGGCGCGGGGCGGCGGCGAACGACATCGCGCTGCCGGTGCCCGACGAAGTGAAAGCCGAGCGCTACCGCCGCTTCATGCAAGCGCAGCAGGCGATCAGCGCGAAGAAACTCAAGCAGAAAGTGGGAAGGCGCGAGCCGGTGATCATCGACAAGGTCGAGAACGGCCGCGCCGTCGGCCGCACGCGCGGCGACGCGCCGGAGATCGACGGCGCCGTCCACGTCAGCGCGCATCGGCCGCTCAAGGTCGGCGAGATCGCCACCGTCAAGATCGAGCGCGCCGGCGCCTATGATTTGCACGGCACCGCCGTAGGTTTCTAATATGCCGGTCATCAAGGCGGGAGTGTTCGACCTCGACTATACGGACGCCGGCTCCGGCCCCGCGGTCGTGCTGGTGCACAGTTCCGCGAGCGGCCACCGCCAGTGGCGGCGGCTCGCCGAGGCCTTGCAGGGCCGTTACCGCCTGATCGCGCTCAACCTCTTCGGTTACGGCGAGACCAGCGCCTGGCCGGGCAGACGCCCCCTCGCCGCCGCGGATCAGACGGAGCTCGTCGCGGCAGCCGCCGCGTTGGCGGCGGAGCCCGTTGCGCTCGTCGGTCACTCGCTTGGCGGCGCGGTCGCGTTTGAAGCGGCGGCAAAGCTCGGCAACCGCGTGCGCGCGCTGATCGCGTTCGAGCCGATCCTGTTCGGCCACTTGAAGGCCCACGGACCGGCGAGCGCTTATGACGAGATCGCCGGCGTAGCCGGACGCTACAACGAGCTGGCGGCGGGCGGCGACTGGAATGCGGTCGGCGAATGGTTCGTCGATTACTGGAGCGGCCCGGGCAGCTGGGCGGGTATGCGCGACGAACGCAAGCAGGCCATGTTCGCGATGCTGCCGCCGGTGGTGCACGAATGGGGAATGGCCATAACAGGTGTTCGGCCGCTTGCAGGCTGGAGCGCGATCACCGTGCCTGTCCATGTGATCGGCGCGGCGGACACGCGCGCCCCAACGCGCGAGATCGTGAAGCTGCTCGCCAAGACCTATCCCGCTTGGCACGTACACGAGTTGCCTTCCGGCGGCCACATGGCACCGCTCGCGCGTCCCGATCTCGTCAATCCGGTAATCGCCGCGGCCCTCGACGGAACGAGTGGTTGATCGCAGCGCCGGCATCGAGCGCGCAAGCGCGGCGCTACGATCTATTTTGCCGTCGGTGACGGAAATGCCTCTGCCCGGGACATCGCTGCACCGTTCGAGACGCCGCAACAAACACGGTCAACGTTCGCACGATGTGAGACGCGCGACGACGGCCGTTCAGGGCGCGGCCTGGCGGCGCGGGGACAGACGCTCGGGCGCATTGCGCGCCGGCCGCGCACACCCGTGTTTATTGCGGAAGATCTAACCGCAAGCAGCGCCACACACTTTCTTGGTCACTTTTTTACAAATGGGCTTGCAGTAGGGATTTACTTTCGCCTGGTACGGGTCAACACAGGGAAAATTTGTGTTCGGCTGGCAATGCGTCGATGTCTTGTAACAGCAATCCCCCGCACCCTTCCCGCCCCCCGTCGGCACGGCATAAGCCGAACTGCTGGCTCCCAGCATTGCGAATGCAATCACAGCTACTGTCATATTGCGCATGGATCGTTCTCCTCTCTTTATGAGCCGACATCCCCCGGATGGGTTACATTGAGCCACAGGTTGTACCGTTTCCGTTATCACCGCAAGCTGGTACCGCGCCGGGTCGTCATGCGCTCTCCCCCAGAGCGAGTTCATCGGTCAGGCGCGTGCTTCAAGCGAACTGACCGGCTGTCCCGGCGCTACTTCGCGGTTTTCCGCTTCCCGCTTGCGCTCAACGCGGCGGCGGTCCCGCCGCCGGGACGGCATCGCTCTTGTAGAGCTGCAAGGGGATGATGATCGCGGCACCAGGTTGCAGCGGCGCCTCGACGCTGATCTGGTTGATTTGCGCGATCGCCCACGCCGGCGCGCCGTATTGCGCGGCGATCATCTGCAAGGTTTCGCCCGCCCGGACCGTCGCGCGCAATCCACTGTCCCAAAGTTCGATCGGCTCGTTGCGCGGCACGACATATTTCATCGACAGCGGGGTGACAAAATTGAGCGACGGCGCATCGGCGGAGCGTTGCTTTTGTTTGTTATTTTTGGGCGATCGTTCGATCGGCGCGTCCGGCTGTTTTCTGCCGGAAAACGCGGCGAAGCCGATGATTTCGTCGGCGACCAGCTGGTGCAGCTTGGACGATTTATCCAAGGTGATATGGATAATTTCATTGTGCTCGCGCAGATCCACGTTGACCAGCCGGCCGCGGAACCCGGGCGCCGCCTTGACTTCGCCGCCGCCGATCGGGTTGGTTTTTTGAAATAGATTGATGAACACCTCGACATTATCCGGCACCGGACCGGCGACGGGCGTCGGATCAAACCCGAACGCGAGGCCGACCGGCACGTTGGCGCTCTTCATTCTTTGCGCCATCGAAATGATCGCATCGCCCCCCGACGAATGGCCGATCAGGATGATGGGCGCCGACGAAGGATCGTTCTTGTATTTTCTGATGATTTCCTCGGTGAGGGAGCTGACCTCCAACAATCCGTGCACGCTCGCGCGCACGCCGCGATGGTTGATGTCGTCTGCAAGCTGATCCAATCCGCGCGAAAAAACCTCGCCGAGCAGCCCGCGGATCAAATAGACGTGCCCGTTCATGGGCACGCCGGCGGAATCGATCGCCTCGAATAGGGCGCTGCTACAATTTGCCACGAAGACGACAATGATCGCGATAAGCGTACCGCGCAAAAGACCGCTCATTCAGCTCCCACTGTCAGCTCCCCGAAAAATCAACCGTTGCGCATAGCCGATGCGGTGCGGCGCTCCGGCCATAGCTTAAAGAATAGCGCGCGTTCCCGTTCCCCGGCCCGAGCTTTCGTTCAACGATCACGCCGGAGTTGATACCGGATAGGGGCGCTGAAAATTTTCTTACTTGCGGCCGTGAACGCGGGCGCTGCGCCGGCGTCACATCGCCTTGAGGTTGCCCGCTGCGGTCTTGCCGCGATCGGTCGTCACCACGTCGTAAGAAACTTTTTGGCCTTCAGCCAAGTTCGAAAGCCCTGCCTGCTCGACGGCGCTGATATGGACGAAAACGTCCTTACCGCCGTCCGAGGGCTGAATGAAGCCGTACCCTTTTTGCGCGTTGAACCACTTAACGGTGCCTGTTGCCATGAAGGTTCCCCATCGTAATTCGCAAAGTGGAACGCAATCAGGATGTTCCGTCAAGGCGCGCCTAGGCGGGGATTGCCGGTCAAACGCTATGGCAGGCCGGGCGCAGAACGTCGCCCATGCAAGGCGCGCGCATCAGCGGATGGCGGTGATCACGTGGGCTTGGATGCGGCCTTTGACCGGACCGTTGCCAAATCGCCGCGCCACCGCTTGCGCCGCCTCTTGCGTGGCGGCCTCGAGGCCGGAGGGATCGAGCGCCTCGATTTCGTTTCGCAGTGGCGTTCCTTGGCAGTAGGCAACGGCCGGATCGCGCGGCGAAGGGGCCGGGCTGATGTCGCCCCGCGTCTCGATCGAGATCGACGCGAAGCCCGCCGCCGTCAGCGCTTCGCGAATCTTTTCCGCATCGTGATAGCCATGCGGGGTGCGGGCCAGGAAGCGAGGCGGATTTTGCGGATAACGTTTGGCGAGCGCCTCGGTCACCACGTCGGCGAACTCGTTTTCGGAGATTTGGTCCCACACGCTGAAAAAGAAGCGGCCGCCGGGCTTCAGAACGCGGCGCGCCTCCTTATAACCCTGGACCTTGTCGGGAAAGAACATCGCGCCGAACTGGCACGCCACGGCGTCGAAGCTTTGATCCTCGAACGGCAGCGCCAGCGCATCGGCCTGCCGCCAGGTGATCCGGCTCTCGCCCGGCTGTCGCGCCGCGGCATAATCCAGCATCGGCTGGTTGAGATCGGTTGCCACGATACGCGCGGGCGCGGGAAGCCGCGATGCGATCGCGCGGGTCAGCACGCCGGTTCCCGCCGCCGTCTCCAGGACCTCTTGCGGTTTGACTTTGGCCAGCCGCTCGGCGAGATCGCGCGCGTAAGGTTCAAAGATCAGCGGAACCAGGAGTCGGTCGTAAGTCTCGGGGATCGATCCGGCGAATAGCTTGTCGGTGGCGGACATGGCGCTGCTCCGGTCAGCGGGCTTCGCAAGTAAACTTCATCGCTAGTTCCTTGTCACGCTGCCGCGCGGCCGGCGTGCGACCGGCACGACGTGTTGACCTACATCAAAGTCATCGCGGTCTGAATTGTTAATTTGCGCGACGGCCAATGCTCGTCTTGCATTGGCACGGTGGGATCTATCTAACCCACGAATTTGTAGGTGGTTCAATGTCTGAACTAAAATATAAAATCGTTCAACGCGACGGCGGCTGGGCCTATAAGGTCGACGGCGCGTTCTCGGAGCCTTTTCCCACCCATCCGGACGCCATCGAGGCGGCGGAGGCGGCTACCAGGTGGCCGGACAGGATTTCTATGCCGCCATCTGGGAGAAGACAGCGGGGCCCGCTTTCGTGGCCCGTCACGGCATGACGGCGGACGGCTACCAGCAGGAATTCGACAAATGGACGGGCCAAGGCTACTGCCTGACGCTCGTCAGCGGCTACTCGGTTGGCAACCAGGCCCGGTATGCCGCAATCTGGGAGCAGAAAAGCTGCCCTTCATTTGTCGCGCGTCACGGCCTGACTTCCGCCGCCTATCAAAAAGAATTCGACACGTTGGTCGGCCAGGGCTATCGCCTGAAACTCGTGAGCGGCTACCAGGTGGCCGGACAGGATTTCTATGCCGCCATCTGGGAGAAGACAGCGGGGCCCGCTTTCGTGGCCCGTCACGGCATGACGGCGGACGGCTACCAGCAGGAATTCGATAAATGGACGGGCCAGGGCTACCGCCTGACGCTTGTCAGCGGATATTGAAACGGGTGCACAGAAGGGCGTTAGAGCCTTCTTAGCGCAGGCAACTTTCAACGCAGCCCGACGAGCCCCCTCATCGCCGCGATGAGGCCGCCGTCGCGGATCGCCTTCGGCGCTAACGGCCGCCACAGAAGATGCCATTTAGAGTTCATTAGCCACGATTGGCGCATTTGCGCTCCCGTAAAGTTCGCACAGTAGCGAATCCCGTATTCTCATTGGTTTCGAGCGGCGGCGCCGCTTGAGAAATGAATCCTGAGAGACCGTGTCGCGTAACAGGGTTCAAAATTGAGGCGATGATGGAACATCCGCACCCTCAAATACGCAGCAGCGGCTGAGTCAAATCATGCGGCTCTCCACGCGCTTGACGGCGGCCATGGTTGGGCTGGTGCTGCTTACCGCGATCGCAATCGGGGTGCTCACCGACCGTAACCTCGCAGCGGTTATCTTGCCGCACGAATTGAACCGCATAGACACGCACACTCGACTGGCCGCGCTGGAGCTCGAAGTATCAGTTCGTAACGCCCGCGCCGATATCGTTGGTTTCCGCTCGGCGGTTGCGGTCGATGGAATTGTGCGCGCGGCTCTGGCCGGCGGCGTTGATCCGCTCGATCACACCACGTTATTGCAATGGCGTGACCGATTGGCGGGACGCTTCGTCGCCGAGCTCTCCAGCAAGTTGGATTACTCCCAATTCCGCGTGATCGGAATCGCCGATGGCGGCCGCGAAATCGTGCGCGTGGATCGATCGGGACCAGGTGAAACAATCCGCATCGTTCCCGACAATGAGCTGCGGCGTCAAAGCGATCGCGGCTTTTTTCAGCGCGCCATGCGCTTGTCGCCGGGCGAGATCGATATCTCGGAGGTTGTGCTCGATCGGGAGCGCGATGTCGTTGTGATCCCGGAGGTGCCGACGATCCGGGCGACCGCTCCGATATTCACACGCGACGGACAGTTCTTTGGAATCGTGATCATCAACGTCGACTTGAGACCGGCGTTTGATCGCATCCGTTCTGCTCGGCACGAAGGCGAGCGCATATACGTTGTCAACGAACGCGGCGACTATCTCGTCCATCCCGATCGCCGTCGCGAATTCGGGTTCGAGCACGGGAAGCTGTTTCGCGTGCAAGACGATTTTCCTGAATTCGCCTCCATGATGTCGATGACGGAGACTCCGCCCCGCGTAATCGAGGACCGCAGCGGCGAGCGCTTCGGGATCGGATGGCAGGATATAAGGCTGGCGGGAGGTCCAAAGGTTTTTGTCATTGAAGCCGCGCCCTATGCTGAAGTGTTGAGCGCCACAACCGCAGTTCGCAACTCGAGCTTGGCCGGCGGACTTGCCGCGGTTCTTGGCGCGATCATACTGGCGGTATTTATCGCCCGCTCGCTGATACGCCCGCTCGTACAGATGACCGCTGCCGTCGAAGGGTTTGCCGGCGACGAGGGGATGAACGTGCCGACCAAGGCGAGCGGCGAGATCGGCGTCTTGGCTCGCGCATTCGAGCGCGTGGCCGTTGAAGTGCGCGACAAGACGACCGCGCTCACGCAGGAGATCGTACAGCGCCGTCGGCTTTTCGAAACGTCGCTGGATCTCATCTTAATCACCGACCGCCACGGTAATTTTATTCAGGTCAGTCCGAGCTCGACGGCAATTCTTGGTTACCGCCCCGAGCAGATGATCGGCCACAGCGGAGGGCAGTTCATCTATTGCGACGATCTTGAGGCTACTCGGAACGAGATGCGCCTGGCGCGCCGCGGCCGGCATACACGCAATTTCGAGACCCGTTACGTTCACGAGAATGGACACATTGTCATCCTTGCGTGGACGGCGGTGTGGTCGGAACCGGAACAACAACACTTTTTTATCGGCCGCGATATTACAGAGCGAAAGCAGTTGGAAGAGACCGAGCGGCAGGCCAAGGAGACGCTCGCCGCCGTGATTGACGCCTCTCCGGTGGCGATCGTCTGCGTCGCTCCGGATCGGCGCGTAATCGTCTGGAGCCGCGCGGCAGAGAAGATCTTCGGGTATACGGCCGAGGAGACCATAGGACAGCCTTACAAGTTGGTGCCGCCCGGTCAGGAAGCAGAATTTGACCGCCTTTTTGAACGGGCGTTATCCGGCGAGATTCTCCGAGATGTTCAGACGCAACGCCAACGCAAAGACGGTTCTCTCGTGGATATCAGCTTCGCTTCCGCGCCAATGTACAATTCCAATGGCATGCGAGGCATCGCCTATGCGTTGGCTGACATCACCGAACGCAAGAAGGCCGAAGATAAACTGAAATATCTCGCTCATTACGATCAACTGACAGGACTGCCGAACCGCGAAACTCTTCGCAATGATCTCCACGCGTTGATAGATCCAAGCGTTGCATCTCACCGTTCGTCTTCGATCGCGATGTTCGATCTCGACGGCTTTAAAGACATCAATGATACGCTGGGTCATTCAATCGGCGATCAGTTGCTCAAAGAAGTCGCCGAGCGCTTGGTCACGATTGTGGCGGGCGCCGCGCGGGTCTACCGGCTGGGTGGCGATGAGTTCGTCGCGGTCATTCCCGAATGCGGCGACCCGGTTGCGATCGCTCAAATCGTTGATTCGATGCTGTTGCGGCTTGCCGATCGCTTCGAACTCGACGGTCAACTACTCCATATCGGAGCGAGCGTCGGGATCGCGATCGCTCCGGCGGACGGCTCGAACGTCGAGGAGCTGATTGCGAATGCCGACCTCGCGCTTTACGACGCGAAGTCCTCCGGCGGCAATGGGTATCGCTTCTTTCTGCCGGTGCTTCGCGCCCAGGCTCAAGCCCGGCGGGAACTTGATTCAGAACTCAGGCGCGCCTTTGCGAATAACGAATTTGAGCTTTATTTCCAGCCGCAGCTGCGTCTCGGCGACGGCGCAATCGTGGGCGCGGAAGCCCTGCTACGTTGGCGACATCCGGAGCGCGGCATCATCGGGCCGGGCGCGTTCATCGAGGCTCTCGCCGAGAGCCCCGTCGCTCACGGCGTGGGCAACTGGATTTTGCGAACGGCGTGCGAACAGGTTGCCGCTTGGCACGCCATGAACCTCCCGAAAATCCGGGTGGGCGTCAATCTGTTCCCGGCCCAGTTCCATGATGGAACGTTGCTCGGTGATGTCGAGGCCGCATTGCTGCGAACCGGCTTGCCGGCCGAAGCCCTTGAACTGGAGGTTACCGAAAATATCGCACTCGGACAGGATGAGGCGATGCTCGCCTCACTCCGGACGCTTCGAGAAAAAGGCGTCGGTCTCGCCTTCGATGACTTTGGCACCGGCTACGCCTCGTTGAGCTATCTGACGCGATATCCGCTTTCACGAATTAAGATCGATCAGAGTTTCGTGCGAAAAATCTCCGACTCGCATAGTGCCGAAGATACGGCCATCGTCCGCTCCATTATTGTCATGGCGCACAATCTTGGCCTGGAGGTCACCGCCGAGGGGGTTGAAACGCCGGCGCAAGCGGCCTTCTTGCAGGCGCAAGGATGCGAGGAGGTGCAAGGTTTTCTCTACGCGAGACCACTTCCCATCGCGGAATTCGAGCGATTTTTGCGGTCGCATCAGATTGACGATCAGGAACGAATAACGGGGCGCCCAGATTTCAGAAAACGGGACATTCGGCAAAAGCGGATTGGGTAAGCGCCGATCTCCGAATGCCGCGAAACGCAACTGAGCTTTTTCCGGCGCCTTCCGACATTATCACCGCAGCCCGACGAGCCCCTTCATCGCCGCGATGAAGCCGTCGTCGCAGATCGCCTTCGGCACAAACTGGCAAGCGACCTCGTGCGAGCCGCTCCAGATCATGTCGAGGGCGACTTGCAGGATCACCAACAGCCCGATCCAGGCGATCCAATGGTGACGATCGAGCAGGCGCGCGATCCAGTTCGCCACCACGCCCATCAACAGGACCGAAAGGGAAAGCCCGATCACCAGCACCGCGACATGCCCCTTCGCGGCGCCGGCGACCGCCAAGACGTTATCGAGCGACATCGACACGTCGGCGACGATGATTTGGGTGAGCGCGTTCCAGAACCCGGTCTTGCCGGAAATCTTCGCCGCGTGCGAGGCCGGCGGCCGCACCACCTCGCGGTACATTTTCCAGCACACCCACAGGAGCAAGATGCCGCCGGCGAGCGTGAGCCCGACGATGGCGAGCAACTGGGTCGCCACGATGGCGAAGCCGATGCGCAGCGCGACGGCGCCGACGACGCCCCAGAAAATCACTTTGTTGCGCTGCTCGGCGGAAAGCCGCGCCGCCGCCATGCCGACCACCACCGCGTTGTCGCCGGCGAGCACCACGTCGATGATGACGATCTGCAACAGCGCGACGAGCTGCGGGTACCAGGCGTCCATCAGGCGATTCCCTCTGTCATGCCCGCGCCGGTCTTCTCTTACCCTCCCCCTTGTGGGGAGGGTCGCCGAGCGAGTTCTGCGAGCGAGGCGGGGTGGGGGTCATAGCGAGAATGCCACCCCACCCCGACGGCTCCGAACTTTCGTTCGTCGCCGTCGACCCTCCCCATCGAGGGGAGGGTAAAAAATGACAAGCGCGGGCATGGCGAAGAAATCCTACGGTCTCTTAAACCCCTCGATGAATCGCACCAGCGCCGCGACCGCAAGCCCCATGTCGGCGGGGCTCGCATATTCCGCCGGGTTGTGGCTGACGCCGCCCTTGCAGCGCACGAACAGCATCGCGATCGGGCAGAGCTTGGCCATCGACATGCCGTCATGCCCGGCGCCGGAGGGAAGCCGCAGCGGTTTGCCGCCGACCGCCTCGATCGCCGCCGCCAATTGATCCTGCAGGCGCGGCTCGCACGGCGTGGTGGGAATTTCGTGGGTGAGCGCGAACGTCACATCGAGCTTGCGCCGCGCGGCAATTTTTTCGCATTCGTGGCGAAAGGCGGCGATCGCCTTGGTGCG
>Ga0070697_100003669_pt1 | contig 11808 bp, 9 predicted proteins | sample KBSK1501metaG_FD_65475 | JGI IMG/M metagenome (GOLD analysis project Ga0070697, IMG submission 65475) | Corn, switchgrass and miscanthus rhizosphere microbial communities from Kellogg Biological Station, Michigan, USA - KBS K1-50-1 metaG | ecosystem: Host-associated > Plants > Roots >... | reverse complement strand
TGCTGGTTTTTGGACCCAAGAAGCTCCCCGAGCTCGGGAAGGGACTGGGCGAGTCGATCCGCGGGTTCAAGGATGCGCTGAGCTCAGGAGCGGCATCCTCGACAAACCCCGCTCCTCCGTCAGAGACCAAGCCGGCTTCGCCGCCTTCGCCTCCGGGACAGAACCCGGGCCAGACGCCCTAACCGTCGCTCCCGGTTCCTCGGGACCTGCGCCGTTGGCGCACCGGCTGGGAGACTACGCGCGCCGCGACCCACATCGTGACCGGGTCGGCGAACTAAGGGGGGTCTCTTGGCTTCGCCACCGATTCTTGTGTGAGGCCCGTGCGAAACGTGTTCGCCTAAGGCTTTCCTCAAGAAGCGACCTTTCCCTGCTCTGCGCGCATACGGTTGCCTTCTTCGGGGGGCGACACCGCTCGCGACCCGCCTCCCGCTTCAAGCGAAGGAGGATGTATGAGGAAAGGTCTCGTTTTTCTGGCGCTGGTCTTTGTTGCGGCGACGGCGACTGCTCAAGTCGTAAGTTTCCGCGCGGTCCTGACGGGAGCCAACGAAGCTCCCAGTGTGGCGGACCCGGACGGGCTCGGGATCGGGCTCTTCACGCTCGATCCGTCGACAGGGACGGTGACAGCCAATTTTTGCGTCTTCAACATCAATCCGCCTGTCGCATCCCACATCCATCGAGGCGGATCGAACTTCGCGGGCGGGATCGTCATTCCGTTCAACTTTCCGTTCGTCAACGGATGCTCGTCGGGATCGACGACCGGCGTCGCGACCTCGCTCATGAGCGAGATCATTGCCAACCCCGCGGGTTTCTACGCCAACGTCCACAACGCCGATTTCCCTGGAGGGGCGATTCGCGGGCAATTGACGGCGGCTCCCGGGACCTCTGTCAACTCGATCCTCTTCGCGCCCGTCGTCGCCAAAGTGACCGGCGCCAAAGGTGAGAACTTCGTCGAAGAGCTGCGCCTGGTCAATCGTTCCTCGGCTTCTTCCAACGTCACGCTCGATTTCTTTTCGAGCAGCTCGACCGCGCTCACCTCCCCCACGGCGACGCGATCCGTGACCGTCGCCGCCAACTCCCAGATGGTGTTGAACGACGTGCTCGGCACAACGTTCGCGACTTCCGGAATCGGCGCTCTGCGCATCACGGCCGACAAGGATGTGATCGCGTCGGGGCACCTGCTCAACGATCAGCGCTCTTCGGCCAACGGAACGACCGGAGAAGCGTTCAGCGCGAACCCGGTCGACAGCACATGCCGGAACGGAACGATCCCCTTGCTTTCCAACGCATCGGCTTCGGACCTGGCGGCGGGGTTGGGCTTCCGAACGAACATCGGCTACTTCAACCCGACCAGTCTGACTGTGACGATCGTCTTCACCGCCAAGCGCAATGACGGCTCGACCATCGCGACCAAGACCGTTACGGTTCCGAGCTTTGCCCACACCCAGTTGAGCCTCGCAGGTCTTTTTGACTCCGCGTCGGCCTCCGACCTGGCTCAAACAGACTTCTTCGTGACCTACACGGTCAGCGGCGGCCCGGCGGTGGTCTATGCCGCGGTCGCGGACAACAAGACGGGAGACAACTTCTTCGTTTCGCCGGCATGCAACTAACGTCGCTTCCGCTTACTCGGGACCTGCGCCTGCCGGCGCACCGGCTCGCGGCTCGGCCAAAGGGCCTCGACCGCGAGCCTGGTCCCTCGCTGCGCTCTCGCTCCCGCGGCGCGCGCTTCCTCCCCTCTGGGAGACTTCGCGCGCCGCGACCCGGACTGTGACCGGGTCGGCGAGCTAATCGGCGAGCTAAGAGGCTCGGATTTAACTCTCTCAGCCGAGGTCGTTCCAGGGGCCCCGGCAGTGCTCGAAGTCCCTGCCCGGGCGGCTTGCCGAGCGCCTGCCTGCGACACCCCCGACTCGCTGGCGGACTGTGCGGATTTCTGGCAGCGGGAACCGCCTTCCAATGCCGGGGATTGGCTCGCCGCGCAGGCGGAAACGCCCTAAACCACTGATTTCGTGAGGCGATGCCGAGCTGGCAAGGACATTGAGTTCAGAGAATCGCCAGGTACTCGTTTGTCAGTCTTTTAGGAGGTTCTGTGAGGGGTTCGCGGGGGCCCACAGAGAGCATGCAGAAAGCGGCGCTACCGACATCGCCGGACGCGGATGTGGTTACCGTGCCCGACAGATCCGCCGCCCCGCGCTCGACGCCGATCCGCCCCCTGGAGCTGCTGCGCGACTTCAACCCCGCCCTCGAGTTTCTAAAAGACGAGTCGGGCCGGCTCGTTTACCACAACCGGACATTCCAAAACGTCTTCGCGCCCGACGGAGGGTCCTTGATCGGCAAGTCCGACTCCGAGTGGCTCCCGGCGGATGTCGCCGAGCGTGTTCGCCTGCACGATCAGACGGTCCTCGCCACGGGCGCGGTGATGGAGGTCGAAGAAGCGCTGCCGACGCCGGCGGGAATGCGGCGGTGGCTCGTGCTGAAGTTTCCGATGCGCAACGAGAGCGGCCGCCTCCTCGTGGGCTCCGTCGCCGTGGACATCAGCGAGCGCTCCCGGCGAGAGGCGACGTTCCGGAGGATGGCCTCCATCATGGAGAGCTCGCACGACGCGGTGATCTCGACGAGCCTCGACGGCCGGATCGTCAGCTGGAACAACGGGGCCGCCCAGATGTACGGATATTCCGCTACCGAGATGACGGGACGCTCGATCGCGATGCTCGAGCCCTCCGACTCCGCCGGCGAGACCGAAGGCGTCTGGGATCGGATTCGCCGCGGAGAGCCCGTCGTCGCCTATGACACGGAGCTCGTCCGCAAAGACGGGAATACCGTGGCCGTCGCGATCTCCGTGTCGCCGATTCGCGACGAAGCGGGGCATCTGATGGGGATCGCCTCGATTGCGCGAGACATCGGCGAACAAAAGCGCGCCGAGCAGCTCATCGTCTACCAGGCGTTCCACGATCCTTTAACGAGCCTGCCGAATCGGGCACTGCTGATGGAGCGGCTGAATCTCTCGCTCGCCAACGCGCGCCGCGCCAACCGCCTGGTGGCCCTGCTCTACCTGGATCTGGACTTCTTTAAGTCGATCAACGACGCCTGCGGCCATGGCGTTGGGGACGCCGTCTTCCAGGAAGTCGCGCGCCGCCTAAACGCGGGGGTGCGCGATGCCGACATGGTCGCCCGGGTCGGTGGCGACGAGTTCGTCGTGCTGCTGACCGAGATCGCCCGGCCCGAGGACGCGGCGGTCGTCGCGCGTAAGCTTCTGGAATCGATCGGACAGCCCTACTTTGCGGCCAACCGGCGGCTGGAATTGACGACCTCGATCGGCGTGGCGGTGGCCCCGGAGGACGGCTCCGATCCCGAATCCCTGATACGCAGCGCCGACAACGCCTTGACGAAGGCCAAGGAGCTCGGCCGCAACAACTATCAACTCTCCTCACCGGAGCTGGCCGAAGAGGCCGGCAAGAGACTGTCTTTGCAGACGGGGCTGCGGCAGGCGATCGCCAAGGACGAGCTCGTCCTCCACTATCAACCCGTTCTGAGCCTCGTGACCGGACGGATCGTCGAGCTGGAGGCTCTGGTCCGCTGGCAGCATCCGGAAAAGGGTTTGGTCATGCCGAACGACTTCATCGGAGCGGCGGAGAAGATCGGCATGATGGTGCCTCTGGGCCAATGGGTGTTGAACCACGCGGCCCGGCAGCTTCAGGTGTGGCAGAGCCACGGACTTCCGGACCTGCGAGTCGCCGTCAACGTCTCCCCGAGTCAGTTCCACGAACGAGACCTCGTCCCGATGATTCACCAGGCTCTGACTGAGTTCTCGGTCCCGCCGGAAACGCTCGAGATCGAGATCACCGAAGGCGTGGCCATGGAGGATGCCGAGGTCACCGTCGCCAACCTGCTCGCGCTGCGGGAGCTGAAAGTCGGTATTTCCATCGACGACTTCGGCACCGGCTACTCCTCCCTGAGCTACCTGAAGCGCTTTCCCGTCACCACTCTGAAGATCGATCGTTCCTTCGTCAGCGACGTGGTCACCAATTCCGCCGACGCCGGCATCGTGCGCGCAGTGGTGGCGATGGCCCACGGCTTGAAGTTGAACGTCATCGCCGAGGGAGTCGAGACCAAGGAACAGTTCACCTACCTGCGGGAAAACGGCTGCGACGCGCTCCAGGGCTACTGGTTCAGCCGCCCCTTGCCCGTGGAAGCGGTGACCGGCCTCCTCGCCGAAGAGCTCGAACGCTGGACACCTCGATAGCGCGCGGAGCCTGTTCCCAGTCCCATGGCGGGCGTTGACGAGCTCTCGCGATGGCTCCTGACCCCATTTGCCAGATTAACTTATCCAGGCTTGCTCCGTGCCAGCCCTCGGTTTGAGCTCTCTCAGCGCCGGTCGCGGAGCGACCGCCTGCGCTGAAAGTTGGTGCGCCCGCCGCGATTCGAACGCGGGACTCTCAGGTTAGCGCCGGCGAACCCGGCGGTGAGCCGCGGCGAACCCGCGGCTTGTCGCGCTGCCCGCTCGGAGCGTCGCAAGCTCCTCGCTCGCTCTGCTCGCGACGCATGCTCGGACCTAAGGCTGATGCTCTATCCGGACTGAGCTAAGGGCGCAAGAGCAGAACTCAGGCGTACAACTTTTTCGCTGCCGCGATCGCAGCATCAACTCCTGACGCCTTCCGAATGGCTTTGATCTTGAGGCGCGCGGCCTTGGAAAGCGGCCTAAGAGCTGCCATGTACCGTCCCTGAGCCTGGTAGGCCTTCCGGGTTGCGGCGGAAATGGTCCGTCTGGCCCGTTTCCGGGCTGGCCGTGACGACCTTTCCGCTCTGCGGAGTCCCGTTGCGGTGGTGCTCGCAACGTTCCCGGCAAACTCCAAGCCTTCCGCGCCGAGCTCCGCTAGCCGCTTGCGGACTTCACGGACAAGCCTCTCTCTCCTCTTCAGAGCCTTCTGGACTTCGTTCGCCGCGAGCTTCCCTTCGTGAACGAGGAAGGAGAGCGCCTGCTGCGCAGATTCGGCGGAGAGCGTCAGCCTTGATCGTCTTCTAGCCATTTGGTTCGTTCTCCTTTCGGCTTAAGAGCTTATCGAACTAAGAGGCGTGCCGGCGGTTCCAGGGGTCAGATCGGTATCGCGGTGGGCTTCCAAGGGCACACCCAATCAATGGAAGCGCCTGTCTTGATTGACCTTCTTATCGGACAGGAACACGGACAAAAGCCATTCCGGACTCGGTGGACTTCTCTAACGAGTTGGAAAATGGTGCGCCCGCCGCAATTCGAACGCGGGGACTTCAACTCCGGAGGTGAATCCGGGCCCGGTCAAAGTAAACCGCTTCGACCATCGGCTTTTGGCTTGGCTTGGGTCGGGTCGGTTCGGGCACAGTTCACGGACAGAACATTTCGAGTGATGGGATCTCCAAGCCACTACTTTTCTTACAGCTACCGTGAGTCTCCTGTTTGTGGCAGTGCCGTAAAATGGAATGAGTTGGACCTCGGCGCGGGTTTTAGTTTTGGGATGTTCTTTTCATGCGACCTCGTTCAAAAACCGGCCCCACCGCTACGCCCGAACGGGCTTGTCGTATTCGCCGTAAGAGGTTAGGGGGGAGAAGGTAACGCCGCTCCCCTCCCCCCGGGCGCCCACGGAGGGCGCAGGCTCGGCAGGCGACCCTATGCTTCTGAACAGCGTGCAGAATCATTTCTTCGAGGGGATCAGACACGCCGGTTTCGACCCGATAGATTTCGAGTGGATCAGCACCACTTGGAGAGGGGTCCCGGTCTCGCTACGGCTCAGGGGAACCGAATACTTCTTCGCGCTAGATCCGTCGTACCAGTGTTGTCAATACTCACCGGGGTTGGAAACAAAGACCGAGGTCCACTTGCCCGGGAACCTGGTCAACACCCTGAGCCTTTTTGATTTGTGGCTTTCCTACACGAAGCGCGAGATGGAAACACCGGACCTTTGGGCGGCCGTCCGGCAAGAGCGGGACTTTCTGGCGGCAACCGGGGAGGATAACTCAGGGTTTACGCCAGAGGAGCAAGCGCGCGTTCGGGCCAGTGTCACGGAGATCCGGCTTCATCTGACAACGACATACCAACTCGGCGCCGAGGAACTACGGCTCATCACGTCCCGCCTCGATAGCCTGGCCGACGCTGCCCGTCGCGTCGGCCGCATCGACTGGAAAAATCAGGCGGTCGGCGCTCTCATAAACATCGCCATTACCCTGTCTCTAAATCAGGACGCCACCCGCGGGCTTTTCAGGTTTGCCGCGAACGTGCTGCATTGGCTTATAACGGGACAGCCCCTGCTTCCGACCTAGCACATGCCGGCCGTTCTCGGCCCCATGCCCCGTTTATGTCTAAGTGTTTGGGAAAATATGGTGCGCCCGCCGCGATTCGAACGCGGGACTCTCTGGTTAGCGCCGGCAAACCCGGCGGTTAGCCGCGGCGAACCCGCGGCTTGTCGCGCTGCGCGCTCGGAGCGTCGCGCCCCTCGACCGCTTCGCGGTCGACGACGCTCGGACCGAAGACTGATGCTCTATCCGGACTGAGCTACGGGCGCGTCTGCTCCCTCTCCCCCCGGGAGAGGGCCGGGGTGAGGGCCGACCGAAAAGCCTGCGCTAGTAGTTGGTGCGCCCGGCACGATTCGAACGTGCGACTCTCAGGTTAGCGCCGGCGAACCCGGCGGTTAGCCGCGGCGAACCCGCGGCTTGTCGCGCCGCGCGCTCGGAGCGTCGCGCCCCTCGACCGCTTCGCGGTCGACGACGCTCGGACCGAAGGCTGATGCCATCCGGACTGAGCTACGGGCGCACGAGCCAGTCGAAAAATGGTGCGCCCGGCACGATTCGAACGTGCGACTCTCAGCTTCGAAGGCTGATGCTCTATCCGGACTGAGCTACGGGCGCAAGATATTTATGGCGGCCGGCGTTGATAAGGCTCTCGCGATTGGCTCCTCAGCGGTTTGGCAGACCAACGTCAATTATGCCCAAGATTGCTCAGAGCGAGAAACGCGCTACTTGGCTGGTACGTACAATGAGGCGATGCGTGAGTCGGTTTGAAGCGAGTTGCGCAGATCGCCATCGCTTGCCTAGCCCCTGCAACCGGAGCTTGTCATCACGACTCGTCTCCAACCAGTCCGGTGGTCGTCAGATCAACCATGCCTCCCAGTTCAACGCCGACATCCAGGCCCACGCCGGTGCCCTGCACGAATCTGGCCGGCCCGTATGATCTTCAACCATCGGGAGACAAGTGCGTCATCGTGCCCATTCCTTTTGGTACGCAGGTCTTTCAAAATGGCTGCTTCATTCGATTCTCTCTTCGTCTCGACAGTGGTAGCGCCACCGGTCAGATCCACGGAAACTCAATCGACTTCGTGTGGACCAACACTGGATGTCAACCTGACCTAGTCGGGTCGGGAACTTTCGAGCCGAATGCCGGCACAGGCGGTGCCCCATACCAGATTCGCGGCACAGTCGCTGGCCCCGCCGACGGGGAGTCGCCTTTCGGATCTTGCTGCACCAGAATCGACTTCAAGCTCGTACCTCAATGAGATTCCTCCGCTGGGTTATCAGTGTGGCGATCAGAGTCCGACCGAACTTGCTGGCTAAGCCGAGGCTGCGGCGGACGCCCTTGCGGGTGCCGCTGAGCCGCAAGCCGTTAGGCACCCGTAGGTTTGGCTCGGCGATTGGTCTGGCCCTTTCCCTTGTCCTGGCAGGCTGCCATCATCAATCGCCGAGCGAGCCCATCGACACGTCTCTCACGGGCCGCTGGTCGACGACCCTCATGCGGGGTCCTTGTGCTGGGGATTGGAGCATGATCGAGCTCACGCTTACGCAATCGGGATCCACACTTTCCGGCGAGCTCGTCACACGTGACGGCGTCCACTTCCCTGTCTCGGGGAATCTAACTGGCGATTCAGGTGGGATAACGGTTCCCGTCCCGGTTGGTACAGGTGAGTGCGAACCGGTCCTTTTTCAGATTAGCAGTATTGGGAGAGACTCGGGTGGTCACGCAGTCTCGTTCTCTGGTCAGATTCACGGAAGTTGCTGTGGGACACTTCTCGAATCCTTTATGTTCACGAGGCAGGCGGGTGCCTAATCCGCGGCTGCAGCGGGCGCTCTTCCCTTGCGGGTGCCGCTGAGCCGCAAGCCGTTAGGCGAAGCGAGGTACTAGGTGCATGACCGAGCGCGGTGCATGCAACCGAAATGAAGCCGGCCATCCGTATACCCTGTAGTCATGCTGAGAAAATATTGGACGGCGAGTGATGTCCAAGGCTGATCCTCTGGCGCGACCAAGTGGCACGTGCTTTTCTGCTAACTCGCTGGCAGAAACCCGAAAACACTTCTCGCCTCGCGTAGCCCTCATGTGCGTTGTGGTCCAGGTCTGTATTTTCGCCTCCGTCGCCCGGGCCCAGACCGTGACCGAGTATCCCCTCTCGCCGTCCGGTTTCGTTGGCTCCCCCGGCGGAATCACGGCGGGGCCTGACGGAGCCGTCTGGTTCACGGTCACGATCGCGCCGTCGGATGGGGGTTACATCGGACGGGCTACCCCCGCCGGCGCCATCGAATTCCAGATACCGACGAGCGGCGCTGGGCCAGTTGGAATCGTGACCGGGCCGGACGGCAATCTCTGGTTCACCGAAGGGAGCGGAAACAAAATCGGCCGAATTACACCGGCCGGTTCGATCGTGGAGTACGACTTGTCACCAGGCTTCAACTCGCCGCAGGGAATAGCAGTCGGCCCGGACGGAAACCTCTGGTTCACTGAGGGGGCGACCGGGAAAATCGGTCGTATCACACCGTCCGGTTTCCTCACAGACTTCCAGTTGCCTCCCATGAGCGTTCCCCTAGGGATCGTTGCGGGCCCCGACGGCGCTCTTTGGTTCGCTGATTTAGTGGGGAGGATCGGTCGCCTCACGACACGGGGCGACCTGACTGAATTTCAGCTTCCGACCGATCCGGGGTGCGGCGCCGACGAGCCATCGGGGATCGCCGTCGGCCCTGACGGGGCACTCTGGGCCACTGAGAGATCCCTCGCGTGTGGTTTCGATGTGAGACTCGGAGGGAAGATCGAGCGCCTCACGAGTGCGGGCGAGCTAACCCGGTTTGACCTACCCGCTGGACACCCCTTCGAGATTTGTTCCGCTCCAGACGGCAATCTCTGGTTCACGTACTTGGCTGGACAGAAAATCGGCAAGATTACCCCTGACGGAATTGTGACGGACATACCGACGCCGTCGCCGCTATCGTGGACACACGGGATCACAGCCGGACCCGACGGAGCGATTTGGTTCACCGAAGAGAACAGGGCCGTTGCTCGCATCACAAACATCAATTGTGCTCAGCCGGCGAAGCCGGTGATCTCGGCCCCGATCAACGTCATTCCCGGCGAGACAGGAATCGTCGCATCCGTGCCGCCGAGTCCTGGAAGTACTTACTCGTGGGAGGTCGTAAACGGAACGATCACGTCGGGGGTCGGAACGCCCTCTGTGATGATCACCGCCGGAAGCTTTGGAGGGCTCTATTCTCACCTGGCGGAGATGCGGATTCTCGCGAGCGAGATCAGCCGGACCGGCTGCTATTCGCCACGAGCGCTCGCGGTCGTAGCCCTGGTTGCCAATCTCTCCCCAGTCGTCCCGCCGAACCGCACCCCTAGACGTACGCGGATCGTCAATCCCCGATAACTCTTCACCGCGCAAATAGGGACCGACTTCCGGCTTGACCCCAACGGCCTCACCGAGGACCACCAGCGCAGGAGTTAGCTGGAAGAGCACGTATGGGGCACGGTCGGAGATCGGGAAAGGGTAGGCCGCTTCGACTCCGCCATGCTCGGACGCGTTAGGCTGAGAGATCGCGGATCTCCCCGATGGCCTTGCTGTCGGACAGGTCCGCCCCTTTCGCGCTTAACCCGTACATGATTTGAGCCCTCTTCTCTTCGGGAGTTAGGTGTTCTTTGATCAAGAAATCCAGCGCACGGACCCGAAAGGGAGACATTCCTCTCGTGATGATCTGCGGAAGAACCTGGAAGTCTGCACGGTAGTAACCCGAGCCAGGAGGTGAGGGCAGTCCCGGAAGCAGTCTGCCTCGGACTCTTGGACCGTCTGACGCATCCTCACGCTCGACAGTCAGAGCCGGCGGGACCGGAAAGAGCTCCCAATTCGGGTTCTTGACCGCTACCGGCCAGGATACTCGCAGCTCTATGAGCTCGAGTCCCCGCTCGCCAGTATTCACTATGTCGAAGCTCAATAGTCGACCGTGGGTCCTGGTTTCTATCACCGGTTCGAGGGAGATCGTTTCCCGTGGGATTGCCCGCTCTAACTCGATAAACTCTTCAACGAAAAGCGCGGCGTCGAATTGCTTAGTAGCTATCCTGAGAGTCCCACCCAACTCGACGACCAGCGCTGCGACATCCATCGGGTCGTGAGTGTCACGGAGTTGAAGACCAGCCATTGGAAAGGGCACCTCCGATTTTGGGAACGACCGCACGACGAGTGGGATCACTCTGGCGCCGGTCCCTAGACCTACCCCCGCCTCGAAGTTGACCCATCGGCGGTCAACCGAATCGACGGAGATCAGCACCAGCACCACCGACGCAGATTTAACTCCGTCCACGATTTCCGAGAACCACTGAGACCCACCCGGGATGCTGGAGTAATCGGATGAGACAAAAACGGGAAGTTCGCTTCCGAAGACATGCCGGAGAAAACTCTTTAGCTTGCGAGCGAGTTCCTTCTCCTCAGTGATGTGGCTGATGAAAACCGTAGGTCTAGCCAACTAGCGGACCACTCTCAAGATTTCGCCACCTGGAACAACCAGCGTTTCAGAAACGACGCGGAAGTTCTCAGCCGCAAGCCGAAACGCGATCTGGAGGTCCGGATACTCACCAGCCGCGTCTGGCACAGGCGTCGAGATCCTGATCAAGTCGAACCGCACCCCAGGGTGGATCACAAAGTCCGACCGGCCAACCAAGGTGCGGGAGTAGTGTCCTACATCTTCAGCCAGTGGCATTAAACCTGACGGCCCCACAGGCGTCGGGTAGGCACGATATGGCTCGGCAACTTCGACGTGCAGATAAGGCGCGCTCGCCGAGCCTCGCCCTGTGTTCTCGATTCCGACGATGACGACAACCTCCCGCCAGCTAGGCCGGCCGCCTCCGCTGTTGATCGATCCGGAGCGAAGATGACGCGTAAGCCGCAGAACGGGCTTCTTGCGCCGCCCGAACATGTCCTCAATATCAAAATGCTCCATTCGGACAAATCGAGACCCGCTCCGCTTGAAATAGCGGTCATGACCGAGCTTTGCCATGTGCGGACCGGAATCGCTTGCCGGAATGAGAGTGGCGGCATAACCCCTGTCTTCTTCTTCGGAGACCAGGAACGGCCGGTGCTTGACGCCGTCTACGGTCGGGTTGGCGGCCTCTCCTGTCATTGAATTGACTTGGCCCATGAAGACCGATAGGGGGTCAATCGGTTTGAGCTGTCGCGCGAGATCAGCACCGTCGGGACCGCCGCTCCGGGCATCCACGCCCCATACGATCACGCCTCCGTCGGAATTGGCAAACCCCGAGACCGCTTCAGCGAGATTCTTCCGGTCATCCCGCGACAAGCGAGGGTCCGCCGTTTTGAAATCTAGATGGAGGTGCTCTTCTTGCCCGTCTTCCACGAATCGGACAATCGATTCAAGGTTGATCGACTGAAAGAGATCCTCGGCTCTACCCATATGGTCTCAGGTCACCGTGAAGGTTTGGAATCCCCAACAGCTTATCGTGCGGTCACTCGTCGACGCTTGGTCGCAGCTATTGACTCCCGGCCGCTGTCGCAGTATCGGTGACGCGCCGCTCCCACTATT
>Ga0070697_100003668_pt1 | contig 11809 bp, 6 predicted proteins | sample KBSK1501metaG_FD_65475 | JGI IMG/M metagenome (GOLD analysis project Ga0070697, IMG submission 65475) | Corn, switchgrass and miscanthus rhizosphere microbial communities from Kellogg Biological Station, Michigan, USA - KBS K1-50-1 metaG | ecosystem: Host-associated > Plants > Roots >... | reverse complement strand
TTTCTCCGAATGCGCCACGGGCGACGGGCTTTTGTCGGTTCGGGATTCGCGCCAAACTATTATCCTTACTACGATTCTTACTACGATTCAGATTACTACCCTGATTACGATTCTCAGGACGAAACCGGCGAGGCGCCTCCGCCGCCGTTCCGCTTACAGGCCACCGCGCCGGCATCGCCGACAAACGCGCCAACGGCTCCCGAATCCCTGGTGATGGAATTGCGCGGGGATCATTGGGTACAACTTACAAGCCATGGACCGATGGCGCTTGCTGAAGAATCCGGTGAGCCGTCCTCGGGAGCAGCGCGGGCCAAAGCAGCTGTTGCTTCCGTTCGAACAAAGGCGCCCAGCGAGCTTCCGCCCGCAGTGCTCGTGTTTCGCGACGGGCATCAGGAAGAAGTGGCGAAATACGCGATTGTTGGCACGACTATCAGCATCAAGACAGATTATTGGAGCACCGGCTCCTGGACCCGAAAGATTCCGGTTGCTGAGTTGAATCTGGCCGCGACGCTGCAAGCGAATCAGGAACGAGGCACGAAGTTCAGTCTGCCGTCCAGGCCAAGCGAAGTGATCGTCCGTTAAAGTTTACGGAGCAGTTTCCGTGGGTTTCGCTGTTCCGGACATTGCCAATTCCACGTTGACAACGTGCTTTACCTTCAAGAAAAAATTGCTGGGGTCCTTGATTCCCCAGGTTACGTAGGGAATTTCGAGTTTACCGGTTCCCGTCCAATGATCTCCCGCTAATTCCGCATGAACCATTGCTGTCAATTCGTGGTCCGATCCGTGAATGGAGAAGATGCCGTGAAGTTTCACGTCCGATGGACCGGACGAAGCGACATTTCCTTCAACTTGCGTGGGGTGAAAAACCACTTCGGGATATTTTGCGGTTTCTAAAATTTCTTTGTGCATGCGCTTGTCGCGCGAATCGTTTCCACTCTCGCCGCTGTTGGCGAATACCACGATTTCGCCGCCGGCTTTACCCGTGGCTGGATCAAAATGGATGGATCCGCTCTTCAGATTAAACGTGCCGTGGACGCTGTGTAGAGTGGTCTCAACCGTATAGTGAACTTTGGATTGCGCCGGGTCGAGGGTTAGGGCGACTTCCGATGTGGAAGGAGGTGTGGGTTGAACGCGCGGCGGCGCGACGGCTGCGGAAAGAAAAATTGCAAGGCCGATGGTCAGCAGAACTGCCACCCCCAACGTGAGTCCTTTTGAGCTAGTCATAAATGTTCTTCGGCTATTTCTCAACTATTTTTCAACTGGCGAGGAGCCGCAAACCAAGCTGCGTTCCGGTGGCCAAGAGTTGCGCCGAATTTCCATCTCCTGCGTGCGTCGCCAGCAATCGCGCAAAGAGCTCTGGATTGTCATGCATCGCGCGAAGCACCCGTGCGCGAATACGCGGATTGCGGCCAAGCCAAAGCATCAGGTTGCCCATGAGCATCGGACGGCGCGCAAGTTTGCGATGAGCGCGCTGGTATTGCGTCAGGTCATTTGCCGCCATGGCATCGGCCAGCGCAAGCGCCTGCCGGAACGCCAAACGCAGCCCGTCGCCGGTGATGGCATCCACGCCGCCCGAAGCGTCACCGAGCAATGCAACGTGATTTTTTTGTACGTGGCGCAGCGTCCGCATGGCGGTGACAGCGCCTCGTTCCCTGCTGCTCAGCGACGCGCCGACAAGTTTTTCTCGAAGTGCAGGCATTTCGTGGAGCTCTGTTTTAAACAATCCGGGCGCGGCTGTCTCCGCCATCACAACCACGCAAACTTCCTCCTCGCCGATCGGAGTCACGTATGCCTGAGTTTTGCCAACCCAATGGATTTCCATGCGGCTCGACCAGGGCTTGACGCGGAAATGGCGGCGGCTCGCATAGCGTTGCCGGACGCGACGCGCAGATTCCAAGCCGACCCAACGGCGAACGCGCGAGCCTTGTCCATCCGCACCAACGATCCATGTGGCACGTATATTTCGCTCTGGAAGCTGTACGCTTCCGGCGCCAATACCGGAAATGATGCCGGTGACCGTCGTCTTCCAGAGAAACTGCACGCCACATTCTTCCGCTCTGGCGACCAGACGTTCATGCAGCACTGGCCGGCGCAAACCAATTCCCTGCCCGCGCGGAAAATCCGCGGAAACTTGCACGCCATTTTGAATAAAAGTGATGCCGCGAAAGCTTTGCCCGGTGCCGCGGTCGAACTTCACGCCTAGAGACTCCAGCACGGCTAAGGTCTCCGGCATCATGCCCTCTCCGCAGGATTTGTCGATTGGGGGAACGGAGCCATCCGCGACGATGACGCTAAGACCCTTTTGCCGAGCGGCTATGGCGGCGGCCAGCCCGGCCGGACCGCCGCCGACGACAAATACGTCCGTACTCTCTTGTGACGCGATCACTCGCTCGCCTTTCGATGTGTTCGGTTCCGGCGCCTTCGCGCTAGAGATAATTTTATTGCCGCGATGACCACGAAAATGTCAATTACGGGTCATTTCGCTCGCAACAAACTTCTCACAATTTCTTACATTTTAGACTGGCTTGATCAGTGTCATCCGGTGCAGGCCAATGTAGTCCCGATAGTTCGATGCGGTCGCTGCTGTCAATGGCGCAACAGCCGTGGCATTTGTCAATCGACATGTAACGCAAATGAGATGCTCCCCTTTTACATGGGGATGCCCTCTGCCGGACAAAGTACTCTGACGCGGCCATCATTCGTTGCATTGAAGATCGTTTGCATTACACGGCTTCCCCAAGAAGAGACCGGATGCGCGTACACTAATTGACCGGAGGAGCAAAAGTGAAAACGCGGCGGGAATTTCTGGCGACATCGGGAATAGGTTTACTTGGAGCGGCAGTTAGCGCTGAAGGAATAGCAAGCGCAACGGAATGCGGCATTGCGGCACCAATCGCGCTACAAAATCCCGCGCAGGTACCGTCACAACAACCGGCCGGTATGCCGCCCGCGTTTGGAACGGCGAAACCCGTCGGCCCGGAAGTTTCGGCGGAAACCTTTGTACAGGCGGAAAAGCTGGTGCAGGTGGAGCTGAAGAGCGCTGACGTCGCGCAGGCGGCAAAAACCTGGCGCGTAAACATGGCGCCTCTGTACGAATGCCGTGTGGGACCGCGAAAGATGGAATTGCAAACTGGGCTGGCGCCGTGGTCGCGGTGGGACCCGGTGCTGCCGGGAACAAAGGCCGGGCCGGACCGCAATCGGGTCGTAAGAAGCAGTTTTGCAGTTGGCCTGCTGCCTTCGAATGACGCGGACATCGCCTTTTCGACGGTGACGCAACTTTCTCGATGGATTGAATCGAGACAAATCACGTCAGAACGGCTGACAAATGTTTATTTACAGCGACTTGAGCAATTCAATCCGACTCTGCGTTGCGTGATTACGCTGACCCGCGAGCACGCAATGGCACAAGCAAAAACAGCCGACGCGGAAATCGCGGCCGGGAAATATCGTGGGCCGCTACACGGAATTCCCTGGGGCGGGAAGGATTTGCTGGATACGGCAGGAATCGCAACGACCTACGGCGCTGAGCCATTTCGAAATCGCGTGCCGAAAGAAGATGCCGCAGTGGTACGAAAATTAAACGAAGCAGGCGCGGTGCTGGTCGCGAAGCTCAGCCTCGGCGCGTTGGCGCTGAACGACATCTGGTTCGGCGGACAGACCATGAATCCGTGGCTGCTGGAAGAAGGCGCGTCGGGATCGAGCGCCGGGCCGGGAGCGGCGACCGCCGCCGGCCTGGTTGGATTTTCGATTGGCAGCGAAACTGGCGGGAGCATCGTGTCACCGAGCATGCGTTGCGGCGTGACCGGCTTGCGGCCCACGTACGGACGCGTGCCGCGCAGCGGCGCGATGACGCTGTGCTGGTCACTGGACAAACTTGGCCCCATGACGCGCGGCGTCGAAGACGCGTTGCTGGTGCTGCAGGCGATTTCCGGGCCAGACGCGGAAGACGTGAACAGCATACCGAGCCAATTGGATTTCGACGCCAGCCGCAGCGTGAAGAATTTGCGCGTCGGCTACTTCCCTGCCTGGATGAAAGAAAAACCCGCGACGGACGTGGACCGTGCTGCACTCGAAACGGTGAAGAAAGTGGGAATGATTCCGGTGGAGGTATCTTTGCCCAATTGGCCCTACGATTCGCTGCAATTGATCTTGTTCGCGGAAGGCGCCGCTGCGTTTGAGGAATTAACTTTGAGCCACGGCGTAGATCAATTGAAAATGCAGACCTACGATTCGTGGCCAAATTTGTTCCGGCAAGCGCGATTTTTGTCGGCCGTGGATTTCGTGCAAGCGGATCGCATGCGCAGGAAAGTGGCGCTGGAAATGGCGCGACTTTTTTCCGGTGTGGATTTGCTGCTTGTGCCATCCCTGCGCGATGAAATGCTCACGATTAGCAATTTTACCGGGCATCCATCCCTGACGCTACGCGCGGGTTTCGTCGAAGTAAATGAAGCACGCAGCGACTGGGCGCCTGATCCGGCCAATCCATTGCCAAGATTTTCTCCGGCGCGGCGCGTGCCGCATGGAGTGACGCTCATCGGAAAATTATTCGAAGAAGGAACACTGGCGGAGGCTGGGTTAGCTTTAGAGAAAAGCTTTGGAGTGGCGCTGGAAAGGCCGAAAGGCTTTTAGCCGCGCGATTTTTCACGCCCTCCGTCTCAGAACTTCGCCCCTAGCTGTAATTTGCTCGAAATTCGGGGGCCTCAGCGTCAGGACTTGTCCACGCGTGAGCGGGGCGGAGTCGAATCGGCGTCGCGCTGACGATTGGGATTTATCGGTGTGCGCAACCACGCACGCAATGGCTCGATCACCTTCCGGCGTAGCGAGTCCGCGCTGTGCGGAACATTTCCGGCAAACGCGCTGACTTGCGGCGCAAAAGATGCGAAGAAAGCCCGCCAATCACGTACGAAGGATACGGCCACGTCTCGCCAGTAAACTGCAAACGCGCTTTCGGCACGATGTTTGCGCCACGTATACTCGCGCGAGCGCTGACTCTTATCCTTATCGCGCGGCGGAACAATATGTAGCACATGTTCCTCCTGTGACGGAGGCGCGGGATCTTCTGCAAGCGCGGGCGGCGCGGGCTCGCTTCGCATAGCCGCGACCACCGTTTCGAGTTCTGGAGTTTCGAGCCCCGATTGAGCCGGCGTTTTGTCCTCGGACAGCACAACAGAATCAGGGACGGGCTGCACTGGGATGGACTCCGCAATGGGAGCGGAATGGCTCGCCTGCGCAACCGGAGCAGCGGCTTCCGCTGCGGCGGCAGCCATCGTTTTCTCGATTGCGGGGATTTCCGGAGTCGCGGGAACGTCAGCAGCGGACGGCGAGTCTGTATGTGTAATCGACTCGGAAGTTGACAAAACATCCGCGGAAAATTTCGGCGTAAACTTAACGTCCAGACTAGTGGACCGAAATGGTTCGCCGACCAGATCGAATTCTGCCGCCACTCTGCGAACATTCGCCGAGGAGACAATGGTGCTGCGGTCGGCATACGCGCCGATCATCGCCTGTTCGCACAACAGATTGACGAGACGCGGAACGCCTCGCGCGTACGAATAGATGGTTTGCACTGTTTCCGTTGGGAACGTTTGCGAGCCGGAGCCTCCGGCGCCGATCAACCGCGACGCAATGTATTCATGTGTTTCTTCCAGCGACAAAAGCGGCAGCCTGCAGCGCACCATAATCCGTTGCCGCAGCGCACGCGATTCCGGACGCCGCAATTTTTCCTCCAGCTCCGGCTGGCCCGCAAGCACGATCTGCACCAGCTTGCCGCGAATATTTTCCAGATTCAGCAGCAAATTCAATTCGCTCATGGTACGCAGCGACAAAGCCTGCGCCTCATCAATAACGATCACCGGCGAATCGCCTTCCGCCTGACGCGTGTGCAGCCAACGGTGCAGCGTCGCCAATAGATCGCTTTTCTTGCTGGATTCCACCGGAACACCAAAATCACGCAGGATAAATTCGAACAAATCCACCGGATCAAGGTGCGTATGGAAAATATAAGCACTGGAAAATTGCCGGTCTTTAAGCCATTGCAGGAAGTGACGCATCAGCGTCGTTTTTCCGGTGCCCGCTTCGCCGGTTAGCACTAGCAATCCACGATGTGATTCGATGCCAAACATCAGTTCGGCGAGCGCGGCTTCGTACGACGGCCCCGAAAATAAAAAACGCGGGTCCGGCGATACGTGAAATGGATTTTCTCTCAGCCCGAAGGAGCGGAACATGTGCTCATAAATCGTAGTTGTACCCATAGTAGTCACAGAACACCTGAAGGGATAGTGCTTGGGCAATCGAATTGTAAACGACGCGGAGTAAGCGCGACAACAGGAAGATGAAGGTACGCAGTAAAAAAGTACTACGGGAACCTCTGTACCACCTCCGAATAGTACTTCGTATTGACCAACTGCTTACGGGGAATACGGATGGTACGGGGCGATTTCACTCGCACGCCAGGTTTGCCGTTCGTCCAGCCGTCGGTAGCGGTGAAAGATGAACATCCTGTAGCTGTTTGTTGATGGCCGGAATATTTTCTTCATTGATCTGCCGCCAGGTCGCCAGATGTTTCTGCAACGCCAGGCATGTTTCGTGGGAAACCTTTTGCGCCGAAGCCGCTGGCCGCATGTCCGCCGACTCAATCATCACAAAATAGCGCGAGATGTCGCGATTCATCGGACCGATGCCGGGCGCCTCGCGGTTCCCTTCCGCCGTATCGCTGGCGGCTTTTCGCAATTTTGTAAGTGCGTCAAGCACTTCTTTCGCGCTGGGATTGTCCTTTAATGCCGTCTGCTGCAGCGCGATCGCCGTCTGCAGTGCGGAATATTCGTTGTAAGCGTTGTAGCTCGCCTCCATCGCCGAACTGATCGTGCGCGCAAGATTCCACTGCTCGATCAAGTCCGAAGGAGAAGCGTGAACGCGCGGGTCGAGCACCACCTCCAATTTTTGCCGGTACTGTCTGCCATCCACCGTGAGCACCGCTTCGTAGGCTCCTGGCGGCACCAACGCGCCTGGCGGCTGCTGGCGTGGGGTCTGCCCGGGTACCGCGTGATCCGGCAAAGTGTATTCGATGTAATCGAGCTTCCCACCGAAATATCCGTAGGTCAGGGTCAGCGGATCTTCGCTGCGCACATCCCACACAAAACGATGTAAGCCGGACGTGGTATCGAGCACCGCCGCGGGAGCAAACCAATAATCCGGTGCATTGCCAACAGGCAACTTCGCAGGCGTGGCCTTGCTCGAATAATGCCGAATACGATTCCCTTTCGCATCGAGCACATCAAGCGTCATTTCGCTCTTCACGTTATTTTTTAGCGAGTAATAGAGAATCGCGCCGTCAGGAGGATTTTCTGATGCGGGGAATTCGGGCACCAGCGGGGTCTCATTGTTGTTATCCCAACGTACTCGCATTGCGCGTTGCGGCTTGAAAAAACGTACTGGCGAACCAAAATCCTTGGCGCTCAATTCGCGTAGCGGCGAGATATCGTCCACGATCCACAATCCGCGCCCAAAAGTTGCGGCAACCAGATCATTTCCGTGCACCGCGAAATCAGTCACGTCGGTCGTTGGCAGATTGAGTTGCAGCGACTGCCAGTGATCCCCGTCGTCGAACGAAACCCACACGGCTGTTTCCGTTCCGGCAAACAGCAGCTCTTTTCTCTTGATGTCTTCGCGTAAACCCTCCGCCGGCGAGTCATCCGGAAGTCCGGCCACAATCTTGGTCCAGGTTTTGCCGGCGTCGCGCGTGCGAAAGAGATATGGGTGCGGATCGCGCCGCACAAGCACCACAACATACGCGCTATTAGCATCATGCGGTGACGCTTCGACTACCCGGATGTCGCTTCCTTTTGGCAGACCCGGCGGCGTTACATCCTGCCAGCTGCCGCCGCGCGAAAGTTGTACCAATCCGTTCGAAGTGCCTACCCAGATCATTCCCGCTTCCACCGGCGACGGCGCAATGCTGTGAATCGCGCCGCTCCCAGGGAACTGCGCGGCATCTTTGTCACCGCCATCTTTACCATCACGATCATTGAACTCTTCTTCGTCGGGATCGGGCGCATGTCCGCCAGCGCCCGGCTTCTTAGCTTCGGCGGGATGTTGCGCCGACGCTGTCAGGTCCGGACTGATGACTTCCCAATTCACCGCGCCGTCCGTAGTCTTCAACAAATATTGTGAGCCGTAATACAACGTGTGCGGATCGCGCGGCGCGTAAATAATTGGCGTTTCCCACACCGTGTGATAATTCGCCGGCGGTACAAACACTGTCGCCAGTTGCCCGGTGGTGCGATCGAGCCTCATCACCGTGCCAAACCAGCCGATGGAATACACGATATTGGGATTCAGCGGATCGGGAGCGATGTAGCCGCTTTCGAATCCGCCTGCGGAAAACCAATCGCGGTATGTGATTTCGCCGTAGTCGCTGCGGTTCGGCACAACGATCGTGCCGCTGTCCTGCTGCGCGGCGTAAGCGTGATACGGAAACGTATTGTCAGTCGTGACGTGATAGAGCTGGCCGGTGGGTTGATTGAACCACGAACTCCAAGTCTCTCCGCCATTCGCGCTGATGATGACTCCCTGGTCGGTACCTAGAATCATGCGGTTCGAACCATCGGGCGCAATCCACAAAACGTGGTGGTCTTCACCGCTCGGCGCTCCGCGAAACGCAAAAAATGTTTTGCCGCCATCGTTCGAACGATACGTGCAAGTCTGCATCACGTACACAACTTGCGGATGGTTCGGGTCCACAAACACGCGGCTAAAATACCAGCTGCCCTCAATGCGAGGATCCTTGGTGGCTTGCTGCCACGTAGCGCCGCCGTCATTCGAACGGTACAGCCCTTGATTCATGATCGCGAGTACGCCGCGCCCGGAAGTTCCGGGAAGCACCGCCAGCCCGATTCGACCGCGGCCCTTTGCAGGCAATCCTTCCGTTCCCGATTGCTTCCAACTCGTTCCTTCGTCCGCCGAAATATAAATGCGCGATTCGCCAGGTAAGTCACGCTCGCCAGGTTCGCCTGGAGGTGGATTGAGCGCCGCATAAAGGATCTGGGGATTTTCAGGAGCGGCCGCAATATCGGCTACGCCCGAAGCGCCTTCTGCGTCATTGAGAGTTTTCGTCCACGTTTTTCCGCCGTCCGTAGTTTTGAAAAGTCCGCGCGGTTCGCTGGGAACCGAGCTTCCAAATGCTCCCGCAACCAGCACGTCAGGATTTTTCGGATCGATGATGATCGAACTGATGTAATGCTCCTCAACAAGTCCCGCGCTGGTCCAGGTCGCTCCAGCATCGCTGGACTTGAAAACGCCGCGGCCTCTGCTTTGCTCGCCAGTCGCAACGTAGATAATGTTTGGATTGGACGGCGCGACAGCGAGAGCGCCGATGGACGCTACATGCACCGCATCGAAAATTGGCTTCCAGGTGCGGCCGGCGTCATCGGTTTTCCAGACGCCGCCGTTGGGCGTTCCTGCGTAATAAAGATTTGGCCGGCCTGGAATTCCCGCGACGGCAGTAATGCGTCCGCCGCGATGCGTGCCGAGAAACCGCCAGCGCAGGCCGGAATAGGCGTCAGGGCTGATGTCTTGTGCGGCACAGGCCATCGCCGACAGCAAAGAAATTGCCAGAATGAAGCAGCGTTTCAGATTGCGAATCAGGAAAGACGACAAAGATGTATCCGGGCAGGATGGGATCACGATTTCTCCACGGAAAATAGTTTACTACGGTTCGGGCGGCGGCATTCTCGTGTCGCCTGTAATCAGACGCGCTCCGCGGCTGAAAGTAACAAATTGAATTCCCCATTGGATAAAAACGATGATCCGGCTTTGAAATTCCACAATGTAGATAAGGTGGATGAAAAGCCAGACCAGCCACGCGACCAACCCCGAAAGATGTAAGCCAAAAATATTGGCCACCGCTGCAGCGCGTCCAATCACAGCCATGTCGCCTTTATTGAAGTAGTGGAACGGCGGCGGCTCGGGCTTTTTCTCGACGCGGGCTCGAATCACTTTGGCTGCGTACGCTCCGCCTTGCATCGCGACCTGCGCCACGCCTGGAAGTGGCTTGCCATCTTTATCATTCGCCAGAGCGAGATCGCCGACCACAAAAATATTGCGAAAGTTGGGGATTGTGAGTTGCGGCGTCACCGCAATGCGGCCGATACGATCAGTTTTCGCTTCAGTACGTTTCGCCAGCGTGCGGCCAAATTCGTTGGTGGTGACGCCGCCAGCCCACAGCACGGTTTTTGCGGCCAGCCTTTCGCTGGTGGCGCCATGTTCGAACGTCACCCCATCGGCGTCCACGTTGCTGACTTTCACGCCCTTCAGAACTTTCACGCCAAGCTTCGAGACAAGGCGCTCCGCTTTCTCCGCAAGATCATCCGGGAATGCGGTCAGCACACGAGGGCCGCCTTCCACCAGAAGAATTTGCGCTTCCGTTGGATTGATGCGGCGGAAATCGTGCCTGAGGGTTTCGTTGGCGATCTCAGCAAGCGCTCCCGCAAGTTCCAGGCCCGTCGCGCCAGCGCCAACGATCACAAATGTAAGCCAGGCGCGGGCTTCTTCTTCGGTCGCGGCGCGCTCCGCACACTCGAACGCCAGCAGAATTTTCTGACGGATATTGGTCGCTTCCTCAACTGTTTTCAGGCTGGGCGCATTTTTCCGCCAGGAATCATTTCCGTAGTAGGAAGTCTGCGAGCCGGTCGAGACAATCAGCGAGTCGTATTCGAACCGCGCTCCGTCGGTTAAGGTCAGCAGATTTTTGCGCGGGTCAATGTCCGCGGCTTCTCCCAGCAAGACTTCCGCGTTTTTCTGCTTGCGCAAAACGCTGCGCAGCGGCGCCGCAATTTCCCCCGGCGAGAGCGATCCGGTAGCCACTTGATACAAAAGCGGCTGAAACAGGTGAAAGTTGCGGCGATCCAATAACGTAACTTGCACCGGAGCGCGCTTCAGGGCCTGCGCCGCCGATAATCCGCCGAACCCCCCGCCCAAAATCACTACGCGATGCGCATTTTCCGCCACGAGTCCCTCGCAGAAGCTTCAGCAGCCGGCACCATTCATCATAATATTTTTCGCCATAACGCGCCCCCCTCTTGGGTTTGCCGTTGTAGCAGCGACTTTATGCCGCTGTCTTCGCCTGGGACTTGTAGCGGCCGCCGTCCGCAGCGAGTGCTTTTTTGCAGTGCGGCAGCCCAGCTGCCGCTTTTCCGAACTAGCTTTCCGCCGCCCCTCGCAATCCTGATTTATGATTGTTTTTGTGATCGCCTCGCTGCCAAATTTCCTGGAAGCACTCGCCTTCCCCACATTCGTCTCGCTCTACATCTGGCGATGGCAAGAAGTCAGTCCCAAAACCTGGCTAATTTTCCCCGCGTGGCTCCTACTCAGCTTTGCGCTGCACCGCGACAGTCCAAAAACAATCGGATGGCGTGCCGACAATCTGAAACCAGCCACATGGCGCGCCGCTCCAATCTTCCTTTTTTTCTTCGCAATCCTCGGCCTCGTTGGCATCGCGCTGGGAGCGCTTCACCGTACTCCGGCCCACTTCATCGCTCCGAAACGTTTCGTCGGCTATTTCGCATTTTGCTTGTTACAGCAAATCGGATTGCAATCGTTAACCATGAATCGCCTGCTGAAGGGCTTGCAAAGTCCGGACGTAGCTGCGTTTGTTGGAGGCGTGCTTTTCGGGGCGCTGCACTGGCCGAATCCAGTGCTAGTGCCGCTCACCTTTGTCGGCGGCACGACAATGTGCTGGCTGTTCGCGCGCGATCGCAACATTCTTCCGCTAGTGCTCGGTCAAGCCATTCTCGGAGGGCTAGTCTGGTGGGCA
>Ga0070697_100003667_pt1 | contig 11810 bp, 13 predicted proteins | sample KBSK1501metaG_FD_65475 | JGI IMG/M metagenome (GOLD analysis project Ga0070697, IMG submission 65475) | Corn, switchgrass and miscanthus rhizosphere microbial communities from Kellogg Biological Station, Michigan, USA - KBS K1-50-1 metaG | ecosystem: Host-associated > Plants > Roots >... | reverse complement strand
CATCGTGTGGTTCACCACCAGCGGTTGCCCTTCGTGCCCGCCGAGCACGCCGGAGGAGAAGGTCCAGACGGCACGGAGCCGCTTCACGCTCGCAGCGTTGATGTCGGTCAGTGCGCTGTAGCGCGTCGCTGCGTAGTCCTTGGCGGGCATGGTCCACTGGCCGTCGTCCTTCGCCGGCGAGGCGCTCGCGGGCGGTGCCGCCCGCTGCTGTCGCGCCCCAAGGGCGACGACGCTGAGGAGCAGAAGGGCGGTTGCCGGGTCGGGCATGCCCCAAACTACATCGCCGAGCCACCCGTGGGGTCGCTCGGCGATGATGGCGTGGTGGATGAGGAGGCCTAGTTCACTCTGGCACCTGCGAACGCCGGCGCCGGAAGCTGTCCGGCCTTTTGGATCCACCCCTCCCGCTCGTTGAGCTCCACCCAGAACAGCAGGCCGCTGCTGCCGCAGTCCTCGCACGTCCCGGCCAGCATGTACACGCCCCACTCGCGAGCGACGCCCGCCACTTTGCTGGGCCAGATCCGATGGGCACGCCTGCCGTTGCACACGCGGCACTCACCTTCGACCCTCTCCGGCCACTGCCCGTTCCACCCGACTGGGGAGGGCGTGGGTAGTCTCTCGTGAAGGCCGTGGGTCTCCAAGAACTCGCGGACGCTCGTCGCCATAGTCGGCTCCCTGGTGATGCCGAACCTCGCGGTTCGGCGGGCTGACCTGTTGCGGCGAAGCTACAGGGCGTCCGCCGCCAGTCAAGCGGAGAGTCGAAATCGCATGCGACTCGGCGGTCCCGGACGTTACTTGCTACGTCGGAGCAGCACTTCGATCAGCGCCCGGAACGCCCGGCCGCGGTGCGACACGCGATGCTTTGCCCCAGGCGGCGCCTCGGCGAAGGTCATTCCTAGATCGGTGGAGAAGAAGAGGGGGTCATACCCGAACCCGCCCGCGCCGCGCGGTTCGGCGACGATGCGACCCTCGGTGGTCGCTTCGACCGTCTCGGGGGGAGTCGCTGGGCTTTCGAGGAACGCCACGACGCAGCGATAGCGCGCCGTGCGCCGCTCCTCGGGCACCCCGGCGAGTCGCTCGAGCAGCAAGGCGTTGTTCGCGGCATCAGCCTCCCCTTCTCCCTTTCCCTTTCCCGCTCCGCCGTAGAGGTGCGCATAGCGCGCCGAGTGGATCCCGGGGGCGCCCTCGAGCGCGTCCACCTCGAGCCCCGAGTCCTCGGCCACGGTCGGGAGCCCGCTCCGCTTGGCGAAGTAGCGCGCCTTGGCGACGGCGTTCTCGGCGAAGCTCATTCCCTGCTCCAGGTCGCCCTCCTCGGGAAGGCGCTCCAGAAACTGCTCCCGCGGGAACACCACTTGAAACGGCAGCCCCGAGAACAGCTCGCGGATCTCCCGCGCCTTGCCGTCATTGCGGGTCGCGATCAACAGCTTCATCGCGGCGGGCGCCGCAGGCGATCGAGCAGCGCGGTCGTGGACTGGCCGGGGACGAGCGCCACGCGCACTACCCGCCCGCCCCATCCTTCCACCTCGTCCGCCCCGACGATCGCGTCGCGCGTGTAGTCCGCCCCCTTCACGAGCACGTCGGGCCGCAGCCGCCGCACGAGGGCGAGCGGCGTCACCTCGTCGAACAACACCACGCAGTCGACGCAGGCGAGCGCCGCCAGCAGCCGTGCCCGTTCGCCTTCCGGGACGAAGGGCCGGTCGAGCCCCTTCACGCGGCGCACGGAGGCATCGGTGTTCAGTCCGACGACGAGCGCGTCCCCCTCCGCGCGCGCCGCTTCCAGCAGGCTCACGTGCCCGGCGTGCAACAGATCGAACACGCCGTTCGTGAACACGACCGGGCCGCGCTGGCGCGTGCGCCACTGGGCCGCAGCCTCGAGCGTGCAGACCTTCGCCGCCGTGTTCAGGCGAGGAGGGCCGCCCGGGGCCACGCGTTACATCGGCTGCGTGACGTTGGGATGGAGCTGGAACGTGTGGTGGAAGAGCGGGAGATCGACCGTCTCACTGTACTGCGTGTAGATCTGGATCTCGCGGGGCGATCCCCGGCGGACGATCCGGACGTTCCCCGCCGCGTCCGGCAGCCCGATCTCCTGCACGGCGGCCTGGATGCGGCGCTGGATAGTGCCGTCGTCGAGCGCGGACGCGAGGCGCGCCTGCGTCTGTATCTCGTCCAGCAGCCGGTAGTAGCGGAAGTACACCTCCCCGATGTTGACGCCGTAGTAGAGCGCCCCGACGAAGATCAGGAGCGAAAACAGGCAGCCCGTCGAGCTCGCGCCGCGGGGACGTCCGTGGAGGCGCCTCACCATTGGGACTGGGCTCCGTCCACGATCTCGTTCACGAGCTTCGAGAGCGCGATCTTGCGCCCGTCCGCCTCCTTGGGCGGGTCGTACTCTCCGTCCACGGTGAGCCCCTGGCGCTGCCACAGCGTCTTGCCCTCGCGCTGGTCGAGGATCTCGACATCCACGCTGATCTGGACGCGGCGCTGGGTCACCGACACCTGGCCCCGACCCGGCTGGAGCGCGATGGGCGTGTCGGGCTCGTAGCGAGTCACGCGGCCGCGCACCACGGCGTCGGCGTTCTGCTCGCCCGCCTCGCGCAGCCCCAGCCGGCCCTCGAACGCCTCGCGCACCGCGTCGTTCACTTCCTTGGTCAGCGCCGGCTCCGGCGTCTGGTTGTCGAACGGCAGGATGGCGACGGTCTTAACGTTGGGCAGCCCGCCACCGGTGAAATGATAGGGGCAGGCGGCGAGGGTGAGCGCCAACGTACTAGCCCCGTTCCAACAGAGTCGTCGCGCCCACGACCGTAGCGGGGCGGGACGAGTTGGAACGGGGCTAGCGGCGACTGCGCCACAGCGCCGGCGCGATGACCACCGCGGTATCGACCGCCACCACCGTGAACTCAAGCCGGGCCGGGACCTCCGGAAAATCGATGCGGGCCGTCGCCGGCATCGCCTGCTCGTAGTGCGTCTCGCTGCGCGCCGTCACCTTCCCCTCCCGCCGCCACTCCACTTGCAGCACCTTGCCCGAGCCTTGGGTCACGACGTAGTCGAGCGTGTCGCGGCCCTCCACGAACCGCCAGATCGAGACCTGCCGCTCGCCGTCCCGATCCCGTCGCCCGAACACGGCGGCGTCGCCGGCGGGCGGGCGCGCCACCCCGATCGCCGCCCACAGCATCCGCACCGCGGGGACGAGCGAGTTGAAGTTCTCCTTGGGATCGGCCCAGAGAACCGAGTCGCCCACCACCACCGCCGCCCCCGCCCCCAGCCCGAGCGGCCCCGTGTAATCGAACCGCAGCGAGTCGGGCGGTGCGACGCGCGTCGTGCCCCGTCCCGCCCAGCGGTGCCGCTCGTCCCGGTACTTGAAGCGGAACCGGATCGCCATCTGGTGCGCCGGCGTCGTAGCGCTGGTCCAGGCGAGCGCCTGGGCGCGGTCGGCCGGCTCGAGCGGCAGCGGCACCAGCGGCGCCAACCGATGCGCGCACGCCGCGACGAGCGCGCCCGCGCCAATGTAGGAAAGCGCTCTGCGGCGGTCAAGCAAAAAGCGTTGCCGGCTCAATAGTTAAACCCGAAGAAGAAGTCGACGAAACGGCTGCCGCGGCTGCGGGATGGCAGCGTGTAGGCGTCGAGCAGCCCCGAATTGAAACGGTATCCGATATCGAGCCGCAAGACGAGGGGCGGGCCGACGGGCATGCGCAATCCCAGCCCCGCACTGCCCAGTGTGCCCCTGTCTTCCGTGGCCGCCGTCCAGGCCCGCCCGAGATCCATGAACAGCGCGCCCTGCACGCCCGGGAACCGGGCCACGCCGAACGGGAAGCCGACCGAGAGAAACTCCGTGATAGGGAAACGCCACTCCGCGTTGAAGAGCCAGGCGCGCGTCCCCGCGACGTAGCCGAACAGCGGGTAGCCGCGCAGGCCCCACGAGCCGCCGATGTTGATGCGCCGGGGCCGCTCGCCGCCCGCATAGTACCCGATCAACCGCAGGGCGACGGCGCCACGCAGCGACGTGCGGAAATAGCGGCGGTAGTCGAGGGCGGCGAGCCAGGTGTCGAAGCGCCCGTGGCTCACGTCGTTCGCCAGTCCGGCGGTGAGATTCACGCGCCGGCCGTCGATCGGACCGGTGGACAGCCACAGCGTGTTGTCCTCGACATAGCTGAAGAAGTTGGAGGCGAGCCAGCCGACGCGGCGCACGTCGGCCGACCCGCTGGTATCACTGAGATCGAGCCGGTCGGAGTGCTCGATCCGGTACTCCGCCTCGAGCCGCCGGAACCGCGACAACGGGTAGCGCACCTGCCCGAACGCCCCCACCGCCGTCTCCTCGAACACGTTCCGGAGGTCCCCCTCGTAGAACAGCCCGCGCAGGCGGAATGCCCCGACCCCCCAATTGACGCGGTGCGACTGGTTCAAGTAGAAGGCGGTGCCGTTGACGTTCTCGATCAGGTTGCCGAGCCCCTCGCCCTGGAACGACGAGAGCGTGAAGAAGACCTGGTGGTCGCTCAGCATGTCGCTCAACAGGAACACCGCGCCCTGCCCCGAGCCGAGTCCCGGCGCCACGATGGCGTCGCCGGCGGCGAAGTCGAAGGTGAACTTGTGCTCGTACGGCGACGCGTCGGCCCGCGCGTACTGCGGGTGCTCGAGCTCGGCCCAGGTCCACTCGGGCGGCCGGCGCTGCGCGGCGAGCCTCACCTCGGGGGGGGCGCCGTCCGGCGGCGGCGCCGGATGCGCGACGTAGATGTTGTAGCTCAAGTCGGCGAAGCCTCCGAACACGAGGCCGCCTTCGCCGCCCGCCCACTGAGGGTCGAACGCGCCGTTCACCGTGCTGGTGACGCGATACCCCGCGCCCGTCGAGTCGACGGCGTAGATCTGGTAGCTGCCGTCCCGATCCGAAGAGAAATAGATCCGGCCCGCCTCCGCCGACCAGCGGGGCTGGTCGTCCCGCCAGTCGCCGTACGTGAGGTAGTCGATCGCGCCGGTCGCGAGGTCGAGCCGGAACAGGTTGCGCGCGCCTCCGGGCCCGTACGCGGTCCGGTCGGACGAGAACACCACGGTCCGGCCGTCCGGGCTGACGGTCGGGTCGAGATCCTGATAGCGGTCGGCGGTGAGCGGCTCCAGCCGGCCGTCGGGGAGCCAGAGGCGATACAGGTCCGAATAGCCCGAGACGGCGAGGCCGGAGAACACGACGCTCCGACCGTCGGGCGCCCAGGTGGGCGACAGGATCGAGATGAGCTGCGGGAACTGGTAGCGTCCCACGACCTGCTGGCGCGCCAGGCTCCAGAAGAACACGGCGTCGCGGTCGAGGTACTTGCTCGAGAACACGACGACGCCCGCGGGCGAGACGTCGAGCCGCGACTCGAAGAAGTGGAACGACTCGAACTCCGCCGTGCGCTCGCCTTTCACCACCGCCCGCGCGCGCCCCCCGGCGAACGACTGGGCGTAGATGTTCGTGTACCCGGTGGACGGCGAGAAGTACAGGATTCCCCCGGTGCTGTCTCCCGCGGGGTAGACCGCGGGCTTGATGGCGAGCTTCGTGAGGACGCGCGCCGTGAGCGCGAGCGGCTCCCCGGCGGCGACGCTGGGGTAGTAGCGCCGCCGCATCCAGAACTGCCACTCGTCGGAGAGCTGGTCGAGCGACCGGCCGTACACCCCCTGCACGGCTTCCTCGAACGACGAATACTTCCACAGATCGCGGTACAGCTGGCCGATGCGCCACTCGCCGGCGGACAGGGCGAGGAAGCGGTGGATCACGCCACCCACCGGATAGACGATCCCGCCGGCGGCGTAGGCGAGCTCGCGCAGCGTGGGCAGGCGGCCCGAGAGCGTCAGGTCGCGCAGGATCATCTCGTCGCGGCTGTCCTCCCCGGCGGAGAAGAACTCGGCCAGCCCTTCGCTCCACCACAGCGGCGGCTCGGCATGCCGGATCCGCGGGTAGCGCTGGAACACCTCGGCGACGAGGCTCAGCTGGAAGACGTGCACCAGCTCGTGGCGGATGGTGTGGCGGAAGTCCGTGTAGCTACCGGTGAACGGCAGGGCGACCCGGCGCTTCAGGAACTCCGTGACGCCGAGCAGGCCCTCCGGCGGCACGAAGGGAAGCACGTTCGTCTGCTCGAAGTCGGTGTGCGAGGCGTAGATGATGAGTGGCACGCGGCGCTGCACGTGGTGCGTGAAGCGTCGCTCCAGCACGCCGTAGCTCTCCTCCGCGTAGGCGAGCGCCACGCGACCCAGCTCGTCCTCTTCGGGATAGAAGTAGAGATCCACGTGCTCACCGCGCAGCACGCGCCAATCGAAGCTGCGGTATTGGATCTTGTTCTGCCCGAAGTAGCCGAACTGGGCCGGCGCCGCCGCCGGGATGGCCGCGAGGAGGAGCAACGCGTTCCAGGCCGACCGCCGCATCAGCGGTGAATGCTGCGGATGCGGTCGCCCTGGGCGACGCCCGCGAGCACGGTCAGCCCGGCCACCACGCGGCCGAATACGGTGTAGGTGCCGTCGAGGTGCGGCTGGGCGGAGTGGGTGATGAAGAACTGGCTGCCGCCCGTATCGGGGCCGGAAAGCGCCATGCCCATCGTACCCGTCCCGTAACGCGTGGGATTCACTTCGTCCCGGAGCACGAAGCCGGGGCCGCCCCAGCCGTCGCCGCGCGCGTCCCCGTCCTGCACGACGAAGTTGGGCACGACCCGATGCCAGCGCGCTCCGTCAAAGTAGCGCTGCTCGACGAGAGAAAGGAAGGCGGCCACGGTGAGCGGGGCCTCGGACGGGAGGAGCTCCACCACGAGGCTCCCCCGGTCCGTCTCGACGGTTACGCGGGGCGGCGCCCGACCCTCGAGCGCGGGCAGCAGCACGCGCCGCACCGCGTCCCGGTAGTCGGCGTCCGTCTTGCCGGTGGCGATCGGGACGACGGGGCCCCAGGCCTCCGCGGCATCGGGGAGCCGGTCGGCCGCGACCCGGCGCACCAGGTAGTCGTCCGGGCGAGGCACGGCGGCAACGAACCGGGCCGCCACCCGCAGCCGGCCCTCGGCGCCCGCCCGCGCCACGGCGCCGAGCGCGGCGACGGCGGAGAGCCGCGCGTCGTCGAAGGGATCGCCCGCCGCCCTCTGGTACGCCGTGACCAGGCGATCGACGTCGGCGAGATCGGGCCGGCGCGCGAGCAGGTCGGCCGCGACGCTGCGCACGGCGGGATCGGCGTGGCCGAGCAGGTCCCGCACCCGGGCGAGCAGCGCGGCATCCGAGTCCGCGACGACCCGCCCGAGCGCCTGCAGCGCCTGCGCCACCACGCGCCCGTCCGGGTCCCCGAGCGCCCCCTCGAGCCGCGCGCGATCGCGCGCGGCGCCGAACGCCTCGCAGGCCACGCTGCGCCACCGCCAGTCGGGGTCGGTCGCGAGCGCCGCCGCCACCGCGACGCCCGCCGCGCTGTCCGCCTGAGCAAGCCCGATCACCGCCTGTCGCCTCAGGGCGAACACGGCGCTCCGTACGCCGACGGCGAGCGCCCGCACCGCCCCGCTCCCCCCCAAGGCGCCGAGCGTCGTCTCGGCCTGCACCGCGACGTTCACGTCGGGATCGGTGGCGAGCGAGGCCGCCGCCGCGGCGAGCGTCGAGTCGCGGAAGCTCGCGAGGGCACGGAGCGCGTTGACCCGCACGGCCGGGTCGCCGTCACCGAGGACCAAGCGGACCGCGCCCGCGATCCGGCCCGGCTCGAGCTTCGCGCTGTCCGCAGCCGCGCGATTGAGACCGCGCAAGGCGGTCGCGCGGACGAAGGGCTCCCGGTCCCGCAGGGCGGCCAGCAGCGTCGGCACGCCGGCGCCGGCGCGCAGCCGCCCGAGCGCGTACACCGCGTGCCAGCGCGCTTCGGCGTCCGCGTCCTCCGCGTACCCGACCAGCGTCGCGATGGGAGCCCGGGAGCCGAGCCGCCACGCCTCGAGCAGCGCCGCGCTCACGGCGGGGGCTAGCGCGATGCCCGGGCGCGAGCCGCTACCCATGAGATCGCCCAGCGCGCCCGCCGCTTCGTCCCCACCGATCTTCGCGAGCGCCGCCACGGCCTCCACCTCGGGCGCCCCCTGCTGCGCCGGCGCCACCGCGCGGACCAGCGCGGCGAGCGGCTCCACGGCGCGGGGATCCTTCAGCAACCCGAGGGCGAACGCCGCCGCTGCCTGCACCGTGCGGTCGGAGTCGCGCAGCGCGGCGACGAGCAGGTCCACCGCGGCGGGATCGCCGATCCGCCCCGCGGCGAGCGCCGCCTGGCGCCGCACGGCAGGCCGTGCGTGCCCGAGCGCGCCGCGCAGCAGCGCCGCGTCGAAGGCGCGCGCGTCCGCCGCGGCGAGCAGGCGGGCGAGCTCGGCGACGAGCACCTCGTCGGGCTGCTGAGCCGGCGCCCGCGCGGCGACGAGCAGCAGCAGCGCGAGGCTACAGGCGAACGGGATCGGGCGTCGGTTGGAGCAGCGCACGGACGTGGTCGGGGAGTCGGGTCAGGGTGTGCTGATGCGTGAGCGAGAGCAGCGCCGTCTCGCCGGTGGCGAGTAGCGTGCCCCGCTCCGCGTGCTCGACCGCGTACCCGAAGCTGACGCGCCGCGACGCGAGCTCGCGCACCCAGCAGCGGATGCGTACCGGGTCGTCATAGCGGGCCGGTGCGAGATAGCGGATGTGCACCTCGGACACGGCGAGGTAGATCCCCTGCTTCTCGAGCTCCTTGTACGTGAGCCCGGTCTCCCGCATGAGCTCGGTGCGGGCGCGGTCGAACCAGACGAGGTAGTTGGCATGATACACTACGCCCATCTGGTCGGTCTCGGAATAGTTGACCCGCACGGTGATATCGGTGATCACGCCGGGGCAAAATCCCCGGCCGCTTCCCAAATGTCAAATGACGAACGCGCTTGCGGCTCTTTCCCTCCGTTCCTAGCTTCTGCCCGTGCCAGCTGCGCGTGTCCTCGTCGTCGCCGATGCTCACCTCGGACAAACCGCGCCCGCCGTCGCTGCCGCCTTCCACGCGTTCCTCGAGGCCGCACCCGACCTGGGCGACGCATTGCTCATCAACGGCGACCTGTTCGATTTCTGGTTCGAGTACGGCTCCGTCGTCCCGCGGCGGCACTTCACGAGCGTCGCGAAGCTGCAGGCGCTGCGGGCGCGGGGGATGCCGATCACCTTCGTGGGCGGCAACCACGACCGTTGGGGCGGCGACTTCTTCATCAAAGACCTGGGCATCGCGTTCCACGCCGGCGAGGCGGAGGTGGAGCTGGCAGGGCGGCGGGCCTTCGTGGCGCACGGGGACGGCCTCAGCGAGCAGCACTGGAGCGCGAAGGTGATGCACCGCGTCACGCGCCATCCCATCACCATCGGCGTGTTCCGGGCGCTCCACCCGAGCGTCGGGTTCTGGATCGCGGACAAGCTGTCGGGCAAGCTCGCCGACAACACGCGCGACCCGGCGGTGCTGGACCGCGCGGCGCGCGCCCAGAGCGAGTACGCGAAGGCGATGCTCGAGCGCCGCCCCGACCTCGACCTCGTCGTGCTCGCGCATACGCACCGCCCGGCGTGCGAGCGGCTGTCCGACGAGCGAGCGTACCTCAACCCGGGTGCGTTTCTCGACGGCTATCGATACGCCGTCGTTACGAAGGACAGGATAGAGCTGAAGACCTTCACGGGATCGGGACGCTGACTCCGATCCCGCCGGGCAGCGGCTGGATGTGCAGCTCCTTGGGGAAATCCTGCAGGTGCGCCGACACGAACGCCTCGGCGCCCGCAAACAGGTGGTTGAAGATCCACAGGACGAGCCAGTCCTGGACCTGCTGGCGCTTGGCCTGCACGTTCCCCGAGCCCGACTGCTCGAGGTAGTGCAGCTCCTGCCGCGCCTTGAAGGTCATCATTATCGTCACCCCCTCCCAGGACGCGAGCGTCGCGCCCGCGACGTCCCGCCCCAGCGCCGCCTGGCCCCAACCGGGAATCAGGAGCGAGCGCCACGCGGCCGCGAATGGCTTCAGGCGATGGGAGGTGTCCTGGACTGCCGGGGGAGTGACGGTGTCGGGGGGAGTCTGGGCCGATAGGCGGTTAGGCGGATAGGCGGATAGCAACAGCGCCAGCACGGCGCCCTCACTAACCGCCCATCCGCCTAACCGCCTATCCGCCGGCTTCATCTCGCCACCAGCACCTTGAGTTTGCGCGGCTCCACTTCCACGGTGACCTCGTTCGTTCCCGGCTCGCGCAGCTCGCCGTCGAGGTGCAGCAGCAGCGGCTCCTCCGGGGATCGTATGGTGAGGCGGCGCGTGCGGAACAAGGCCACCTCGCGCATGCGGCCGTGGGTGCCGCGCATGACCCGCGGGATCGCGAGGAGAAACCGCGGCAGCGCCACGCGGCGCACCAGGCACACGTCGAGCCGCCCGTCCGCGGGGTCGGCATCGGGCGCGAACCGGTAGTCCCCGCCGGCCGTGGTCCCGTTGCAGACCTCGACCATCATCACATACCCCCGCTCCCGGAACTCGGCCGAGCGGATCTCCACGAGCGGGGGGCGGAACCCGCCGTAGGCGCGAAGCACCGGCACGAAGTACGACAGGAAGCCCCGCAGCCCCGGCATCGCGTTGCGCGCCCGCACGACGGCGGGGCCGAAGCCGACGCCCAGGCTGTTGACGAAGCGTTCGTCGCCGACGCGCCCCACATCGAACACTCTGGCGTCCGCCGTGACGAGCCGCCCCACGGCGGTGACGGGCGCGCAGCCGTGTACTCCGACGAGCTTGGCGAAGTCGTTGCCGGTGCCGAGCGGGACCACCCCGAGCGGGACGGCGCCGCCCGCGCGCAGCAGGCCGTTCGCTACCTCGTGCACGGTGCCGTCGCCGCCCACCGCCACGACGCGCTGCGCGCCGTTGCGGACGGCGTCCGTGGCGAGCGCGGCGCCCTCCCCGGGACCCCCGGTCCGCGCCACTTCGACGGCCCACCCCTGCTGGCGAAAGGCCCGCGCTACAGGGTCGAGCGCTCGCTCCCCGGCGCCGCGCCCCGCGGCGGGATTGACGATGACGTGAGCGGAGATCAGAGGCTTGTAAGATACTTGTCCGCCGCAGAGGCGGTTAACGGTAGGCGGGTTAACTTCTGTCGCCATGACCGCGCCCGCGTGGACCGCGCTAACCCTCGCCCTTCACCTGGCGAGCCGGCTCGCCTACGTGCTCTACGTCGGGCTCGCCCTGAGACGCCAGGAGCGCACGGCTTACTTCACGCGGCGGTATGGCCTCGAGCAGGGATTCCGGCGGTTCCGCCGGGCGGCAGCGGTCCTCATGAGCAGCGATGCGGTGAGTTTCGTGGCGCTGTGCGTCGTGAGTCGGAACACGCTGGCGATCGGGGCGCCCCGCGGGGTCGTCATCGCGGCGGGCGTGGTGCTGGTGCTCGTCGGCGTGCTCACCAAGGCTTGGGCTGCGGCCACGCTCGGCGGCCGGGCGTACTATTGGTCGAACTTCTTCGGGCCCGCCGATCGGACCGCCCCGAGCGTCGCGGGGCCCTACCGGTTCTTCAAGAACCCCATGTACACGGTCGGCTATCTGCAAGTCTACGGCTTGGCGCTCGTGGCCGGGTCTTTGCCGGGCCTCGCCGCGGCGCTGTTCGACCAGGCCGCCATCCTCGCGTTCTACCGCGCGGTCGAGAAACCGCATTTCGACAGGTCGGTCGCAGGCGCCGGGTGAGGCGCCTTCGTACACTGTTATTGATAGGTAACCGACAACTGTACTCGATAGACATCCCTGCCGAAATTGTCGCCGCCGTACTGTCCAGGAGAGGTGCTCCAAAAAAGCAGCGGGCTTCCGCTCGTGAACTCGAAATTGAATCCGGTGGAGGCGTTGTCGAGAATCGAAGGGTAGTTC
>Ga0070697_100003666_pt1 | contig 11810 bp, 11 predicted proteins | sample KBSK1501metaG_FD_65475 | JGI IMG/M metagenome (GOLD analysis project Ga0070697, IMG submission 65475) | Corn, switchgrass and miscanthus rhizosphere microbial communities from Kellogg Biological Station, Michigan, USA - KBS K1-50-1 metaG | ecosystem: Host-associated > Plants > Roots >... | reverse complement strand
GAGGCGTTCTTCAGCCCGAGGAAGCTTCCAAGCAGCTGGGAGCGGGTCCTCATCGATTGGGTCAGAGGAACGGCTTTTGCGGACATCCTCAAGGGTCGAAATACCGTTGAGGCGCAACGGGCGCAGGCCTTCATACAGGAAAGCGTGGTGTTTCGGTTGGTCTGGGCGGCAGAGGCTGTGCGGGTTCAGGCGATCGCGACTGGTCATGCCGGTGCTGGGTCCCTTGGCGACGCGCCCGCTTTTGCGCTCACGTACGGCGTGCCGTCGGTTCCCGCCGCGCTGCTTTGCCAGCTTGGCTTTGCGTCCCGCGTAGGCGCTGTGTGGGTCGCGCGGCGTCTCAAGGCTGCGTTTACTGACCTTGCGGGCCTCAAGGATTGGCTGAGGACTAATCGCTCGGTTCTGTCCAAGGGCGACTTCTGGGAGTCTGCAGATCATCACCTGCTATGGCTGAGATCCGGATCGAAGGAGCGCGGAGATTACCCCCGGACTTGGAGACGACGCGATTACATCGTCTCCGCTACTTGGGACGCTGTACCGCCGGGAGATGGGGAGAGAGTTCGCCTCGTCGGACAGGACGGCGGAGTCGCGTCGGTCTGTAGTGCTGACCTCGTGCGGCTAGGAACGGTCAAGTTGCCTTTCGCTCCAAATGGAGCCGCACTCGACGCCTATGGAACCAACTCAGGCGAGATCCGCATCGAATATTTTGGTCCATGAGCACCGTGCGCCTTTGTGGGTACGATCACGGCGATTGCTGGCTCGGTCGTCGGGGCGCGTCAAGACGATCCAGAGCCTCCTCAAGAGTCGCGCAATCGCTGAGGCGGAGAACCTCAGCCTCGTAGTCAGGCATTAAGGGGGTCAGGATGCCGTTGCGCTTGGCCGATAACAGATAGGCGATGCCATTGTGGTCCCGGTCCACCTTGGGGTCCCTGGCGCTTCGGATGGCAAGTGTCGCGAGAGCCAAGGGCGTACGGTGCTTGATGTTTGGGCTGATCCGAGTAAACAGAACAGCCTCGACCCCGGCGAGGCAGCGGTATACGTCGATGCGACCCTGTTGCGCGTAAAGGCCGCACCTGGGTGGTAGTGTGCTCCTACATTGCGGGTTTCGCGTCGCCACAGAAGGTCGGCAGCCCGCGCGTGAGTGACGTCGTCGCGAAGCACAAGGATCTGGGCAGAGACTCGGGCGCCACCTTTCCGAACCGGAACCAGCGTCGGTGCCCCCCCACGAGTACCCGTACTCTTGCGGGCGAACTCGACGAGGAAGGGAGTAGTTGTCTTGACCCGCCTCGCGACTAGGGGAGTGATCTCACCGCCAGGCTCGTCGATGAGCGAGCCGTACGCCAGGATTCCAAGGCTTGGCATCGCTCTAGCCTAGCCTGGGTCCTCTAGGTCCAGGAGGGTATACCGGCGCCCCTTGGGGGGCTGACGGTGCCGCTCGATCGTGGTTGTCTCTCAATTATGAGAGGCCCCTTGCGCACGCATGAGAGTCGTGCGGCCTGGTCCGGCAGCGGCAGGCACCCCCCACTGGGTAGGACGCCAGGACGTCGCCACCGGCGACGGCGAGCTGCACGCCGGCGTCAACGTCCTGGGTGCGACCAGCTAAGGCTGGCGCGTTCAGTGGGAGTCAGTCCCACCGGGGCAGAAGCCAGAAGCCCCGTAGCTTGGATGGCAGTCAGGAGGGAAACCGAATGATCTGAAGCCCATCGACGAAGCCACCCTTGGGGTGGTGAGCGAGTCGCCGGGCCGCAACGTAAGTGAACGCAGAGGTAGCCCCGAAAGTGACGAGCCCTGGAGGTCGAGCCCATCTAGGACGGGCGAAGGCAGCACGGTCCATCCTCCTCTGGCTTCGGTGGACCGCTCCGGCGGGGTGGGAGCGGCAGCACGGCGACAAGGACGCGTCGAGTCAGTCTGGTGAGGCCCTCCTCGCCCCGGCGAGGAATCGGCGGAAGCAAGGTAGGCCGCTGGATGGGAAAGGCGGCCGAAGGCGAGAGGGTGTCGGACGGGTCCGAAGTAGCGAGGAAGCGGAGTAATGCCCGCGGAGCGAAGGGACCCTGCTGTACGTGACTCCTTCGACGACAAGGGAGGCAGGGGCGAGATGATGAAGACGCCCATCAGTCTGCAGGACCTGAGACGAAGGATATACGTCAAGGCGAAGGCTGAGACGTCTTGGCGCTTCTGGGGCCTGTTTGTCCACGTCTGCAAGCTGGAGACGCTCTGCGAAGCTTACGAGCTGGCCAAGAAGAACGACGGTGCACCTGGGATCGACGGTGTGACCTTCGAGGCCATCGAGGAAGGTGGAGTGGACGGCTTCATCGCGCAGCTCCGTGACGAACTGGTCACGCGTAGGTATCGTCCCATGCGGAACCGACGAGTGGAGATCCCGAAGGACAACGGGAAGGTGCGGGTGCTGGGGATTCCCTCGATCCGGGACCGCGTGGTCCAGGGTGCGCTGAAGCTCATCCTGGAGCCCATCTTTGAGGCCGACTTTCAACCGGGGTCATACGGGTACCGCCCGAACCGGACGGCGCATGAAGCGCTGGCCCGGGTGCGGAAGGCGATCAACCGAGGCCGGACGCGGGTCATCGACGTGGACCTGCGGGCCTACTTCGACAACGTGAAGCACGACATCTTGCTCGCGAAGGTGGCTCGCCGGGTCAGCGACCCGGACGTGATGCGTCTACTGAAGCTGACGCTGAAAGCGACGGGACGCCAGGGCGTCCCGCAAGGGGGCGTGATCTCACCGCTGCTCAGCAACATCTACTTGACCGACGTGGACCGGATGCTGGAGCGGGCCAAGGACGTCACGCGCCAGGCCGATGGCTACACACCTTTGGAGTACGCGCGATTCGCCGACGACCTGGTGATCCTTGTCGGGTCCCAGCCGCGGAATGACTGGCTGGTCACGGCGGTGAACCGGAGGCTACGGGAGGAGCTCGGCAAACTACGGGTCGAGGTGAACGAGGAGAAGAGCCGTGTCGTGGACCTGGTGAAGGGGGAGACCTTCGGCTACTTGGGGTTTGACTTCCGACGGCTCCGGAGCCTCGCGGGCAAATGGCGTGCGTACTTCACGCCGAAGCTCAAGAAGCGGACGGAGCTGCTGAGGGCACTCAAGGAGGTTTTCCGGAGTCAGCGATCCCAACCCGCGCGGCGAGTCATCGAGCGCATCAACCCGATGCTGCGCGGCTGGGTGAACTACTTTCGCCCTGGGAACTCGGCTCGGTGCTTCACGTTCGTCCGAGACTGGGTGGAGCAGAAAGTGCGGCGGCATCTATCGCGGAACAGTAAGCGCAAGGGCTTCGGCTGGCGGAGGTGGAGTAGGCAGTGGCTCTACGGACAACTGGGTCTGTTCAACGAGTACCGGGTGATGAACGTGCCACGGTCGAAAGCGCTGCCGGCTCGATAGGTCGCATAACCCTTGGTGCGAAGCGTGCAGGAAAGCCGTGTGCGGGAAATCCGCACGCACGGTTTGACCGGGCGGGGGCTGGAAACGGGCTCACGGCGACGGCTACACGGGCACGAAGCCGGAAACGGCGGATACGGCCAAGCCGAAGCCTACGGGGCGCCGCGCCAGCCCTCGACCCTACCAAGGCCCCGCGCTCCGGCCGAACCGGGGGCTGTGGCTCATCACCACGCCCCGCGTGCTCCGTTGTTGTGAGAGCCCGCGGGGCGCCGCGTTGGTCGTGAGCTTCCTTCCACTTACGCCCGATGTGCGAGCGTATTGCAGGGGCAGCCCGCAGATCGCGTACGTAATCATCCCCGTGGTACTGCAAGTTAAAGCGGGTATACCCCCGCCTTCCGCTCCGTGTCCACTCTGCGGGGGCCCAGGGACTTAGCTGGACGGCCGTCGGTTACCCGTTTCAGCGCAACCGCGCCAGTCTCGTTTGCGAATTGGGCATGGGATTCGCTATCGAAGTCGGCGCCCTCGATGGCTGATTGGAGGAACTATGAGCACCGAGAACAGGCCGCCTCTCGCACCCAGCGGGCGCCCAGCCGCATTACGGCAGGCGAGCAAGCCGAACGCGGGGATCACTCCGACGGCGACACCCGAGCCGACCCGCCTTTGTCCGATCTCCGCGAAAATCGGGCGTGAGCTCTCGCAGGAGATCGATGCTTATGCGGAGACACTAGGGATCACTCGCTCGAGGGCGGCAGCCCAGTACCTGGACATCGCCAGCGAGGCAATTCGGGAGCGCAAAGGGATCCCTGGCGGACGCGCCGACGAGCTGCTCGAGGTCATGGAAGGACTCCGAATCCTCATCGACATGCTTGGGCCGCCGACCTTCGGGACACTGCGGCTGCTGGCCCACTGGGCGAGCCGAACCGATGTCAAGGTCCAGGAGGACGAGCTCCTCGCTGAGCTTCGAAGTGTCGGCGCCGACGAATGGGAACAGGCTGTCATGGAGGCCGAACGGAGTACTGAAGAGCTCACGCGCCTGGGATCTCCGAGGACAGAAGGCTGAGATCCAGTAGCCTCTACCCGGTACCGGCAGGAGTGGTACCGTAAGCCGTAGGTTGCAGCGCAGAGAGCAGGCGTGAAGGACCGCCGAAGCTGACTAGAAGGGTTGCAGTGATGCGTAGGGCGAAGCGAGAGAGGCTCGAAAAGCAGGGTTGGCGGTTCGGGACCACGCAGGAGTTCCTCGGCCTGTCGCCCGAGGAGACCGCAGAGGTCGAAGCCCGACTGAGGTTGGTGGACGGCCGCTCGCGTCGATCTCGCGGGGGCAGCCAACGCGCAGGAGTCGGACGCCGAAGAGTCTAGGCAATGATCGAGTTCGTGCGAGGCGACCTCGCGGCCGTGGGGCGTACGGCGATGCGCCATCCGAACCACGATCTGCGAATCACGCTCTACCCGATGTTCCATGTCGGCTCGGCTGCTTTCTACGAAGCCCTGTCGGAGGACCTTCGGCGCTTCAGGGTTTTTCTACTGGAAGGTGTCCGATGGAAGGGCTTTCGAGCTCCTCTCTACGACTTGGCAGCTCGCAATGTTGGACTCGTCACACAGCGGGCATGGCTTCGGCTGCCAGAAGGGGTCGAACGGCTCTCGCTGGACATGTCAGAGGTCGAGTTCACGCGCGAGATTGGCGCGATCCCGATGCACTGGCGCCTGCTATTGAGGTTCCTTCGCGCCTTTCTCTGGGCGGTTACCTCTACCGCCTCAGGCCGACATGCGCTCTGGGATGCGATCTCGAAGGAGAAATACGTGCGGAAGCTGCAAACGGTCGAGACGCCCTTGAGCCAACTCATCAAGAACAAGCGTGACAGGGCTATGTGCGAGGTACTCCGCGCGGTCGTCCAGGACCCGGCCCGCATCCGAGCGGCTGAACCTATCGCCGTCATCGCCGGCGCTGCACACATGCCGGCCCTTTACATGACCCTTCGAAGCTGTGGCTACGAGAAGGGAAGTGTCCGCTGGTTCGAGGTGCTGGACGGAGTGATCGTCCCCTCGCGGAGCACCGACGGGAGAGCGAGGAAAGCAGGTACGCACGGCGCTGCGCTGTGAAACGCGGGCAGCCTTACGCGGTTCGGACGGATAGGATGTCGTTGGCCGACACTGCCCGTACATCATCGGTCTTGAGGGTGACGAGCGCTTTGGTCTGACCTGACGCCTGGACGAACTCCACCTCAAGGCCATCGTTCCCGTAAAGCTCGACCACAGCGCCCAGATCGCCGGCGCGCAAGCCGTGCTCTGGTACATCTCGGCGCAAGACTACCGGCTCAAGCGGTGCGAACTTCAGCGCCTTACTTCCTGCGTTTGGCGATCAGTTCGCGGATGGCGGGAACGAGATCGTTGGGCACTTCCATGACTGTCTGACCGGGAGTCTCAAAGGCCGCTTCGTCTTCAGCGAGAGCCTCGTCCTCAGTCTGCGTCTCGTAATGCGCGAGGACCTTCTGGACTCGCTGTTCGTCCCATCCGGGAGGAAACTTGTTCTGGGCCATTGAGCTACTTCTTCCGCCGACGGCGCTTGTAGGCCGTCAAGGGATTTCCTTCCAGAGTATACGCCGTAATCACGAAGACGCTGTCGGGCTCGGGGTCAGGCACGTAGATGACACGAAGGTAGCGGCCTGCCTCCGTCTGACCTAGAGCGATCCGGGATCCCTCAGTGCCCAGTCGATCCTCTCCAGGGTTGGCCAGTACTTCTTGCACCTCAGATTCGGTGACGTTGTGGCCGTAGATGTGTGGCTGACCGGTGCGAGGGTCGAGGTAGAAGCGGATATGCATTGAGGGGTTGGCGACTCCTATGCAACCGTTCCGGTCACGGACCCGCTGTCGGCTGACGGGCGCCGCGGCTCGATCGAGCCGCGACCGAAGGCGACGATCTCGCCGCGTTTCTCTTCGCCGGTCACCAGAGTCTCGACGTAGCGCGCCCACGCGGCCAGGGCGGACTGGATCTCAGGTAAGCGGTCGAAGCGGTCGTAGATGCCGCTGACCGCGATCGTGCCAGCGATGGCCTTGTGGCCAAGGATCCGGCTAACGGTGCTCTCGGACGCGCCGAGCCGGGCGCAGCCCGTCGCGCAAGTCCGACGGAGATCGTGGAGCGTGAACTCGAGGCCGGACGCGCTGCGAAGGACCTCCGTCCAGCGTGCGGGGTTGTTCGCGAGGGAGGCGCCGCGCTTCCCGACGAAGACCCACGGAGTGTCACCGCTGACGGGGCGGAGATCAGTGAGGATGCGCAGGGCGAGCGGAGGCAGGGGAACGACGTGCGTCCGACGGCCCTTGCGGAACATTCCGGGGACCGTCCAGGTCTGGGCGCGCTCGTCGATGTCGGTCCACCGCATGTTCAGCGTCTCGCTCCGACGAGTTCCGAGGAGGAGCAGGAGCTTGACCGCACCTGCGAGCACGAGCCGGGGAGCCTTCTTGCCGTTCGAGAGGACAGGATCGCTCGCGCCGGCGGCAATCGTGTCGAGGGTCTCCCAGAGTTTCTTGACCTCGTCGTCGCTCAGTACGCGCTCGCGCGGGCGCTCTGGACGCGGCCGCTGCAGGCCGGCGGTCGGATCGCGCTCGATGAGTTCCTCGCGAAGGCCCCAGCGGAACGCCGCGCGGACGAGAGCCAGAACGCGGTTGGCTCGAATCGGGGTCTTCCGAGCGATGCCTTCCAAGAAAGCGCGGAGCTCACCACGCGCTACCTGCGCTGCCGCTTGCTGCCCGATGGGCGATCCTTGAACGACCGCTTTGAGCGTGCGTCGGTAGTCGCCGTTGGTCGCGGCACTCCGACGGCCCAAATCGGCTTCAATGTAGTCCCTGACCAGGACGGCGACGGTCAGAGCCTCGCGGGCTTCGCGTTTGGTCAACGCAGGATCGTGTCCGAGCGCAGCATCGCGCAGCGCCTCGCGCGCGAGCTGGCGAGCGTCAGCCAGGCTGAGCGGTGGAAGCGTGCCGAGCGGGGCACGACGCAATCGGGAGCCGACACGGTAGAAGACGCAGGCCGTGCGCCGATCGTTCGGCGTGATGCGAATACAGAAGCCTGGGAGGTCAACGTCGAAGAGTTCGAGGCGACCCGACTTCGGAGGACGCGCGGCTTCGACGGTGCGCGCGGTCAGCTTCACCGTTGGCATCGACGCCTCGTGCACTGACGTGCTGCCAAAACATCAGCGAGTCCCGCGGGGTAACACCGGGGTAACAACGCGACCGAAACTGATCGAAACTGCACGAGTGCGATCGAACCACATCTCAGCCGCTAACGGCAAGGGTTTTCTGGGGTTGTCGGTTTCAGTACGTTGCAGGAGGTTCCAGCGACAACGACGAAAACACGGATTCGTAATCAGCAGGTCCTCGGTTCAATCCCGAGCGCCGGCTCCATAGACTCAGTCTGTTAGACGATTGCCCGGACACAAGCCCATGCGCGCGCTATCTGGGTTGATGCTGGGGTAGCGCGTTCGCGCATGCTAATACCGAGCTCATGCTCGACCGGCCGCAGCACGACCACGCGCTGGTTGTCCGGGGTCCAGCCGGAGTGAGCGGGCGCGCGCGCTGGTCCCCGCGTCAGCCCCTCACGACTATTCCCGCTGGATGGCGCAGCCGAACGCCTTGGCCACGGGAGTGCGGATCGGCCGCCGCGCGAGCATCGCCTCGAGAGCATCCTTGAGGTCCGTCGAGCCGATCTTCGAGCGGATGCGACCCTTGTAGCGGAGCCGGCCTTCGGCATCGACCAGGAATGCCTCGGGCGTGACCCGGGCGCCGAACACGTCGGCGATCGCACTACCGGCGTCCTTGACCATGGGAAACGCGTGACCTCGGCGGCGAGCGTAGGCAACCACCTCTTCAGCGGTTTCGGTTCGGTTGCTGTTCACGCCGATGAAGAGCACACCCTTCTTTCCGAAGTGCGCTTCCAGCTCCTGGAGATGATCTGCGTAGTACTTTGAATAGGGGCATACCGTGGAGAGGAACAGCACGACGACGGCAGCGTGGGTCCGAGCAGCCTCCGCGAAGCTGAAGGCCGGGCTCTCGATGGGCTTGACCATGAAGTCGGGGACGGCGCTCCCGATTTCGAGGTCTCGCGCGTGCGCGGCAATGGCCACGAGCCCGAGCACCAGCACGAGCTCGCGCCTCATCTCACTGCTGACGGGCGCGCCGGCTCTCCCGGTGCGTCATCTTGCGAACGAGCTGCGCCGGTGAGAAGTTGACGCCCGCTCCGACGATGAAGGCGTTGTGGATGGCGTGGCTGTTCTTGCCGGACACGGTCGTGAACCAGTTGCCGAACAGGTCCAGATTCGCCGTGGCCGCGTAGGCCATGCCTCCCCCGACGTTGAAATACTCCGTGCGGCCGAGCTGGTCGTGGTAGAGGAAGAGCGGGAGAGGAGTGCCGGTGACCGGAAGGTTGATGCCGCCGTAGCCACGCTCCCACGCCCCGAGGGCACGGACCGAGATGGCGGGCGTGAGGAAGTACCCCAGCTCCAGGTCGAAGTTGCTCCGATTGTGGCTGATGTGCAGGACCTTTTCGACGAGGGTGAACGTGTACCGGCCGTGCACGTAGGCATCAGGTAGGATCGGATCGAGACGGCGCGCCAGGTTCACTCCGAAGGAGCCCTCGTTCAGGTCGCGGCCCACCGCCGAATGTGCGAAGTAGGTGTAGTTGTGGCTCGGCAGGACTACCGCCGCAAAGGGCGTGACAACGAGAGGCCCGTTGAGTGCCATGTACCGAGCCTCGAAGCGCAAATCCTGGAACGCCCCGTGATACGAGCCGTTATCGTACGGGAGCTGGTGAGGCCGCAGGCCGTTGTACTTCGCCGACATGTACGGCAGGCCGAAGCGGACGGCCAGCTTGTCGGTGATTCCGTATCCCACGTCCGGCAGCAAGCTGTTCTCGCGGATGTGCCCGCGGTCCTGCCGCTCGCCGCCGGCAAACAGATGGTCCTTGACAAGGATGTACTCGTAGCCGACCGAGAACGACGCCTCGCCCTTGGGTGGAAGCCACGCCTGGGCCTGGGCCGAGGCAGGAAGCGCCAGGAGTGCGGCAACCGCCAGGCAGCCGGCGCCTTGATGCTTCAATGCGCGATTCATGAGTCCTCCGCTCCGATCCGGCGGCTACCGGGCCGCCCGGCCTTCCTTGAGCCGGAGCACCATGGCGTCGTCGATCACCGCCAGGAAGTGCTGCTTCTTGCTCGGTGACTTCATGACGCAGGCATACTGCCGCTCGGCCATTGCCAGCTCCTCGCCCGTGGGGTTGTAGATCACCGGTAGCAGCGCCGGCCTGGCGGGCGCCGACCGGACATCCGATTCGAGGGCGCGCATGTTCGAAATGTCGGCCAGGATGATGTCGTAGCGTCCCGACGCCAGGGCCGCCTCCAGCTCGGTGTGGGTCTCGACCGAGCGGATCTTGTGGCCGGCGAGCTTCAGGTGGGTTTCGAGGCGCATCGCCTGCATGGCCTCGGGCAGATGCCCCTTCGGATCGAGGTAAACGAGAATGCTGCCGGGATGTGAAGCCCCGGCGGCGCGCTGACTGCGCACGCCCCGGCCAAGGACAAGGAACTTGTCACCGCATGCCTGCGCATCGGTCCACGACAGCCAAAACGTCGCCAACATCACCAGACCCGCCAGGAAGCTGCGCATGTCATCCTCCTCGTGGCTTCGCGACGGGCGTCCCCAGAGGGGAGCCGTCCGCGAGCCCTCCTGCGCTAGAATCTGGTGCCAAGATCGTACACCCGTGGGCAAAAGTCCTGCGGAACTTCCTCGGATGTCCTGATCTCTTGCGGGGACTGCGTTGCATGTGCGCTTCGGCGAATGCGGCTTTGACTCGCAGGCGCGGGAGCTGCGGCGCGGCAACGAGGCAGTGCCCCTCTCCCCGAAGGCCTACCAGTTTCTCGAGTTTCTGTTGGCGAATCGCCCACGTGCCTTGTCCAAGGCGGAAATCCACGACCATCTCTGGCCCCGCATCTTCGTTTCCGAGTCGAGCCTCTCGCGGCTAGCGGCAGAACTCCGGCAGGCCCTCGGAGACGACGCACGGAGCCCGCGGTTCATCCGTACCGTCTACGGCTTCGGTTACGCCTTCTCGGGTGAGGTGGTGGACGCCCCCGAACGTCCGGCGGCGAAATACCGCGACGCGTACGCCTGCCGAGTCACGTGCGGCAGCCGCGAAATAGTGCTCGACCGGGGCGAGAACGTCATTGGGCGCATGCCCGATGCCAGGGTGTGGATCGACACGACCAAGGTTTCACGGCGCCACGCTCGCATCATCGTCTCCGGAGGGCGTGCGGTGATCGAAGACCTCGGGAGCAAGAACGGGACGTTCCTGCGAGGGCAGCGTATCGCGGCCCCGGCGGAGCTGACGGACGGAGACGAGATCTGCGTGGGGCCGGTGCTCATGATCTTCCGGGCCTTCCGCGGAGCGACCACCACGGATTCGTTGTGAAGGACGAAGCCTCCACGTCCGTCCTGCCGGCCGGATCCCGGCTTGGCCCTTACGAGATCGTGGCCCTCATCGGCGCGGGGGCAATGGGGGAAGTCTACCGTGCCCGCGATCCACGTCTCGGCCGTGATGTCGCCATCAAGGTTCTGCTGACTTCGGTCTCTGCCGACCCCGACCGTCTGCGCCGCTTCGAGCAGGAGGCACGCGCGGCGGGAGCCCTCAACCACACGAACATCCTCGCGGTCTTCGACGTTGGAACGCACGACGGCCAACCGTATGTCGTCTCCGAGCTGCTCGAAGGTGAGACGCTGCGTTCGCGCATGGGCGGGTCTCGCCTCCCCGTGCGCAAGGCCATCGACTACGCGGGGCAGATCGCCCGCGGCCTGGCCGCCGCACACGAGAAGGGCATCGTTCATCGCGACTTGAAGCCGGAGAACCTCTTTGTCACCAAGGACGGCCGCGTCAAGATCCTCGACTTCGGCCTCGCCAAGCTCACGCGGCCCGAGGTCGGCGACAACAGCAGTCCCACCGTGTCGCAGCCGGCCGAGGACGGCACGACGCCCGGCGCCGTCATCGGAACCGTGGGCTATATGTCGCCGGAGCAGGTCAAGGGGTTGACCGCCGATCATCGCTCCGACATCTTCTCCTTCGGCAGTGTCCTCTATGAGATGCTCTCCGGCCGGCGGGCCTTCAAGGGCGAGACAGCCCCCGAGACGATGACGGCGATCCTGCGCCAGGATCCGCCCGTGATCTCTTGGCCGAGCCAGCGTCCGCCGCCCAGTCTCGAGCGGATCCTTCACCGTTGCCTCGAAAAGAGTCCCGAGGAGCGCTTCCAGTCGGCGAAAGACCTGGCCTTCGACCTCGAAGCAATCTCCGAAGTTTCGACTCCGGGGGGCGTGATCGCTCCGATCCCGGCGGTCAAGCGGCGCTGGTTGGTGGCGGCCCTTGGGGGCGTCGCCCTCGCCGCCGCCG
>Ga0070697_100003665_pt1 | contig 11811 bp, 16 predicted proteins | sample KBSK1501metaG_FD_65475 | JGI IMG/M metagenome (GOLD analysis project Ga0070697, IMG submission 65475) | Corn, switchgrass and miscanthus rhizosphere microbial communities from Kellogg Biological Station, Michigan, USA - KBS K1-50-1 metaG | ecosystem: Host-associated > Plants > Roots >... | reverse complement strand
CAGATTAATTACTAGGGATATAGGCGAAGAAGTTGTGTACATGCTATCTTAGCGTGCCGGGGATGCCGATGGCAACGCACCGCTCGCACCGCTCGACACACAGATGTGGTAGGCGCGGCAGGAATCGAACCTGCAACCACCGGATTAGAAATCCGGTGCTCTATCCGTTTGAGCTACGCGCCCGTGCTTGCGCCAGTTGATCCTAACATCCTTAGTTGGGTGCACTTGCGAGATTCACCGGCAAGTAAGCCGCCGCCCCACTCTTGTGCATTTTATCGAAATTCTGCCCGTTTTCTGCCCAAACTTGTTTCCCGGCTTCAATCTTTCGGGCAGCATCTGCGAGATCCGCTTCGCTCGTTACGTTGTAGCGGTCGAAGACGGCCCGCGTCTTGTGGCCGCTGATCTTCATGGCCACGGTTTGGGGAACGCTTCGCCGTACCATGTTACGGACGGCGGAGCGCCGCAGATCATGGAAGAGTAGGCCAGACAATCCCGCAAGGGTTGTTAGGTTCTCCCAGCGCTTGCGGAAGCCAACCACAGGTTGGCCATCGGCTCTAGTGAATACGAAATCATCCTCAGCCTTGTCAGCTGCGCACGCTTGCAACAGAATGAAACGTCCGGGGTCAACTCCGCACGGCAATTGAGACAACGCCAGCGAATGCGCTTAGTAACCTTGTGGATGGCGGAAATAATCATGCTCTTTGAACTTCCCTTAATCCTTGCCGGAATCTATTTGCGTGGGCCGTTGTGTAAGGGAACACAGTGGAAGGTGTAGCAGTCCTCCCCCGCCACAGATGCAAGTTCAAACCTTGCCCGGTCCAACAGAACTATCCTTCCAGACTGGCGTTTGCCGGTCAATCGCTTCGGTTCGCCGAAAAGACCGGAAGTTGCGGTGCCAGTGATTCAGCCATCGGCGCTTGCCGGTATGCTTGGCAAACAGCTTTGAACATGAACGGCCGCGAGTCGGCAGTCATCTGATTCAAACCCGTGAGTCCGCCGATTCTCCGCAAGGCTTAGTCAATGCGCGGTGGGATCGGTGGCCGAACGTCGAGGTCGTAACGGACCACTCCCTGTTTCTGTAGGTACTTGTGGGCGAATGTCGCAGTCCGGGATCGTGCAGGTTTAAATGGGGAACAGTGGTATTCAATACCGAGACATTCAGCAACGGATAATCCGGCAAAACGCGCCTGCGCTCCCGGCTTGGATCCCCCGCTCGTAAAAGTCCCGAACCGAGGTCACACCAAGGTGTGCGAGGTTGTGACGGAGTTCCTTCAGATCCTGTCACGTTTCATATTTCTGCCAATTGTTCAGAACTGAGCGGATTCCGTTTCGGTTCAAGTGCATACTTCCGGCGTTAGGAATCAGGGCCGAATGCTGGGCAGATCTTGTAGCCATCTGGAGTCTTTCGAGCGGTCAAGATTAGCCAGGAACGGATGCAGCGAGAGGGTTCGATGTCGAAATGCGAGATATTTGGCCGCGATCCCAAAACCGGTGAACGTGTACCGCTTGCAAAACGCGATTGGGTCGTCGTTTCCAGTTCGGGCTGTCCTGGGCGCGATTCGTTCAAGGTGGAGCATCACCTCAGACCTGCTTACGAGCAAATGGAGATTACGGTTCCGCAGGCAAATATTCAGTTTTACAGCGATGCGATGAAAGATCCGGTTCTAGCGGAGTGGCGGTTCGCAGGAGTTCCCTTCATTCAGGATTGATTCAGCCCGGTGACGCTGGCATCGTCGCCAAAGGCATGCCTGTATGGGGGCGCTTGCTCGGACCTAGCCAACTCAAACTCGTTTCTTTCAATGACGACTTTCTTACGAAGGCTGCCGTCGAGTCAATGCCGGGTGGAAGCGTTGACCTTAAAAGCCTGTTTCGCATTGAAGATCAGCAGATTGTGGTCCTGGGATGATTATTAGACACGGAAACGAAAGCGGGCTGTTTTCTGCTCGCCGTAGCAAGAAATTCTTAGAGGACCCCCACTCACGTTCTTAATACTTATATCCGGGAGTAAAGGAGGTGCCAGGTGCAGCCATCCACTTCCGGACGTCGCCACATCGATCGTCTTCTCAGCAGCTTGGGGAATGGCAAAAAAGTCGCCTGCTTCCATAAGAAGCGGATCATCTTCTCACAAGGGGATTCCAGTGACTCGCTCTTCTACATTCAACAAGGAAGCGTAGAGTTCACGGTAACGTCCAAAGAAGGCGGAGAGGCTATTACTGGGATTTTGAATGGAGCGAGCTTTTTCGGATTTGATACGCTCGATTCATATCGGCCCCAGCGTTCAAGTCGTGCGACTACCCTCACGGAGGTCCGCGCCGTCAAGATTGTCCCTGACGCGATGCTCCGACTCATCCATACGGACAGAGATGTTTGCAATGTCTTCTTTTTTCATCTGATCAGGCTCAATGCGAAACTTACTTCAGACCTTGCAGACAATCTCTTGTATTCGAGCGACAAACGCCTAGCTCACGTTCTTTTATCGACAGCCCAGTTGTAGGAGGACGCTCAGGTTCGGCCTCTACCCAAACTCGGGCGGCAGGATTTGGCGAACATGATCGGTGTCACCCGGCAACGGATCAACGTTCTTATGCAGCGGTTCAGGAGATTAGTGTTTGTCGATAATGCTGGTAAGGTTCACGAACGTCGCGGCGAAGAACTTAAGCGGAAAAGCCGGAGCGAGAGACATGCTTAATGGGAAGTAGGCTTTCCGCCCCCTACGACCTTCGCCAGTTGTATTTCTATGACGTTCAGAAGACAGTTGATTTCCACGACGAGTTCCCGCAGCTTTGCAGTGTCTTGTTCCTTGGCTGCCAGTTCTCTCAACTTGCGCCAGGCGCCGGACATCGAATTATCTTGTGACAAAGAAACTTTGACAAGGTTTGAGCATTTGTTTCCTTGTTCCTTCCTGGCCAACAGAAGCGGCAGTGTTGACCGTATCGTGATGGGAGAAATTGTGTAATGGCCTGTTCGTGATGGGCATTCCGCACAAAAGTGCCATGTGGTTGATCTGGGAATCGGACTCCATACTGGTTTCAGCTTCCGCAACTACGGAGGAACTACAGGATGCTACTGTATCGAACCTTGGGCTAAGTTTCTGACAACCACGCCTCAAGATTCGCACTAATAGGGGTTGAGTTAATGCAACGCTAGTCTGGCATGTGAAAATTTCAAACTGTTACCACACCCAAAATTCTGCCCGAACTCTGCCCGCTGGCTTCCAACAGCACCTAAACAGAAGCCCACAGAACCTCACACCCTGATTGTGCTAACCACTTGTAAGCTCAACGGGTCCATAAGTTGGAAACTGGCGCAAGTGGTTTAGAAATCCGGTGCTCTATCCGTTTGAGCTACGCACCCTCAACTAGTGTTTTCATCAGTTTACCATACCTGCTTAGGCTGCTCCGAAACCGGTACAGAACCCGTACTTGCCTCGAAAGCCTGAGCCAATTGGCGCATCGCATCCTCAACTTTCATGTCGCGTACCTTGATGGAGCTTCTCTGGGTCGTGCCCACATCGCCGTGACGCAATGTGCGCTGGATCACCAGATCATCGATGCGTTCCTTTAGATTGCTCGCAAGTCCCCTCCGATAGGCGAGCGTTCAGGTGCAAGCGTCTCAACCACCTTGATGCTCTCGGTCCAGTGCGCATATGCCCCACTTCCGCGTTTCCGAAGTGGACTTCCCGACCTCCAAAACGATATGGATGAATCGATACGTGCGGCCACGCGAAGATTTCGTCTTCGAGGTTCTTCCACTTTTTCGATGTGTGAAAACGACCGCTCGTTTCAGCGACCTCGCTCGGCTTCCCTTCCAAGCTAAAATGAGGTTCGATTATCTTGTGAGGTGACTTATTATGCAGCGGGCATTCGGACTAGATATTCCGCAAACACTGGACGACGTTTGTGATCGCACACGATTGGCTTTGGTCGTGTACGACATGCAAGTCGGAATCGTGACCCAGATCGAGAATGGTCAGCAGATCACGGATAAAGTCGTTCAAGTTCTCGCAGCGGCTCGCAAAGCGGGGATTCGGGTCTTCTTCACGCGCCACATGTCACTACCGAGGGAACTGATGGGAGTGTCGCAATTCCGCATGGCGATGGCCTGGCAACGGGTGAAATCGCCAAACGAGGTCAAGCCTTGGTTCTTGCGGGACACGCCGGGATTCCACCTGATTCCGGAGATGAATCCGCTGCCGAGCGAAGCCATCTTCGACAAGATCACCATGTCGGCGTTCGCAGGCACGCCACTGGACATGGCGTTGCGCGATTGCGGCATCGATGCCTTTGCCATCGTCGGCATCGCGATGGAAATCGGCATTGAGCCTACGGTGCGGCAGGGCGCTGATCTCGGGTACACCCCTGTGGTTGTCAAAGACGCCTGTGGTTTCGGTCATTGCGATGCGGCCGACCGTTCAATTGTCAGCCTCGAATTCGCGGGCGATGCTTTGCTTACGAACGCGGACACATTCTGTGCTCTGCTTGGCCACACGCATTCGTCTCAAGCGCGAACGCCAACACTTCCGTGACTGCTCTTCTGGGCTATGAGGTTTGGCCGTTCGAACTGGAGGGCACGTGATGAGCAATTGAAGTGCCAACAATATTTCCGCTGTGTTCGTTTGGAGTTCGGAAGAATTGGTGAGACCATTGAACCAGAGAACAGTGGGAGCGGCGGCATGAAATACCGGATTGGAATGTGGGCGAGTGCGGGCTTTCTCGTAGCGGGCTGCTGGGCAATTTATGCCTTCGCAACCACACCTCCAGCGATGACCTCTGCCGACCCGATTTTGACTCTCGTAGAATTTACTTGCCCAGTTGTATTTGCTAGTCTTCATTTCCATTTTGGCGTTTCTTTGTATTGGTCTCTTCTTGCGAATGCTTCTACCTATGCGTTGATCGGTCTGATCCTGGAGACCATGGGGCAAAGACTGAATCAGGCAAGATAATTCAAAAGGGCCAACTACCCGTTACTCTCCTGCCACTTACCTTCAGGCTGCCCATCAGATTTGTCTTGCAGGGTTTAAGTAAATCTTCGTGGAGCAGGCCCATCATGAACGCTAAGCACTTGCGGAAGGTAAAAAGCGATGAGGGAGATTTTGGTTCGGTGACCCCGTAAGAGATGGAAGGCACCTGCTGTCAGAGGCTTGTGAAACACGTTGCGCTCATCACTTCGTTGCTGCTGCTGTCGGTTACCGCATTGGGCCAGGCTTACTCCAATGCAAACTTGAATGGCAACTACTCGTTCAATTTTGGCTCACCTCAGAATTACTCCTGGTCGAAGGCATTCACGTGCCCGACCCAGTCGCAAATAACCTACACGGATGGCTCCCAGACCCGGCATGAACGTGACTTCCGGCGTGGTAGCGTTGGCGGCTTAAGCGTTACCCTCACCTCAACCGGCAAGGAGAATCAAACTGCCAGCGCCAATACTACGAGCGCTCGTGTCAGGTTGTAAGTCAGAACATCGAAGACGCAGACAGGCACGTATCCCATTCCGTCCAACGGCACGGGCACGATGAGCGAGACCGGGTCATCGGACTCCCAAAACCTCGTTCTGACCGCAACAAACAACAGCGTGAGCACGCCGGTGCTGATGAGCAATCCGCAGGTAAACGGCAAAACGATTGGGACCGGTATCGCCGTACATCAATAGCTAAGTCGTGTGGGGTGAGGGCTGCCCGGGTCTTCTTTGCCCAAGCTTTGCCCTCTGGCTCCTCACAGAACTTAACCGGACAGCCCGCGCCGCGGGATCGCCTCTCCCAACAGATCGCTGCCGTATACTGCCGATGCCGAATTCTCTCGGCGACCCATGCCCACGGCAGCCGCTGCTCCATCTCGCCTCGCCTACATTGATTGGATGCGTGGGCTTGCCTGCGTCCTGATGTTTCAGACTCATTGCTATGACTCCTGGTTGAGTCCCGAAGCGCGCCAGAGTAAGTTTTTCATGTACTCGCAACTGGGTGGAACGTTTCCGGCTCCACTCTTTCTTTTTCTGGCGGGAATCTCCTTTGCGCTGGTGACTGAAAAGTTGTGGCGCCAAGGTGTATCCCCGACACAGATTGCCCACTTTACCATTCGTCGCGGCGCCGAGATTTTCGCCCTAGGCCTGCTCTTCCGCTTGCAGGAATTTCTCATTGCCTGGAGATGGGCGCCGGGGAGCGACCTACTTCGCGTGGATGTTCTCAACACCATCGGAGTGTCCATGATGCTGATGGGGTTGCTGTGCTGGCTGATTCTGTCGTTGAACCGCGGACCCAGGAGGCTGACCGCACTTGTACTTGCTGCCGCGGGAACAACGCTGCTCATCTCTGTGCTCACTCCCCCGCTATGGACCACGTGGCGTCCGCGCTGGCTGCCTTGGCCGATCGAGTCTTACATCAACGGAGTTCATAATCTGGGATCTCCGCAAGCCTGGCTGTTTCCCATTTTTCCCTGGGCTGCATTTGCGTTTGCGGGACTCGCAATCGGATTGATCTTGCAAAGCGACCGGGCCCGGAGCCGCGAACCATGGATATTTCTCTCCGTGGGAGTTGGGGGAATCTTTCTTACGGAAGCCGCACACTGGTGGGACTTGCAACACTGGCGGTTCTACACCGTCTATGATTTCTGGCACACGAGTCCGAGTTTCTTTCTAATTCGTTTGGGTATGTTGTTAACCATCCTGGGGGGAAGTTATGCCTGGTGTCGCTGGGGCGCGGGGCAGTGGGGCTTCAGCCCCCTGATTCAGCTAGGACAAGCCTCTCTGCTGGTTTACTGGGTGCACCTTGAGTTTGTATACGGGCGCGTCTCCATCCTACCCAAGCGTGCATGCAGCATGGGCACTGCATCGCTGGGCTTGCTGCAGATCGTCCTGGCAATGCTGGCCCTCGCCTTCCTTCGAACCAGATGGAAAGGCCGCGGCCCTGAGATATTGGGTTGGTTGCGACGCAATCCAGCCCGAGCAAGCTGAGGCTGTCTGACGTTGTTGCCATCCGATGGAAAATTTCTTCAGGCAGCGCGTTGCTTCACGAACTCGACCACCTCGCGCTCTGCCCAGCGGCCGTCGTCCGCGCTGCCGCCATTGATTTGTCCCAGAAACGCGCAATGACCTCCGTCCGCGGTTTCAATGTAGGTGATATTGGGATTGGCAAGAACTTTCTTCCGTGTCTCAAGCGACACTCGGATGAAAGGATCGTTCGCGGCGTGAATGATCAGCGCTGGCACGCTAATCCGATCTACCACATTGGCAGCGGCGGCACGGGCGTAATAATCCGTCGCATCGGAGAATCCACAATAGAACGCTGTAACGCGGTCATCGAAGCCACGCAGGCTGGACACTCCACGCAGGCGTGAAACCTCGAAGCGCTGGGGAAACAAGCGCACTTTGCGGCGAAAACGACGGAACAACTGCATGAGGAAATAGTATTCGTAAAGGCGATTCGCGGGTGCATGCAACGCGTCTGCCGAAGCCGCGAGATCCATCGCAGGGCAAACCGCCGCTACCGCGCGGAATTGCTTCGGGCCTTCCCTGCCCCACTCCCCTGCCAGTTTCAAAACCAGATTTCCGCCCATGGAAAAGCCAACCAGAGCAAATTGCGAAACACCGTCACGCTCCACCACGTTGCGAGCCACCGCGGCCACATCCACCGAGAGGCCTGAGTTATAAAGTGTGGCTGCATGATGATCCATGCCGCCGCAGTTGCGCTGGTTCATACGCACCACGTTCATGCCCGCAGCCAAACCATTCCTGGTTACTCCCAGCATGTATGGCGAGTCTGCCGATCCTTCCAGGCCATGCACCACAATGAGCGTCGGCGCGTTGTGCCGATCGCTCTGCCAGTGACAGAGGCTAAGGACGCTGATGCCGGATTCGACCTCAATCAATCGCCGTTCGGGAGGTGGCAAATGAATTCGCCGCTGCAGAAAAAAGCTGGCAAGGGTCTGTACATGGCCGCCCCGCAACCATCGCCGCGGTTCAAAACCCGGGCGGACGGACAACACCCCCCGGTCGTCCGGAAAGGACTTCTCGGACTCGGATATCCTCCCTGCCGACCCTGCCGACTTCGGAGTTTGCAAAGTTCCCACAGATTGATTCTAATCGAGGCAGCAGTTTGTTTAGTGATAAAGCGAAAAACACTGTGGCGCCGGAGCGATAACGATGCCTATTTTTGAGTACGTCTGCAAAGAATGTCATCACGAGTTTGAGGCCCTGATCTACGGCAGCCAAAAAGCGGAATGCCCAAATTGCCACGGGGTCAAGCTCGATGCGCGCCTATCGCTGTTTGCGGTTTCCACCAAAGCCCCGGCAACGACGCCGCCTTCGGTCGGTGCCTGCGGCTCTTGCGGCGACCCGCGGGGGCCCGGAGCATGTTCACTTGGGGACTTGGACTAAATGAGCAGCATCTCCGCGCGCGTGGCCCAGAAAATGCCGGGCGCACTCCACAAAATCAATCCGAAATCGCTAAACCGCTGACATGATTGAGCATTGCCCGCGTTCGCAACGCGGCGATTGAGGGCAGACCCACCCAAACTTTCGACACCTCAGTTCAGTGACGGCTGTTACCTATCCCTTCCGGTCAGGCGAGCCTACGATTTCCAAAGAACGCCCAAGGAGCAGCCATGGATCGGCGTCGCCAACAGCGCGTGTTCGTAGACTTGCCCGTACGAATATGGGGCTTGGATGTCCATTCCCGCCCCTTTACGCAGGCCGCCAGCTTGCGAACCATCAGCGGCCGCGGTGCTACCCTGCAGGCCGTCGATGCCCAACTGAAACCCGGGGACACCGTCGATGTGCAATATGAAGGAACGAAAGCTCAGTTTCGCATAGTTTGGTGTGGCAAGACCGGCACTCCCATGCAGGGAGAAATCGGAATCGAGAATCTGTCGGCGGAGATTAAGTTGTGGGATATCGACGTGCTCCAGTGCGCAGTGGCGGTCGGTGAGGGGTAAGATTACATTCTCTTATTTAGAGCTCGTCATTTCTGCTGTCTCCACTGCTTTGCCCCAACTTCTCAAAGGCTAATCTCTACCCCAGGCACACCATTCAATCTTCTTCAAACAAGCCACCCAAGATTTGGGTGAGCAGCAGTCAAACTCATCGTTGAGAGCAAGCAATCTTAGGAAGGCAACCTTTTACTTGAAATCGCTGATACCTTCAAATGGGGAGGGCAGGGCAAGGGCTGAAGTCGTTTACAGGTGGACGATTCGCAGTATCTAACGTGAAACGTCGCCAATGCAAGCAAAAAAATCGCGGCAGGAGAGAAACCTTTGAATTTCACAGTTTCTGAAGCCGTCTCGCAAGAAGTATGCAAGTTCTGTCATCTGGTGAGCATGCCGGCAGTTACCGACAGCCCGAGGTCAACCACTTTGTGCCACCGCGGAAGTGGATCACCGAGCCCACGGTAGCCCTTCCATAGCCCAGGCCCTTCCACACGTGTTTGCCAAGTGCCCAATCCATGAATGTGAGGGGTAGGAACTGTTCTAGCAAATTATTACGATACATCTCCGCGCGCGCTGGATGCTGCCCGGTTAATGTTCCCCTCAACACACCGATGATGCGCCAGTCCCTGGTGGGTCAGTTCTGCGACGTAAATAATGCCGTTCAGAAAGGTCCCGTGTGCAATCCAGAACTTCTTTGTCGAAAACTTCGCGATTCGTAAGATGGTCTGTCTCGCCATCCATAAAGCGCCACTGACTCGGCTTGCGCGACAGTTTCGCCGTTGGTTCGGTTGGCAGAATCATCCTCACAGCACGGCATCCGGAACGTCATCTCACTCCCAGACATTTGTGCCTGCTAACCACTTCCCAGTCAAAGCCACCCATGCCGTGCATATCAAGCTGAAAACCGAAGTCTGCCCTCTCATCCACTCTCCCCGTTGTTCGTCCTATCTTCGAACGGGAGAGTAAAACTTGAGGCTACACGGAAGTGCCGAGCAGCGAAGCCTTGATCCAAATCGGAGCCAGGATCGTTACGGTAAACTTCCTACATGCTCATTAAGATTCTCGGCTCCGCCGCGGGGGGCGGATTTCCGCAGTGGAATTGCGGCTGTGCCCACTGCCGCGGCCTGCGCGCCGGAAGCCTTCGCGGTAAAGCGCGCACCCAGACTCAACTGGCTATCACGCAAGACGGCCAGTCTTGGTTTTTGCTGGGAGCATCCCCCGACCTGCGCCCGCAAATCGAGGCCACGCCTGAGCTGCGTCCGCGCGACCGAGTTCGCCAATCGCCCATCTCCGGAGCAGTTCTCCTGAACGCTGACATCGACCATGTGCTCGGTTTGCTGCTGTTGCGCGAATTGCAACCGCTGCGCATTTATTCAACATCCTCCGTCCGGCGCATCCTCCGCGATGACAACTCCATGTTCGCCATGTTGCAGCGCGTACCGAATCAGACCCAGTGGACTGACTTTGCCCCGCGAGAACAATTCTCCCTTCGCAATGCGGACGGCGAAGACTCCGGCGTCCTTTGTCGGACGTTGTCACTCGGAAACCACTATCCCGCATACGTCGCGCAGAATCGGCAATCAGACCTGGTTGTCGGAGAATCTTCTTTGGGCCTGATGGTTGAATCTCTCTCAGGCGCGAAGCTCGCCTACATGCCGGCTGTGCCGCAGGTGGATGACCCACTTCTCAAGGAAATCGCGTCTGCAGATTTACTTTTGTTCGACGGTGCTTTGTGGAGTGACGACGAACTGATTCGCATCCAAGGCAGTGGGCAAACCGCTCGCCAGATGGGCCACATCCCCGTCTCTGGTAACGAAGGCAGCCTCAGCAAGTTGGCGGGGTTAAGCCATCCGCGTAAAATCTATCTGCACCTCAACAACACGAATCCCATGCTGGATGAGGCGAGTCCACAGCATCGCCAGGTGCGCGAGGCGGGCTGGGAGATCGCGGAGGACGGATGGCAGTTCGAACTATAGAGACGGCGAAGCCGATGGCGACTTCCAACGACGATGGGCTGATCACACTCGACGAGCTAGGTTCCCGTCTCCGGGCCGTGGGTGACGAGCGCTATCACCACAAGCATCCATTCCACCTGATGATGCACGAAGGGCGTCTCAGCCGCGGACAACTGCAAGCCTGGGCCTTGAACCGCTACTACTACCAAAGCATCATCCCGATCAAAGACTCGATTATCCTTTCGCGCGGCCCTGATCCCGCTTTCCGGCGCGCCTGGCGCAAGCGTGTGATCGACCATGATGGCGACGTCCACAGCGAAGGCGGCCTTAAACGTTGGTTGAAACTTGCCGAAGCAACCGGTCTCGACCCGGAAGAAGTTCGCACGGGAAAGGGTACCCTTCCCGCTACGCGCTTCGCCGTGAACGAATATCTCAACATCGTGCGAAGCCGCTCGCTGCTCGAAGCCGTGGCCTCTTCGCTGACCGAGCTGTTTTCCCGCGACTTGATCTCGTTGCGCATGGAGAAACTTCGTCAGCACTATCCGTGGCTTGCTGGCGGATTGGATTATTTCCAGGCGCGTCTGACGCAGGCGCCGGAAGACGCTCAATTCGCTGTGGCATTCGTGCACCAGAACGCCAAGACCTCAGCCGAGCAGGAACTCGCCATACAAGCGCTGCGCGATAAGTGCGACATTTTGTGGGCACAGCTCGACGCGCTGTATTTCGCCTACGTTGAGCCGGGATGGCCGCCACCGGGCACATTTCGCATCAAAGAAAAAGAAGAGGAGAAGGCCTGACATGCCTCCGCCGGAGGATTCGCGCCAGCCGCGATTGGCTGCCGGCTGCCGATGGGGCGGCAGCGAAGAAAACCGTGTGATCCTGTTTCCTGAAGGAGCGATTAAGCTCCAAGGTACAGGCCGTCAGGTGCTGGAACGCTGCGA
>Ga0070697_100003663_pt1 | contig 11812 bp, 8 predicted proteins | sample KBSK1501metaG_FD_65475 | JGI IMG/M metagenome (GOLD analysis project Ga0070697, IMG submission 65475) | Corn, switchgrass and miscanthus rhizosphere microbial communities from Kellogg Biological Station, Michigan, USA - KBS K1-50-1 metaG | ecosystem: Host-associated > Plants > Roots >... | reverse complement strand
CAGGGCGAGGACTCGATCTACTGGGACGCATCCAAGAACCGGTACGTCGGGGCCGTGAGCCTGGGGTTCAGCCCGTCCGGGGCGCGGATCCGGAAGAAGGTTACCGGCCGGACCAAGACTGAGGTCCGGGACAAGCTACGGGAGCTGCATAGGCAGGTCGAGGGCGGGCTGCGGCCGCGGCGGCGCTACACCGTGGAGGACGCGCTCGAGGACTGGCTGACCGTTGGCCTGGATGGCCTCTCGGCGCGGACTGTGACGTTGTACCGGGGCACGATCGTGAAGGCGCTTCGTGAGGAGCTCGGTAGCGTCCGGCTGACCGATCTCACCGCGGCGGATGTCCAGAAGGCGCTGACGTCTATGGCGTCGCGGGTGTCGACGCGGACGGTTCAGATCGCGCATAACGTCCTGGTCCGGGCGATCCGCCAGGCCGAGCGCGACGACCTGGTGGGCCGTAACGTCGCGGCGCTGGTCAAGCCGCCGAAGGGACAGGGTGGCGGGCGGCCGTCGAAGTCGCTGACCCTGGAGCAGGCGGTGGCGCTGATGACTGCGGCTCGCGGTACCCGGCTGGAGGCATACATCACCGTGTCACTGCTGACGGGCCTGCGGACCGAGGAGGTCAGGGCGCTGCGCTGGAATCATGTCGTGGCCTGGATAGGAGGCCAGTGGGAGCCGGTAAGCGAGGCCGGGTTCGATCACGAGCAGCTGGCGGTGTTCGTGTGGCGGGCCGATCGGGCTGGAGGCGATACGAAGACGCCGAAGTCCCGGAGGACGCTGGCGCTGCCGCGGCGGTGCGCGGAGGCGCTGCGGGAGCAGCGGGTACGGCAAGCGGAGGACCGGCTGGCGGCCGGGCCGCTGTGGCAGGATCGCGGGCTGGTGTTCGCGTCGACCGTCGGGACGCCGCTAGATGATCACAATGTACGGCGGCAGTTCCGGGTTATCACCGAGGCGGCCGGACTGGGTACGACGTGGGTGCCGCGGGAGCTGCGGCACACGTTCGTGTCGCTGCTGTCGGCTCATGACGTGCCGGTGGAGGCGATCGCACTACTGGCCGGGCATAACCAGACGGCCACGACGGAGCTGGTCTACCGGCACCAGATCGTGCCCGCTCTGACCCGCGGCGCCGAGGTCATGGATCAGATCTTCGGCTAGAAGATGAGCCTTCGGGAGATGGGCTGGAACTTCAGATCGACCGCGAATATCAAACATAACGTAGGCTCAGCGTTCGCTGCGGATGAGTTCGTCGCGTAGTTCCTTGAGCGGCCGACGTTCGCGCCTCGTCTGTAGTTGCCAGAAATCCCAACCATAGCGTTACCGGTGGGAGCCTTCATCGGGTCTGCGAGGACACGGCCAGGCGGCCGATGCGTGTCAGCACCGTTGCACCTGTTTTGGGCGAATGGATTAGCGATATCGTCAGCATGGATGAGCATCCGGCAGGGTTGAACGGAGGGCAGGCGATGGCACGGCGCAGTTCCCTTTTTTCCGGGTATGCGCAGATGCAGCGCGAAGCGGCACGAGCTCAAGCCGCTCAGGCGCGGGCTCAGGCGGCAGCACGGCGGGAAGCCGAGCGTGCCCGTACCGCGTATCTGCGCGCCCAGGCAGCGGAGGAGAAGGAGTACAAGCGCCTTTACGCCGAGAGCCGTGTGGCGGATGTCGCGGCAATGAATGATGATCTTGAGGCCGCCGTGAAGGCGCTGGAGGGCCTGCTTGCGGCAGCCTTGAAGGCTGGTGACCTGGTCCGTTTCTCCTCGCTCAAGACGCCTGCATCGCCACCGCCGTGGCGGCATTCGGAGCTGGAACAGGCCCAGTCAGCGCCGACCCTCGAGTCGTTCATGCCTGCGTCCCCGACGGGCTTGTCAAAAGTGTTCGGCAAGGGAAAGCACGAGCAAGCCGTGTCGGCGGCTCGTGCAATGTATGAGCAGGCGGTCAGCGATCATCGTGCACGCGAGGAAAAGCGGTCCCGGGCACTGGCAGCTGCCCGCGCTGAGTGGCAGGCGGCAGTCGATACGGCCGACGCCCAGGCCCGCAGGCAGCACCAGGAAATCGACGCCTTTGAGGCAGAATATCGCCGGGGCAACCTAGACGCGATCGTCTCGTACTGCTCGCTGTTGCTGGAAGCATCCCGGTACCCGGACGGGTTCCCGCAGGAATTCAAGTTCGCTTACGTGCCCGAATCCCGGCAGGCCGTCGTGGAATACGAGCTACCCACGGCCGAGGTGGTCCCGGCGGTCAAGGCTTACCGATACGTCAAGACCAGCGACACCATCGCTGAATCCGTGCGGCCTCAGTCTCAGATCAAGGCGCTGTACGCGTCGGCCGTAGCGCAGGTAGCCATCCGCACTCTGTATGAGCTCTTCCGGTCGGATAAGGGCGGGCACCTCGACACGGTGGTGTTCAACGGCGTCGTGGACACCACTGATCCAGGAAGCGGGCGACGCATCAGGCCGTGCCTGGTGACGGTGCGCACCACGCGAGAGTCGTTCAGCGAACTTGACCTTTCGCACATCGAGCCCCTGGCGTGCCTGAAGCATCTCTCAGCCGGCGTATCGAAGAGCCCGACCGAGCTGCTGCCGGTGCGGCCGGTACTCGAGTTCAGCATGGTGGACCCGAGGTTTGTAGCCGAGACCGATGCGCTGTCACAGCTTGACCAGCGCCCCAATCTTATGGACTTGTCTTTCCTGGAATTCGAGGCACTGATCCAGAACCTCTTCACCAAGATGGGCCTGGAAGCCCGGCAGACACGGCCGTCCCGCGACGGTGGCGTCGACTGCGTGGCATGGGACCCGCGGCCGATCTTCGGTGGCAAGGTAGTCATCCAGGCCAAGAGGTATAAGAACACTGTGGGCGTCTCCGCCGTCCGGGATCTATTCGGAACCTTGCAGAATGAAGGCGCCAGCAAGGGAATCCTCGTGACCACATCCGGGTACGGGCAGGCAAGTTTCGACTTTGCTAAGAACAAGCCGATCGAGCTCATCGACGGATCGAACCTACTTTACCTGCTCGCCGAACATGCCGACATAGAGGCCAAGATCGTGCCGCCAGATGACTGGAAAGACCCTGTCTCCGATACGCCAGAACCGCACATATGACCGGTTCCTAAAAGCTTCACCAGATCACGCCCTCACACTCTCATGCCGCGTATAGGTGGCGTTGATGGATGCTCTCCACTAGTCTTTCGGCAGCGGCGGGGAGGTTTTAGATGGGGCTGTTGGATCGGCTGAGGAGCGGACGTCGCGAATCTTCAGTGTCCGCGCGACATGAGGCGGCTGCCGTGTCGGTGTCCTTGCTGGGCGGGCAAGATGATCTTGAGGTAGTTGGCGAACTCGCATATCAGGACACCTTGTGGCGTTTGTCGGGCGCGACCCTCGGAGATCGGATACGCCGCCAAATCGTGGCAGTGCTCGTTCCGGAACCGACGAACCCGTATGACGCGAACGCTATCGCTGTACAGATTGACGGCCAGGTTATCGGCTATCTATCGCGGGCAACGGCACAGGATTACTTGCCGGGCCTGCAGCGCTTGATGTCCGTGCACGGCGGCTACATCGCCCTGCACGGGGTGATCGTGGGCGGCGGCTACTACGACGACGGTCCGGGGCGGCTAGGGGTCTGGCTGGAACACAATCCTGCCGACTTCGGCATCCGCTCAACCTCTCTGGGGTCTGCGCCGCCGGGATTCGCGAGCGCTGATGGCGTCATGCGGACCGGCTTTACGGAGGCCTGGCTTACCGATGCCGAGGATGACTCGTACGACCTGTCGTGGTTCAACGAGCTCCCTGAGGCTGACCGGCCAGCGATCGCGAAACTCCGCGAACTACTCGCCTCCGATCCGGACCCGATTGACCGGCACTTCCAGTTCGCCGAGCTGGAGGCACGGCTGTACCGGTCGCGTGACCTGTACGAGACGGCCTTGGCCGAGTACGACGAAGCGTGCGCCCGCCACGACACGGAGATGGACGGCATCTGCGCGGCCTTCATGGCCAAGTGGGGCAAGATCCCGCTGCTGGACACGTACCGGCAAATGGCCATACGCCAGCAGAAGATCAAGGACTGGCGGGCCTGTAAATGGTGGGCCGAACGAGGTCTTGCCCTGTACGGGCAGCGGGCGGCACGGGAAGAGGCTGTCGAGGATCTCATCAAGCGCCGCAACCGGGCCGTCGCGAAACTTGAAGCTGCAGCCGGACCGGAGAGCCGGGTTCGGTTGGAACGAACCCAGACTGCCGTCGTGTCCGCAACTCTCTTCGGAGGCGTGCCGGGCACAACCGGCCAGGATGCCGAAGTCGAAGTGCTTGTCTGCCAAGAATGCAGCCGCCGCTTCGAACGCATGCGAGTCCGAGGCCGTAAACCGATGCTCTGTCCGGCATGCCGCGCGGCAGCGAAAGCGTAACGGGGATCTGGTGAAGCCTCGTAACGGCGCTCCCCCAGGGAGATAGTCCACCTGTGACGGCCTTCAGTGGCGCCCCGTCTCGGTTCACTGGGACGCTCCGCCAGCCGAACCGTTCTCCGGCCGAGTCCGCCGACGTACTTCGGCGGCCATCATTCCACGCAGGATCACAGCCATCTCGTCGGGATGCGCCGAGAACGGTACTTAAGATCCTCGGCCATCTGCGCGAGCGTGCCGCCCTGGTGCTCATCGAGCCACGCGCACACCGCCTTGCGGGCGGCGCCGAGGTCGATAGCCTCCATGTCGCGGTACCTCATCGTCCACCGCCCGGCACCGCTCCCCCGCCGACGCCGGATTCTGCCGCCCGTTCCATGGCGAACGCCTCCTCGCTATCCCGTACGGACCCGATGGATCCAGTTCACCGGTAGCGCGCTGTCGTGGAATAGTGACAACTGGGAGCATGCGGGAGTATCCGGGAGCATGGCCGTGCTCCCGGTGCGATGGCGATGCGAAGGTACCTACGATGGCCTTGAGCAACGGCGGTGAACTGCGCGAATGGCGGCGATCCCGCGGATGGGACGTGCCCGACCTGGCACGGCGACTCCGCCGCGCTGCCGACGAGCCCATCGCCGCCCACGAGGGCCTGGTCCGGATGATCCGCGCCTGGAAACGCGGCGACCACCGCCCATCGGAACGGTACGAGCTGCTGTACCGCAGGCTCGGCCTGCCTTCAGGGAACGAGAATGGAGCCGACCCCCAGCCGACACCAACGCGACGCCAGGAGGGCACCGAACCGGTGAGAAGGCGCACCTTCGTCGAGCTGACCGGCATCTCCCTAGCCGGAGCCATGCTGCCCGGCGCAGCTGCCGCCAGCCCGGCGACCAGCATCGGGCCGCTCGTCCTGATGCTCACCGGCACCGCCCCCGAACCGCCCGCGGCGTCACCCGACCTCACCGGCCTGGCCCTCAGCGTCGCCCGGGCCCGCAAGGACTATCAAGCCTGCCGGTACGCCGAACTCGTCAGCCGCCTGCCCCACCTGCTCAACCAGCTGGACATCGCCTGCCGTTGCCTCACAGGCGACGACAGGCTCAGCGCCTGCGCGCTCTCCGCCGACGCCTACCATGTCGCGGCCGGGTTCCTGCTCAAGACCGGCGACCAGGGCCTAGCGCACGTCGCCACCGACCGAAGCATGACCGCCGCGCTGGCTAGCCAGGACCCTCTGACGGTCGGCACGAGCGGCCGGATCGTCACCCACACCCTGATGAGCTCCGGTCATCTGGCCGCCGCTGTCACCACCGCCCAGAACCACGCGGTGCGTCTGGACCGCGAGACGGGGACCACGACACCGGACTCGCTGTCCGTCTACGGCTCACTGCTGCTGCGCGGCGCCCTCGCGGCCGCCCAGCACGGCGACCGCGCCACCGCGCACGACATGCTCGCCGAAGCAGCCGCCACCGCCCGCCGCCTCGGCTCCGACGCCAACCTGCGCGGCACCGCGTTCGGCCCGGTCAACACGCAGATGCACCAGGTCAACGTGGCCGTCACCCTCGGCGACGCCGGAACCGCCATCGACCTGGCCCGCCAGATCAACCTGCGCGCGGTCACCGTCACCGAACGGAAGGCCTCGCTGCTCATCGACGTGGCCCGGGCCTTCTTCCAGTGGGGCAAGTATGAGCAGGCCCACGCCGCGCTCCGCGCCGCCGAAAACACCGCGCCGCAGGAGGTCGCCGCCCGCCCATCCGTCGCCACCCTGGCCCGCGACCTGGCCGCCCTGGCCCCGCCGAGCATCCGCCGGGACGCGGAGCAGTTCGCCAGCCGGATCGGCGCCCCGAGGTGACACCCGGCCGCCACGTCCTGACCATCGTGGCCTGCGGCGCGGGCCCGGCCGCCGCGATCGGCACCTGCGTCAAGCTGGCCCAGGACCGCGGCTGGACCGTCCAGGTCACCGCGACCTCGGCCGCGCTCGACTTCTTCGACGCGGCCGCCATCGCCGACCAGACCGGCAACTCCGTCCGCAGCCAGTACGCCAAGCCCGGCGCGCCCAGATGCCTCATCCCCGACGCCATCCTCGTCGCCCCGGCCACCTACAACACCATCAACAAGTGGGCCCAGGGCATTAGCGACACCTACGCCCTGGGCGTGCTCGCCGAGACCACCGGCCTCGGCGTCCCGACCGTCGTGCTCCCCTTCGTCAATACCGACCTGGCCGGCCGCACCCCGTTCCGCCGCAGCGTCGAGTCCCTGTGCTCCGAAGGCGTGACGATCCTCCTCGGCCCCGGCGGCATCCAGCCCCACCCGCCCCGCACCGGCGGCGACCTGGCCGCCACTTTCCCCTGGCACCTCGGTCTAGATGAAGCCGAACGGATGCTAGTCCCCGCACCCCCGCACCCCTGAGCACCCCGGCCAAGGCGCTATCCCGGTCACGAAACAGCACTTTAGCGTCGAAGTTCAGATTTCTTATCCGCTGTTCATCGCCCCTTTCCCGCCTTCTGGCACCCCGCCTCCCCCACTCACTGCAAATGATCATGAACCGCTAATTGCTCACCATGGTTCATAGCGCCGCAGACCGTTGCATTCATCGAAATGATCATGGGCAACCCTGCGGCCGCGTGTGACCCCGGTGGGAAAGAAGGGAGCCGTATTGGCCGTGGTCGTCACCATCGCCAAGGGCTACGACCTCGGCTACATCTGGAAACCCCAAGACCACACCGCTGAACGCGCCACCGGGGGCTACTACATTGACGCCGCCCAAGCCGGGGAACCACCCGGCCGCTGGTGGGGACCCGGAGCCCAGGCCCTCGGACTCACCCCAGGCCAGACCGTCCGCCACCAGCCCTATGACGCGGTCTACCGGCAGATCGACCCGCACACCGGCAGCAGGTTCGGCCGGGCCCGCGGCCGCTACCCGACGTTCGCCGACCACCTGCCCGGCTCACGGCGGCCAAGCCGCACGCCACCGCCGAGCGGCTCATCGAACTCGAACGCGAAGCCGCCCAGGCCACCCGGCAGCCCGCCGCCTACTACGTCGTCACCGTCTCCTTCTCCAAGTCCATCTCGGTGCTGCACGCCTCGATCCGGGAGAACAAGCGCCGCGCGGATGGGCCGCGACCAGCAGGCGGCGGCCTACTGGGCCGGGCGGGAGCAGCAGTTCCAGGAGGTGCTGCACCGGGCCAACCGCGCGGCTCTTGAGTACTTGCAGGCCTGGGCCGGGATTACCCGCACCGGCTACCACGGCACCCGGATCGACGGCCGCGAGCCGGGCCGGTTCGAGGCCGCCGGGTTGATCGTCACATCTTGGCTGCAGGGCACCAGCCGGGACGGTGATCCCCAGGACCACATCCACAACCAGATCGCCCGGATCACCCGCACCTACCGCGACGGGAAATGGCGCGCCCTGGACACGATGAGCGTGCGCGGGGTCCTCGGCGCGCTGCAGGCGATCGCCGCCACCACCGTCGAATGCGAGCTGTCGCGCGAGTTCGGCGTGGCGTGGATCCCGCGCGCGGACGGGCGGGGCAACGAGATCCAAGGTGTCACGCAGGCGCAGTTGGACGCCTATTCGACGCGGACGGTACAGGTGCGCGAGAAGGAACGCGAGCTCGCGCAGGCGTGGCAGCGCAAGCACGGCCGCCCGCCGACCTCGCGCGAGCTGCTGCACATCGCCAACGCCGCCACGCTCCAATCGCGTGCGGGCAAGGACGCCGGCCCGATCGACTGGGACGCGCTCGCCGCGCGGTGGGACGCCACCCTCGGCGGCGAACTCGCGGGCATCGCGCCGGTGGTGTCGAATGCGCGCGGCCCCGGCGCACAGGCGGGCGAGCATCACGCCGGCCGGGCGCCGGCCGGACCGCCCGCGGCCGAGGCCCAGGCACGGGCATTGGCTAAAGCCCTGGTGCTGGTGTCGGCCCAGCATCCGGCGTGGACCCGGCACGACCTGCTCAAGCAGCTCGCCCTCGTCCTGCCTGCAGAAACCCGGCAGATGAATCCGGAAGAAGCGCAGGAGCTGCTGCTGGGCCTAGCCGAAGAAGCGCTGTCCGGTCGGTCTGGTGAGGTGGTGTGCCTGGAGGCACCGGAGTGGCCGCCGCTGCCCGCGTCGCTGCGCCGCGAGCTGGACGGACGAAGTATCTACACACGTCCGGGCGTCGCGCGGTACGCCACCTCCGCGCAACTGTCGATGGAGGAGCGTCTGGTTGCGCACGCGCAGGCGCAAGGTGCGCCGCGCGTGTCCGGCGAGCTGGCCGCGCGGCGTCTCGGCGCCGACCTCGTGCAACTTCGCGCGGCACTGGCCGGCCGCGCGCGCGAGCCGCGCGAGCACGGCGCGCCGCGCGGGCTGCGCCTGGACCAGGCCGCCGCCGTATGGCACGCGCTCACCTCGGCCCGCACCGCGGAAGTGATCACCGGCCCGGCGGGCACGGGCAAGACCAGGGTTCTGGCCGCCCCGGCCCGGGCCTGGGACGGCCCGGTGTTCGGCACCGCCACCTCCCAGAACGCCACCAACGGCCTCCGCCAGGCAGGCATCCAGGTCGCCGCGAACACTACTCGGATGCTCGGCGCCATCCAGCGCGGCATGATTCCGCCTGGCTCGCTGATCGTGGCCGACGAGGCCTCAATGATCTCCGTCACCCACCTGGCCGCGATCGCCGGGTACGCCGCCCGTCACCGCTGCAAGCTCATCCTGGCCGGGGACCAGGAGCAGCTCGCCGCGGTCGAAGGCGGCGGCGCCATGATGCTCCTGGCGGACCGGCTGGGCTACGTCCAGCTTGCCGAACCGGTCCGGTTCACCGCCGCCTGGGAACGCGCCGCCTCCCTCCGCCTCCGTCAAGGGGACCCCACCGCGCTGGATGAATACGAGCAGCACGGCCGCATCCGCGGCGCCCCGGCCAGAGCAGGCCGTCGACCAGGCCGCCCGCGCCTACGTTGCCAGCTACCTGGCCGGGCGCAACGTCCTGCTGATGGCGGCGGACTGGGCCCGCTGCCGGGAACTGTCCGCCCGGATCCGCGACGACCTGATCCACCTCGGCCTCGTCGACGCAGGCCGCACGATCCGGATCCTGACGGCGCCAAGGCCTCCGCCGGGGACCTGATCATCTGCCGGGCCAACGACCACCACCTCGAAGCCGGCGAGCCCGGCCGAGCCCTGGCCAACGGGGACGTCCTCCGGATCGAGGCCATCACCGGCCGCGGCATCATGGTCCGCCGCCTGCTCGACCCCGACCCGGCCACCGGCCAGCGCCGGTTCACCGGCCGGGCGTTCCGCTACACCGGCTACCAGACGGCCGATCTCGCCTACGCGATCACCGGGCACTCCGCCCAGGGCGCCACCGTCCATACCGGCATCGCGCTGGTCACCGGCACCGAGGACCGGCAGTGGCTGTACCCGGCGATGACCCGCGGCACCGACACCAACTTTGCCTACGTGTTCACCACCCCAGCCCGGCCCACCGACCCGCGGCCCGGCACCCAGCCGGCCCCCGAGCTCAGGCGCTACGAGCGCATCCGGCGCGAGCGCCAGGGATTCCCGGCCGCCCAGCCAGCGCCGGGTCCCGGCGGACCGGAGCCGCGCGAGCCGATCGCCGTGCTGGCCGATGTCCTGAGCCGCGACGGCGCCGAACTATCGGCCACCGAGACGCGGCGCCGCAACCTGGCCAACGCCGACCACCTGGCCATCCTGCACGCGATCTGGACCGCCGAAACTCGTGACGCCCGCCACGACCGCTACCGCGAGCTGGTCACGGCCGCACTGTCGCCCGGCCACCGCCAGCCGCTCTCGCACCGGGCCCGCTGGTTGTTCCGCACCCTGGACGCTGCCGAACTGGCCGGCCTGGACCCCGCCGAAGTCATCCGCACCGCCATCGCATCCCGCGACCTGGCTGGATCCCGCGACATCACCGCTGTCATCGACGCCCGGGTACGCCAGCGCATCGATCCCTTGCTCCCCCAGCCGCAAAGCCCCTGGGCCAGCCGCGTTCCCCATCTGCCCAACCCCGCACTGCAGGCCTACCTCACCGAAATCGCGGCCCTGATGGACGACCGCACCCGGCGGCTCGGCCAGCACACCGCCCAGACCGCCCCTGCCTGGGCCATCACCGCCCTCGGCCCGGTGCCCGCCGACCCAGCCGTCCGCCGCGACTGGGCACGCAAGGCCGCCCCCATCGCGGCCTACCGTGAGATGTACCGTTACGACCATCCCGCCGACCCGATTGGCCCCGAACCCAGCCGCCAAGCACCGGACCAGCGGGCCTCCTGGCACCAGGCCTTCGCCGCCCTCGGCCGAGCAGCCGGGCCCGACGTCCGGGCCATGCCCGACGGGCGGCTGTGGCTGCTCCGCGACAGCTACACCACCCAGACCGCCTGGGCACCCCGCCACGTCGGAAAACAGTTCCGGCTATCCCGGCTCGGCGCCTTCGACGCCGCCCTGGGCACCATCCGCGCCGGCGCCGAAGCCGCCGCCGCCCGCAAGGCCGGCGACCACGACCGCGCCGCCCGGCACGAGCACCTGGCCGCCAGCTACCGCACCATGCGCGACCACTACCAGCAGCAACAACATGCCTTCGCCCAGGCTATGGCTGCCCGGCAGGAATGGGAACAGGCGACGGCCGCTTCCCGCCGCCTGGCCATCGCGCCTTCAACGAGGATCCTCGAGCATGCTGCAGAGCACGATATCGAACCCGAGGCCGGAGGCTGATCGCACGATCAAATGACGTGTGAAGTAATTACGCTTTAAGCCGCAGTTAGTTGATCACAAGGGCAAACGCGTCAAGCAGCGATGAGCGGGTGGGCCTTGGCCTGCTCGTAGAGCGGCTCGGGGGCTAGGTCGATCCCGTCAGGCCACACGATAGTTCCTGCTTCCTGATCCACCCTGACCTCGGCAAAGTAGCTGGGGTCATTCAGCGGCGCGAGAACGCCCGTCCACTGTTCGGCCGAGAAGTCGACATCCCCGGCTGTGCCGTCGCTGAACAGCAGGCGGAGCACGTGGTCACCGACCACGGCTACGCCCACGACGACTGGCAGGTAGTTCTCGCTCACATCCTCAATGCTACGCCAGCGGCTCGATGGCGAGCAGATGCTCGTTCTGCCGGGCCCGTTCCCAGTTGGCCATGATCTCGACCCTCCGGAGGCTTGCCCATTCCCGGACGAACTGCAGAGCGCGGGGATCGAGGCTGCCGGCGAGCACCTCCCCGTTCACCGAGACCGAGGCCCGCCTCCCGGAATGGTAGGCATGGAAGTGGACCACCGGGTGATCGCGCTCGTTCCAGTACATGTAGATGACGACTCCATAGAACGCGCTGACACGCGGCATGGCCTGACGATAGCCGATTCATCTACCACTAGACGGATAGCCGACCTCGTCCAAGACGCCGCCTTTGCAGTTGTTACAGACAGTGACTGCCGGCCAAGCTATAGGAAACCCGCCGTCCCGCATAACGCCGA
>Ga0070697_100003661_pt1 | contig 11813 bp, 9 predicted proteins | sample KBSK1501metaG_FD_65475 | JGI IMG/M metagenome (GOLD analysis project Ga0070697, IMG submission 65475) | Corn, switchgrass and miscanthus rhizosphere microbial communities from Kellogg Biological Station, Michigan, USA - KBS K1-50-1 metaG | ecosystem: Host-associated > Plants > Roots >... | reverse complement strand
TCCTGCAGGTTCTCTTCACCAGGCGGACCGGCGAGCTGGCCCGGCGCGCCGCCGCTGATGGGACAACCGTGCGAGGCACGGCATGGGAGATCGGGCTCGACCCGCGAGCGTGGTGGCAATTGCGGCGGACCGTCTCAGCGTTCCAGCCCGACATCATCCACGCACACGACAGTCACGCACTGACACTGGCAGCGACGCTCGCGCGGAGCCGCCCGCTCATTGCCGCGCGGCGCGTGGACTTTCATGTCGGACGCTTTGGCGCATGGCGCCGCGCTGACCGGATTATCGCGGTGTCGGACGCCGTCAAGCAGGTCCTGGTCGCCGACGGGATCGCCGGGGACAAGGTCACCGTGGTGCGCGACGGGATCGATCCTGAGGAAATCCGGCGCGCCGGCCTGCCGGCGCTCGACATGCGTGCTCAGCTGGGTATCCCGGCCAACGCCCCATTGGCAGTGAACGCCGCCGCGCTCGTGGATCACAAGGACCATGCAACGCTGATCCAGGCGGCGCGACATGCCCGCGCCCTCGAGCCCGACCTCCATTGGATCATTGCCGGTGAAGGGCCGCGGCGTGCGGCGTTGGCAGCGCAGATCGCGCACCTGGACCTTCAGGGACACGTGCATCTGGTAGGCTGGGTCGACCGCATCGAGGCCCTGATCGCCGACGCCAGCGTCTTCGTCATGTCATCGAAACAGGAAGGCCTTGGCAGCGTCATTCTCACCGCGCTGGCGCTGGGCCGGCCGGTCGTAGCGACCCGAGCCGGCGGCATCCCCGAAATCCTCCCCGCTGACGTGCTGGTTCCCCCCGGCGCCGCTGACGCGCTGGCGAAGCGGGTGGTCGAAATGCTGCATCACCCGACGCCGGTCGCGTTCCCGCCGCGCTTCAGCGCCCACGCCATGGCACAGGGAGTCTTGGACGTGTATAGGGCGCTTCTCTAGATTGCAGGGCTATGATCTACGTCTGCGTGCCGGTCCACAACGAGGCGAGCACGGTCGGGCTCGTGCTCTGGAAGGTTCGTCAGGTGTTCACCGCGTTCCAGCGGGAATACCAGATCATCGCCTGCGACGATGCCTCGACCGACGCCACAGCGGACGTTCTGACCTCGTACGCGCGGGTGCTGCCGCTGACCGTGGTCAAACACCAGACGCGTCAGGGCTATGCGCGGAGCCTCGAGGAGCTGCTGCGGCTCGCGCTCAATCGCACCGATCGGCCCAAGCGCGACTGTGCGATCACACTGCATGCCGATTTCGTACACGCGCCGGAGACCATGGAGGAAATGGTCAAACGGCTCGAGTCCGGCGCTGACCTGGTCGTGGCGGAACAGTATGGCGCGCGCGGCGATCGGCCCTGGCAGGAACGCTGGGCTCGGCAGTGGGCGCCACGGCTGCTGCGGATCGGCGGCGGTGTGAAGGACTCGATCTCGGGATTCACGGCGCTGCGTCTGATCGTGCTGCGCCAGGCCACCCGCGGCGGTGACGCCGCGCTGCTGACGACCGAAGGCTGGGCTGCCAACGCGGAGCTGCTGGCACGCCTGGGCGCGCACGCGCGCCGCATCGAAGTCGTGCCCAGCGCCGCCCGGTACGATCTGAAGCAGCGGCCGTCGCGGTCCAATCCCTGGCAGGAGCTTGTCGCCGCCTGGCGCTCGCGCGGGCGCATCAGAGCCGCCGGTAAGGTCACCGCGATGCTCGTGGCCGCCCTGTTCGCAGGCGGCGGATCACTCGAGGCACAGGACACCATGTGCACCGGCAAGATCGTCGGGTCCTCCAGTTCCAGCTCGGCGGTCGTAGCGGCCACTGCGACGTCGACCAACGCCGTGGTTCCCGTCGCACCCGCCGTGCCGTTCCCGGTTGGTGAGCGGCTCACGTTCAGTGCGAAGTACGGGATCTTCAGCGTGGGGAGCGCCACGATGGAGGTGATGGGCATCGACACGGTACGCAAAGCGGAGACGGTGCACATCCGGTTTACGATCTCGGGTGGCGCCCTCTGGTATCATCTCGATCAAACGATCGAATCGTGGGTTGGGCGGTACGATTTCCGCTCGCGCCGCTTCGCATCGGTGCAGGATGAGCGCGACAAGCATCGCGAGCACCGCTTTGAGATCTTCCCCGACTCCGGCTTCTATAGGGAAGAGGGGCGCGACACGACCTTCAAGACCGTACTCGAGCCGCTCGACGACGCGTCCTTCCTGTACTGGATCCGGACGGTGCCGCTCGAGGTCGGGAAGCGCTATGAGTACGCCCGCTACTTTCGGCCCGACCGCAATCCGGTGATCATCGAGGTCATCAAACGCGAGCGGGTCAGCGTCGCGGGGAAGAAGTGGCGGGCGATCGTCGTACGCCCCAAGATTCCCCAGGCCCGGGGCATCTTCGCGGAGAAGTCGGAGACGCACATCTGGCTCTCCGACGATCCGCAGCACCTCGTGCTCGCGATCCAGTCCAACTTCTCGTTCGGCCAGGTGACGCTGAAGCTCAAGGAATACGTGCTCCCAGGAGTCAGCCAGCCATGACCGAGTACCGCGAAGCCGACTTCTCCCGCCTCAAGACCGTTCCCGTTGCCAAACGCCCCAACAAAGTCGATCCCTCACTCCTCGCCCACGCGCCGCTTCCCGCTGATCGCTCGTTCACCGCTTTTCTCGACGCGCTGCCGGCGATTCTCGCCGCGCAAGATCTGCGGTTCGTCGTCGACCAGATCGTGGCGGCCGCGGGACGGCGCGCGATCGTCGCTATGTTGGGCGGCCACGTCATCAAGGTGGGCCTCGGCCCGCTGCTGATCGCCTTGATGCAGCGGCGCGCCATCACGGCCATCGCGATGAACGGCAGCGCCGCCATCCATGACTTCGAGCTGGCCGCGTACGGCGGCACGAGCGAAGACGTCGCGGCAGGCCTGGGCGATGGGACGTTCGGCATGGCGGAAGAGACGGGACGCGAGATGAACGCGGCGCTCGCGCGCGGCGCCCAGGCGCAGCAGGGCGCCGGCGAGGCGCTCGCCGATTATCTGCGCGCGCGCAAGGAGCTACCCGGCCGGGACGTCTCGGTGCTCCTCGCCTGTGCCGAGCTCGGCGTCCCAGTCACGGTGCACGCGGCGATCGGAGCGGAGATCCTGCACCAGCATCCGACCGCCGACGGCGCTGTGATCGGCGCAACGAGTCATCGCGATTTCAAGCGGCTCGCCGGCGTCTTGCCGGATCTGGATGACGGCGGTGTCGTCCTGAACCTCGGCAGCGCGGTCGTGATGCCCGAAGTGTTCCTCAAGGCCCTGACGATCGCGCGCAACCTGAGCGGCGGGCGGCCGAAGAATTTCACGGCGTGCGACTGCGACATGCAGCGCCATTACCGGCCGCGGGTCAACGTGGTGGAGCGGCCGACGCTCGCGGGTGGCCGCGGGATTCAGCTGACCGGGCATCACGAGATTCTGGTGCCGTTGATCGCGTGGGCGGTGTTGTCCCGGTTGGAAAAGCGATAGGGGCGCAGCATGCCGCGCCCCCGCCCCCGCCCCGTTACGCTGATCGTCACAGTTTCAGTCCTGGCCGCATGCACGACTCGCATGGTCAGGCCACGCGAGATCACGGCAACTGGTGGCACCGGGTCGAGCGAGGTACAGGCCGTCGTGCAGCTGGCGCTGACGCTCGACGCTGCCGGCGACCGGCACGCGGACACGCTGTACAGCGAGGATGCGCTGGTCGTGGGCAACGCCCGCGTCCGTCAAGCGGCGCCGCGATTTGCGGGTGTCACGATCGGCACCGGCCGTATCACGGTGACGGCGGCGAACGCGACGATTGAAGGCCGAGTGGCCTGGGTGTTAGTGGATTATCAGTGGTTCAACCCGGCCGAGCGGCGTGCGGAGGTCGGCCGGGCAACGGTGATTTGCGAGCGGCGGGGTGAGAGCTGGAAGATTGTTCACGCGCACTCGAGCCAGCCCCTGCCCTGGGAGCCTTAAGAGGCGGGACGCCCCTTGATCATGTCACGAATGCGATCCGCGGTGCGCGGGCTGACGAGGCGCAACGCGAGATAGACGACGAAGCCGATGAACGCGAGCCACAGCACTGTCATCGCGAGGCCGACCAGGCTCCCAAGGATTCCGAAAATCAACTTGAGACCCAGCCATGCCAGAATCGCGAGAACGGCGAAACCCAAAATGCTCCGGAACATGATTGCCTCCGTGGTGTCCGGTGCGTTTGCAGCGTACGCCTAAATGTCGCACAAAGTTTCGTCCTGTGAAGTCTTAGTCGCCGGCGGCGGCATCATCGGCGCTGCCTGCGCCCGCGCCGCGGCACTGCGGGGGATGAAGGTCCTGATCTGCGAGCCCGGCCCCGATCCGGCGGCCGCATCCGCGGCGTCGGCGGGGATCCTGGGTCCTCAAATCGAGACCTCCGACGAGGCCTTGCGCGCCCTGGGATTGCGCGCCCGCGACCTCTACGAGAGCCTTGCCCCCGCCCTGGCAGAGAGCACTGGCATCGACATCGGGTTGTGGCGTGAGGGCATCGCGTCCGTTGCATTCGAAGAGTCCGAAGCCGAGCGGCTCCGCGACGCGGTGGCCCACCAACGCCAGGCTGGGCTGCGATGCGACTGGCTGGAAGCGGAGGAGGTAGCGGAGCGATTCCCCGCCGCGGCGCCCTGCCTGGGCGCGATGTTCGCACCGGAAGACGGTGCCGTTGACGCGCCGGCACTCGCGCGCGCACTCCTCACCGACGCCAAGCGCCTCGGTGCTCGCACGCTGAACGCCAGAGTGACCCGCCTTACCACTCTCCTCGGCCGCGTGATCGGCGTCGAAATCCCAGCCGGCAAGATCAAGGCGGAGCACGTCGTCATCGCCGCTGGCGCGTGGTCCACCCGCATCGACCACCTTCCGCGCAGGCTGCCGGTCGAGCCGGTCCGGGGACAGATGGCGGCCGCGCCCTGGCCCGCCAACATGCCGCGCACGGTGCTCTACTACGACCACGGCTACATCGTCGCGCGGAGCGGCGAAGCAATCTTCGGCAGCACGATGGAACACGTAGGCTTCGAGGGAGGCGTCACCGAATCTGGAGTTCGGGACATCGTCGCCGCGGCGCAGCGGCTGCTCCCGCAGCTGCCGGCCGTCCCAACGCGAACCTGGGCCGGTCTGCGCCCCCTCACGCCGGACGGGCGTCCGATCGTCGGCGCCGACCCCGATGTGCGCGGTCTGTGGTATGCGACAGGGCACGGACGGAATGGCGTGCTGCTGGCCGGTCTCACCGGCGAGATCATCGCAAGTCTCATGACCACCGGCGAATCCGAGGTAGAGATTGCCTCGCTCGCCCCGGAGCGATTTACTTCCTAGGATGTTCAGCAGTTGCGGGTTTTGTAACGCGGCATTTGACGGTGATGGCGGCCCCTCCGGGCTCGGTGTCGGACGGCGCATCGCGTTCGATGAGTGGAAGGGACGGTTATGGGTCGTCTGCCCGCGCTGCAGTCGCTGGAATCTCACACCCTTTGATGACCGGCTTGAAAAAATCGAGGCCGTGGCTCGCGCCGCGAGTCAGGGACGCATCGCGGCCTCAACGCAACAAGTCGCGCTGATCCGCTGGGAACGCTACGACCTCGTCCGCGTCGGCAAGCCGCCGCGCGTCGAGCTGGCGACGTGGCGGTACGGTGAGCGGCTGCGCAATCGCCAGCGCGAGCGCATGAAGGTCGTCGTGCCCCTCACAGTCGCGGCAATTGGACTCGGCATCGCCGCAAACGTGGCGGCGGGCGGCGGCTTCGGCGTGGTCGTCTGGAACGTGCACCGCTTGGTGGACGGGATCTATCTCGGCATCATGGGCCGCCGCAAAGTCTCGCTGAGCGAGCCGCCGATCTGTGCCCATTGCGGGAGCCTCATGCAGCTCCGCGCGAAACATGTGCAACACGCACGCATCGTCCCCGATCGCCATGCGGATATGGCCGTGGTGCTGAGCTGCCCCAAATGCAAGCACGAGGGGACGCAGGTGACGGGCGGCGACGCGATCCAGGTGCTGCGACAGGGTCTCACGTACCTGAACCAGGCGCGTGGCGGTCGGCGCCGGGCCGAGGACGCGGCGCGCGAGGTGGATCAGGTGGGCGGTGCCGATCGTCTGGTGCGCGACATCGCACAGCGCGAGCTCACCTTGCGCTCGCTGCGACCGGAGCGGGGACTCGCGCTGGAAATGGCGGTGGACGAACGAGCCGAGGTCGAGGAGCTCGAGCGGCAGTGGCGGGAGGCGGAGGAAATTGCCGACATCGCCGACGGAACGCTCGGAACGGCGACCGAGATCGAAAACGAATTGCGGCGACTCAAAAACCGGCAGGGAGATCAACCGTCTGGTTGAAAAATGGGCTACCCCACCCCCTAAGCGCTGCTTATCTTCGAGCTTCCATGGCCCCCCCCACCCCCACCCCCACCGCCCTGGTTCAGATCCAGCCCCCACGTGTGGCGGAGCAGCCTCGCAAGCCCTCGTGGCTGAAGGTCAAAGCGCCGGGGGGTCCAAACTACGTCGCGCTCAAGCACATGATGCGCGACCTCAAGCTGCACACGGTCTGCGAGGAAGCGCACTGCCCGAACATCGGTGAGTGCTGGGAGCACAAGGCGGCGACGTTCATGATCCTCGGCGACGTGTGCACGCGCAACTGCGCGTACTGCGCCGTCGCCCATGGGACTCCCGCTCCACTCGAGGCCGATGAGCCGCAACGCCTGGCCGATGCGGTCGCGCAAATGGGCCTCAAGCATGTCGTCATTACGAGCGTGGATCGCGACGATTTGCCGAACGGCGGCGCGGAGGTCTTCGCGGCCTGTATCACCGAGATCCGCCGCCGGCTCCCCGAGACCTCAGTCGAAGTGCTCATCCCCGATTTCAAAGGCAATCCCGAAGCGCTGCGTCTGATTGTCGATGCTCAACCCGACATCCTCAATCACAATCTCGAAACGATCGCCCGGCTGTATCGCATCGCGCGGCCCGGCGGCCGCTACACGCGCGCGCTGGAGCTGCTCGATCGCGCGAAAGACATGAATGCCGAGCTGCTGACGAAGTCGGGCATCATCTGCGGGTTGGGAGAGGACTGGGACGAGCTGCTCGTCGCGCTGCGCGACTTACGTGCGGCTCGCGTCGATATCGTCACCATCGGCCAGTATCTGCGTCCATCCGATCAGCATCTCCCCATCGCGCGCTGGTACACCCCGGACGAATTCGCGGAGCTGAAGCGTTACGGCATGACGCTCGGTTTCCGGCATGTCGAATCGGGGCCGCTCGTGCGCTCGAGTTATCACGCCTGGGAGCAAGTGGAGGCAGCGACCGCATGACGGCGACCGCCAGATCCCCCAAGGAGACCGCAACACCCCAGACCGCGCTGCAGCTGAAAATGCTGCGACAGATGCTGCTGATTCGCCGCTTCGAGGAAAAAGCGGCCGAGGCGTACGCGCTCGGCAAGATCGGCGGCTTTTGCCATCTCTACATCGGACAGGAGGCGGTCGCCGTGGGTGCGCTGGCGGCGCTGAAGGACGATGACTACGTCATCTGCTCCTACCGCGAGCACGGCCAGGCGCTGATCAAGGGGATCTCGGCCAACGCGGTGATGGCGGAGTTGTTTGGGAAGGCGACGGGGTGCTCGAAGGGTAAGGGCGGCTCAATGCATCTGTTCGACGCCCAGAAAGGCTTCATGGGCGGCCATGGCATCGTGGGCGGCCACATCCCCCTCGGCGCCGGTCTCGCGTTTGCCAGCAAGTACCAGGGCAACGACAAGGTCTGCGTCTGCTTCTTCGGCGAGGCCGCGGTGAATATCGGCGCGTTTCACGAGACGCTGAACATGGCGTCGGTGTGGAAGCTGCCGGTGATTTTCCTCTGTGAGAACAACCGCTACGGCATGGGCACGGCGTTCGAGCGGGTCGCGGCCGTGACCGATATCGTCGAGCACGCCTGCAGCTACGACATGGCCGCTGAGCTGGTGGACGGCATGAACGCGCTGACGGTGTACGACGCGACCCGGCGAGCCGTCGAGCGCGCACGCAAAAACAGCCATCCCACGCTGCTCGAGGTCCGCACCTATCGGTTCATGGGCCACTCGATGTCCGACCCGCTGCACGGCGTGTACCGGACCAAGGACGAGGTCGAAGAGCAGAAGGCCCGCGACCCCATCACCCACCTCGCTCAGAAACTCAAGGAAGACGGCGTCATCGATCAGGCTGCCCTCGACGCGATGGATGCGGAGATCCACGCGGAAGTCGACGCGGCGGTCAAATTCGCCGACGAGAGCCCAGACCCCGATCCCGACGAGCTGTATCGGGACGTGTTGGCCGACTGACCATGCCTACGCTCACGTACCGGGACGCCCTGAATCAGGCGCTGCGCGAAGAGATGCAGCGCGATCCCAACGTCTTCCTGATGGGCGAGGAAGTCGGCGTCTATCAGGGCGCGTACAAGGTGAGCCGGGGACTGCTCGAAGAATTCGGCCCCAAGCGCGTGGTCGATACGCCCATCGCCGAGCTGGGATTCGCGGGTATCGGCGTCGGCGCCGCGATGGCCGGGCTCCGGCCGGTGATCGAGTTCATGACGTGGAACTTCGCGCTGCTCGCGCTCGACCAGATCGTGAACGCGGCCGCGAAAATGCTCTACATGTCGGGTGGGCAGATACGGATGCCGATAGTGTTCCGCGGTCCCAGCGGGGCCGCGCTCCAGCTCGCCTCGCAGCACTCACAGGCGTGGGAGAGCTGGGTGTCGCATATCCCCGGCCTCAAAGTTGTCGCGCCGGCGACGCCGGCCGATGCCAAGGGCCTCCTCAAGGCCGCGGTCCGCGACAACAATCCCGTCATCGTGCTGGAAGGCGAGATGCTCTACAACTTGAAGGGCGACGTGCCCGACGGCGAGCATATCGTTCCGATCGGCCAGGCGGAGATCAAGCGCGAGGGCAACGATGTGACGCTCGTCTGCCACTCCAAAACCCTCACCGTGGCGCAGAAAGCCGCCGACCAGCTCGCCGAGCAAAACATCTCGGCCGAGGTGCTCGACCTGCGGTCGCTGCGCCCGCTGGACGAAGCCGCAATCCTGGGATCGGTCAAGAAGACCAACCGCGCGGTCGTCGTTGAAGAGGGCTGGCCGCACGTCGGGATCGGCGCGCAGGTGGTGGACCTCATTCAGCGTGACGCATTCGACGATCTCGATGCGCCGGTGCAGCGTGTTACGCAGGCCGATGTGCCCATGCCCTACAACAAACATCTCGAGCGCGCCGCCAAAGCATCCCCCGAAAAAGTTGTCGCGGCGGCACGGAAGGTTCTGTACCTGAATGGCGACTAAGGTCCACATGGAGGCGTTGTCGCCCACGATGGAAGAGGGGCGCCTCGTGAAGTGGACCAAGCACGAGGGCGACCCGGTGAAGTCGGGCGACACACTCGCCGAGGTAGAGACCGATAAGGCCGTCATGGAGCTGGTAGCCCGGGCAGACGGGCAGCTCATCAAGGTGATGGTCCCGGAGGGCACGACGGTGCCCGTGGGCAACATCGTCGCGTGGATCGGGAAGCCGGGTGAGAAAGTAGACGGAGCAGGGAGCACGGAGCAGGGAGCAGCCGCACCCAAGCCGGCTCCTGCGACTGCCTCACCCAAGCTTGCTTCGGCACCCGCCCCGATTCCCGTTGCGGCACCCGCTGACGCGACCCGCGTGAAGGCGTCGCCTCTCGCTAAGCGCATCGCGAAAGAGGTCGGTGTCGACCTCAAGCTCGTCCAGGGTTCCGGTCCTGGCGGTCGCGTAGTGAAGCGAGACGTTGAAGGTGGCGCAGCGCAGGCGCGCGCCGTCGCGACGCCTGCTCCGAGCTCCGTGCTCCGTGCTCCCTCGGGTGTGCCTTTCGAAGACGTCCCGCTCACCCAAATCCGCAAGACGATTGCGAAGCGTTTAGCGGCGTCGCTCGGCCCGATTCCGCATTTCTTCCTGACGACCGAGATCGACATGGAGCGCGCCGCGGAGGCACGCGAAGCGCTCAACAAGCAGCTCGGCGAAGCGGGCGGGAAGATCTCGTTCAACGACATCGTCATCAAAGCGGTGGCCCTGGCGCTCGTTCAGCATCGCGCCTGCAACGCCTGGTTCCAGGAGGATCACATCCGGTACTGGAACGAGGTGCACATCGGCATGGCCGTTGCCATCGAGGACGGGCTCATCACGCCCGTCATCCGCAACGCCGACATGAAGAGCCTGCGCGAAATCAGTGCGGAGTCGCGCGAGCTGGCGGGACGGGCCCGCAATCGCCGTCTCAAACCCGAGGAATACACGGGCGCGACGTTCAGCGTCTCGAACCTCGGCATGTTCGACATTGACCACTTCACCGCCGTGATCAACCCGCCCGAGTCGGGCATCGTGGCGATCGGCAGCATCGCGGCGCAGGCCGTTGCCGACGGGGATCGCGTGGTGGTGCGGCGGCGCATGCGGGCAACGATGAGCTGCGATCACCGTGTCATCGATGGCGCAACCGGGGCGGCGTACATGAGAACGCTGAAACAGATGCTGGAAAACCCGCTGGCAATGCTGTTATAGGTTGGAATGTTGGAACGTTGGAATGAAAAACCTTCCAACCTTCCAACCTTCCAACAGACCTCCTCGCAAGGAATAGATCTTGGCACAGTCTTTCGATGTGATCGTCCTCGGCGGCGGCCCGGCCGGCTACGTCTGTGCCATCCGCTGCGCCCAGCTCGGCCTCGCCACCGCCGTCGTGGAGCAGGAAAAGCTCGGCGGCGTGTGCGTCAATATCGGCTGCATCCCGACCAAAGCCCTCCTGCATTCGGCGTACATCGCCAATCTCCTGAAGGAATCCAAGGAATTTGGGGTCGAGGCAGGGAGCGTCACGACCGACTACGGCGTCGCCATGAAGCGGTCGCGGCGCGTCAGCGATCAGAACTCCAAGGGTGTCGAATTCTTGATGAAGAAGAACAAGATCACTGTTGTGAAGGGCACGGGCGTGCTCCAGCCGGGCAGGAAGGTGAAGGTTGGAAGCGACGTCTACGAAGCGAAGAAGGCCGTCGTCATCGCGACGGGATCACGCGTCAAAGGCATTCCCCAAATCGGGCTCGAAATCAACAAGACGACGGTCATCTCCTCCGATGAAGCGCTGCTGCTGGAGAAGATTCCGGCGTCGCTCGCAATCATCGGCGCCGGTGCGGTCGGCATGGAATTCGCCGACATCTTCAACGCGTTCGGCGTCAAAGTGACCGTCATCGAGGCCCTACCACGGATCCTCCCGCTCGAGGACGCCGAGGCGTCGGATACGCTGAACAAGAGCTACCGCAAGCGTGGGATCGAGGTGATCGCCGGAGCGAAGGTCACCAAGGCGACCGTCGGCAAGGACAAGGTCACGCTCGACGTGGAGGCTGGCGGCGAGAAGAAGCAAGTCACTGCGGCCGCGGTCCTCATGGCCGCGGGCCGCGCGGTCAATATCGAGAACATCGGCCTCAAGGAATGCGGCATCCAACTGACGGAGCGTGGCTTCATCAAGGTGGACAAGAACCTGCAGACGAGCACCGCCGGTTATTACGCCATCGGCGACGTCGCGGGACCACCGATGCTGGCGCACAAGGGCAGCCGCGAAGGCATCGTGGTAGCCGAGCTCATCGCGGGCCAGAAGCCGCATCCCATCAAGTACGACAACGTGCCGAGCGTGACGTACTGTCATCCCGAGGTGGCGAGCATCGGGCTGACCGAGGATCAGTGTAAAGAGAAAAAGCTCGATTACGTTGCCGGCAAGTTTCCCTTCTCCGCCAACGGCCGGGCGCGCGGCACGGGCGAGACCGAAGGCTTCGTGAAAATCCTGCGGGACAAGAAGTACGGCGAGATCCTCGGCGCGCACATCGTCGGCTCGCACGCGTCCGA
>Ga0070697_100003660_pt1 | contig 11815 bp, 6 predicted proteins | sample KBSK1501metaG_FD_65475 | JGI IMG/M metagenome (GOLD analysis project Ga0070697, IMG submission 65475) | Corn, switchgrass and miscanthus rhizosphere microbial communities from Kellogg Biological Station, Michigan, USA - KBS K1-50-1 metaG | ecosystem: Host-associated > Plants > Roots >... | reverse complement strand
ACGGCGTCGAGACCCTCGCAGCCGATCGACGTCGAAACGATTGCTTTGCCCATCGCCCATGCGTCGAGGATCTTGAGGCGGGTCCCACCCCCGACGCGGATCGGCACAGCGCAGCAGCGAGCCTCCCCGAGCGCGGGGCGGATGTCGGGCACTTCCCCCAAGGTACTGACGCCAGGCTCCGCGTCGAACCGCGCCCGATGCGCCGGTGGGTTACGCCCGATCAATTGCAAGGAGGCGGAGCGAGATGCGGTGCGAACTATCGGCCAGATGTCCTGGATCAAGAAGTCCACGGCATCCCGATTGGGAAAGCTGAAGGTTGGTCCTACGAACACGACCCGTCCGTCGACCGACTTCACGCCGTCGGGCTGGAAATACTCCGTATCGGTGCCGTTAGGGACGACTACTGTGGCAGCGCCCGGCGCCAGCGCCTGGAGTCGCTGCGCGTCGATGGCCGACATCATGACATTCAGAGCGAGCTGTGGACATACGACGCGGGCCACGCGCTCTGCACGATTTGCCTGGAGCAGCAGATAGCGCCGCACCAGCGGATGGTCTACACGGTGCGCGCGCCGTCGGAGCAAATCGGGCTCGATGTCGTGGTGTGTACACGCGATTGGAACGCGCGGCAGGTCGAGAAGCCAGCGGTGCAGATCGAGACTATCCACGTGCACGATATCCGGTGCGCGCGTTCGTAACGACGTGCGGAGCCGATCGGCGAATGTCTGGCTCTCGTATTCGTAATAGGTGTATGCGCGCCCGGTCACGAGACTCCGCAGGTGGTCCCAAAGTTTGCGCAGCGTCGATCGATCGTTGGGTATCGGAGTCGGCTCGGCGACGAAGCTCGCAGCAGCGAGCAGCGCGCTCCGTGCGGCCGCTCGTGCGGCGGGATCAGGTTGATGGTACGCGCGCGAGAAGGCCACGAGATCGATATCGAATGCCAGCCGCAGCTCGTTGAGGATGTGAAGCGTACGGGTGGCAACGCCGCTATGAGGTGGATACGGCAGGCACTGGGCGAGCATGAGCAGTCGCGGTCGGGCAAGCATCGGTTCGAGCCCGTTAGGCCGCGACGCGGCGCTGGAGTGGTCGGCGCCAGGGAAGCGACAGGTGGGGGGTGTGGGGGCGCGCGATTTTTGCCAACGCCAGCGCGAACGCCACGACGGTGTAGAGGATGTCGTGGTAGGCCAGCGACAGAAAGAACGATCCGGTCACAAAGCCGATGAGCGAGGCCGTGAGCACCTGGGCAAGCCTCGAGACGTCGGCATCGGCCGGCCCGTCGCGCGCCGCCTCTCGCGTCACGCGCCGGAGCGACCTGAATGTCGTCACAAGGAATCCAATGAACAGCAGCAAAGCGGGCACGCCGAGCTCCGCGCCGACTTGGACAAACGTGTTGTGTGCCGCACCCCAGCGCACGCCTCGGCCGCGTTCTTGGAGCCTGGCCAAAGGGGAAATAGTGCCTTCAGCGACGGCAAAGTTCTGGCCGCCGACGCCCAGCAGTGGGTATTCCATCATATAGCCGATGCCGCGCTTCCAAACCTTCAGGCGTCCCTCCTCGGACGTGACGTTATAGTCCTCATGCGGGTTCAGAATCGTTTGCATTTGCGTCCAGTACCGGTTGCTCGCGGCCCCGAAGACGACGGCGAGGATGACAACGATCCCAGCCACCCGCGCCCGCGCCGGGATCGTGCTGAAGCCCAGCAGCACGAACATGGCGACGGCGAGCAGGGCGATGAAACCTCCTCGAGAGCCGGAGCGAATCAGGCCCACCGCCAGTACGGCGAGTCCCGCGATGGCGAGGATCCGCACTACCAGTCGTCGTTGGCCGAGAACGAAATACAGCCCGATTGGCATTGCGGTGGCGATCAACGTCGCCAGGTCGTTGGCGTCGTAGTAGTACAGACGTCCGAGGCGCCAGTTATCGCCGCTGCCGAGCTGGAACCGGAAGAGTACGACGCCGGTGTAGAGCACGGTCGCGCCGCAATAGACGAACAAGAGACGGGACAGATCGCGCGCGCCCCGTACGCTCCCGGCGATCACGAGCAGCATCAAAACGGTTCGCGCGAAGTCGATCCAGAAGTGGAAGGCGATCCCTTGGTTCAAGGCGACAGAGACGGAGAGGCCGCCCCACAACAGGAGGCCGAACAGGCAGGTTGTCGTGGGTGAGCGGAGCAGGCTGATGCGTCGCCGTCCGGACTGCTGCAGCAGGTACAGGCCGACGGCGAGCACTGTGGCAAGCAGCGCGGGCCTGAAGAGATTCAGTATTGGGAACAGCTGATGGACCCGCCCGATGGAGCTCGTGAGGTACACGGCGACGCACCCAAGCAATAGATCCCAAGGCTGCGGCCGTAAGCCCGACACCGGCACAGCCATCGTGCTGACGTCCCTGGTCGCGCGTACAGGCTCAGCCATAGGCGCCACTCACTTCCGGCGCGATGATTTCCCTCCGAGCCGGTTCGGCCGCTGGCGTCTGTTCGCGTACGGCCGCGAGGACGGTGCTCGCCACGGCCGCGTCGTAGCGGCGCGCTCGTAGAACGGACCACACGGCGAGCGGTCGGCCGCCGTCTCGGCGAGCGATTTTCGCCAGGAAGCGCGCCGCCATGATGCCGCCAGCCAGGAGGCTGACCGGTACCCAAACCATGCGCCCACGCCAGCCGCGGTCGCGGAACAACCGGAGCAGCTGCGCGCACGTGCGCACCGCCGGATCCAGGAGGTTGATAACGGGGGGCGCCTCAGCAAAGCGGTCTGCACACCACGCGATGACGGAGCCCGCCAGGCCGACTTCGCAGATCGCGAAGGGCAGGCTCGGACGACCGAATCCCAAATACCAGCGGCCGAACAGTTGGCGCCCGACGAGCCCTGGGACTTCGAGGTGGCTCCAATCGATCAGCGCTGCCGGTCGAATAATCCGGGCTTCAATTTCCTGCCGTGCCTGCGCCTCGGCGACGAGCTCCTCGGCCACGCACTTTCCCCAGGTGTACGGTCCGTACCGCTCCGGGCGAGCCGCGAGGGGTGTCTGCTCCGCCTGCCGCTCCCAGAACGAGCGCGGGGGGCGCAGTACTGAAATAGTGCTGATATAGACCAGCCGGCGAACCGCAGCGGCACGCATGGCGGCCAGCACCTGCCGGGTCGCACCAACCGTATTGCGCTCGTGGGCGTCGAATCCGCCACTCGTCTCGGCCGCTGCATGCACGACGACGGCAGCTCCGGCGATGACGTCGGGCGCGATCCGCTGGGCCAAGTCGGTCCGAACCCACTCATGCACGTGCGGGTCGTCGGGCCGTTCCGACCGACCGATGCCTCGCACGCGGAATCCGCGCCCCGCCAACTCGCGACTGATCGCGCGGCCGAAAAATCCGGCGGCACCAGTGACAACTGCGAGGGGGAGGGGACGGGAGGACGCTGTCTCGATCATGGGCGCTGGAGCGGGCGGGCGTGACGTGACCGCGCTCCGCACGCTGACGGCAAGTTGCTCGTAGATAGCCGTCACACGTCGCAGATGATTGATGCTGACGGGCGAGGGATCGCCGCCGGCGGCGGCGGCGTAGAAACTCCCCAGCAGCTCCACCAGCCCTGGATAGTCGGCGCTGCCGATGAGCCGCTTCGTGAGGCTTGCGGCACTGCGCCATGCGAGCCGCGCCGCTTCCAGAAAGGGATTGGCGATCTTCTCGAGCGGGCTCGTGCCCGCGTTCGCCGCGCCGAGAACGATTGAGCGCATGAAATCGGCCGTCAGTGACCCGTGCGCGCCGCTGATGGTGAGTGTCGACGCCACAGGTCGGGCGCGCAGGCTAACGATGAGGCGTCCCGTCGCCTCGCCTGCCCGCAACAATGCGTGCAGTTCGGTCGGCGTGGCTGTCACGTTGAGAAGCTCGAGCGGTGCCTCCGGACTGGCGCTCTCGAGCGCAGCGACAAGGGTATAGAGCGGATGCGGCAGGACGTCCAGCAGCTGCTCGGCGTGCGCGCGCTCCGGCGGTCGGTAGGGGTCGACCCGCGGTGGCCGAAACGCGAAGTAGCTATCGACGAGCGTGACGGGTCGAAGCTCATCGGCGCCCCGCAGTAACGGCGCGAAGGCCCGGTCCCTGACCAATTGGTGGCCCGCACAAATCAGCCGGTCGCGCTCGCGCGCCAGAGCGAACAACGTCTCGGCTTCCGACAGCGACTCCACGAACGGCTTCTCGACATATACATGCGCCCCCGCAAGAAGCGCCTGGCGGGCAGGCTCGAAGTGAGTGGCCGCCGGAGTGCAGATATGCGCGACGTGCGGCCGCGTCTCCTCGAGCAACGCGGACACGGAGGGGTAGGACTGAGCGCCGGCCCGCTGCGCGAACGCCTGGGCCGGGCCAGCACTCACGTCATGAACTCCGACAACGCGGTGCGCGGTCGGGACTCGTCGCAGCGCTTGGAGATGGTGGCCGGCCATGGTGCCGGTGCCGATGAACGCGATTCTCAGAGGCGGAGCGCCGCTACTTAGCATGCGCCGTATCCGTGCAAGACTGGAGCCAAACGTCAACGCACGGCGTTGGGCCAGACGCAGCCCACTTGTTGCGTCGACGCCACGCCTTGCACCATGCCTCCTCGTGCGGCGCGGCCTGGGGCTCGAGGGGCGACCCCACTCGGTGGGCGGCGCGCATGTTGCACCGGGGTAGAGGTAGGACCCATGCGCATCCTGGTCACCGACGGAAACGAGCGGGCTGCTCTCGCGGCCGCTCGATCGCTGGTAGAGGCGGGACACGCCGTCCATGTAGCCGCCGGGGCTCGAGTGTCCCTCGCTGGTGCGTCTCGAGGCGTTTACCCGCATCCCCTGCGGACGCATCCGCTCAGGGCTCCCGCGGACTACGCGGTTGAAGTGAGCCACCTGACTCAGCAATACGGTATCGACGTACTGCTTCCGATGACGGATGCATCTCTCGAAGCCGTCCTCGAGCATCGGGACACGCTCCCTGCGACGGTCGTCCTGCCGTTCGCCGACCTCGCGACTTATCGCGCCGCCTCGGATAAAGCGCATGTATTGAGTATTGCCCGAGAGTGTGGCTTCCACGTCCCCGACACGCGGCTCATTGCAGCGCCGGGTGCGAACATTGGGGCGGTACCTCACGCCGACTTCTTTCCGGCCTTCGCCAAGCCTTACCGCTCGATCATCCCGGTCGGAGCGAGCCGGCGCAAAGCGGAGGTAAGCCTCGTCGCCGATCCACCTGCGTTGCACCGAACCCTCGCCAAGCTCCCCGCGTCGGCGTTCCCCGTCCTGCTGCAGCGGCGCGTGTCGGGCGTTGGCGAGGGGCTATTCGCGCTGCGTTGGGGTGGTCGGATAGTTGCTCTCTTCGCCCACCGTCGCTTGCGCGAAAAACCGCCCAGTGGCGGGGTCAGCGTCTACCGCGAAAGCATTCCGCTCGACGAGGGACTGGTGGGCCCGGGAATCCGTCTGCTCGAGGCGCTCGACTGGAATGGCGTCGCGATGATCGAGTGCAAGCGGGAGCACGCGACAGGCCGCTACGTCATCATGGAGGTGAACGGTCGGTTTTGGGGTTCCCTGCAGCTGGCGATCGACGCCGGCGTTGACTTCCCTTCGTTGCTCGTGCGTTGCGCCGCGGGCGAGGCGGTGGCCGAATGTCGTCAGTACCGCGTCGGCATCCGGAGTCGCTGGTTTTGGGGAGACGTCGACCATTTGTATCTGCGTCTTCGCCCCCGCGCAGAGCCGCAGTTGGACAACGGTGCAGGTTCGCGTCTCAAAGTGGTGGTCGATTTCTTGCGCGTTCGCCCCGGCCGCGATCGATCCGAAGTTTGGCGCTGGCGTGACCCCGCGCCCTTCCTCGTCGAAACGCTGCAATGGTTTGGGATCGTGAGTTCTTAGGCTCGTCAATCTCCGACCGGGCGTTCAACGTACAGCCTGTGCCACGTTGAAAAGGAGAGCAGTCCCCAGACAATCCGCTCTCGATTGTGCCGGCCGGTCATGTGCTCGCGCAGCAATTGCTCGACCATCGCTGGGTCGAAATAACCCAGGCGTCGCTGCCGGGCGGGGGATAGCTCATCCTCGACCATTTCACGTAGTTCGTTGCGCAGCCAGGCAGACGTCGGACCGACGAACCCTCGCTTGGGGGCGACAAAGTGGTTCTTGGGAAGCCGGCAGCGCATGGCCCGCTTGAGCAGCCGCTTGTTGCGCCACCACCCGATCTTCAGACGGTACGGCAAAGGAAAAACCCGTGCGGCCAGTTCATGATCCACGAACGGCACCCGTATTTCGAGCGAGTGGGCCATCGCCAGGCGGTCGCTCAGCGACAAGATGTCGTCGGGGAGAAACGTCATGTAGTCGAGATACATCCCCGCTGAGAGACCTGCAGGACACGCTTGGTCCGCACCGAGGAACCGGAATCGGTCCCGCGCCGCCGCTCCCGTAATCGTTGTCCGGAGCTCCGACGTGTAAAGAGCTGGCCGCTCTGCTTCGGGGATTCGGCTCATGAAGCTCAAGAAGCGATCGGGAAGGCCGCCATCGCCTGACCGCAAAAACCGTTTCAGGTGATCCACCCCGAGCGTGGCGGCGCGTGGCTCCGGAAGCAGGTCGGCCGCGGCGCTCGCGAGCCGACGCAGCCGGGCGGGCAGTTTGCTGTACACCTCTACGAGGGGAAGTCCGAGGTGGCGCGGATACCCGCCGAATAGTTCGTCTCCGCCGATACCCGTCAGCGCGACCTTGTACTGCCGCCCAACGGCCTGCGACAACAACCATGTCGGGATGGCTGAGTCGTCGGCGTGCGGCTCGTCGAGCGCCCACACGATCGGCTCGAAGATCTCGCGAATGTCCGGCTTGATGTCGACCACCGTCAGGTCGATGTCACATCGGCGCGCAAGCTCGCGCGCGAGCCCGGTCTCGTCCGCGCCAGCCTGACCGGATCCGCTGTACCGCGCCGTAAACGCGTGCGGACGCTCGCCGCCTAGCGCCATGCTGGCCAAGACGCTCGAGGAATCTAGGCCACCACTCAAAAAGACGGCGATAGGGACGTCACTGACGAGGTGCGCCTTGACCGACTCATCCACCCATTCCCGGACCCGTGCCTCGGGCGCGGCGGGACGCGGTGCACGCTCGCGCGGCAGGTGCCAGTATCGCCGCACGATGCTCTCCCCCGTTGTGCTCCAAACCAGGGTGTGGCCCGGTTCCAGCTTTCGCACGTCCCGGAACGGGGAGGCCGGCGTGGGGATGTACCCGAGCTGCATGAACATGTCGAGCGCTTCCCAATCCAGTGTGCGGGACGTCAAGCCCGCGGCGTGGAGCGCCTTCAGCTCCGAAGCGAAAGCGATACCCCACGGCGCCTCGACGACATACAGCGGCTTGATGCCGAATCGGTCCCTGGCGAGCAGCACTTGGCGTTGGGTCGCGTCCCAGATAGCGAAAGCGAACATTCCGCGCAGTTGTGAGACGCAGTCCGGCCCGCGCTCCTCGTAGAGATGTAGGACCGTCTCCGTATCGCTATGAGACCGCATCACATGGCCGCGCGAGCTAAGACCGTGCCGCAGCTCGCGATAATTGTAGATCTCACCGTTGAAGACGATGACTTTAGAGCCGTCCTCATTGAATATCGGCTGCTGACCGCCGCTCAAGTCGATGATACTCAGTCGTCGCATCCCCAGGCCGACGCCGCCCTGCGCGTAGAGCCCCTCCTCGTCCGGGCCGCGGTGCTGGAGCGTCGTGCACAAACGCTGCAGCAGTGCCCGCGGGACGGGTCGATCAAGGTCGCGGTGGATGACGCCGGCAATACCACACATGGCTGAGCTCCCTTCTGCAAGAGTGACACCGAGGGTCGCTGCCGCGCCCGCGAACGCTCCGGGGGGAAGTGCTGATGGCACAAGCAATGCTCGAGCATACCTCTGCCAACCTTTGCTCGCGATCAGCGCGCAGCGCATCTGCGGCGTCCGCGCAACAACTGCGGTCATAGCGCTGCAATGAGCGGCTGCGGTAGGAACCTGGAACAGGAAATGGCAGGAGTGAATGATGAGCAACGAACGGGTCATTCTGCTGGAATTCAATGAGCTGACTCCGGCGCTGGTGGAGCGCTTTATCGGGGCCGGGAAGCTGCCGAACTTCGATCGGTTCTATCGGGAGTCACAGGTCTACATCACCGATGCCGAGGAAACGCAGGACAAGCTCAATCCGTGGATTCAGTGGGTGACGGTACATAGTGGTCTGTCGTTCGCCGAGCACGGCGTGTTTCACCTCGGTGATGGACATAAACTGAAGCGCAAGTGCGTCTGGGATCTCCTGTCAGACGCCGGCCTCCCGGTCTGGGTGTGCGGCAGCATGAATCCGAGATTCGATCAGCCGCTCAGGGGTCTTCTGCTCCCCGATCCGTGGACGACGACCGTCGAGCCCTATCCCGATGAGCTGTTACCGTACTTCCGTTTTGTACAGCGCAACGTGCAGGAGCACACCAATGACCATGTTCCGCTGAGTCGTGCGGAACAAGCCACGTTTGTCGTGTTCATGGTCAAGCACGGTCTCTCGATGGGGACCGTTGGCTCGATCGGGCGGCAGCTGATCCGCGAGCGCGTGGCCGGAAAGCGCTGGAAGCGCGCGGTGCTGCTTGACCAGCTCCAGTGGGATGTGTTCCGGCACTACTATCGCAAGCTGCGGCCGGCGTTCGCGACGTTCTTCTTGAACAGCACCGCGCACCTCCAGCACAAATACTGGCGGCACATGGAGCCCGAGCATTTCAAGATCATGCCGACGCCGGCTGAACTCGCTGAGTATGAGGACGCGATTCTGTTCGGCTACCAGCAGATGGACAGGCTCCTCGGCGAGTTCATGGCGCTCGCGGGCAAGGGCACGACCCTAGTCGTGTGTACAGCGCTGAGCCAGCAGCCGTGTCTGATTTACGAAGACCAGGGTGGCAAGACCTTCTATCGGCCGCACGATTTCACGCAGGTGCTCAAGGTGGCGGGCGTGGGCGCCTCGTGCCGCGTTGCGCCTGTCATGTCCGAGCAGTTTCAAGTGTTGTTTGATAATCAGGATGATGCGCAGGAGGCCGAATCGCAGCTGCGAGCGCTGCAAGTGGACGACACGCCTGCGATGCTCGTGAGTCGCGATGGCGCTGCGGTCTTCACCGGGTGCAAAATCTACCGGCCGCTCGCGCGAGACACCGTGCTGCGCGCCGGATCGGGGCGCACGGCGCCGTTCTTCGAGATCTTCTATCAGGGGGACGGGGTCAAGAGTGGGATGCACCATCCCGACGGCTTCCTGTGGATTCGCAGGCCGGGCCACGAGCACCGCGTGAACTCGAAGAAGGTGCCGCTTCGATCGGTCGCGCCCACAGTCCTGGAGATGTTTGGGATTTCGCCGCCGACGTACATGACGGCGCCATCACTCTCGTAAACACTGCGGCGGTATCGGTCGCGTGCTGGGACGGGTGTGCTGAGACAAACGCCGCTGCGCTCAAAACAAGACTGACGCCACGATAAGAGTGTGGCCCGTATGCCACAGCTCCGGATACGCCGCGGCGCCAACGAAGCAAGCACGCTATGGCACGTCACGTGCCCGGGGAAACGTCGTGTTCAAGAACGTCGGCAGCAATTGGGTCGTGTCCTTGGTGAGCATGGTGGCGATCTACTTCATCACCCCGTTCACCATCCACAAACTCGGCGACGACGGATACGGCACCTGGAATCTCATCAACTCTATCACTGGATATCTGGGGTTGCTGGTGCTGGGCGTGCCGATGGCGTCGGTGCGCTACTTCGCCCAGCACGTCACGACGGGTGACGAAGCGAAGCTGAACGAGGCGATCGCGAGCTGCACGGCCCTGTATCTCGTTTTGGGCGCCATCGCGCTCGTCGTGGGCGGCGGCTTGTACTTCTTTTTCACCCACACCTATAGCATTCCGACGACGATCCGCGGTGACGCGCGCTGGGCCTATGCCCTGGTCGTACTGTTCGTCTCGCTGGGCTTCATCGGGCTGCTGCCGAACGGCATCCTCGCGGCCTATGACGATTTCGTTCCGCGCAACGTCGTTCGCCTGTGGGGGGTTGTGCTGCGCCTCGTGCTCACGTTCGCGCTCTTGGCCCTCAACGCGTCGCTCACGATGCTGGCTCTCGTACAGCTGGCGTGTTTGATCTTCGACTTCGGGTCTTGCTGGGTGCTCATCCGCCGGCGCCACCCAGGGGCACGCCTAGGGCTGGCGGCTTTCAACTGGAAGATGACGCGGTCCATCTTTGCATTCAGTCTTTACGTGCTGGTGTTGACTGCCGGCATCCGTCTGTCGTTCGAAACGGATTCGCTGGTCATCGGCGCGTTTCAGAACGTGAGCTCGATTCCGTACTTCACCGTCGCCAACAGCTTCATCATCTACCTCATGGAGTTCATTCTCGCTATCGCGGCGGTCGTGATGCCGGCAGCCACGAGGCTGAAGACGCGCGGGCAACACGCAGAGCTCCGAGAAGTCTTTCTCAAGTGGTCCAAGATCGCGTTTTCGGTGACGCTCGTGGCCGGGCTGTTTCTCATGGTGCTCGGGCCGCGATTCATCGCCTGGTGGATCGACCCGTCGTTCGAACGGCCGGCGGGCCAAGTGCTTCGAATCCTCATGATCTCGAACCTCGTCTTCTTGCCGGTACGTGGCGTAGCGCTCCCAATTCTGATGGGGCTCGGCAAGCCAGGCCTCCCGACGGTCGGGTTCCTGGTCGCCGGTGTTGTGAACCTCGGCCTCAGCATTCTGCTCGTGCGGCCACTGGGACTCGCGGGGGTCGCGCTGGGCACCGCCATACCGAACGTCCTGTTTGCCGGCCTCGTCCTTTGGCAAGCGTGCCGGGAACTCGAGACGTCATTGCTCGCGTGCCTTCGCTACGTCTTTGCACGGGCATTGGTTGCCGGCATTCCGGTCCTGGGATTGCTGTTGTGGTTCAAGCTGGGCCTCGACGTCCGGGGCGTGAGCGGGTTGGCGGGGGCGGGACTCGCTATGACGGCGCTCGTCGGATTGACGTGGGCATTGTTCGTGTATCGACAGGACCCGTACGTCGATTTGCGAGCGCGGCTTCCGTTGCTCAAGGCGTGGAGCCGGGCATGATGTTCTGGATGGTCAGTGGAGTCCTCGCCGTTCTGACCGTCGTCGCCGTTGCGGAGCTGATCGGTCGCGCGTGGGTGCGGCGGCGCTCCCGCTACTCCGTGTGGCCCCGCTACGCGCGGATCGAGATCCGGATGGATCCGGACGTCTTCCCTGAGCTCGAGCGCCGCTGTCGCTTTTACATCAACGCAGACGGCGAGCGCGGCGGCGATGTTCGCGATGGCGAACCGGGTCTCTACAGAATCCTGGTCGCGGGCGGGAGCGCCGTGGAGTGTTTCGGGCTCGACCAACCCGCCAGCTGGCCGGGCAGCCTCGAGCGCCTCCTCAACATGCCGAAGAGCCTTGCCATTCTTGGTGCCCGGCGGGTGCATGTCGGCAACATCGGCCATTCCGGCGTCGGGTCAGCCGAGCTGGAGCGCATTCTCGCCCGCGTGCTCCCGCAGTACAGCCATCTCGACGCCATTCTGATCATGGTCGGGGCGAGCGATGTCTACCACTGGTTGGAGGAGGGCGCCCAGCCGAGGCGTCCGCCCTCGTGCGTTCCGGAGCACATGTTGTTCGCCGAGCATCCGCGTCAGCCGTTTGGCTGGAGACCCCGCGTGTGCGCCCTTGCCGAGATTGCCCGCCGGCTGCGTCGCATGTGGTTTCATCCTCCGGAGGTCAAGGAACAGGCGGGCGCGTGGTTTAGGGCCGCGTGCCGCATGCGCGCGCAGGCCAGAGAAGTTCGCAGGGAGATGCCGGAGCCGAGCGTTGTTCTCGCGCACTTCGAAGACCATTTCAGTCGT
>Ga0070697_100003657_pt1 | contig 11823 bp, 10 predicted proteins | sample KBSK1501metaG_FD_65475 | JGI IMG/M metagenome (GOLD analysis project Ga0070697, IMG submission 65475) | Corn, switchgrass and miscanthus rhizosphere microbial communities from Kellogg Biological Station, Michigan, USA - KBS K1-50-1 metaG | ecosystem: Host-associated > Plants > Roots >... | reverse complement strand
CGTAAATGGCCCATCACAAACCCCACTTGCGGTCACCGTGGCGATGCAGGTAAGCGGACGGCGTCGGTGCCCTTAAACGGTCGGTGCGCACCGTTGGCTGTTTCACGGACGGCCACGGACGGGCCGCGGCAGCGGCGCGTTCCGGCTTGACGTGGGCCGCTAAGTTGGGTGATTGCGGTGCTTCGGCGATCGTGTTGATGGCGTGCCGGCCCTCGGTTACCGTGCCGGACACCGTGTGCCCATGCCGTTGGAGACGCCGGGCTTGGTGTCATTCGCCGCGCCCGGCCGTCCCGCGCCGCACGGGGCCACGTTGCCCCGGCGGCGGGCGGGCCAGGACCTGCACGCCGTCCGTCGGCATCGGCCTGCGTGCGGGCCATGCTCGCTTTGACTTAATCCGCCCCGCGTATCTGCTGGTCAGCGCGCAAATATACCTGCGGTGTACCTCTGCATGCGGCGTGTACCTTCGATGGACCCTGGCCGGGCTGCACCGGCGTAGCCGATGGCTCGCGGCCTGATCGCCTTCAGTAGGGCTCGTGTAGTGGATTCGGAGGAGCCGCCATATGCCGATCTGCCGGGCCGAGGGGATGCAGTGCTGGTTTGGATGGCGGCTGTTGCCCCGAGTTCGATGCCGTCGGCGACCAGGTCCACGCTTTCGCTGGCATGCTCGCCCGGCTCACGGATGACGACCTCTCGTAATGGGTTACCAGCGCCCGCGACGTCGGTTCGCCATGGGCTATAACGGGGCCTGAGCGCCGTCACCAGCGGCCTGACCCTGGCTGGCACCACCGAAGGACGGTGACCACGCCAAGGTGACCGCCTGGGCGATGGGGATGATCCGATTCGCGGGAGACCTGTAGGGTTATGAGCCCCCGGGGAACGATGGGAGGTCTTGCGGACTAGCGCGGACTGGTGGCCGTGCAGGGCTGCGAGCGCGTCTTGAGCCGCAGGCGCAAGCGTTGGCGCCGCGGTCAGAGCTTCGACTATCCCTCTTGGCACGGTGGTGCCCGGGTCTTTGAGGCACTGGCGCAGCGTGGCGGCGGCCAGGGTGCCGCCACTGCCGGATGCCACGAGGGCCGCCAGCCCGGCGGCTGCATTGGCTCTCAAGTCTGGTTCGGGTGCCTGGCATAGGCCGATGAGCAGGCCCAGGTTGTCCGGCTGATCGGTGCGGCTGGCCATCCGGATGGCCCATAGCCGGTCGTCAGGTGTCCCAGCCAGCAGTTTGAGCAGGCATTCGGAGGATTCCGAGGCATCGAGGGCCCCGAGTGCGGTCGCAAGGTGGGCTGCGACCCCGCGCGTGGTCTTGTGCCCGTTCCGCGACCGGGCTGCCGGACGCTGGTCCTGGGCGATCGACTTGGCGATTGCCCCAAGCCGGGTGCGGACCTCACCGGGGATGTCCTCGGCCAGGGCGGCGAGCACCTCCATGGCACCGGCTTTGTGGTCGACGGCCACGGCGCGGTCGGGCAGGAGGGCATAGACCGGTTCCCAGTCGGCGTGACCGGGAAAACGGGCATTCAGCAGTGCTAGCGTCCGGCCATAATCAACGCTGCCCCACGCATAGAGGCCAGCGTGCGCACTACTGATCTGCTGCGCAACCTGGACCGACAGCCGCGGGATCAGGCTTGCGGCGACGTCTTCCGGCAAGTCGCGGACATCGCTGAATGCGGCGAGTGCCCACCACCACCCACCCGATCTGACTTCCGACAGCAGGCTCGCCCGGGTCCCGGGATCATGGGGTGCGGCGAGGGCCCGCGCCAGGTTGAGCAGCGCCCAGTGGTCGCCGCTGCTCCTCGCCAGCAGCCGCATTGCCGCGCTCGCGGTCCATGAGTCTTCCGGCAGGGCGTAACCGACACGGGTCCATGAGGTGGCGTGCGCCTGGTCGCCCTGGGCGGGGAGCGTGGTCATGAGATTGATGACAGCGTCGCGAGCAGCGGGCGGCGCGGCGGGTACAACGCCGGCCAGCGTGTCGATGAGCCGCAGCCTCACGTCGTAGGAGGGGCTTGTCCTGGTTGCGAACGTCGCGGGATCGTCGAGCGCTGCGAGCAGCCATGCAACGGTCCGCTCGGCGGTTGCGCGGTCGAGCAGGTCCCCGCCGTATCGCAGGAACGCGAGGTCAGCCGGCGCGGTTGTGCGCGTGGCCTTGTCCAGCTGGATGTCCGCGGCCGCCAGCGTGATGGCGTTCGCCGGGCCGTCGGCGGCGATGCGCAGTACCGCCCGCTTGAGCGTGGCCTCATCGCCGGCCTGCCGGAGCAGGTCCAAGCCGATCCGGCCTTCCTCGGGGTCGCAGTTGCGGTCAAGCCTGACGAGGTGGTGTCGCCCCAGCAGCGACTGGGCTTGACGCCACGCACCGTGGTCCCCGAGGTAGCTGGCGGTCAGCGCGGCGGGAAGCAGCTGCTCGTCCACGGGATCCCGGCCGTAGGTCACGCTGGTGTCGTGGGCCCAGTCTTCGAACGTTTGGTCGGCGAAGGCAGACAGGGCCCATGACACGGTCTGGGTGCGCCACCAGGCAGCGGCAGTGTCCGCGCCCCGGATGACCGATTCGACGTCCCGGTCGGCCCAGGGCGAGGCATTGAACACGACCATCGCCGCAACCCCGGCGATCGCGGTTGCCGTGACGTCGTCCGGGCTGGTTATCCGCAACCGCTGGACGAACGCTGCGTCCTCGCGCGCGTCGGCTATCCGGCCGGTCTCTGCGCAGGCTCGGGCGTGCTGCAGCCTGAGCCACGCGTGATCCACTGGCTCGGCCTTGTCGCGGGCAAGCTCGGCTTCCTGCCGGGCGATCGCCTCGTCCGCTTCTCCCCGATCCACGAGGCCCGCTGCGAGGGCGACAGTCGCCGCGACGCGCTGCGCCAGTGTGGCAGCCTTGTCGTCGGCGACCCGCCGGAGCGTGTCGATGCCTCCGGACAGCAGGCGGTCGCCGAGTGCGCCAGCAAAGCGCCACGCCCAGTCTGGAGAAGCATTCGCCTCCGCCAGCGTGGGGACACCCGGATGCTTGTGCGCGAAGTGGCCCAAGCGAGCCACGTGTCCTTCCAGCAGCAGGGCCACGGCTTGCTCCGCCGTTACCGGCTTGTCGAGCCCTGCGTTCGGATGGGGAGCGACCAGGCGCGGGACCACGAGCGCGTGCCGCAGAACGTCTTTCGGCAGCAGCGACTGCGCGCCTGCCCAGGCGCTGCCCTCAAGGGGAATCCCCGCCCGCGCGGTGGCTGCCACCCACAAGAGCGCGTCCCGATGAGCGACGTCGATCGTGTTCTGCCTCGGGACGAAGATCTTGGCGCCCACGCCTGTGCGCTGTACCGACTCCTGCGTGACATGGACCCAGTACGACGTGCGCGAATCCATGTTGTGCAGCACTATGAGGTGCGGCAGCGCGTGCGAGAGCCATGCGTCAACGTGCGCGCCGCTGGGGTCGCGGAACCACCAGCCCTCTTCGACCCCGGCTTCGCCCAGGACCGGTTCCCGGAAGTAGCTGCGGCCAGCTTTTACCTGAACGCCGACAACGACACCGAGATCAAACCGCCGCGCGTCCCGGGCCATCACGAACAGGTCCGTGCCCAGGTCGTGCGAAGGATTCGGGACCGGACCCCAGTTGATCCGCTCGAAGTTAGCCGACACCTCATTGGCCCCGGCAGTTCCCGTCGGCTCTGACTCCGGTGCTCGCACACCGACAGTAAACAGCACCGCCTGTCCCGCGCCTTTGAGCATGGCCCTGTGGAGCAGGGGTACCGTCATCTGACGGTGTCCACGCGGTCCGGCGGCGGGGCATGCTCGTGGACGGCGTCGCCGTGGCGATGGGCGTGCCTGGTTCGTGTCGCGGCTGGCAGTGAGCGTGCCGGGCCCGGAGCGTCGAGGCAGACGGCGCGAACCGCTGGGACACGGTGATGCAGTGGGCAAGACGACTAGAGGTATGCGGGGAGCCCGGCGTGCCGGGACACCTACCGATGATCCTTCCCCGGCCGGCTGCTGGTACCAGTGTTCAATCCTCCGGGAGGAATGGTGGCGGCTGGTCGTCTCCCAGGCCCAGATGACGTCGGCAGCGGCAGGCTGGTGTGGGTTCAGCTGGATGCGTCTCACCGCTGTCGCCCATCAGGCCATCGATCCAGTACCCGGAGGGGCAGACCGATCCTTCGCTGGACAGCAAGGCGAGGAGCGCGCATGTAGCAAGTCCGGCTCCGAGCGCTGTGAGCGCCATCACGCTTGGTGCCGGCGCTCCAACTCCTCCGACCAGGTAGCCCTCCCGGGCGAGACGCTCGCGCTGATCGTTCGGGAGGTTCTCGGCACGGATGACGTCAGCGGAGATGCGTTCGCGGCACCATAGGCATGGCGTCACCGGTGTCAGGACGCAAATCTCGGCAACGAGCGCCGCAAGGTCGGCGTTTCTCTTGGCACCGGCTTGAACGCCTACGTCGATGACTGGTAGCAGGTAGGTGCTGGCCAGCTCATTGAGGATAGCCCGGCTGCCGTGATTGTCCGTTCCGCAGATCACAACATCAGTGTCGAGGAGATTTCGGAATATCCGTTCATGGCGAACATCACCTGTCACACGGCGGACGGGGGCACTGAGCCCGATCTGGTCGAGATGGCGCCCGACCACATCGACTTTGGCGAGGGGCGTGTGGCAGCGGAGGTCGCTGGGCGTGGAGCCGATGACCCGTCGCACGTTTGACGGGGTGTCGAGGACGTCGCTGTCTACAATTGTCACTGTGCCGGTCCCCATGCGCACCAACTGTTCGGCGATGGGGGATCCGAGTCCGCCCACTCCAACGACGGCGATCTCCAGGTTCTGGAGCAGGTCATGGACAGTGCCGAGCGCGTCCCGCTGTCGGTCATCCAAGCCGGGCAAATCAGTGGAGCGGCGTCTTGGCAATGGTTGCAGCGGGCTGAGCAGGTGCAGCGTACGTCCTACCGAGACGATCTGCTCGATCGGCACGAACTCGCTATGTTCCACCACCGAGGCGGCCCATCCTTCTGGATGCACCACCGCTGCCGCAAACGGTCCTTCGAGCATGGGCACGATTGTCTGCGCCAATGAACTGATCGAACTGCGGTCGGTGGGACTGAAAGCGACCGGGTGGCCCGGGTCCGGGTGGGAGTGGACGAATAGTAGCCCGGCGTGCTCGGTTATCGCCTTACTGATCGCGGCTGAGATCCATCTGGCGCTCGGGCGAAGCTGATCTTCCCGCTGTGCTTCCCAGGCGTCGCCGGTTGGGAAGAGCGGTTCAGCCGCGAGCAATCGGCGGCCATGCGCTCCGCGACCCTCGCGCAGCAAGAAGAAGGCGCCAGTCTCCCGGGGTTCGGCATCGTGCACGATGTCGAGAAGCTCGTCGAGGTCCACCTGAATGAAGACGAGGCGGTTCATGCGACCAAATCCAGGACGAAGCGAGCCTGCATGAACTCGAAATGGTCGAGCAGTGGGTTGCCGTTGGGATTCCAGATGCCGTTGCGGTGCCAGGAGAAGCGTCTCCATTGACGGCCGCTGTACGTTTCGATGCTCTCGGCACCGGCAGGGATGGATCCGTCCGGCCGCACGACGGCGGGATCGGTCCAGAACATGTCCATCGCGGACAGCGGGTACATCGTGTCGGTGATGAAGAGCACGTCGCTGTTGGCTACCTGATATGCCCTGGCGGGCAATGGAAGGGAACCCAGGATGACGTACACCTGCGCTCCTTCCTGGGAGATGTGCAGGTTAATACCTGTCTGCTCGGTCAGCTCTTCGGCGTGTTGGCGAAGTTCCTCCAGCGCCACGGCGATCACGCCCCGAAGGTGCGGTTCCCAGGGATCACCCGGAACCGCTCGCCGCTCTTCAGGTGAAGGGCCTGCGAGGCAAGGATCACTTCGCCGCCGGTCGGATCGCCTTCTCCGTGTAGCAGCAGGAGGTCCCAGCTCTGCCCCTCGAAGCCGGCCTTCTCCAGCAGCTCGGCGCCCCTGATCTCGGTCTGATGCAGTTCGAGCCGCCGCCGGTTGACGAAGACTTCCACAGTCGTGACGTTCTCGGTCTGAGTCATGCCAGATCCTCCTGGCGGCCGGGGCCGCCGCTCGCGGCTTCCAATACCATCCGCAGCCTGCTAGGTTGTGGTTGGGAAGCCTAGTTCAAGTTGTTGTTGGGAAGACTACTGCAACCTGTGGCGGATGGCAACTCATGAGTCGGAGGTGGCGATGACAGGTGAGGATCCACGTGAGATGGAGACCTTTGGCCAGCGGATTAAGCGGCGCCGACGGGAGCTCGGACTCACTCAGCGCCAGGTGGCAGAGATGCTGCAGATCGACTTCACTTACCTCTCCAAGCTCGAGAATGACAGGGGTGAGCCGCCCGGAGAGAAGACGATCCGGAAGCTCTCCGTCGAGCTACAAGAAGACGAGGAAGAACTATTGGCGCTGGCCGGCAAGGTTCCTGAGCAGCTTCGCGATCGTGCTCAGCAAGACGTGGCTTTCGCCCGGCTTGTCCGGCGACTGCCGGACTTGCCGGACAGTCAACTGCAGGACATCTACCGAAGCCTGAATATCAATAGGCCGAAGTCGTGACCTTCATTCCGAAGGCGAGAATCGATGCGCTGGCGTCAGATCTATGGCTGCGGTACAACTTGATTCCCGGCTTTGACATCGAACGCCTTCTGGACCATCTCGGGTTGGATCTGCTATGGGAGGAAGTCCCGGATGAGGACGGCGGTCGGCTTCTCGGGCAGCTAATCCCAGAGCAGCAGCTTGTGGTGCTCAACGAGAGACACCGAGGGCTGCTGGAGGAAAAGGGTGGGCGGCTACGCCGCTATACCTTGGGCCACGAGGTTGGGCACTGGTCGCTCCATGCCGACGCTGTTCGCTCTGGAGCCCTTAAGCTTTTTGACGGCGAACGCATTTGGTGCCGGGACGGCTCACCTGATCCAGTCGAGCGGCAAGCCGAGATGTTCGCTGCCGCCCTGCTTATGCCCAGGGATCTCCTGCTGAGCGCTATGCCCAAGCAACCATGGAGTGGGTGGCGTCCGGTATATCGCCTTGCCGATCATTTTCTCGTCAACGTGACGCCCATGGCGATCAGGCTCGAGGAGTTCGGATGGATGCATCGCGACGAGGACGGCAGTCCTGTATCCGGTCCTCGCCAGGCCGTCCGGCAGGGCTCACTTTTCGACTAATGGGCCTCGTCAGCCGGTTGCCTGAACCGCCGGTACGGTGCAGGTGTGGCTGCGATGCGCGTGATCCTGGTGTCGGACACTCACCTATCGCCGGCCGCGCCGCAGGCAGAAGCAAACTGGGATGCCGTGCTCGGCTACGTCGGCGCGAACGCCCCCGACGTCGTCATCCACCTCGGTGATCTCTCCCTCGACGGAGCGCATGACCCTGGCGACCTGCACTATGGCCGCCGGCAGCTCGACCGGCTGCCCGTGCCCTGGCACGCGGTTCCCGGCAACCGCGACATCGGCGACAACCCATGGCCCGGCGCGCCAGGGGACTTTAGCGTGGATGCCGGCCGGTGCCAGCGGTGGCTGGACATCGTCGGCGCCGACCACTGGTCGCTGACGGTGAACGGCTGGACCTTGCTGGCGATCAACGCGCAGCTCCCCGGATCCGGCCTGGAGGCCGAGGCCGGGCAATGGTCATGGCTCGGGGAACAGCTCAGCGGGCTCAGCGAGAACCGGCGCGTCGCGCTCATCACGCACAAGCCCGTGACCGCGACTGACACGGAAATGGCCGGCTCGCCGGCCTACCGGTTCCTGCCGCGGTCAGCCCGTAACCGTCTTGGCGGCCTGCACGGGCAAACGCCGCTGGCACTGGTGATGAGCGGGCACGTGCACAGTATCGTCTGCTCCGCCTCGATGGCACCGATCACCTGTGGGCGCCCAGTACATGGGCGGTTCTCCCTGACCAGGTGCAGCCCAGGCTGGGAGCAAAGCGGTGCGTGATCGTGTCACTCGATCTCGCCGGCGGCCCATCACCGGAACCAGTGCTGGTAGAGCCGGATGGCATCGCGCAGCTGACCGTGGGCACCGACATACCCGACCCCTACCACCGCTGATCACATATCCCCAAGCCTCCGCCGAGGCGCTTCAATCGCGCACAGGGGTGCCGCGGGACCGGGCGTAGGCTTCGAGCTTGTTGCGCGGCAGGTTGTGGCGGTTGTGCCGCATCCACCGCTCGCCGTTGACGATGGCGCCCGCGACAATGCCTGTGACTATGGTGGTGAGGCACGCGGCGGCGATCAGCCAGGAACTGGTTGCCTCGATCTTGGTGCCGCCGGGATCCTGAGCGGATCTGCCGATGGCGCTTCCCACGATGGTGACTGCTCCGGCCCAGGTGGTGGCGATGCTGAGCGGTATGAGCGGGACGACCCAGCCGATGGCGGCGCCGAGGACCTTGTAGAGGTAGAAGGCGGTGAGTATGGGCATGCCGAACAGCGCGATCAGGTAGCCGAGGGCGCTTGCCGCCCGCCATTCCCGGGCTATCGCGAATCCGGTGGCCATGGAGCCAAACGGGACGAGTTCTGCGATCATCCAGCGCACCGCGGGGACCCTGTGGGGTACCAGAACTGTGCCGCGTGCTCTGACTTGCAGCGTCTGGATTGCGTGGACTTCGTCCGGGCGGTGTGCTCGTCTCCAGTTGATCGGTCAGAGAGCATGTGGTGACAGCTCACGATGTCAACGGCCAAGTTTTTGTCCCCGCTGGTGAACGGGTAGCCGCACCGCGACGTTGCAGGTCAAAGGCCATGGCACAGTTTCTGGTATCCGCAAGCCTGACCTGCCCGGATGCCTTTTTCGCCAGGCACACGTCACATGGTCGTCGGCAGGCTGATCCACGAGTACGAACGGGCCGCATGAGAGTCATCGGCCCAGGCGTAACGTTGCAGGTCAGAGGCGATGTATTGGAACCTCGCAGGTCATACGCCAGGCGTCCACGCCGAACGCCCGGACGGATCAGGCTCGAGACGCGCCCTGATTTTGTCGGCTACCGGCGTCGGGCATTCCTGGTCACCGAGCACTGCACCAGCGAGGAAAGCAGTGGCATGCAGCGCTGTCGCTCGCGTGGTGTCGATGGCTGAGCCGTTTATGGGGACCGGGGCAACGCGGATGAAGTTCCCAGGTATAAAGTATGCGTCGAAGACATTCAAGGTGGGATGTGTACCAATAGAGGACAATGCCCGGTAAATGAGGTATAGCGGCCGGAAGTTCTCTCTGCCGAAGCCCTTTTCGAGAGCGAGCTTGGTCAGGGCGTCAACAACCTCGGATACTGGAAGTGAACGCGCTTCGTATGACCCGAAGTCGGCAATGCGGTCGCTGAAATTAATATCTGAAGGCCGCAACTGAGGAATGTGCGGTAGCTCTATCAAGGGCTTTGCTCGTCCGTCTGGGTTTTCCTCGTTCCAGCGTTGGATACCGCTGTTGGCTTGCTCGACCTTGCGGACGCTCTTGCGAGCCGCCTTTCGCTCTGCGGCTAGCCACTTATCGAACTCCGCAGCGTCACTAGCCATAGCTTCGAGGCCATATCGTGTGTCCTGAGCTACGCGTGCCAGAGCCTCGTAGCCTCCGTAGTGAATATACAGGCCGATCAGCCACGTCTCAAGATGAGCCCGACCAAGCAGACGAACGGAGAATTCTTGGTCGGTCTTGGCTGCAACCTCCATCTCATATAGCAAGCGGCAACAATGACGGAGAGCCGCTGCCCCGTAGAGAAGCCACTTGATGTGCTCTGTACCCGTGTCGAGAATTGCCCATCGACTCGCGGCCAGCGTCTTGTTCACCTCTTCGAGTAGGCGGACGGTGCCGTCCGACAACTCCGCGGGAGTAACTGGCCGCGGGATGTCGTCGTTCTCCTCGCCTGTCCGCGCCGCATCTGCATCCACGAGGAGCAAGGCTAGGCCGACTTGGTCACGCTCGGCGACTGGATTCCGCCAATCTGGGTGAGGAATCGATAGCCTGGCTTAGCTCGTCAAGCGTCGACATCGGCTTGCGGTGAGCGCGCTCGCAGCGGAGTGCTTCAGCACAGGCCGGGTTTGTCAAGCTCTGTTTCATTGGGCAGCCTTGCAGCAGACCGTAGGGCGGGCGCCCGAGAACGGGCGCGTTGGCGCAGTGCGTATGCCGAACCATTACGAGTATGCGCAGGTGCCATGTAGACCGTGGTTCCGGTATACCGAGTGAGCCGGATCCGAGCTCACGTGTCGGCTGGTGGTATGGCGTGGTCCAGGTGGTCTATATGGCTCTGCCAGAACCTGCCGACCTGGGCCGCGATACAGCTGGCGTAGTAAGCGAGCAGGTTATCGTTGTCATCCGATGGCTCGAGGCTGACATACCACCATACGGCCCAGGGATCCCACTGCGGTCTGTCGCTGTCCGGCAGATTGGGCAGCCGCAGGTGGCGTCCGGAATCCGGTGTAAAAGGGACGGGCGCGGTTCCGGTTCATGGTGATGTTAAGCGATGGCGCTGACATTCCCGGGGCGGTTGTCGCCCCCGGCGACGGCTGCGGTACCTGGCCGGAGCTGGCGGGGCGGATCGAGCAGGGAGCGGCGCAGGTCCTGCAGCAGGCGAAGGCCGTCGGCGGTCATGGTCAGGCCGCGCCAGCCGCGGGAGGCCCGGTCCAGGACGGCCCAGACCAGGCTCAGGCAGGAGGTCTCACCAGGCAGGCGGCCGATGACCTTGGTGCGGCGGCGGGTCTCGCCGAAGGTCCGCTCGATGAAGTTGGAATGCCGGATCCGGTGGTGGTGCTCAGCGGGGAACCGCAGGTAGGCGGTCAGGCCCTCGTGATCGGCGAGCAGGCACTTCATCGCCGCCGGGTAGGTCGCGGAGTACCGGCCGGCCATCTCAGTGATCCGGTTATCCACGAGCTCGACGAGCCCGGGGCCGGGCTGGGTCGTCAGGTCTTCGGTGTCGAAGAGCTTCCAGTAGGCGTCCTTGATCTCGGCCTGCATCCCGGCCGGGACCTTGGCCAGGATGTTCCTGGCCCGGTGGATCAGGCAGCGCTGGCGCAGGGCCTTGGGGAAGGCCTGCTCGATCGCGGCGATCAGGCCGGGGGCGCCGTCGCTGATGACCAGCAGCGGGGAGGGCAGGCCGCGGTCCTTGAGGTCAGCCAGGAAGTCGTGCCAGGCGTCGGCGGACTCGCCGCTGCCGGGGGCCAGGCCGATGAACGCGGGCTTGCCGCCGGTGGTGATGCCCCAGGCAGCCAGCACGGGCTCGGCCGGTGAGCCCGGGTGCATCCGGAAGAACGAGGCGTCCAGGTACAGGTAGTCCAGCGTGATGCCGTCCAGGCGGCGGCGCGCCCAGGCGGCGTACTCGTCCTTGATCTGGCCGCAGATGGCCGACACGGTGGACTTGGAGATCGCCGCCTGGTCACCCAGCGCCTCGGCGAGCGCGGCTTCGACGTCGCGGACGGACAGGCCGCGCACGAATGAGGCGATCACCAGCGTCTCCAGCGCGTTCGTCTTCGTCACGTGCGATCCGAACAGCCGGGACGCGAACGCCTCGCTGGTGCCGCGCAGCTTCGGCCGGGCCAGGGTGACCGGCCCGGCGGTGGTCTTGACGGTGACCTCCCGGTACCCGTTGCGGGAGCCGGGCCGGGCATCCTCGCAGGCTGCGGCCCGCTGGTAGCGGTCGCGGCCGAGGAACTCGGTTATCTCGGCTTCGAGGGCGGCCTGCATCAGCAGCCGCGCGCCGAGCCGGGCGACGTCTTCCAGGATCTCCGGGAGCGGACGATCCGCCGCGAATAGCTCGTCGATGTGGCCGCGGACGCGCTCGGTAGGGGATACTCGGTGTGGCATGGGCGTAGGTCCTTCCCTTCGATGACTTGGCGGTCTTGAAGGGAACCTACGCCCGTCTTGTCATTTACACCGGGATTCGGACGTCACC
>Ga0070697_100003656_pt1 | contig 11824 bp, 7 predicted proteins | sample KBSK1501metaG_FD_65475 | JGI IMG/M metagenome (GOLD analysis project Ga0070697, IMG submission 65475) | Corn, switchgrass and miscanthus rhizosphere microbial communities from Kellogg Biological Station, Michigan, USA - KBS K1-50-1 metaG | ecosystem: Host-associated > Plants > Roots >... | reverse complement strand
CATCTGCGGACTCCCCCGCGCTGGCGCCACCGGTGGACCGGTCGTCGGCAGCCGGAGGTGCTCGAGGATGGCCTTGACCGCGCTACGTTCGATGAGGAACGCGAGCACCACCCGGCGACCGCCACAGCGGACCAGGTGGTGGCGGCGCGGCGGCACCAGCGTCGCTCTCACGGGACTTAACGTAGACAAATTCTTTTCAACCCAAGTCCCCGTCCGGCAAAGCGAAACAGCAAAAAGGCGTGCGCTGTCGCATGTTTGATTTAATTGCCGAAATGGGGTTCGAATCCCGTGCTCTACCGCCATTTCCTCTCGTGATTACTGCAAGTTGCACTGACCACGAACAGTCTCCTTGGCGTCTCCTTCGTCGACGCCAGCACGGGCACGGCGGTCCGGACTGTGGGGACGATTCTGCGTACGGATTCGGGCGGGGTGGGATCGCCTCGGCGTTAGGTTGGTAGTGCGGCGGCTGACGCGGCAGGCGCTGCTCCTCACCTCGAAAGTTCGCGCCGAACTTTCGGGGCCAGACGAACTACCTTTGGTTTGGACCTCGAGGCACGCGCAGCAAAGATCACGCTTTTGCTCCGAGGTCCAAAAAACTTCCCGGATCGACCTTCAGGCGCGATGTACTAGCGTCCACGACTATGCCCATGCCGAGCACTTCCGGGTCCGCCTTCGGGACTCTGACGCTCCTCGCGACGGTGACGACGACGACCAGCTCCCTGCAGCTCACCTGCGCGATTGAGGACACCGAAGGAAGCCTCGACATCACCGATTGGCGCATCGTCGGCGTCTCGATTCCAACGCCCTCGTCGCTGCCGCACTCGCACTCAGTCTTTTCCGGCTGGTGTCTGCTCTCGCAGGGCTTTTTGCGAATCGATCCGCGCTGGGCCCCGCTGCGTGACGATCAACGCCTCCGGAAGCTCGCAGAGCTCGACCGCGAATGACCTCGTGGGTTTTATCGAAGCGGGATCTCCTCCTCCGTGAGCTGGCGGGCGTTTCGCGTCTCGGAATGATCCGGACCAAGCGCGCTCTCCAGATTTTCGACCGCGGAGCGAAACGCGGAGCGGGATTCTTCGGGTTTGCCTTGCGCCTGAAGAGCGCGTCCGAGCGCCAGGTAGGCCCGGCCGAGCGTGGACGAAAGCGTTCCGGGCTGCGCCGAATCCAGCAACGTCTTCAACGCTCGCCTCGCGTCGCCTGCCGCCTCGTCGGGATGACCGAGCTGTAGCTGAATGTCGGATCGGCTGATGAGAAGCGCTGGAAGGATATTATCGACTTCGCGATCTTTCTGTGCGGCAATCGCGACGGCTTGATTGGCCAGACCGAGAGCCGTCTGCATCTCACCTCTTGCCTGACCGTTGAGCGCTTGTCGCAAAGCGAATGACGCGAATGCGATGTCGCCCGGTGGAAAGTTGCGGCGCAACAGGGGTTCGAGCTCCGACACCATCTGGGTGGCGCGTTCAAGGTCGCCTTGGCTGCGATAGATGTCTGCCCGCGCCAAAGCTGCCCGCTCGACGAGGACATGGATATCTAGTGTCTGCGCCTTCACGTGCGCACGCTCGGCGTAGTCCGCTGCTTCGCCGAGCCTTCCGAGATCTTGCAGCGCGCGAGCATAATTGAGGAGCACGAACGGAGAAACGTCCTCTTCAGCTCGGTAGTGTGTGATGGCGCGGCGAAGCAAGCGCTCGGCATCCAGCGGCCGCCCCCAACCCCATAGGGTAATGCCCCAGACGCCGAACAGATTAGCTGCCTGTTGCGTGTCTTCACGGCCAAGCGCCGTCAGGCGTGCGGACGCCTCCTCGAACGCGGCGCTGGCCTCACGCGCTTGTCCAGCGTAGCGAAAGGCATTGGCCAGGGTGAGCAGGTTTTCCAGTTCGAGCTCCTCGGTCTGAAACGGCGATTGGCTCAATGCCTGCTGGGCGCCTTGGGCACGAGTCACAGCATCTCGTGAATGGCCGCGTGCAAAGGCGACCCAACTGCCGGACCGCAGGCAAAATACGCGATCGAGCGCGAACCGCGGATCATCGGGAAGCTCGTTCAACCCTTCCTGAATAAGTTTCTCTGATCGCGATAGCTCTCCCGGATTGAGAAGCGCATTGGCGAGCATGCAGGCACTGCGCGCGCGTGCCGCTGGCTCTGGCAGCGCTCGAGCGAGCGTATAGGCTTGCTCAAGCAATCGGCGACCTTTCGCGAGCTCCTCGAGCTTCACGTATTGCGAGCCGATCGATATGAGGAGCTCTAGCCGCTTGGCAAGGTCCGCCCCTCGCTGCCGTTCGACGAGTTGTTCCGCTCGCGCGAGCAAGTCGTTGACGGTGGTTGGTTTGCTCGAGGGCGCCGCGTCGGAGAGGACGAATGAGATGAGGTCGTTAGTCGCGGCGGCACGTGACAATTGACGCAAAGCGAAATTGCGTTCCGCGAGGGCGGTGCGCGCCTGAATTACAGTACCGACGACGCCGATAGCCGTCGCGATGAGGCCCGCTGCTGAGAGCGCGACGGCGGTGCGATTCCGGCGCACGAATTTCCCCGCGCGATATGCGAGCGTATCCGGCCGAGCGCTGATGGGCTCGTGCTTGAGATACCGCCGAAGATCATCGGCCAGCGCGGTGACGGACGCGTAGCGTTCCAGCGGATTTTTCTTCAGCGCTTTAGCGACGATGGTGTCGAGGTCTCCTCGAAGCGCGTGTTTGAGTTTGTTGGTGGGCGCGGCGATATCGGATGGCCGTGGCGGTTCCGTGTCGACAATTGCCTTCATCAAACGGGCTGGAGAACGAAGGTCGGACTCGACCGGATGCTTTCCCGCCACGAGTAGGTAGAGCAGAAGGCCAAGGGCGTAGACATCGGTTCCGGTGGTGATAGCACCACCGGTGACTTGCTCGGGCGCCGCATAGGCGAGGGTTAGCGCCCTTTGGCCTTCGCGAGTGAGGACCGTTGGCGCACCACCTGGCGCTCCGTCTTCGAGCAGCTTGGCAATCCCGAAGTCGAGCAGCTTCACCTGACCATCCTCGGTGACGAGTACGTTCGAAGGCTTGATGTCGCGGTGGACGATCAGGTTGGCGTGCGCGTGCGCAACGGCTGCCAAGACGTCGAGAAACAGGTCGATGCGCCCCTCGGTATCCAGTCCGTGGTCGTTGCAATAGCTGTGGATGTGGCTCCCCTCGACGTATTCGAGAATGAGGTACGGCTGGCCCGTGGCGAAGACGCCGGCGTCGATGAGATGGGCGATGTTCGGATGCGAGAGCCGCGCGAGAATGTTGCCTTCGCGTTTGAATCGCTCCTCACCTGCGCCTCCGAGAAGCGCGAGGTTGAGAAATTTCACCGCCGCGCGCCCTTCGAAGCGACCATCGCTCCGTCGGGCGACCCAGACGGTGCCCATCCCTCCCTGGCCGATCGGCGACTCCAGCGTGTAGGCACCAAGTCTCTGTCCAACGAGGGGCGCCGGGCTAGGGAGCGCCGCTTCGCCCTGAAGGAATCCCTCGAGACCGAGCTCGTGGTGTTCCTTGAGCAGCGTCTGCAGATCCATGGCGAGCGCTGGATTCTGCTCTCGGATTGATTCCAGCCAGGCCGTGCGCTCCCCAGGGGAGATATTGAGGGCCTGGTCCAAGTAGGGGCTCAGCACACGCCAGTGGTCCGGGCCAATAGCGGCCATGCGTAACTCGCTCCCTCAAACCCGGCGCGACGCTGCTCTGCCCGCCCCGCCGGTGGCCCGGAAGCTACCACCTCGGACCGGCACCTGCCCAGACGTCCCGTTGCAGCTGACCGAAGAACAGCACGTGGGCAAGCGCTAAGAGGTAACCGGTCCCCGGCTACTGAGCTTCGCGGAGGCCGCCGCGGAGGTGGCCCGGCGACCCGCCCGCTTTACTGCGAGCAATAGCACCCATCGGCTCAGCGCACTTTCACCACGAAATAGTTGAATGGCGACGAAACTTGTTCGATCCAGTGAGGCGTGTCATTGGGGATCACGATCACGTCGCCCTTCGACACGTGATGTGTTTGCCCATCGTTGATGGACACGCCGCGAATCTCATTGGGGTCGGTCGTCTTTCCACTGACGACGGTACCGCCGGTCACGAATGTCGCCGAGCTTTTCCGGCGGGATTTCAGGGGGCCTTGCTCCACTGCGCGATGGCGATCTCGCGAAGCTTCACCAGCACGCCCTGTGGTTCATAAAGCACCCGTCACCAACATGCGCTGCATCGCGCCTCGCCCGGAAGCCCGATCTTCCTCGAGGTATTGCTCGATCTGAGGCGCTGGATTGATGAAGAGCTCGATCTCTTTGCCCTGGAAGACGAAGTTCCTTCGCGGCCTGATCGAAGTACCCGAGCCAAAGCGCCAGATCGCGCATGTCCCCTGCCCTTCCCTCGGCGATCTGCTCGGCAGCTTCGTGCATGCGGTATCGTTGGAACAGATGAAAGGCACCTGGCCGGAACTTGATTCCGAAGGCCCGTTCCCGCCCACTGAGCGCCGTGAAAACTTCCCCGTCATCACGCCGATGACCTGAGCGCGTCGAGCCCCGATCAAGATGAACGAGGTCTACGGCCGCCACTTCACCGCGACTTCTCCCGCGCGGATGACCGTTCAGATCGCGGCCACTCCGACGACGGGCGCCAAGGTGGAGATCGACGCCATCGCAGTTCGGTGACTATGCCGCGGCGGTCACTCCAATTTCCGGACGGCCGTTCCTCGGCGCGTCTCCAGTATGTCTCCAAAATTCAGGTCCATTGTCGGACCCTGGCGAGGACTCATGTAGACAAGCCGACTCGATCCAAATCCCCGTCCGGCAAAGCGAAACAGCAAAAAGGCGTGCGCTGTCGCATGTTTAATTTAATTGCCGAAATAGGGTTCGAATCCCGTCGGGGACGCTGCGACCTGTACCGGATATCCACTGTAGCAAAGCATCCCGACCCAATCGGATAGTTCTTCCAAGACGCACGACGCCCGGAATCTCCCCAGCGAAGATCGCCTGGTACAACGTCTTTCGATTTACCCGAAGGAAGGTGGCCGCTTCATCGATGGTGAGCAGGCTTGGAAGCCGGTCCACGCTGCTGCGTTTCGCGCGCTCTTCGTCAGTCCGAGATTCGATCTGCTCTGAGCTCATATCGCTGAGATTTGTCACAACCGTTCACCAGCTCTTCCCCTTTCTCTAGAGCTGAATTGACGCGGTCACCGCCTGCTCGACTTCCCACTCATAGCTCTTTCTTCGAGGAGGGTTTGGTACCTGAGAGCGAGCAGGTGGCGAATGTATTCGCGGTGCGTGGAAATTTTCAGGTTCTTCATGTCGGCTTCCAATACGTCGATCTGAATCCGCGGCAGGCCGAACATGGTGCGGTGGTCATCGATCAGCTCCCGCACGAAGGCAGTGGTGCTTCCCAAGCGTTTTGCCTCTTCCTTGATGGTGGCGGTTTGCTCGGGCGTGAAGCGGAAAGACTGAGCGAAGTAGTCGTCTCTCGCGGGCGTTTTGGGCATTGACGGGCTCCTGGGACGTCGAGAGTTTTAACATCGTTTGAGTTCTAAGTACATCTCAAGTAAAGTTCACTTACGTCTAAGAGCTTGGACGTCGTTTAGCCGCTCAGAGTGGGCGGTCAGCTCGTTGGCCGGATTTGAAAGCTGCAATGCTTCGGCACAGTTGGGCTCGTAGCTCAACCACGTTGTTCGATTCGTGTGTCTATTGCTGTTTGCACCACGCACGATCCCTTGAATCTTCAGGCCGCTGCGCGGCCTGAAGAGCCGCGTCGATCATGTTTCCACCGACCGCGGCGTCCGATAAGCCCTTACGTCTCCTATCGGCTGTTTTTTGTTCGATCCAACCTCGCATTTCGGGCGAGCGAATACATCCAGGTCCGCAACGATGTGCCTTGGCGGTAAGTGTGGCGATACTTTAGGATGCGGTAGAACACGTCCTGCACTAGGTCCTCGCTTGCCGAACGATCTCCCGTCGATTTGCAGTAGAAATTGAAGAGCGCAACTTGGTAGCGGTCGAAAAGGATTCCGAGCATCGCGCTTGTCCCATTGCGCACCTGGAGCATCAGCTCCTCATCCGGGAGATTCGTCATCGGCCCATCTTTTGCGTTCCCTGCGAGGCGCGCTGGCCCTGTTCGCAGGTGATAAGTGAGGATTCAGGAAAAGGTTACCGAGCCCGTCGGTTTGTTGAGCAGGAGTTTCGCGTCGCGAAGGTCGGGGGTGTCGAAGCCTTCCGTGATCCTGCGGTACGCATCTGCGAGCATCCCCCGCGCCTCGTCCCGCGCTCCCTGCCTTTTGCGCAGCCGCGCAAGACTGGTCAGCGCGCGAAGCTCCCATAACCCGGCCGCTTGGCGGCGGGCGATTTCCAGCGCCTGACGAAAGGCCGCCTCGGCCTGCGACTCGTCGGATGGAGTTCCCCCGAGCATCGATTCTCCCTGGAGTCGCCATAGCTCCGCGCTCCAGACCTGCTCACCCGTCACGGCTGCCACTTCCAGACCTTGCAGAGCGGCGCTCAGGCTCTCTTCCGTGTCTCCGTTCCTCACGTGCGCCGCCGCCAGCAATGAGAACAGATACGGGACGAGAAGCTCCGCTCCCAGCGCTCGATATTCGGCGATGCCCGCGCGAATCTGAGCAATAGCCGCTTCGCCGCACCCTTGCTGGGCCAGGCCCCAACCGTCGAGAATTTTTCCAACGGCCAGCCACTGCCGAAAGCCATGCTCGGTGGAGAGGGCGACTGTTGAATCAGCGAATTCACGAGTCGCCTCGACGTCCCGCCGGAGACAATGGAGCATGCCAGCCCAGCAGAACGCGTGGGCGAGGCTGTATGGATGCGAGAGCCCCCGCGCTAAGTTCACCGCCGCATGACTTTGCTCGACAGCGCTCGTCGGATAGCCGAGGAGCCATAGGACCAAACCCGCCATCGACCGACAGCACACGCCGGGATCGTGGCCGCCGTAGAGAACGGCGTGCGAGCGGTGCTGCTCTCGATTGTAGAGGGCCATCCCGTGCTCGACGTGCCGTCTCGCCGCGCGGAGATCGCCCCGCCAGAGCATGGTCGCCCACATCGGGTGATGCCCCTCGAGCAGGAGCGGTGGATCGTCCTGCCGCTGGGCCACTGCCAGCAGCTCCTCCGCGATTCGCTGGGCGGCCTCCATTCGTCCGCGCCCAACCGAGAACAGCCACAGTCCCCACATCGCACGAAACAAATCGCGGGGCTCGCCGATCTGCTGGCCCAGCTCGCGGGCCCGGGAATAGGCCTTTTCCGCTTGCAATGCCGCGAAGCCTTCGGCCACCTGGAATACCTGTCCCAGCCCCAGGAGTAACTCCATCTGCTGCCGCAGATGCTCCCGGGTCGGCGGCAATCTTTCGGCCACGTCGAGTCCCTGCGTGAAATACGCGACGGCCTCGATGTTGGCCGCGCGCATGAGCGCCTTGGTCCCGGCCTCGCGCAAATACGCGACCGCCTTGCCCCACATTTCACCCTGGACTGCGTGATGCGCGAGTCGTTCCACATCAGGGCTCGCTCGCTCTAAATGGATCCGCTCGAGCGTTTCGACGATCCGCCTGTGAAACGCGCGCCGTCGATCGTCGTGAAGGCTCCCGTACGCGACCTCGTGGGTCAGCGCATGCTTGAACGTATACTCGACCTCGGGAGAGGTTCGGGTCTTGTAAAGAAACTCGAGCGCGTGAAGCTCGTCGAGGCCGCGGCGCACGGCATCCTCCGGCTCATCGGCCACCGTCCGGAGCAGCGTTAGCTGCACGTCCTTGCCGATCACTGCGGCGCACTGGAGGAGAGCTCGCACGTCGGGCGAGACCCGGTCGAGTCGCGCTCGAAGCACGCTCTGGATCGTATCGGGGATGTCGAGCTCAGCCGTGGCCTGCTGGTCGGCGCCGACGGCTCGGGCCATCTCCTCGAGGAAGAACGGATTGCCTTCAGCGCGCCGCAGAATCACCTGCGTCACCGTTTCGGGGACCGCCGCTCTTCCAAGCGTCGCCTCGAGCACACCGCGGCTCTCGGAGCCCGAGAGCGGCGGGAGCGAGATCTGCGTGGCGTACGACCGATCCGCCCAGGGTGGCCGGTAGCCGGGACGATAGGTAACGACGATCACTGCCCGGACGGCAGGCACGTGCTCGACCAGGACCTTCAGAAACTCCTCGGAGGCCTGGTCGATCCAGTGCAGATCCTCGACCGCAAGGATGACCGGCTCCTTGCCCGTCCCGAAGCAGAGTAGGCGAAGCGCCTCGACTGCGCGGGCCTTCAACACCGAAGGCGCGAAGTCCACGAGCTGCTCGCTGGCCTCGCGAAACCCAAGAAGATGCAGCAGATATACGGCGTCGCGCCCAGGATTTCCGCCGACGCGCTCGAGAGCGGCACCGACGGCGCCGCTGGCAAGGCCGAAATCGTCTGCCTCGCCGATCCCGCAAGCCTGGCGTATGACTTCAAGCAAAGGAACGTACGGTTGCGTAGTGGTGTACGAGTAGCAGCACCCTTCGAGAAACCGCACTCCCGCGGTCTCCTGGGCTCGCCGGAACTCGAGGAGCAGCCGCGACTTGCCGATGCCGGCATCGCCGACGACGGCGACCACTTGCCCGCGGCCCTCTTTCGCCAGCGCGAGCCGGTGCAGCACGAGGCCCAGTTCGCTCTGCCGCCCGGTAAACGGTGTGAGACGACCGCGAGCAGCGACGGCCGCATCCCTCCCTTCGAGAAGGCGCCAGATGGATGTGCCAGTATGCGTCCGGCCGATCGGTGCCAGCTCGAAGCGCCGTTCGAGAAACCGCATGGCCCCCGCCGTCACGACGATGGTGTCGGCGGATCCGCGCTGCACCGCATCCTCGAGAACGGCCAGCGCGGCGCGCTTGGCGTCGGCATCAATGGCGCGCATCCCGCCCATTTCGCCGACCAGGAAGGGGCCCGCGTGAATCGCCGCGGTAGTCACCCAGTGCCGGTTCCGCTCCGCCCTGGCACGCTCCATCATCTTCTGGATCGCGAGAGCGGCGTGCGCTGCGCGTCGCGCCGCGTCCTCTGTCGGGTCGCGGCCGAAGACGGCAACCACCGCGCCGGAGCCCAGGTCTTCGAGATACCCACCGAAGCTCTGTAGCTTGTCCACGATGGCCTCGAGTGCGTCCGTCGTCGTTGCGCTTAACGCCTCTCCAGAAGCCATCACGCAGACCCGAAGCAGTGCAAGGTGACGCTGTTCCCACCTGAGCGGCGCCTGCGGCGTCGTGACCCGCGCTGGGATCTCCGGTGAACGCTCAGGCTTTTCAGGTCCGGCCTCGGGCTGGAGACCATGCTTCTTCATCCGATAGCGCAGCGTGTTCGGAGGAATTCCCAGCCGCGCAGCCGCGTGGGTGACGTTCCAGTGCGCTTCATGGAGCGCCGTCAAGAGGTGCTCGCGCTCCACGTCGCCCACCACCTCGCGAAGGAGGACAGCTTCCGGACGCTTGCGTGTGCTACGTCTGGATGGCTTGGCGCGATCTGGGCCCGGCAATCCGAGCATCGCGGCGGTAACTCGTGTGCTACGTCTGGATGGCTTGGCGCGATCTGGGCCCGGCAATCCGAGCATCGCGGCGGTAACCTCGTCTCCGTCGCCGAGGAGAGCCACACGCTCCATCAGGTTGGCGAGCTCCCGCACATTGCCGGGCCAAGGGTGGTTCAGCAACACCTGCTGGGCCTCGGTGCTCAATGTCTTCAGCGGAAGGCGATGATCCTGGCAGGCGCGCCCGAGGAAGTGCTTGGCCAAGCGGAGAACGTCCGTTCCGCGGTCGCGCAGCGGCGGCAGCGCGATGCGGACCACGGAGAGCCGATGGTAGAGCGCGTCGAGAAACCGTCCCTCGCACAGGGCGTCCTCGAGGGATTCGCTCGTCGCCGCGAGGACGGCGACCTCGACCGTCTCGCTCCGGGTCCTGCCGAGTCGGCGGACTTCACCTTCCTCGAGCACTTTCAGCAATTTCGGCTGAAGCCCCGCTGGGAGAAGGCCTATCTCGTCGAGGAAGATGCTCCCCCGGTGCGCGGTCTGAAAAAGTCCGGCCTTGGCCTGCCGCGCATCCGTGAAGGCGCCGCGCTCGAAACCGAATAGCTCCGCCTCGAGCAGTGTCTCGGGAATCGCGGCGCAGTTGACGTCAACGAACGGGCGTTCGCGCCGAGGCCCGAGCGTGTGGAGCAGGCGCGCCACCACGCCTTTGCCCGTCCCCGTCTCACCCACGATGAGGACAGCCGGCGGGCGCCGCCTGTCGGACTGCCGCTCGGCGAGACACAGAATCTGATCTCGGACAGCGACAATGCCGGTGCAGTCTCCAATCAGTTGGGCCTCGACGGTCATTGCAGTGACCCTCCTACTGCCACGCGCGCCCCGGCCAGCCACCTCCCAACTTTCGCCGCGAATCCTTGCAGATCACGGCTTCGCCATGCGTTCTGCAACCGTAAATCCGCGGGAATTGGCGCGCGGCAGCTTGGCACCGCGTTTGCCACAGCCCAGCCAGCGCGAAGCGGTGCGCTCTGCGAGGGATTCTGCCCGCAGAGGAGAGGTCGAAATCATGAAACTCATGGGCTCGTCGTAGATGAGTGGAACGAGCTGTGTCAATGCCGCCTGGTCGCCCGGCCGACCGTGGGTCCCAACCAACCAAAAATGAGGCTCTTATGTTTACTTTGAAAAAAACATTTATCTTCAACCCTGCAAACTCCGCCATCGGTACATGTTTTGTCGCTGCACTTGCGGCGACCGTCGCTTTCGCGAAGCAAAACGAAGTTCCCGGGTGCGAAAGCGAGTCAAGTGCCGATGGCCGAGCGAAAAACGCGGTTGTCTTCTGGAATGAAATGGCAGGGCACAGCATCGCGGACCTCGGCGGCAGAGGGCCCCCATTGGGTTCGGTGGAAGCCGCGATCGTGCACACCGCCATCTACGACGCGGTGAACGCCATCTGCGGCTATCCGTTCACTCCGTACGCTGTGACGCCCCAGGTCCGGCGTCCCGCTCTGCCGGAGGCGGCCGTTGCGGCTGCCGCTCACGACGTGCTGGTGGCGCTCTTTCCGGATCAGCAGGAGGAGCTGGATCGGACATATGCTGCGTTTCTCGAGGGCATCCCAGGGCACCACCGAGCGAAGCTCAACGGCATCGCTGCGGGCCGCCAGACCGCGGCCGGCATTCTGGACTTGAGAGCAGATGACGGCCGGTACGTCGGAACGCCCTGGGATCCACCGGAGCCGGGACCCGGTGTTTGGGAGCGGACCCCGCCGGGGTTCATGGCGCCGGCAACGCCCTGGATTCGCGACGTCACGCCCTGGACCATGGCCAGTCCGTCGCAGTTCCGCCCGCCTCCACCTCCTGATCTGGACAGCGATCTCTGGGTGCGGGACTACCAAGAAACAAAGGATTACGGCGGTGAGGTGAGCAATCTCCGGACGGAGGAACAGGCCGACCTTGCACGGTTCGTCGGGGGCGCCGGCGTGCATGCGATGAAGCAATGGCACGACGCCTGGCGCGACATCGCCAGCGACCAGGGTCTTTCTACGCTGGACGCCGCGCGCTTGTTCGCGATCCTCTCCGCCGCGTCGTCCGATGCACTCATCGGATGCTGGGACTCGAAGTACACTTACGCCTTCTGGCGGCCGGTAACCGCCATTCGCGTCGGAGGCAGCAATCCGAACCTGGAGGCGGATCCGAACTGGATCGGGCTGGTCATTACGCCGAACCACCCGGAGTATCCAGCCGCGCACGGCTGCTTCAGCGGCGCCGTTGTTACCACATTGCAAGCCTACTTTGGCACGGACGAATTCAGTTTCAGGATGACCAGCCCGGCACCCGGCCTGATCCGACCCGTTCGCCAATACGACAGGTTCAGCCAGGCGCTCGAAGATGCTCTCCTCGCCAGG
>Ga0070697_100003655_pt1 | contig 11826 bp, 12 predicted proteins | sample KBSK1501metaG_FD_65475 | JGI IMG/M metagenome (GOLD analysis project Ga0070697, IMG submission 65475) | Corn, switchgrass and miscanthus rhizosphere microbial communities from Kellogg Biological Station, Michigan, USA - KBS K1-50-1 metaG | ecosystem: Host-associated > Plants > Roots >... | reverse complement strand
CTCGAAACCCTGGTCAACCAGATGCGGAGCCGCGCCGGCCTTAGCTGAACCCGCACGGCGAACCGGCGGCGAGATCCGGTCGCGAGCGACGCGTCGAGTGCCAATCGCGAAGCGCCAAGAGTCTCCGTTTCGCTCGCGGCGCGCCGGTGGCACAGCCAGATCTCTCGCAAGCGGGAGCGACGTGCTACGAGCTTGGTGCGTCAGCAGGTCCCGACCGAACGGAAGCGACGTTTAGCCTGCCCGGGCGGATTGGCGCCGCCGAACCCGGCGCCGTCTCGCGTGTTGCCTCGCGCAGGCGCTCGGCCACGCTTCGGCACGAACCCCCGATCTGCCTTTCCAGTTTTGGTTTGGCGATATGGCCTGCCCGGCAGGATTTGAACCTGCGACCTACGGCTTAGAAGGCCGTTGCTCTATCCGGGCTGAGCTACGGGCAGAGGCGGTCATTATGCCGCACGCACATCGGCCAGCACGTCATCGAGTTAGCGCCGGCGAACCCGGCGGTGAGCGGCGGCGAACCCGCCGCTTGTCGCACTTCGTGCTCGGTGCGTCGCACTTCGTGCTCGGTGCGATCTATCCGGGCTGAACTACGGGCAGCCCGTTCATTATGCCGCGACACGCGGTCCGGTCACGTGTACGAGCAACGAGGAGGATTCCAGAAGCTCTCCTCACTTTGCCGCCATATGTGAGGTTGGGTCGTTGCGGGAGGTCGTGAATCGGTCCGAGGCTACATTTTCACGCGAGGGGAGAGTTCATGGCGAAGATGCGGGTCGTTCAGGTTGGGAAAGCGAAGGGACCGTTCGAGCTGGTCGAGCGGAAGATCCCGGAGCCCGGCGCCGGGCGGGTTCGGATCAAGGTCCAGGCCTGCGGGGTCTGCCACAGCGATTTCTTCACCAAAGAGGGCCTCTGGCCCGGCATCGAGTATCCGCGGGTGCCCGGGCACGAGGTCGCCGGAATCGTGGACGCGCTCGGCGAGGGTGTGGCCGGCTGGCGAGTCGGAGAACGCGCGGGCGTCGGGTGGCACGGTGGACACTGCGGCTACTGCGATTCCTGCCGGCGGGGAGACTTCGTCGCCTGCCTGGTCGCCCCCCAGGTCACGGGGATCAACCTCGACGGCGGCTACGCCGACTTCCTGGTCGTGCCTTCGGGCGCCCTCGCCCACATCCCGGAAGAAATTTCCCCGGTGGACGCTGCGCCCCTGATGTGCGCCGGCGTCACGACTTTCAACTCGCTGCGAAACAGCGGCACGCGTTCCGGGGATCTCGTCGCCGTGCTCGGCGTCGGCGGGCTCGGACATCTGGGCGTTCAGTTCGCCGCGAAGATGGGCTTCAAGACCGTTGCTGTCGCGCGCGGCAAGGACAAGGGAGAGCTGGCGAAGAAGCTCGGCGCGCACCACTACATCGACAGCCAGACCCAGGATCCCGCCGTGGAGCTGACGCGCCTGGGCGGAGCCAGGTTGATCCTGTCGACGGTCACGAGCGGCAAAGCGGTCAACGCGGTCCTGGGGGGTCTCGGCGTCAACGGGAAGCTCCTTGTGCTCGGCGCCGCCGACGAGCCGCTTCAGGTGCCCGCGCCCCTTCTCATTGGGGGCCGCCGGTCCGTCCAGGGTTGGCCTTCCGGATCCTCCATCGACTCGCAGGACACGCTCGGCTTTGCCGCTGTGCAGGGAGTCCGGCCCATGACGGAGATCTTTCCCCTGGAGCGGGCCCAGCAGGCCTACGAACGCATGATGAGCGGCCAGGCCCGATTCCGCGTGGTTCTGACGACAGGAAACGAAAAGGGGTGAGCTCGAGCGCCGGGTGGGTGCCGACGCCGACATAAACGACTCGTTGCGACGAGCTACTGGTTGCTGGAAGCCGTTGCTGCGGCGGTCGTGACTGTGCGGAGCTCTGAGGGCGTTCCGTCCGAAGAGGCGGGCGAGTCCTTCGAGCTGCCGGCGAGGACGGGCTTTCCGACCGGCGACAAAGGTTCGACGATGCCGAGCTGCTTACGCAGGGCGACGACGTCTGCCGCCAGAACGTACTGATCGAGGTTGCGGAAGAACGAGTTGTGGTGGTAGCCGCCCTCGTTCATCTCGCGGATCGCACTCTCCTTGCTCCAGCCCTGGACGACCACTCGATAAAGGGCCACGATCGCCCCCGTGCGATCGGCGCCGTGCTGGCAGTGGATCAGGAGCGGCCGATTCTGCGGGTCGGCCACGATACGAAGAGCCTCCAGAACACGGTCATTGTGAAGGCCCCGGGCGCTCATGGGCACATGAAACAGCTTGAGCGAGCCGCCGGCCATGTCCTTCTTGTCCCCGTCTCCACCCCGAAGGTCGAGAACAGACTTGACCCCCATATGCGTGAGCTTCTGAAAGCCGGTCGAGGTGGGCACGGCGCTGCGGAACAGGTCGGTCTCGACGCGATACAGGTTTTCGATTCCGGCGTCGGAGACCGGGGTCGCCCAATCGCCCGGCCGCGGAGAGAGCGAGGCGGCCATGGCGGAGCCCAGGCCCAGGGACAGCGTGAGGATTCCGGCCAGGACGATGCGCTTCTTCATGATCGACCGGATAAACAAAGGAGGATTTTGAATCCTTCCCGGGACGCGGCCAAAAGCTTCCCGGTCCGATTCGCGGGCGGCCGGGGGTCGGTTTCCGGCTTCAGGAGAGGGGATGCGGGCGGAGGATCGGATCTTGGCCGGTGGTCCCCGCAGATCGTGGGCCGGGGCCAATGTGTTTCAGGACGATCGGGCTGCGTTCTTCCAGCTTCAGTCTTGGAAAGAGTATGGCTCGGATGCCCCGGCGGGACTCCTCGGGCAATGTCAGGTAAGCGATGGGGTATTTCACGAGGAGGTAGAGCCGGTACGCAAACGTCAGGCCGACGTGAACCTTCTCGAACCGGCGCTGCAGAACCTTTTCCTTGAAGACCCGCTTTTCCCCGTCGCTCCAGGTCTCCTCCACCCTCCTGTTGAACGCGATCCGGTCGGCGATTGCCGCCCCGAGCTTCTCGACCTTACCGCGACGGGCCGTGAAGCTCGACACGTTGACGGCCTCGTCCCATTCCTGCGTCAGGAACTTGCAGACATCGACGTTTCGCCGTTTCACGAGAAGTCCTTTTTCGTCGCGCGCGAAAATGGGGTCGTCTCCCTGGAAATAGCCTCGTGCCAGTTGAAAGCCCGCCACGCTCGCCGTTGCATCGGCGGGGCTCACGACCGCGGTCGATCGGGCGCCCATCAGGCCGTGCTCGTCGGCGATCGCCATCCGATAGATGTCCTGTTCGGTGGAGAGGCCGGATCCCTTCTGGCGGCTCGCGTTGTAATAAAAGAACCCATTGGAGAAGAGGTGGGTGAGCTTGTCGGAGCCCACGCGCACGCCGCACAGATCAATGCTCGGTGAGAGAAAGCCGATCGCGACGTGGTTGTAGTGGACCTGGCCGTAGATGCTCTCGGCTCGCTCGAGCGCGATCCGCTCGAACTTCGGCCAGCCCGGGCAGTCATTTCGCTCGACGCACGCTTCAAAAATGGGAAGCACGCGATCGCCGAACCGCCGCAGGATGGCATCCCGATAGGTCTGGACGAAGGTCAGCTCGACCTCCGTGTCGCTTGCGAGAGCGGGGTCGGTTCTCTTCGATCGGAGCCGCGCATTGGCCTGCTCCACGAGGCCCTGGAGAGCGGCGTTGACGACTTCATTGAGCTTCGACGCGGAGTCCTCCAGCGTCACGAAGCGGTAGGTCCAGTTGTCCGTCTCCGCCGCGCAGATCCTCCCGGGACTTCCGAACACCTGCAGCGCAACCGCCAGGACGGCGGCAAGTCTCTTTTTCCTCATCGCCCCGGATTCTGGAAGGGCTTGCATTGAATGTGCCGCCGGCGGCGCACCAACACGCTCGCGGCCGCGCCCGAAGGAAGCCCGACCGTCGCCGCGAGTGCCTTACACTTTCGGATCGTGCTGAAGGTCAAGGGGATCGAGGACGTCCATGACCGGCGAAGGCTGTTTCGGATCGAGCAAAACGGCCAACCGGCGCCCGATTCCGATTTGAGGCAGGTGGCGATCTACGCTCGCCGCCTGCTGGCCGAAAACGATCTCCTGGGGGACTGCCGGGCGGCCTCGGACGGGAGCCTGTTGCTCGACCTGCCCGATACGGAGAGGACCTACTTCTATGACGGAATTGTGTTTGCCGCGCTGGACGCCTTCAACAACCCAAACAAGAACCCCACGATTACGGGCCTCCCGCCGATAGAATAGGGGCAGGCCAGGCGCGGTTATGGAACCTGGAGTCGGAGGTGGCGCCATGCGTAAACACATCCTTCTGGCGCTCGCGATCGCCCTTCTGCTGACCGGCTGCGCCAGTCAACAGGCCGGGTACGGCGGATACGGCGGATATGCGTCCAGTTACGCGGGGGGCTACTACCTGGGAGACTGTGTCTACCCGGACCTCTGCGGATCTTATTTCTACTACACCCCGGTGTTCCCGACGGGTCCGTTGTCGCCCGAAAGATTCAAGGTGGATCTGACGGCAACGCGCCGGATTCCACGCGTGGTCGAGCCTCGCGGGATCTCTCGGGCCTCCGGTTCCGGCTATTCCGGCTCGACGGACTCCTACACTTCGGCGGCCCCCGCTTCGGCGCCGGCCAGCGTTCCGGTTCCACCCCCTCCGCCGCCGGCGGTCCACACCGTCGGGCCGCGAAGTTAGGGGCGGCCGACTAGATCCGGCAGCGGCGGCGGGCTCCCTCGACGAGGCGGCGCTCGTCGACGACCGCTCTCTCGTGGACGGCGCGTCCGATCTCGCCTCCGTCGTCCCGGGCCACAATATAAAACTTGTAGCGCTTTCCCTCGACGCCCCCGAATCGCGCCTCGGCCGTGACCACGGCGCCCGGCGGTGTCGCGGCAGTGTGCGAGACGTCGATCGAGATCCCGACCGATCTCTCGCCCTCCTTGAGAAACGGCGCGAGGACTCTCGCGGCGGCGAGCTCCATCAGAGCGACCATGCGTGCGGTCGCAAAGACCGGCGGGAACGTGTCCCCGTGCTCCGAGGAGAGCCGGCTCGCGAGGTCTGACTCCGAAACGGTCCAGATCGCGCTGGCCGAGGCTCCGATCGGAAGGTCGGGGGGCGCCGCCGGTTGGTCGCTCAACGTGGCCTTCCCTGCTCACGCACATGAGGAATCTAGCATCACACGTCGCTTCCGCTTACTCGGGACCTGCGCCTGCGGGCGCACCGGCTCGCGGCTCGGCCAAAGGGCCTCGACCGAGCGCCTGGTTCCTCGCGCGCTCACGCTCCCGCGGCGCGCGCCTCCTCCACACGTCGCTTCCGCTTACTCGGGCCCTGCGCCTTTGGCGCACCGGCTCGCGGTTCGCCCAAAGGGGCTCGACCGCGAGCCTGGTCCCTCGCGCGTTCTCGCTCCCGCGGCGCGCGCCTCCTCCACACGTCGCTTCCGCTTACTCGGGCCCTGCGCCTTTGGCGCACCGGCCCGCGGCTCGCCCAAAGGGGCTCGACCGCGAGCCTGATCCCTCGCGCGCTCACGCTCCCGCGGCGCGCGCCTCCTCCCCTCTGGGAGACTTCGCGCGCCGCGACCCGGACTGTTAGCGGGTCGACGCGGCGAGAGGGCTATCGTCTGCGCCGATTTTCCCGTGCCCCAAGTAAGATCCGCCGAATGTCTCACGTTCTGTTTCCCGGATTGTTGCGCTACGCGGACGTCGCGCTTCTTCTGCTGAGGCTCATGGTCGCGGCGGTCTTCTTGGCGAGCGGTTTCTTGGACGTGCGGGACCCAGCCGGCCGCGCCCGGAGCATCGGCGCCTCGCCGAAGTTCACTCTCTTTCTCGGCTGGGCGGAGATCGCCGGGAGCCTCGGCGTCGCGTTCGGCGTCCTGACTCAGGCCGCCGCCATCGGTCTCATTCTCCTCATGTTCGGTTCGATCCAGAAGAAGATCTTCGTCTGGAAGACCGGATTCTGGGGCGACAAGAACTCCGGCTGGCATTACGACCTGATGATGATCGTGATGAACCTCGTCATCCTGACCACCGGCGGCGGCCGTTACGTGATTTTCTAGAGAGCCAGGCGGGTGCAACTGCCTCCGAGTGGGGGGAGTCCACTTCGTAAGGCGGACGGACGGGCCGAATTCTTCGCGACAAAGTGACATCTGCTCGCGGCGCGCGAAGTCTCCCAGAGGGGAGGAGGCGCGCGCCGCGGGAGCGAGAGCGAGCGAGGGATCAGGTGGTCGGTCGAGGCCCTTTGGCCGAGCCGACCGCCGGTGGCGAAGCCAGATCCCGAACGAGAGGAAGCGACGGTTTGGTCGGGGCGGCCGGGATCGAACCGGCGACCACCTGCTCCCAAAGCAGGTACGCTACCGCTGCGCTACGCCCCGCAGGTTGTGGGATTATCCCACGCGCTTTGATCGGGAAAGGACACGATGAACCGCGAATATGTCGCCTGGGTTTCGCCCACGCTCGGCCGGCGCATGGAGCTACTCTGGTTCGGCCATGGAGGCCGCCCGATGATCTGGTTTCCGACCTCCAAGGGGCGCTTCTACCAGAACGAGGACTTCGGCCTCGTCGGAGCGGTGGGGGACTGGATCGATCAGGGGCGTCTTCAGATCTGCTGTGTCGATTCGGTCGACGACGAAAGCTTCTATGCCACGGACCGTCCTCCGGCCGACCGGATCCGGCGGCACGACCAGTACGATCGCTACGTCTACTCGGAAGTGGTTCCCTTCGTGCGCGCCAAGGGGTCGACGCAGGCCAGGATCGGAACTCTCGGGGCCTCCTTCGGGGCATACCACGCCGTGAACTTCGGCCTGCGGCATCCCGACATTTGCGACAAGGTCATCGGCTTCTCCGGCAAGTACGACATCCATTCCTTCCTGGACGGCTATTGGGACGAGACCTGTTACTTCCACTGCCCCACCGCCTACGTTCCCAACATGACCTCGGAATGGGTCTGGAAGCTTTCTCAGATGGATATCTGTGTGGTCACCGGCGAGACCGACAACATCCTGGAGGGCTCGCGGCAGCTGATCGGGATCCTCGAAGCCAAGGGAATCCCGCACCGCGGAGACATCTGGGCAGCGCCCTACGGCCACGACTGGCCCTGGTGGAAGGAGCAGATCCGGCACTATCTGCCGTAAAGTTCTCAGTGATCAGTTCTCAGTTTTCAGTTACGAAACTGACAACTGATGACTGAAAACTGACAACTATTCTTTCGGCCAGAGGAAGCCGGTGGAGCCGACCCACGTGCGATCTTTGTTGAAGGCGACCCCCATCATCTTTCCCTGTGAGAGACGGCCCAGTGTCGTGACAGGCAGCGGCCGTCCGTCTCGCCAGATGCACATGACTCGGACCTCCACCTTGGAGAACTGTCCGTCGGTCGTCTCGATAGCCGGCGCGTAGTCGACCTTTCGCATCAGGAGCATGTGACGGCGGTGCTCGGGCGGCACGGCCGCGAGATCCTCCGGCGTCACGTCGACCTTCACGCCTGCGCCGGCAAACGAAAAAAGAGGCTTCAGGACCCAATTCTGAAGGTCGGCGGGCGGGCGGTCTAAATCCGAGAGGAAATGCGCCTCCGGAACGAACGGGTGATGGAGTGCCGGCAGCGCGTGCTTCGACCATCGAAAGTACCAGTTGGGATGGCCCGCCCACGCCACGTCGAGAGGCTCGATGAAAGAGAAAGGAAGTGAGAGGTTCTTCGCCTCGAGCTCGTCGAAGATCACGCGGTTGTAGATGCGCAGGATGCGGGTTCTCTTCCCGTCGCGGTCGTACCAGAGCTCGCGTCCCTTCTTCTCGACCTTGGTCGGACAGACGGCACGAATGCCCCAGAGCTTCTCGGAGAACGCGAAGTCGACCGAGGTCTTCTGGTGAGGCGGATCGATGTCCAAGAGCACGACGTTGTCCGGCGGAAGGCCCGCGAGGATGGCCTCGCTGAGGACGTCACGGTAGCCCTCGAAGTCGAGGCCCGAGAGAAAGTAGTCGAGCCGGTCTCCCTCCGGTGTGATGTCCGCCAGGGCGCGGGTTTGGTAGACCTGGAAGGCATAGAGCGATGGAAAAGCCTGAAGCTCGATCAACTGAGGCTCCAACGCTCCGTCGGCCCCTTTCACGACGGCAAAGTCCGCCTGGGCAAAGAGCGGGTGCGCATCGTTGCTCGGTACGTTCCAGCGCGCCGGAACCGCCTCGAGCGACCGCTCGAGCTCAGCCCGAGTCGAGAGCTGCGCCCAGATCTCGAGGGTCGCCTCGACCATTCGATCCCGCAGAGCGGGCGGAAGAAAGACCGGTGATTCCGCCAGCCGGAAGGGGATCTCGCAGGCCGCTTCCGCTTCGAGGCGCTGCGCTGTTTATAGGAGCGGTACTTCTCTTGCGTGAACTCGGCGTTGTAGCGCTTGCGCAGCTCGGGGATCACGAGTCAACAGTCGACAGTCGACAGTCGACAGTCAGGAGAAAGCGTAGGCGCCCTCCACTGTCGACTGTTAGCTGTCGACTGTCGACTCTCATATCAAGAACTTCCCATCCGCCATGACCTGGTCCTCGTCGAACCAGATGTCGAAGTGGCGGCCGACGACGTCCAGATGAGTCCGGCAGGACCAGCTCGCGCCGGTGTGCTCGGAGTAAGGGTGCCCGAAGGCTAGATGGAGGCCCGGGATCTTTTCGTCCTGCAGGATGTTTCCGATGATTGAACGGACCGCGACGTTGGTTCCGATGGCGAACTCCCCGACGCGGTTGGAGTTCTCCTCGGTCGACGTGTACGCGAGGAAGTCCGCGAGCACGTCTTTGCGCTCGCAGGAGGCGTCCACGATGCGGCTGTTCTCGATGCGGATCGTCAGCGGGAACTCTTCCAGATCGCCGAAGCGCGCGCAGAGGTAGTCGCCCAGAACGCCGTCGACCACGTAGATCCCGTCGACGCGGTCCGGGGCGGTCAGGACTTCTCCGCCGGGGAGATTGGCCCACTTCTCGGGCGTGATCTTGCCGCTGGTCTTGAGCCATCGGATTGCGGGATCGAACGTCGCCTCGAGATCGCTGCCTCCGCGCGATTTCGCGCGGATTCGTCTCGCTTTCGCGGCGCGGTCGCGCACCCGAGTGGAGATCGCATCCACTTCTTCGTAATCGGCCCGCATCCCTTCGACCATGATGCGGGGAGAGATGGAAACCATGTGGGCGTGCCGGATCTTGAGACGATTGACGATGTCGGTCATCGCGATGCGCGCGGCGAGCTCTCCCGTCTTCGGCTGACCGGCATAGATCGTGACGTTCGCCCTCTCGAGAGCCTGCCGCATCGGCTCGGGCAAGGTCGTCATGGGCCGCGTCCCGTAGTCCTCCATCACGTGAAGCTCAGAGGCGGCTCCCACGGCGCGCACCTGACCCACCAGACTTTCCGCGATCGGCCGGGTCTCGGAGTCGGTCAGGATCGTCACGTGCTCCTCCGGCCGGACTCGGAGGCAGGTTCGGATCGCGTTACGCGCGCCGGGCTCCAGCTCTTCGGCAGAGATCTCTCGAGTGGGAGTCTGCGTTTCCATCGTTGCCTTTCGTCAGTGGGATGCCGAAGCGCGAAGCGGCGACAGCTCCAACCCGTGACTCGTTTCATCGCAGATGAAGTCGACGACCTTTTTCAAATCTCCGCCGTTCTCGTGATACGCGCGCAGCTGGCGGTCGGCGCCGCTTCCATTGTCGAGGATCCACTGGATTCCCTCGAGTTCCTTGCGGGAGCCGAGGTCGTCGACCACCTCGTCGACGAACTCCAGCATCTCCCCGATCAGATCTCGAAAGGGGACCTCGATCTCCTTGCCAAAGTCGAGCAGCTTGCCGTCGATCCCCCAGCGGCTGGCGCGCCACTTGTTCTCCATCAAGAGGGCTCGTCGGTACGTGCGGAAGCCGAGATTGTTCAGGCGCAAACGGTAGAGCTTCGCGCAGATCGCCTGGATCAAGGCCGCGATCGCGATCGACTCGTCGGCGCGCATCGGGATGTCGCAGACGCGGAACTCGATCGTTTCGAAAAACGGATGGGGGCGCACGTCCCACCAGATCTTCTTGCCGTTATCGATGCAGTTGGTCTTGACCAGAATGTCGACGTACTGGTCGAAGTCCGCCGGCGTCAGGAAGGTCTCAGGAATCCCGGTTCTCGGGAAGCGCTCGAAAATTTTCGTGCGGTAGCTCTTCAGCCCCGTATTGCGGCCGAGCCAGAAGGGAGAGTTGGCCGAGAGAGCGAGCAGGTGGGGGAGGAAGTAACGCGCTTCGTTCATGATCTGGAGGGCCAGGTTGCGGTCGGAGATTCCGACGTGCACGTGCATGCCGAAGATCAAGTTCGAGCGGGCGAGCAGCTGCAGCTCCTCCACGATCGAGGCGTATCGGGGGTCGGGATAGATCGTCTGGTCTTCCCAGTTGGAAAAGGGGTGCGTGCCCGCGGAGGCCACGCGCATCCCGCTCTTCTGAGCGAGCGAGATGATCTCCGTGCGCAGCTCGATGACGTCCCGACGGACCTCGGAGATGTCTTTGCAGATTCCGGTTCCGACTTCGATGACCGAGGTGTGCATTTCCGGCTTCACGCGCTCCTTCAGGATGAGCTTTCCCTCCTCGAGCAGCTCCTGAACATGGGAGCGCAGCTCGCGCGTGTCCGGATCGATGATCTGAAACTCTTCCTCGACGCCGAGGGTGAAGGCGGGGGGCTGGGAGGCCATCAGGGTTTCGGGGGCGCTTCCGGGGGTTGGGGAGTCCGGCGGGGGGGTGAAGGCGCGCGCCGCGCGGCGGGTCGGGCGGCGGCGGACTCCGGACCGCGCAGAAAATCTTCCCAGCGCGGGCGCGCGGCCGGTTCCCTTGCCTGCTCGACCCTTTCGATCAGCCAGCTCGCGGCGTGTTCCAGGACCCACCGGAAATTCTCCTCGCCGACCGACGCGGGGTCCGCGTCGGGAGCGGGGTTCAAGAAGTCGATCGCGTAGGGAATTCCGGCGCGCACGGCGAACTCCAGAGTGTCGAAGTCGTACCCGAGCGCCTCGGTCAGCTTCAGGCAGTCGTTGCGAATCCGCTGCTCCAGCGCGGGATCGGTCGGCGGTCCGTCCTTCACGTACCGGTTCGCGTGCGGCTGCCGCGGGTCGTAGCGCATGAGGCGCACGTGCTTGCGGCCGATCGCGTAGCAGCGGTAATACTCGGAAAAGACGATCTCCTCCTGGAGCGTCATCACGTGCTGCCCGGTTTCCTTGTAGGCGGCGAAGAACTCGTCGGGGTTGGACACGCGGTAGACGTTCTTCCAGCCGCCGCCCGAGTAAGGCTTGAAGTATGCGGGAAAGCCGATGTGGGAAAAGATCTCGTCCCAGTTGAGCGGGAAGATCAGGTTGGACATCGACTCCGATGTCGTATCGGGCGGGTGTTGTTGTGACGGAAGAATGACCGTCTTGGGGACGGCGACGCCGATCGCGCGAGCGAGCACATTGTTGAAGAACTTGTCGTCGGCCGACCACCAGAAGGGGTTGTTGACGACGATCGTCCCGTCCGCGGCAAACTTCTTCAAGATCGCGCGGTAGAACGGAATGTCCTGGCTGATGCGATCGAGGATGAGGTCGTATTTGCGAGAGGACTCCAGGCTCACTCCGCCGACCTGAAGGGGCGAGGCTTGGACCCTGCCCGCCCCCTCGCGGTCGATGCGGTCGACGAGCGCGAACGGAAAACCGCGCTCTTGTCCAAAGAGGACACCGATCTTCTTCATAGTCTCCTTTGCCACGAGCCTGTGAGGCTGCGGAAAGGGGATTATCTCAAAGAGCGGGCTGCGCGCGGGCCGGGTCCTGTCCCAACGGGCAAGCCCCGATGGAAAAGCGTTCCCGTCAAGCGCGGCGATGAGGTCGGATCAGTCGCGGCCGGCGAAGCCGGGCAGGTGCAGGCCC